>Ga0307312_10001796_pt1 | contig 11112 bp, 10 predicted proteins | sample ER_DNA_202_FD_194489 | JGI IMG/M metagenome (GOLD analysis project Ga0307312, IMG submission 194489) | Bulk soil microbial communities from the East River watershed near Crested Butte, Colorado, United States - ER_DNA_202 | ecosystem: Environmental > Terrestrial > Soil > Floodplain | place...
CCGACCTACGCGGCACGGCCGCTAAACCCGGCTCGTGGAACTGCAAGTCGTAACGAAGGAAATGAAGAGCTGTCATGCGGCCGCCTCCACGGTAGCCGTCCTGGCCGCGCCGAGTCGAAGCAGCTTCTCGCGCGCGATCCGCTCGGAGACGAACTGAAGGTCGCCGTTGGGGACGAGCGCGACCTGCTCGACCTCGCGCTCGTTGTTCAGCCGCTCGGCGAAGGAGGCGAGCTCCCGCGAATCCTCGAGCGTGGAGCTGCGGGCATCGATGACGCCCGCCAGCAGGAGCTTGTCGAAGCCCTTCGGGACGTCCGAGAGATGCGTCCCGTAGAAGTCGATCCCGATCGCGTCGACCGGCAGCTCGCCGAGGCCCTGCTCGAGCGGCTTACGAGCGTCGCAGAAGGTCAGCTGCAAGGCGAGCTTCGGCCCGCCTGAAAGTGCGGCGAGCGGCTCTTCGAGGTCGCTTGGCGCAACGTCTTCCGCGCGGCCGAAGAAGGGCTCCGCCAGCACGACGAGGTCGGCGTCGACCGCCTCCAGCACAGGCTTGAGGACGTTCTCGGCGATCGTCAGAGCCGGAACTCCCGTGCCCTGCGAGAGTGCGAACGGCGACGGCAGGGTCACCAGCCGCGGGCTGGGCAACGGCGAGACGTAGCGCTCGCCGAGCGGGGCGCCGAGCTTCGGCGTCGCGGTCGTCGCGTGTGGCGCGCGATAGAAAGTGTTCGTGTCGAGGAAGCGTGTCAGCGCGCCCGTCTCGAGCCTTTCGCTCGCCTCGAGCAGCGGCCGGAAGTGGTCCTGCCAGCGCAGCATCCCGTCGGTCAGCAGGTCGAGGCCGGCCTGCTGCTGAACCGAGACGAGCTCGGCGAGGTCGCGTTCGACCTGCTCGTCGACGGCCTCCTGCGAGGTGCGCCCCCGGTCGAGGTCGCGTGTCGCCTGGACGAGCCGCTCGGAGCGCGGGTAGATGCCGGGAACAAAGGCTTTCATCGGGTCTCCCGAGCGAAGCGAAGGGCGTTACCAGTGCGGATGCAACGGAAAATGCGCAGCATTTTTCGCGATTAACGCCCCGCGGCGGCAAGCTGGTTCTCGGCGGCCTTGATCCGCTGCTCGAGCTGCCAGCGGTCGGCCTCCGACTCTCCGCGCTCGACGCGTTCGAGCTCCGCCTTCGCCTGCTCGAGCTGCTCCTGGGCGGCCGCCGTGTCGATCTCGCGGACGTTGACGGCCGTGTCGACAAGCGCAAGGGCGCGGTCCTGCTCGACCGTGAAGAAACCGGGACCGGTGGCGAACTCCTGCACTTCCTCCGCCTCCCGGTTCGTGTACACGCGGGTCGAGCCGGCCTGGAGGAGGGCAATCAGCGGGGCGTGCCGCGCGAGCACGCCGATCTCTCCGGCTGCGCCCGGGACGATCACCATCTCGGCCTCGTCGTCGAAGACCGCCCCGTCGGGCGTCGTCAACGAGAGCGAGAACGTGTGGCGTTCGTCTGCCACTTAACGAGCTATGCGGGGACCGCTTCGGTCTCTTCGGCTTCCTTGGATTCCTCTTCGGCTTCCGCGTCCTCCACGTCGGCTGCCTGCTCCGGTTCGCCGCCCTGCTCGCGCGCCTTCGCGACGGCGTCCTCGATCGTGCCGACCATGTAGAAGGCCTGCTCCGGCAGCTCGTCGTGCTTGCCGTCGAGGATCTCGTTGAAGCCGCGGATCGTGTCCTCGAGCTTGACGTACTTGCCCGGCTGGCCCGTGAACACCTCGGCGACGAACATCGGCTGCGAGAGGAAGCGCTCCATCTTTCGCGCTCGCTGGACGACGAGCCGGTCCTCGTCCGAGAGCTCGTCGATGCCGAGGATCGCGATGATGTCCTGCAGCTCCTTGTAGCGCTGAAGCACCTCCTGGACCCTGGTGGTCGTCTCGTAGTGCTCGGCGGAAACGATCCCGGGCGCGAGCGCGCGGGAGCTCGAACCGAGGGGATCGATGGCCGGATAGATCCCCTTCTCCGAGATCGACCGGTCGAGCGTGATGAACGCGTCGAGGTGCGCGAAGGTGTTGGCAGGTGCCGGGTCTGTGAGGTCGTCGGCGGGAACGTAGATCGCCTGCACCGACGTGACCGAGCCGGCCCGCGTCGACGTGATCCGCTCCTGTAGCTGGCCCATCTCGGTCGCGAGCGTCGGCTGGTAACCGACGGCGCTCGGCATCCGGCCGAGCAGCGCGGAGACCTCCGAGCCGGCCTGGACGAAACGGAAGATGTTGTCGATGAAGAGCAGCACGTCGCCGCCCTGGTCGCGGAAGTACTCCGCCATCGTCAGCCCGGTCAGGCCGACCCTCAGACGCGCGCCGGGCGGCTCGTTCATCTGGCCGAAGACGAGCGCCGTGTCCTTGAGGACGCCGGACTCCTGCATCTCGAGGTAGAGGTCGTTGCCCTCGCGCGTCCGCTCGCCGACGCCGGCGAAGACCGAGTTGCCCTGGTGCTCGCGCGCGACGGTGCGGATCAGCTCCTGGATCAGAACCGTCTTGCCGAGTCCGGCGCCGCCGAAGAGCCCGACCTTCCCGCCCTTGATGAACGGCGCGATCAGGTCGACCACCTTCAGGCCGGTCTCGAAAACCTCGGTCGTCGGCTGGAGATCCTCGAATGTCGGCGGGTCTCGGTGGATCGGCCACCGCTCGCCGGCCTCGACCGGCTCGTCCGTGTCGATCGGCTCGCCGAGGACGTTGAAGATTCGGCCGAGCGTCGGCTTGCCGACCGGGACCGAGATCGGCGCGCCGGTGTCGATCACGTCGACCCCGCGCGGGATCCCGTCCGTCGAGTCCATCGCGACCGCACGGACCCGGTCGTCGCCCAGATGCTGCTGCACCTCGGCGGTCAGTACGCGGTCCGAGCCGTCGTCCGACGGCATCGCGATCTCCAGGGCCGTGTTGATTTCAGGCAGGTTGTCGGTGAAAGCGACGTCGATGACGACGCCTCTGATCTCGATCACCTTGCCGACGTTCTGTTCAGGCATGCGTCTCCTCGAGGGTCGGAAACGGGCGACCTCGGAGGCGCCCCACCAGCGCCCGCAGTTTACCCAAGGCCCAATTCGGGCGATTTGGAAGTGTTGACGCGTCGTACACCTTCAGCATGGCCGACACCCGGTCGGCGTGATCCAGGCTTCAGACGTACGAGGTGATGAGAGAAGGCATCACGAGACTTCAAAGATATCCGTCTCGCGGCTCGTGAAAGCGCTACGGCTGGAAGCCGGCGTGGCGCGGGATGTGGTTCGACTCGAACTGGGCGCGCCGGAGGAGCAGCTGCTGGTAGTTCGCCTGCTTCTGACGCTTGGCGATCGCCTGGATGTCCTGGTTGTTGTCGAACGCGGTCGCCGACGGCCTGGCGGCGCCGCCGTGCAGCGACTCGAACACGCCGCCGAAGGCGACCATCAGGACGGCGGCGGCAGCAGCGCTGGGCACGCGCAACCTGGAAGCGTGCCTGCGCATGGACGGAAGTGCGAGCGGCCGAGGCAGCGGCTCGAGTGGAGCTGCGCGCATGGCCGTGGTCGAGAACCGCGCCGACGCCTCGAACTCCCTGCAGGTGTCGCACCCATTGAGGTGCGCGCGTACGAGTAGCGACTCGAACTCCGACAATTCGCCGTCGAGCGCGGCCGAGATCGACGCGCGCATGCGTTCACATTCTTGAGAACGTTCTCTCACCATTACTCAGTGTGACGAAAACTACCGACAGCGGTTAGGCACTTTCTGGCGAATTCTTGGCAGAGTCTCAGGTTCCCTCTTGAAGTCCGTTACTAAAACAGCGCATGCTTGTTATCGGACACCAGGCCGAGGAAGATGAGGAGCAGGCCGAGTACAACGAAGAGCGCGGACGAGTTGATCGCCTCTTCGTGCTCCTCCTGCGTCGCCCAGCGAACCCGGCGCCCGCGCGGGCGCATCAAGGCGTCGCCCTGGTCGGCGTCGCCGCGGGGGCGGACAGGGCCGCGATTACCGAAGAAGAAGCCTGCGAGGAGCAGGAAGGAGCCGACTATGTAGTACCCGAGCGCGATCGCGCGCGGCAGCGACGCGCCGAGCAATAGCCCGATCACGATCGACACTACGACGGTCCCACCCCCGACCGCGGCGACCAGCAGAGCAAACCGGCGCAGGGCCGGAATCCACATTAGTGCCCCGCCGAGCAATAGTCAGGGCACTTCTGGCGGCGCCCGGAACCGCCATGCGGCGTCCTCAGTCGGGCCAATATGTCTTCATATTGACCCTGCCTGCGTCCTTGCCTGGCGGCCCCGGTCACTCGCCAGAAGCGCGAGACCATTACTCGGCGGGGCACTTACGAAACTGCCGAGGCTTCAGCCGGCGGGTGGCCTGCGGCCGGCTTCCTGAACTCTTCCGCGCTAAGCGGCCAGCGCTCGAGCGGGTAATGGCAGGCCGCAACGTGCCCGTCGCCGAACGGGTAGAGCGGTGGATCGACGACGTCGCAGTGCCCTGCCTGGAAGCGCGGGCAACGCGGATGGAAGTTGCAAGCGCTCGGTGGGTTCAGCGGGCTCGGCACGTCGCCCTCGAGGACGATCGGCTGCCGCGCGCGGCCCCGCTCGGGGTCGGCGATCGGCACGGCCGAGAGGAGGGCGCCGGTGTAAGGGTGCTTCGGCTCCTCGTACAGCTCGGCCTTCGGCCCCAGCTCGACGACCTTCCCGAGGTACATGACGAGGACGCGGTCGGAGATGTGCCGCACGACGTTGAGATCGTGGGCGATGAAGATGTAGGTCAGCCCGAAGTCCTGCTGCAGATCCTCGAGCAGGTTGAGGATCTGCGCCTGAACCGAGACGTCGAGAGCCGAGACGGGCTCGTCGCAGACGATCAGCTTCGGGTTGATCGCCAGCGCCCGCGCGACTCCGATTCGCTGGCGCTGTCCGCCGGAGAACTCATGCGGGAAGCGGTTGTAATGCTCCGGATTGAGGCCGACCACCTCGAGCAGCTCCTGGACACGCCTCTTCGTCTCCGACGCCGTCCCGAGCTTGTGCACCTCGAGCGCCTCGCCCACGATCTGGCCGACACGCTTGCGCGGATTGAGCGAGGCGTAAGGATCCTGGAAGATCATCATCATCTCGCGCCTGATCGGCCGCATGTTCGCGCGCGAGAGCTTCGTGATCTCGCGGCCGTCGAAGACGATCTTGCCTGCCGTTGTCTCGAACAGCCGCATGATGCAGCGGGCAAGCGTCGATTTGCCGCACCCGGACTCGCCGACGATCCCTAGGGTCTCTCCTGACTTGACGGTGAAGCTGACGCCGTCGACGGCCTTCACGGCTCCGACCTGCTTCTGGAAGATGATTCCTCGGGTGACAGGAAAGTGCTTCTTGACGTCCTCGACGACCAGCAGGTCCTCGGCCATCAGAGCTCGTGCCTCGTCCAGTGATGCCGTCGAGTTTCTGGGTCGCGAGCACCAAGCCAGAGCCCACCCTCGCCCGCGCCAAGGCTAAGCCTTGGCAAGGGCGAGGGTGGGCTCTGGCGCCGCGAGATCGCGGGCCAGAAGCCGACATGTATCGCTGGGCGAGGCACTGTCCTAGCTGGCCTGGGCCATGGTCGTTTCGAGCAGTTTCTTGGCCTCTCGGTCCTTGGTCTCCTCGTCCAGGTGACACGCCTGCAGGTGCTCCGGGTCGTCAGAGATGGGCACCAGGGGAGGATCGATCTGCTTGCACTTGTCCATCACGTAGGGGCAGCGCGGGTGGAAGCGGCAGCCACTCGGCGGCCGCAGGAGCGACGGCGGCTGCCCTGGAATCTGCACGAGCCGCTCGACCTCGATATCGAGACGGGGGAGCGAGCCGAGTAGGCCCCAGGTGTAGGGGTGGAACGGCCGGTTGAAGAGCTTCTCGACGGGCGCCTGCTCTGCGACCTCAGCCGCGTACATAACGAGCACGTCGTCGGCCGCCTCGGCGACCACGCCTAGGTCGTGCGTGATGACGATGATCGCGCTGCCGAAATCGTCCTGCAGGGTCTTGATCAAGTCCATGATCTGCGCCTGTGTCGTCACGTCGAGTGCCGTCGTCGGCTCGTCGGCGATCAGGAGATCGGGGTCGTTGACGAGCGCCATCGCGATCATCACGCGCTGCCGCATGCCGCCGGAGAACTGGTGGGGATAGTCGTCCATCCGTCGCTCGGCGCGTGGGATGCCGACGGCCTTCAGCAGCTCGACTGCCCGAGCGCGCGCGACCTTCTTCGAGACGTCGCGGTGGAGTTGAACCGCCTCGACGAGCTGAGCGCCGATCGAGTGGACCGGGTTCAGCGAGGTCATCGGGTCCTGGAAGATCATGGCGATGTCGTTGCCGCGAATCTCGCGCAGCCGGCGCGCCCCCGCCGTCAGCAAGTTTTCGCCGTTGAAGAGCGCTTCACCGCTCGTGATCGTGTTCTTCTTCGCGTTCAGGCCCATGATCGTCAGGCAGGTCACGCTCTTGCCGGATCCGGACTCGCCGACGATCCCGAGCGTCTTGCCCTTTTCGACGCTGAAGCTGACCCCGTCGACGGCCTTGACGATGCCGTCGTCCGTCTGGAAATAGGTCTTTAGATCGTTGACTTCGAGGAGGGCCACTAGCCCTCCTCGGGTGATGCATCGAGCTGCATTAGCTCAGCCTAATCCTTGGATCGATCCAGGCGTAGAGCAGATCGATGATCAAGTTGAAGACGATGATGGCAAACGTGGCGAAGACGACCACCCCCATAACGATCGGCAGGTCGGTTTCACCGATCGCGCGGATGAGCAGCTTCCCGAGCCCTGGCAGGTTGTAGATCGTCTCGGTGAAGATCGCACCGCCGAGCCCGATGCCGATGTCCATCCCGAGCATCGTCACGACCGGCAGCAGCGCGTTACGGAGGACGTGCGAGCGCAGGACGCGCGACTCCGGCGCGCCCTTCGCCCGCGCCGTGCGCACATAGTCCTCGGTCAGCGCCTCCATCACGTTCGCACGGACCATCCGGGCATAGAGCGCGGCGAAGAGGATCGCGTAGGTGAGCCAGGGCAGCACCAAGTGGTACGCCCACTGGGCCGGCCCGCCGCAGCCGCCCGCAGAGTTGAAGAAGTTGCAGTAGTTGGAGATCGGGAACCAGCCGAGCCTGAACCCGAAGATGTAGGCGAAGATCAGCCCGATCCAGATCGGGTGAGCCGAGATCCCGATCAGGACGAACGTCATCGAGGTTCTGTCTAAGACCGAGCGGGGCCGCAACGCGGAAAGGATCCCGATCGGCAGCGCCATCAGCAGCCAGACGATCACGCCGCCGAAGACGAGCGAAGCCGTAACCGGTGCGGCCGTCTTGACCACGTCGTTGACCGGTGTCGCCCGTACATAGGAGTAGCCGAGGTTCCCGTTCGGTCGAACGAAGACAGGAACGCCACCGATGTGGACCGGCACCGGCTTGATCAGCGACCACATGAACTTCCCGTACTGAACGTAGACGGGGCGGTCGAGACCGAGGTGGTGAATCGCCCGCGCGCGCTGAGCCTGGCTCGACCCCTGCCCGGCGATCTTGGCGGCGAGGTCGTTCGGAACGAGGAAGAAGATCACGTACGTCACGAGCGTGACGATGACGAACAAAACGGCTGCCCAGAGAACTCGCCTGATCAGGTACCGAAGCATCGCACCCCCACCGTGGCCAAGGAGCTTATCTGACGCGAGGCGCCGATCCTGATGTCGGATCGGCGCCTCGTCGTCATTGCTGCGTCGGAAAGAACGCTCTTACTTGAGAGCGAGCTTCCCGAGGTCGATCTCGTAGACGGGCGACGTCGCGATCGTCCGCGCATCGACCCGAGCCGAGAAGAACTCGCGGTCGTTGCGGTTGTCGATCGGAGCCGTCGGCGACCACGTCTTCTGGATCTGCAGGTCGAGGTTGCCGTACGTCGAGAAGCGCTTCGACCCGCGGAGCTGCGCAGCCTTCTTCATCAGGCTGTCAGCCGTCTTGTTATTGAAGTAGGCGGTGTTGTTGTTCTGGACGTCCTGGATCGTGCAGCCGCAGAGCAGCTTGTTGATGTAGTCGTATGGATCGGGGAAGTCCGCCTGCCAGCCGATGATGGCGAAGTCGTAGTCGTTGCCCTTCTTACCCAGTGCGGTGAAGAGGCCGCTCTGGAACGCCTTGGCGTCGATGTTGTTGAAGCCGATCGCGTTCAGCTGCGATGAGGCGAGCTGGTGGATCAGACTGTTGGCGACCGACGAGGCCTGGTACCAGTAGTTGATGTGCCCGGTGTGGCCGCTCGCCAGGGAGCGGGCCTTGGTCAGGTCCTGCTTGTTCAGCGGGTACAGGCTGCACTTCTTGTACCCGGGGATCGCGGGGGTCAGCATCGAGCACTGCGCGAACCCGCCCCGCGGGCCGCGGACCTTGATGATTGACTTGCGGTTGAGGCCGTACTCCACCGCCTTGCGGGCGTTGAGGTTCGAGAAGACGCCCTTCGACGTGTTCATCGTCGCGTAGTCGACGACAGACGTCGAGAACGCTTGGGCGCGACCCTTGGTGCCGTACTGCGCGAAGAGCGGGCCCCAGGCCGACGGTGCGAGACCGTCAGCCGGCCAGTCGAGCGAGCCCTTCTTGGTGAGTAGCAGCGCCTGGTCCTGCTGGATGCCGATCGAGTAGTCGATCCCGTTCAAGTTGGACGGGTAGGGCGCAGCCCCGACCGGCTTGTAGAACTTGTTCCGCCGGATCGAGATCGAGCGGTCGGGTGTGTAGCCCGAGACGTAGTACGCACCGGCCGAGACAACGCTCTTCGGCGAGGTGATCGGCTTCATCGGGAAGCTGAGCGGCGTCGCACCCGTCTCGATCATCGCCATCAGGGTCGGAAGCAGCGCGTTGGCATTCACCAGCTTGAGGATGAGGGTGTACTTGCCCTTCGTCTGGATACCGCTGACCGAGCCTTTGCCGGTCGTGTTGTACGCGAGCGCGCCGCGGATGTTTACCGACGACGGGTCGGTCAGGAACGACGCGATCGGCGAGCCGACTTCCGGGTTGAGAATGCGCAGCAGCGTGTGCTTGTAGTTCGCCGCGGTGACGGGCGAGCCGTTGCTGAACTTCATGCCCACACGAACATGGAACGTGTAGGTACGCCCGTCCCTCGAGACGGTGTAGCTACGTGCACCCTCGTTGAGGAGGCGGTAGCCGCGAGCACCTTCCGCGTGGGCGAAGTTGAGCAGCGGCCGCTGGGTCAGCCACTCGTACTGCGACTCGGGGACGTAGTACGAGCGCTGCGGATCGATGTTTTCGATGCCCTGGGACAGAGAGACCTTGAGGATGCCGCCCTTCTTGGCAACCGAGCCGGTCGGAGCGCTTGACTTCTTCACGCTCCCAGTGCTCGCAATGCCTGAAGCCGCCAACATCGCCGCTCCCACCGCCAGCATGGCGAGCGAGAGCGTCAGTCGCTTATACATCTGACTCCTTTCCGCTGTAAACAGGCCGGGACAATAGACCGGCCGCAAAAGATCTGCACGGTTTCTTTGACGTTCGCGCCCGGGTTTGGTTAGCGTCCGGAACGGATCTTCTACCGCGCAGAACGGGGATCGAACGCGTCGCGCAAGCCGTCGCCGAGCAGGTTGAAAGCGAGGGTCGTGAGCAGGATCGCGAGGCCCGGCCAGAGCATCAGCCACGGCTGGGTGAGGTAGTACTGCGGCCCCGTCGAGAGCAGGTTGCCCCAGCTCGGGATATTCTGGTTGATCCCCAACCCGAGGAAGGAGAGGCTCGCCTCCAGGAGGATGAACGACGCCATCGTCAAGGTGGAGTAGACGATGATCGGCGCGACGAGATGGGGCACGACGTGCGAGCGCATGATCCGCGAGTCTCTCGCCCCGATCATGCGCGCGGCTTCGACGAATTCCTTCTCACGCAGCGACAGCACCTGCGCCCGCATGATCCGGGCCGGGTAGAACCAGCCGAGGAGGGTGAAGACGAGGACGAGCGTAACCACCCCTTGGGCGAAGATCCCGAAGGTGATGTGGTTGAGCCTTGGGCCGACGGTCGCGCTCAGGGCGATGATGAAGAGCAGTGCCGGGAAGACCATCGTCAGCTCGATCACGCGTGAGATCGCCGTGTCGATCCAGCCTCGGTAGTACCCCGCCAGCGTGCCCATCAGGATTCCTATGATCATCACCCCGATCGTCGAGAGGACGGCAACCTCGAGCGAGACGCGCGCGCCGTAGAGCAGGCGCAGGAACTCGTCGTAGCCAAGGGCCCCGTCCGCGCCGAGGACGTACAGCTGCTTGGCCTCGGGGTGCGCTACGCAATCCTTCGGCGGAATCGCGAAGCCGCTGCACGAGACATGGGAAAACGGCCCGACAGGGAGCGCCAGCACGCCGTGGCTGCCGGCGTCCTGGTTGAAGTCGTTGACCCCGTGGCCGAGGAAGTGGGCCGCGATCGGGCCGCCGGCGATCGCGACCAGCACCAGGAAGATGATGAAGATGCCACTGGCAATCGCGACCTTGTCCCCGCGGAAGCGGCGCCAGACCTGCTCCCAGTAGCCGCGGGCCCGGACCTCTTCGGTCTCTCCAAGCTCGCCGTGGGTCTCGACCGCGACCGCGGAAGCCAGGCCGGCTTGGGAGCCGACGAGCTCGCGCTCTTTTTGCTCGGTCGCCACAGGTTCGCGGAATATAGTCGACGCGGGGTTTGCGCCGCTATGGGGGTTAGACGCTCGCTGCCAGGCCTTGGTTAGGCCGCTGGCGTTTCCGTGCTGGGGAAACCTCCCACTCGCTTCGCGCTGGCTACGCCTTCCACTGGTCCGCTTCGCGGACAGGCGCCTTCAGCGCCGGTTAGACGCGCCCGGCGTCCTTCTAGTTAGGCGGTCAACGCGTCGGCGCCGGCGACAACCTCGAGAATCTCCTGCGTGATCTCGGCCTGTCGGGCGCGGTTCATCGCCAGGGTCAGGTTCGCGATCAGCTCGCCGGCGTTGCTGGAGGCGTTGCGCATCGCGGTCATTCGCGCGCCCTGCTCCGAGGCCGCGGACTCCAGCAGCGCGCGGTAGAGCTCGGTTTCGACGTAGACAGGCAAGAGCCGCTCGAGGATCTGCTCAGGCTCGGGCTCGTAGATGAAGTCGCCGCGCAAGGCTGCCTGGGCGGCATCTTCCTCGCCCCCTCCGATCACCTTCTCGGGGATCGGCAGGAGGTCCTGCACCGTGACTTCCTGGACG
>Ga0307312_10001797_pt1 | contig 11112 bp, 8 predicted proteins | sample ER_DNA_202_FD_194489 | JGI IMG/M metagenome (GOLD analysis project Ga0307312, IMG submission 194489) | Bulk soil microbial communities from the East River watershed near Crested Butte, Colorado, United States - ER_DNA_202 | ecosystem: Environmental > Terrestrial > Soil > Floodplain | place: USA...
GTAACAATCGAGCATCTGCCCATCCTTGAGACAGCCATAGGCAAAAAGGAAGCGGCGAATATCTGTGACGTAGCGCATCAACGGCGTAACCTGTGATCTACTTTTCATATTAAGGCTAACGACATTTGCTTTCGCCCTACAGTTTCTTTACCGCTTCATCTGAGACTCGCTATTTAACTCGTTATGACGTCGACGCCGGCTGCGACGGCATTGCGCGAAGGTCATAAATCCGACAGATTTTATCGGCGTGAACAACGCGGTATCGATTATGCAGATGTTCTTTCATCGCAACGTACGTTTCAAGCCATGAGAAGTGTTCGCATGGTATGAGCAGGAACTCGCCTCCCTTTGCCCTCTAGGCCTTGAGTTGCTTAATCGCTTCGCCGCCATCGGCAGGATAGTGCATTTGCAGATTGTTGACCGCGACGCGGATCAGACCTTGTGAGCCGTCGCCCGTCCTCCAGGTGATCGTTGTTTTACCGGACTTGGTTCCCGTCGGAACAGGGTTCGGAGACGCCTCGATAAAAGCCCCATTCTTGCGCGCCTCCGCACCCGGAAGTGGCGGATAAAACCCAGTTGCATTTTGGGTGACTGTAACTGACGCAAGTAGCTGGTTTTGCGAGGCACCGCCGTACAAGCGGAACTCGTACACGCCGCCTGCTCCGATCCAGGGTGCCTCGGCGGACCCGGCGGAGCCTGACGCGAAATGTCGTTGTGCTTGTCTGCCGGACCGGTCCGGGAAGGCCCAGACTTGATGTCCCGCAAGTGATGGCAGATCGTCGTAAGCTTTGCTCATTACGATCACGACGACCCCCGGCGGCAAAATCCTCTGTGCTGTTTCCACCAGCGCGCGCGCGGCGGCAAGGTCTTCCCGCCGGGCCGATACCAAAGGCTCAACAATGTCGTTGAACTGAAAATCCAGATTAGCGTTCATTGTTTCATAAAACGCAATCAGCCCTTCCAATTTTTGAACACTATTAAGTCCCGACCATAAACCTTTTCCATGAACCCTGTATACACCGAGGATCTCATCGAGGTATCCGATCTTCCCGTACTGCGCGCATAAAATGTAAAGCGGCCAATCTCCGTACTGCAGATCGTAGTACCACTCTGGAAAGTTGCCAAGAGCATCTTTCCGAAACATCGCTGCGCAACCTGCGATAAAATTACGTTGCCAAATGTCCTCCAGAACGGAAACCTGCTTCTGGCCTTTTAAGTTGTAGGGGAGCGGCGCCCGGTTGCTGTCTTCATATATTCGTATGGCGTTGTGAAAGCAGAGCGCACACTCGGGATGGGCGTCCAAAAAATCCGCTTGTTTCTGCAGCTTGGTAGGAGAAATCCAATAGTCATCACCATCCAGCAGAGCCACGTATTGGCTCTGCGCCAACTCAAAGGCTTGAGCAAAAATCCGGTTACCGCTTCCGCACCCGAGATTTTTCCGTGGCAGTAGAAGGCGAATTTTCTGGGGATTTCGACGTTGAAAGTCGACGACGATTGAGCGTGTTCGATCAGTGGAGCAATCTTCACCGATGATGATTTTGTAATCGAAATTTGTTTTCTGCATCAAGACGCTATCGAGCGCCTGCGCAATATATTTTTCGTGGTTATACGTCGTTACTAGGACGGTGACTTTCATGTTGACGAACCGAATCGCGATTGCTCGCTAGATGCCGTCTATGAAGAGCCTTGCCACCGATGGCGAAAGATAGGTTTCATCGACAATCGCTCCTTCACTTCTGCCGCGTTTTTTACAATGAATTCAATGAGCTCGCAAATCACAGTAACCTGGCCGGAATTCACAGCGGAACCTGTAGGCAGGCAAAGTACGCTCTTGGCGAGTTTCTCGGTTTGCAACAGGCGCAAGGCGGCTTGAGGATCATCCGTACGATAAGGTTCCATCTGATGACAGCCAGGATAAAAGTAGCGCCGCGCAAGTATGTTCTCTGCCCATAATATATCCTCTAACTGGTCGCGACTAATCCCCATAGCTTCCTCGTTGATTTTCAAAACGAGGTACTGATAATTGCACTTTTCGCCCTTATTGTACCTTAACACGGATATGCCTGGTATATCTGCCAGCCGTTGTTGGTATTCCTTGTAATTTCGATAGTTTGCGGCGACGAACTCTTCGAAACTTTCCAGAGACGTTAAGCCCATCGCAGCTGACACCTCGCTCATTTTACCATTCGTGCCCAGAGAGCTAACGGTGTCATAACCGGTGAAGCCGAAATTCCTCATCAAGCGGATCTTAGCGGCCAGCTCATCCTCGTTTGTAACGACTGCGCCTCCCTCGAAACTGTTTATGAATTTAGTAGCATGAAAACTGAACAGCTCCGCGTTTCCGAAGTTACCAATCATTTTGTGATTATGCGAACATCCAAAAGCGTGAGCGGCATCAAACAAAAGTTTCAATCTGTGACGTCGTGCGATCTTTTCCAGTGCTTCCACACCACACGGCCGTCCCCATAAATGGACACCGATGATTCCTGTTGTACGCTCGGTGATCAGCTCCGCCACGCGGAGGGGATCAATATTATGCGTGGCGGAATCGATATCACAAAACACGGGAGTAACTCCCTGCCATCGCAAAGCATGGGCCGTAGCAATAAAAGTGAAGGATGGAAGGATCACCTCACCGGAAAGGCCAATGGCTTTCGTTAGAATTTCAAGGCCGATCGTCGCATTACAAACGGCAATGCAATGCTTCACGCCGATCCGTTCGCATATGCGCTTTTCAAATTCCTGTAGAAACGGCCCGTCGTTGGTGAGCCATCTTCGGTCTAAAACATCATTGATTCGTCCAAGGAGCGTCTGTCGATTTCCTATATTGGGACGACCGACGTGCAGCTCTGTGCTGAAGGCCGGTCGACCGCCAACAATGGCGAGCTCTTCAATGCGCGACTTTACCGCAGGCATTCGGTTTCTGTATGGCGGCGCATACTCTGAAGTGTTTACTTTGAGGTCCTTAGGCTAGAATCAGATGCGCACAGGTCTCTTCACAAGACAAGCAAGATAATCGTATTTCCTTTTGATTTCCTTATAATCGTCAAGTATCACCGAATCCTGAAACGGGCGACCATGTGTAAACCTTGCGCGTGTACTCTAGCCGCTCGAAATCCATCGTCCCACCGCGCGAGAATAATTAAATCTTTTGCGACAGCAATCAAGAAGTCGTCTGGCCACAAATGAGAATCGTTCTTCTAGGCGGCGGCGTCCATCTCCAGTACTCAATCGATGTCATCCAAAAACAGAACAAATTTGAAATTGTGGGAGTCACTGATTCAATTAAAGCCGTCGGCCAAGAGTTATTTGGCTACAAGGTGATCGGAAGGCAGGAGGAAATTAAGGAGCTTGTTTCTTCCCACGGCATTGAAGCCGGCCTGATCACCGTGGGCGATAACTGGAGCCGAAAAGCCATCTATGACGCAGTTACCTCACGAATTCCCAGCTTCAAATTTGTCAGCGCCATTCACCCGTCCGTCATTATCGGCAACAACATCGAAATTGGATCCGGGGTCATCGCAATGGCCGGAGTCATTTTCAATCCGGGCGCGAGAATTGGTGATTTCACGCTTTTTGGCACGGGGGCCCAGATCGAGCACGATTGCGTGATTGAAGAGTTCGCCAGCGTATCGGCCGGATCGGTGCTCGGCGGTTTTGTGAGGATTGGAAAATACGCGGCGGTTTGTTTGGGAGCAACGATTTTGGACAGAGTCAGCATTGGTGAAAATACGGTCGTTGGATCAGGATCATTAGTTACACGCTCTCTTCCCGCGAGTGTCTTGGCCTACGGCGCACCTGCGAAAATTGTACGAAACAGGCAGGCCGGAGAGCGTTTTTTGAAGTAGTCACATCCCCGCCAACATTTATCGGCAGCATCGCTCTGGTTCGAGTGGAGACTATGCGCTATCCCGCTTGCCATTCCGGTCCCGCAACGGCTGCAGTTGCCCCCGGCATTCTACGCCTTTGCGTTCGACAAGGGCTATCTACGATAGTGCCATTACGCCCATCACCCCTGTTGTATCTCCTGCGGTGGCGTGAAAGACTCAGCCGATCTTGGCCTCTGCCTGATCTGGCAGGTTCACAATTGGGCTGTGCGCCCCGCAAATCAAAAATGATACACGTTTTCTCATCCCAGACGATCACCGGATAGCGAGCTTCTAAATAGTCACGAAACTTTTGATAATGATCGAGCCACCAGAATGCTGTAGCTGGCAACAACGCTCCATGAAAAGCGGCTCAAAAACGATGGGTTGTGTGAAATTGAGGCCGATCATCGATGTTGATGCTCAGGAAATGTAGCGGGCGCCGCGCCGATTGCTCAATGAAAATGCTTGCTCCGACCAACACGAATCTTCATCGTGCCGCGCAGTAGAATTGCGCTCCCTGTGTCCAAACACATGAGTTCGTTTGAGCAAAACGCGATGAACACCGGCAAGAGACATTTGGCGTCGCTCGACAGTTTGCGCGGTATAGGTGTGATTTTGATTTTCGCTAATCATTTCGTTTATCCGAATTACTACATTCTTTTTGGCTGGATTGGGCTTTGGATATTTTTCGCGCTCTCCGGTTTTCTCATTACTGACAGCCTCCTCAAGATGAAGGCATTGCCGGTCGGCCAGTATTTTGGCCGATTCTACGTAAAACGAGCTTTCCGAATCCTGCCGGCTTTTGTGGTCTTTTTCACGATAGCTGTGGCACTCTATTTTGTGTTTCCGCGAGAGATGTTCGCTGTCGACTGGCACCTGGAGCGCTACTGGATTTACATTGTAACATTCACTTTTAACCATTACCCGCCGACGGGTAGTTATTGGTTTGCTCATCTCTGGTCGCTATCGTTGGAAGAACAGTTTTACGTCGTATGGCCGTGGCTGGTTTTCTTTCTGCCGATGAACTGGCTCAAGAAAATCGTACCCTGCTGGATTGTTGTGGCCCCGGTTTTGCGCCTGATCATGCCTGCATTTTACGGCGGCGTCGAGCACGCAGAAACAGTTGAGGCTTCGTTGCTGTGTCAGGCGGATGCATTCGCCATCGGAGGATGTGTGGCGATTTTTCGTGATGACCTTCCGCGCCAATCAAAGAAGCTAATGTGGATAATGACAGCGGTGGTGATTGCGATTGGCCTGCTAAATTATTTCGCGGGGGCTTCTGCGGCTGGATCGTACTGGCGAACGCTGGGCTGGCCGCATTTGACCGCGGGCATATTTAATTACCAGTACGTCTGGGGCTTTGGTGTGATCGGTATCTGGGCTGCGACATTAATTTTAACCTGCCTGCAAGGAACTGCTCCGTTCATTCTGAATTTTCCGCCGCTCGTTTTTCTCGGCCGGATTTCGTACGGCGCGTATCTTTCCCACCTGCCTCTCCTTGGCGTCTACATGTACTACCTCCAGCCGATCAACGCGTTCTCGATTCGCGGGTTGGTGATTTTCGTAATCTGGTTCGCCAGCGTCATACTCGTCTCCTGGCTCAGTTTTCGATTTATCGAGCTGCCGTTCTTGCGCATTAAGAACAGGCTTGGAGGAAGAGCGCAAAATTCCCGCTCGGACACAGCTATTTCCCGAGCTCCCGCCGGCTAAACGTTCAATACGCAGACCATTGGTCTGTTTTCAGATAAACAATGGGTCACGGCGCGCTTGGTCGATTTTGATTTCCGCCTTCGTTTCATTCGGCGAGTCGTCGCCATTGGCCTTGGTTTGTCGCAAGTCGAAAATGATACATGTGTTTTCGTCGCGCACGATGACTCGATAATGAGCATCTAGATGCTCGCGAAATTTTTGATAATGATCCAGCCACCAAAATGCCGTAGCTGGCAGTAATAGGTATTGCGCGCCTCGGGCTCGGATGGCTTCCAAGCGGTTAATAGCCTCGGCGCTGTCGTTCGGACGGCGGCCATCATAGTTGCCGCCCTCCGAAAGGTAAATCCGACCTTCGGAGCCGTCGCCGGTATTCCAGGTGATGGTGGTTCGGCCGAATCGGTTTGGAACCGGGACCGGATTCGGGACAGCTATCAGGCATGCCTGATCTAGTGCAACAGGACCTACAGTAGCGCTCGGAGTCGCATCTGGGACGCCAGTTACTGAAATCGCGGCAAGCTGTTTCACGCATTTCGGCCCGCCAAAGAGCCGGAATTCGTACCTCATTCCAGCCTGGATCCAGGGCACGTCAGCCGAGCCTTTCGGACCCTGTCGAAAGAGCCGCCCTCGCTCATCGGCGCCCGTTTGCGGAAAGTGCCATGCACGGCGGTCCCCCAATTTCAGTAGTTCATTTTTGCCGTTTGTGGCCACTGCGACGGTGGCGTGCAGGGGGAGGCTGGCCTGCACGACCTCCAGGATTCGATCGCTCATTTGCAAGGACTGGTAGTAATCTTGCCAGTATCTCCTGCCAGTTTCGAATGCCTCGATGTAGGAATCCCTTCCTTTCACAAATTCCCACTGTGAGTCGAGGGCCTTGAGCATCTCTCGAAGCATGGATAAATGATCGGCAGACATACTGGAGCGGTGGAGCCGATAGTCTGCCACAAATCGGTTGTGACAGAAGATTGGAGAATCTCGCGTGATGCGAAGATATAAATCATAGTCAGCCCCCGGACCTAACGAGGGGTCGAAACCGTTGACGACATTGAACGCGGTCCATTGGTAAATGACCGAACCAGGGCACCAAATTCGATAATTGCCCCGAAGCAATTCCAAAAAGTGTTCGCGTGAGACATGAGGATGCTCCGGCTCATCATCGAGGAGCGACCCATCCGCGACAATGAGCCTGCAGAAACCAGCAGCGAACGCGCAGTCAGGATGCTGGCGCAGGCAATCAACTCCAACTCTCAGGGCCTCGGGCAGCAGCCGGTCGTCGGCGTCGAGGAAAACCAGGTATTCGCCCCGGCTTTGCTTGAACCCTGTGTTTCGGGCGCTTGCAACCCCCAAATTTTCCTGGCGAACGTACCGTACCCCGGGGTAGCTGGCAGTCACCTTCGCAGTGTTGTCGGTGGAGCCATCGTCCACAACGAGGATCTCGCGATGGGAATAGGTTTGAGCTGATGCGCTCTCGATTGCCTCGTGAAGGAAATGTGCCTGGTTATAGCATGGTATGATTACTGAGGCGAGACCGGACTCCGGCATAGGCACGTTCTTGTGTGACCCGTCAGCGGAAACCGCGGCGCTCTGTTTTACCGCCTTGGCCACACTCATTACGACGATTCGCGCAAGTCAAAGATGATACACGTCTCGTCATCTCGCGCGACGGCCGGGTACCGAGCTTCTACATGTTCGCGAAATTTTTGATAATGATCGAGCCACCAAAAAGATTTTGCAGGAATTACCAGGTATTGGGCGCCTCTCGCTTTGGTTGACTCCAAGAGATGCAAAGCTTCATCGCTATTGGCCGGATCGCGGCCCGCATACACACCCATGCTCGATACATATAGCTGCCCTTCGGAGCCGTCCCCAGTACTCCATGTGATATTAGTCACGCCCGGCTCCTCACTAGCGTGGACCGGATTTGGAATTGCCGTCAATAGAACCCCGTCCAGGCGCACAGGCTCTTGGGGCGCTGCTTCAGCGCTTGCGATCGGGAACGGATCCGCAACACCTTTAACCAAGACCCGGGCCAGTTGTCTTGAAAATTTCGGGCCTCCGTAGAGGCTAAATTCGTATGTCATCCCGGCTTCAATCCAAGCGGGAGTGGCCATCGAGCCCTCTGCTCCTTGCGCGAATAATCCTCCCCTGCTGCCGTGCTCGTTCTGAGGAAAATGCCAGGTCCTGCGGCCATCCAAGCGAAGTAGCTCATTGCTGCCGCCGGTTGCCACGGCGATTGTCGCGTCTGGAGGCAGCTGTTCGCGAACGGTTTCGCGAATTCTAGCAACCATTTGCTGTAACGGATAATCGTTTTGCCAAAACCGCCTGCCTGCATCGTATGCTTCCCTGTACCGACTATTCGCCTTCACAAAATCCCACTGTGCATCGTGAGCGCCGAGCGCAGCGCGCTCCATTGCCAAAACATCGCGCGACATATTGAGATGATGCTGTCGGTATTCTGCAATTACGTGTTTATGGGAATAGACTGGAAAATCTCTTGTGACGCGGAGATAGAGTTCGTAGTCAGCTGCGGGACTTAGCGCGACATTAAAACCGTGCACAAAATCAAAGATCCGCCGTTGATAGAGCACGGTCGCAGGACACCAAATGTAACTACCCCCCTGAAGCAGCTTCAGATAATGCTCGTTCTCGACCCGAAGCTGCCTTGGGGAAGGAAGGATTGCACCGTTTGAATCGATCACCCGACAACGACCCGAAACAAATGCGCACTCCGGACGTTCGCGGATACAGCCGACTCCTGTTTCCAGTGCATGCGGAAGGAGCCGGTCGTCGGCATCGAGAAAAACGAGGAACTTACCGCGGCTATGCCGCAGCCCCGTGTTGCGAGCGCTCGAGAGACCGGCATTTTCCTGATAAACATAGCGCACCGGGGAATGGCGCCTAACAACTTCGGTGGTATTGTCCGTTGAGCCATCGTCCACCACGATAATCTCGAAGTCCGAATAACTCTGCGCCAGAACGCTCTCGATCGCTTGCTCAAGAAAATGGGCGTGGTTGTAGCAGGGGATAATTACAGAAACTAGATTAGGAGGCGGGAGCGCCCCGTCGGCCCGGGTGTCAGCGCGATGAGCCACGGCTATTTTTTTGGGAGGTTCCGGGCTTTTCTCCGCACAGCAGGCGACTGTTCCGGACTGTCCGAATGCGCGTCGCCTGCATTGAGCCGGCGTTCTGCAGCTTCGTACAATGCTTTTGCCCGAATGAACCCCTTCATCTTGCAAGCGTTGAAAACCCACCAGTAAAGACTGCCGAGTTGATTCTCAAGAAGAGCACGTGCTTCCTCAGTTTCCCTGATTGCGGAGCTACGGCCCGAGATCATTCTTGCACTTCTCTTCCTAGCTCTCACCTGTTTTCTCGCACCTTTTCTCATCGGTCGTTTGGGCTCCGCGCCTGCGCTGGCGGCATTTTATGCATTTTCGGAATCAGTTTTTGTGGCGCGCTTCATTTGGCTTCGCTCAACAAACCGCGGCGCAAATTAGAGTCAAGCGGTGACTGCTCTAGGCTGCCCAATGGCATCAGGCAAACTCCCCGATGACGCGCGCTTATAGGCGATCTACTTTGCCATCATGGATCGAAATGATGGACGAGCCAGCGATCAATTGCGCCCGGTTGCTTTCGAGCTCGGCATCGCGCCGTATGCGGGTGGCTCAGTGCTTGTTACCGTGGGCAACACGCGCGTTATCTGCGGCGTGATGATTGAGGAAAATGTGCCCCGCTGGATGAAGGAGCAAGGCGTGACCGGTGGTTGGCTTACGGCCGAATATTCGATGCTGCCGTATTCGACGCAGACACGAAAACCGCGCGATGCGGCAAAGGGGCGGGTCGATGGACGGAGCATGGAGATTCAACGTTTGATTGGACGATCACTGCGTGCAGGTCTCGATCTTGAAAAACTTGGCCCGCGCACGATCTGGGTCGATTGCGACGTCTTGCAAGCCGATGGCGGCACACGCACGGCAGCAATTACCGGGGCGAGCTTAGCCCTCGCGGTAGCCTGCCGGAAACTTGCAAAGGAAAAAAAGCTCGACGCGCCTCCGGTCCAGAAATTAGTCGCCGCAGTCAGCGCCGGCGTTCTCGACGGGAATGCAATCCTCGATCTTAACTACGAAGAAGACAAGCTTGTCACCGTCGATTTCAATCTCGTGGCGACCGAGGATGGCGAACTCGTGGAATTACAAGGGTCCGGTGAAGAATCAACTTTTTCGCAGTCACAGCTGGATGAAATGCTCGCGCTCGGCCGCAAAGGCGTCGCTGAATTGATCGCGGCGCAGCGCGCGGTGCTTGCGAGATTGATGGTGACGCCGCCGGAAAGCTGACCGCAGTCAGCGCCCGCGGCTACAACTAAATCGTTTGCTCGTGCACGCCGTTTGCTTTAAAGCGAGACGCGGCTCATGAAGAAGGCGCTCATTACCGGCATTACCGGACAGGATGGCAGTTATCTCGCCGATCTGCTGCTTGAGAAAGACTACGAAGTCCACGGGATCATTCGCCGCGCGAGCACATTCAACACCTCGCGCATCGACCATCTTTATGCCGATCCACACATCAACGGCGTCCGAATGTTTCTGCATTATGGAGACCTCAGCGACTCGGTGAATTTGGTGAAGCTGCTTTACAATTTGAAGCCGGACGAAATTTATCATCTGGCCGCGCAAAGCCACGTGCGGGTGAGCTTCGATATTCCGGAATACACGTCGGACGTCACCGGTGTCGGCACGATCCGTATCTTGGAAGCGATTCGAGAAGTAGGGTTGCGTTCGCGTTTTTATCAGGCATCGAGCAGCGAAATGTTTGGCAAGGCGCAACAGGTGCCGCAAACCGAGAAGACGCCGTTCTGGCCGCGCAGCCCATATGGTGTAGCGAAGACGTTTGCCTATTGGGCGACGGTCAACTACCGCGAGAGCTATGGCCTTTGCGCGAGCAACGGCATTTTGTTCAATCACGAAAGCCCTCGCCGCGGCGAAACCTTCGTCACCCGCAAAATTTCGCGCGCCGTCGCCGCGATCAAGCACGGCCTGCAAAAAGAATTGTTTCTCGGCACTCTCGATGCAAAACGAGATTGGGGATATGCACCCGAGTACGTCGAGGGGATGTGGCGAATACTTCAGCATGCAGAAGGGGACGATTTTGTACTGGCTACCGGCGAAACCCACACCGTACGTGAGTTTGTCGAGGCGGCCTTTTCACATGTCGATCTCGATTGGAAGGAATTTGTTAAACACGACTCACGTTATGAGCGCCCAGCAGAAGTAGACCTCCTGATCGGTGACCCCTCCAAAGCGAAAAAAATTCTTGGTTGGGAACCGAAAGTGCGATTCCGAGAGCTCGTTCGCATCATGGTTGACGCGGATATGGAATTGCTGTCGCACAAAACGCTCCGAGAGCATCTCGGCCAGATGCCGTGAGCTTTAGTCGTGGTCGCTGACCGCGGTTTCCCGTGCGCAGCGCTGTGCCGGCAACCGGGCTGCAGCGTCTTTCCTATCGAATCACGATTCCAGCGCGATTTGTTTCCGCCAGTTGC
>Ga0307312_10001801_pt1 | contig 11103 bp, 10 predicted proteins | sample ER_DNA_202_FD_194489 | JGI IMG/M metagenome (GOLD analysis project Ga0307312, IMG submission 194489) | Bulk soil microbial communities from the East River watershed near Crested Butte, Colorado, United States - ER_DNA_202 | ecosystem: Environmental > Terrestrial > Soil > Floodplain | place...
TCGGCTCGACCAGGGCGCTCGATGGCCTCACGTTCGAGGTTCCGGCAGGCCAGGTCTTCGGCTTTCTCGGCGCGAACGGCGCCGGCAAGACCACGACGATGCGGATCGTCCTCGGCGTCCTCAACGCGGACCACGGGACCGTGGCCTGGAACGGGACCGACAGCCGCGAGCTGCCACGCGCGACGTGGGGTTACCTGCCCGAGGAGCGCGGCCTTTACCCGCGGATGACGGTCGTCGACCAGCTCACCTACTTCGCGTCCCTGTACGGCTTGCCACCGGATCGAGCGCGCCGTGAGGCGCTCCATTGGCTGGCCCGCCTGCGCGTCCCGGAGCTCGGCGATCGCCGGCCCGAGGAGCTGTCCAAGGGCAACCAGCAGAAGATCCAGCTCATCGCGGCGATCCTCCACGACCCCCAGGTTCTGCTGATGGACGAGCCGTTCACCGGCCTCGATCCGGTCAACGTCGCCCTCCTCCGCGAGGCTTTCCTCGAGCTGCGGGACCAGGGTCGGACGCTCATCTTCTCGACTCACCAGATGGACACGGTCGAGGCGATGTGCGAGTCGATCGCGATCGTCGATCGCGGCCGGGTCGTCGTCGGGGGCTCAGTTCGCGACATTCGCCGCGCGGCGGGTCGGCGGCTCGTCCGCCTTGCCGTCGAGGGCGATCACCGCCTGGCCTGGATCGCCGACGTCGCCGGCGCGCGGATCCTCCGGCCCGGCATCGACCGAACGGAGATCGAGCTCGATGCCGGCGTCGAGCCCGACGTCATCCTGGCGGCCGCCGTCGCCCGCGGCGCCCGGGTCACCCACTTCGAGGTCGCCGAAGCGTCGCTCGAACAGATCTTCATCGACCACGTCGGTCGACCGTCGGACGAAGAGGTTCATCTCGCCCCGGAGAGGGGTTCGGATGCGCCGACGCCGGAGCGTCGCGTCGCGACGGACGAGCCCGCCGCATGACCGATCCAACCGGCACCGCCGGCGGTGCGCGCCGCGATCCGCTTCTGCCGAACGCGCTGACGATCGCCAAGCGCGAATATGTCGAGCGCGTCCGCAGCCGCCTCTTCGGAGCTTCGACCCTGCTTCTGGCCGGGCTTGCCGTTTTCGTCGCGATGTCGCCGATGATCCTTCGCGCCTTCGACAGCGGCTCGGTGACCCGCGTCGCGATCGTCGCCGACGACCCGGCGCTCGGTCGGACAGTGGCGGACACGATGAACCAGATCCTGATCGTCGGATCGCCCGGCGGCGGCAGCACCTGGACGCTGACGCTCGTCTCGAGCCTCGAGGCGGTCGCGCAGAGTCAGTACGACGCTGCCCTGGTCGTCACCCGCGAGACGAGCGGCCGCCTCGCTTTCGACCTCCGGACGAGCCAGGACATCAGTGCGGACAAGAAGCAGCTGCTCGAGATCGGAACCTACGGCGTCGGCGTCATCGACGCGGCGCAACGGAGTGGCGCGGCCGTCCAGGTCCCGACGCTCACGACGACCGCGATCGACGGCCCGAATGCCGGTGGCAAGCCCGTGTCGAGCTCGGAATATGCCAGCCGGCGGATCGTCGGGATCGTCTTCGTCGTCCTGATCTTCATCACCCTCGTCATCTACGGGATGTGGGTCGCGGCCGGGGTCGTCGCGGAAAAGTCGAGCCGCGTCATGGAGCTGCTGATCAGCGCCGCGTCGGCCCGCCAGCTCGTGGTCGGCAAGGTCCTCGGGATCGGCGCCGCGGGAGCCACCCAGTACGCGGTGATCATCGCCTGCGCCCTGCTCGCCCTCGTCGTCGAAGAACGGCTCTCGGTCGCGCTCTTCGGCCCGAGCGGTTCGGTCGCACCGTCGCTGGTCGCCCTGTCACCGGCTCTGCTGCTTGCGTTTGCCGGGTTCTACGTCCTGGGCTTCGCGCTCTATGCCCTGATCTACGCCGCGGCAGGCTCGCTCGTCAGCCGGCCCGAGGACCTCCAGATCATCGCCCTTCCGCTTAGCCTGATCGCGATCGTGGGCTACTTCCAGGCCGTCCTGGCGCTGTCCGGCGGCACCGCGGGCTTCATCCGCTTCGCCTCCTACGTGCCGTTCTGGAGTCCGTTCGTCATGCTCACCCGGCTGTCGATCGGCCGCGTCGAAGCGTGGGAAGTCGTCCTGTCATTCGGGCTGCTCATCGTCGCGATCGGGATCGTGGCCGTAATCGCGATCCGGATCTACTCGGCCGGCGTGCTGCTGTACGGCCAGCGGCCGGGTCTCCGGGCGTACGTGGCGGCGGCGCGCAGGGGCTAGGACGCTTCGGGCACGCTGCGTCGGACTCGCACGCGACGCATGGCGACCCAGGCCACGCCCACGAGCCCCGCGACGGCCGGGGCGATCCAGAAACCGGTGGCGACATGGACGATCGCATCGATTGCGAAGACCGTCCAGAGGAACGTACCTGTGGCGAGAATGAGGTTGCGAGACATCGGATCCCCTTGCTGCTGACGCCTCTCGGCCCTTCGTTCTCCGGGTGCCCGATAACGGGTCACGATTCCCATCGAGCCGCCACCATATCCGATAGTCCTGCCCCTGCAAGCCCCGGAAGTCCTATGTGGTTCTCACTGGCACCGGATAGTTGGCTGGGCGGTTGGCTGAGCCCCGCAGATTCAGTCGTCGAACAGCAACGGCAGCCTGCGAATGAGAGCGACGACCGGCGCAGAGGCGGGCGTCTCGCCGTCGAGATCCGGGTCCGGCCCGCTCGAGGTCGGCTTGGCGCCACCGGCCGCCGCCCGGCCAGTCGCGGCCGCGTCACCATCGGTGGCCGACTCGACGTCGCCGCCGACTGCGATGAACCGCCACAGCCGCGATCGGACGCCCGGAAGATAGGGGCTCGATCGCTGGCGAGCCATGACCCCGGCGATACCCTGGGCCGCGGCCGCCTCGTGGAGCGCCCGACCCTCCCCGGCGATCGCGGGCACGGCGACCACCTCGTCGCCCGGTCGAAGGACCCGACGAAGCTGCTCGCGCCGCCGGTCGAGCGGCGCCGAGAGCAGCGATCGGCCGTCGATGTGAAGCAGGTCGAAGGCAAGGAATGCGACGGGGCGGCCGCGGCCTCCGGCAAGGCGTCGCGCCAGCTCGGCCGGGTCAGCCCGACCCGCCGCGTCGACCACGACCAGCTCGCCATCGAGCACGGCCGACCGCGCATCGACGCGGACCGCCAGCCCCGCCAGCTCGGACAGCGTCGGGGCGACGTCGCGCCCTTCACCGTCAAGAAGCCGCACATCGCCTGATCCGGCGATCTCAGCCGGGCCGATGAAGGCGAGGGCCCGCAGGCCGCCCCACGACGGCTCGAACAGGTGAGCCGTCGAGTCGAAGGGCTCCGCGAGCGGTCGCGGCAGCATCGGCCGAAGCGTCGCCGGCAGGTTCGGCAGCGTCGCGACGTCCGGCTCGAGCCGCAACGACAGCTGGTCGCGCATCGTCGACCGATGGTAGCCGCTAGACTCCGGGACGTCGCCGTGCGCCCCGCCCCGCGCCGGCCGCCAGCCGCTGGGAGGATCCCCCTTGGCGCGCCCGATTGCACCCGACGATCTCTACCGCCTTCGCATTCCGACGGACCCTCGCCTCTCCCCTGACGGGTCGCGTGCCACGGTCACCGTCCAGACGAGCGCGCCGAGGCACGACGGTTACCGCCAGGCAATCTGGCTCGTGCCCATCGATGGCGGAGAACCCCGCCAGCTGACGATCGGCGCGAGGACCGACCGGCATGCGCGTTTCTCGCCGGATGGACGGACGATTGCATTCCTGTCGGATCGGCGGCTGCACGTCGAGGAGGAGCCGGAGGCGCCGAAGCATCCCAGGGACCGCGAAGACGCCACCCAGGTCCACCTGCTTCCGCTCGACGGCGGCGAGGCTCGCCGCCTGACGGACCTGCCGCGCGGCGTCACGGGGTTTGCGTGGTCACCGGATGGCTCGCAGCTCGTCGTGACGACGAGCTCCCGGGCGGCGACGCGAAAGGTCGATCGACGTCTCCGCGGCTTCGACGAGAAGCGCAAGCCGAGCGATCCGCCCGAGTCGGATTATCGCTACATCGACCGGCTCAATTACATGTTCAACGGGACGGGCTTCGTCTACGACTCGATCGCCCAGCTCTGGCTCGTCGACGCGGCGACCGGCGAGGCGCGCCGATTGACCGACGGCCGGACGGCTGCCGAGGATCCGGCGTGGTCGCCGGACGGGAAGCGGATCGTCTACTCGACGAATCTCGCCCGCGATCACGACATCGAGTATCGCTCCGACATCGTCGTCGTCGACGTATCCACAGGGCGGAGGACCCGAGTCACTGGCAGCAGGGACTCGATCTTCTTCAGCCCGACATGGCTGCCCGACGGTCGGACGATCGCCGCGCTCGGCGGGCGGAAGCCACACGGCGACTACCGCTTCGACATCTGGCTGTTCGCGGCAGACGGCTCCGATGTGGCGGCCGACGGTGGCCGGAACCTGTCTGGCCCGCACGATCTGATGCCGGGCTCGAGCATGAACAGCGACATCACGCCGGGTGAGTCGCACCGGCTGATCCCGTCCGACGACGGCCGCTGGATCTCATTCTTGGCCCCGATTGCCGGCAGCTACGAGCTGTGGCGAATCTCAACCAGCGACGGGAAGCCCGAGCGGCTGACGGATGGTCGTCACTACATCTCGTCGTTCGATCAGCTGTCCGGGCGTACCGCGCTCATTCGCTCGGCGCCGACCGCGACCGCCGATCTGTGGGTCCGCGATGGTGAGGGAGGAGCCGGCCGCGGGACGCTGCGCCAGGTGAGCCGCTTCAACGAGACTGTTCTCAAGGAACTGGAGCTGATCGAGCCGGAGGAGCGCCACGTCGAGATCGACGGGCGCGACATCCAGGGCTGGTTCATCCCGGGTCGCCGGTCCGGCGGATCGGCGAAGGGCGCCCCGGGCCCCGTCGTCACCGAGATCCATGGTGGTCCGCACACCCTCTACGGCTGGTCGCCCTTCCTCGAGTTCCAGGTCCTCGCGGGGAGCGGCGTCGGCGTCTTCTATAGCAACCCGCGCGGCTCCGAAGGCTACGGCATCGAGTTCAACGAGGCGAACATCCGCGACTGGGGCCCCGGCCCGATGCGCGATGTCATCGCCGGGATCGACGCTCTCGTCGCCGACGGTTTGGCCGACCCCGAACGGCTCGGCGTGACCGGTGGGTCGTACGGCGGCTACCTGACGAACTGGATCGTTGCCCACGACCAGCGGTTCCGGGCGGCGATCACGTGCCGCTCGGTGAGCGACATGGCGATGCTCTTCCTGACCGGCGACATCAGCGGCGGCGAGTGGGCCAAATACGAGTTCGGCACGACGCCCTGGGCGGATCCGGCCTACTTCCGGGAGATCTCGCCGATCAGCTACGCCGACGGGATTCGGACGCCGCTGCTCATCCAGCACAGCGAGCGCGACCTCCGGACGACAGTCGGCCAGGCGGAGGCACTGTTCACCGTGCTCCGCTCGAAGAAGCGGCCGGTCCGCCTGATGCGAGTCCCGGACGAATCGCACGAACTGACGCGCTCCGGTACGCCGTATCGCAGGGCCGAGAACCTCGCGCAGGTCCGCGACTGGTTTCGCCACTACCTCGTCGAGGGCAAGCACGGCCTCCCACCGCTTCCGAAGGTCCGCGCCGGGCGCTAGACAGGGTCCTGGCGAGCGTCGGAACAGCGCCCTGACGGTCGCCAAACCTGCGTTGCTTGAGCATGGCTGGAGCGCGACCCGGTGTATCCTCACCGTCCCATGACGGCCACCCGACGCGCCGACACCCTCGCCCGCGAGCGCGCTCACGAGCTCGTCCGCTCGTGGGACGGGCGACCGGGCGCCCTCGGCAGCCTGCTCGGGAGGGTGAGCAGCGTCGACCAGGTCGGTGTCGAGGAGCGGATCACAGCGCTGAAGACCCGCTCGATCAAGAAGGCCTCGAAGCTGTGGGCCCTCGACCTCGCGATCCGGATGATGGACCTGACGACCCTCGAGGGAAAGGACACGCCGGGCAAGATCCGGGCGCTCTGCCAGAAGGGGATGACGCCGCAGCCCGGCGATCCGACGATCCCGTCGGTCGCCGCGATCTGCGTCTATCCGGCCCTCGTCGCCGACGCCAAGGAGGCCCTCAAGGGCTCGACCGTCAAGGTCGCGTCGGTCGCCACCGGGTTCCCATCGGGCCAGACGTTCCGCGACATCAAGATCGCCGAGACCCGTGCCGCCGTCGAAGCCGGCGCCGACGAGATCGACATGGTCATCGACCGGGGAGCCTTTCTCCGCGGCGACTACCTGACCGTCTTCGAGGAGATCGTCGACGTCAAGGACGCCACCGGCGACGCCCATCTCAAGGTCATCCTCGAGACGGGCGAGCTGGAGACCTACGACAACGTCCGCCGGGCGAGCGTCCTGGCGATGGCCGCCGGCGCCGATTTCATCAAGACCTCGACGGGCAAAGTCCAGCCGGCCGCGACGCTGCCGGTGACCCTCGTCATGCTCGAGGCGATCCGCGATTTCGAGCGCCAGACCGGGCGCCAGGTCGGGATGAAGCCGGCCGGCGGGATCCGCGTCGCCAAGGAGGCGATCCAGTACCTCGTCGTGCTCTACGAGACGCTCGGCCCACGCTGGATGAGCCCGGACTGGTTCCGGTTCGGGGCGTCGTCGCTGCTCAATGACGTCCTGATGCAGATCGAGAAGGAACGGACGGGCCGATACCAGGGCCCGGACCACTTCACGCTCGACTGATGGCGCGACAGGGGGAGACGGCGACGATGGACTCCTTCGCGACGTCTCGGCCGTTGCCGGCGATCCCCAGTTTCGTCCTTCGGCATCTGCGGACGCCCGACGACATTGCCTCCATGAACGACATCGCCAACGCCGTCCGGCGGTCGCAGGGCGACGACTTCTATACGACCGCCCAGCAGATGCAGCAGTTCTACGAGGACCCACCCGGCTCCGACCCGGTTCGTCGGCTATGGCCGGGCCGCATGGCACGAGCAGCCGGACGGGTTCCGCATCTACGAGGTGCTCGCCTTCGTCGACCCGATGGTTGCGGGCGAGGATCTGTTCATGACCATGGTCGATGCGCTCGAGACCAGGCTTCGCGTCATCGCCGCCGAGCATCCGCGGGGCGAGAAGCTGTTCGAGTCGTTCGGCGGCGACAGCGCCCCGGAACGCGAGGCGCTGCTTCTTGGGCTCGGCTACGAGCCCGTTCGTCACGGTTACGCGATGCTCCGGCCAACCGTCGACGACCTGCCCGATGCGCCATTGCCGGAAGGCCTCGAGATCCGCGACGTCCTGCCGGAGCACCTGCCGGCGATCTGGGAGGCCGATCAGGAGGCGTTCAGTGACCACTGGGGCTTCTCGCCGGCAACCGACAGTGACTACGAGCGCTTCGCGACCGACCCTGTCACGTCGGACACGTCGTTATGGCGGGTCGCCTGGGATGGCGACGAGGTCACGGGCCAGGTCCGCGCCTACATCAACGACGAGGAGAACGAGCAGCTCGGACGGAAGCGCGGCTACACGGAGTTCATCAGCGTCCGCCGACCGTGGCGACGTCGCGGCCTGGCCCGAGCGCTCATCGCCGCGAGCTTCCCGCTCCTTCGCGCCCGAGGCATGACCGAAGTGGGCATCGGGGTCGACACGGAGAACGTCTCGGGCGCGCTGAGCGTCTACGAAAAATGCGGCTTCATCCCGATCAATCGGACTACGACGTACCGTCGCCCGCTCGTCTGACCCGGCCGAATCAACCGATCGCGGCGAGATATCGCAGGAGCGGAACGGCCGCGCCGAACGTGTCAGCGAGGGTGTCCGGCAGGTCAGGAGACTGCGCGTCGACGTCCGACAGCCGACGCCCAAAAATCACGTCCTTGAGCTTGAGGATTTCGGCTTCCGGGTGATCGGCAGCGAAGCCCGACGGGACGCGCTGCAGGACATGGCCGTCGCGGCTCAGACCGCCGAATACCGACTGAAAGTCTGGAGCGTCGATCAGTGCGTGGAACTCCGCCGGACCGGCGACGAGGCGCTGGCGGAACGCGTCGATCCATGGCTTCTCAGGATGCCAGTAGCCGCCACCGACGTAGATCTCGCCAGGTGACAGGTGGAAGTAGCCGCCGCTCGAGTGGACATTCGCCGTATGCGATCGGCCGTCGATGTCGCCGGCATCCTCACCGGTCCACGGGAAGCTCGCCCCGATGTTCGTCTTGTACGGCGACTTGTCCTTGGCGAACCGGACGTCGCGGTAGATCCGGAATGGCGACTTCGCCGGGTCCGCTCGCATCGGGATGCCGCGCGCCGCGAACCGCTCGCCGAGGGCGACGCAGAGCGCCTCGAGCGGTTCCTTGAGCAGGGTTTCGTACTCGCCCTTCCGTGGCTGGAACCAGGCACGGTCGTTGTTCTCGGTCAGGTCGACGAGGAACTGGATGGCATCTGGACGAAATCCGGTGAATGTCGGCGCGGCAACGGCCATGATCGGGTCCTCCTGGGCGGCGAGAGCCAGACTGTACCGCCGCTCGCTTATCTGCCGGTTGCGCCGAAGACGAGTGCCGCGTTGAGCCCGCCGAAGCCGAAGGACGTCGAAAGGATCCGCCGGTAGTCGCCCTTGCGGCCTTCACGCAGGAGGCACGGCAGGATAGCCGCGACCTCGGGATCCGGCTCCTCGAGGTTGACCGACGCCGGAGCCCATCCGTCGCGGATTGCCAGCGCGCAGATCGCGGCCTCGATCGCGCCCGACGCGCCGAGCGGATGGCCGTACAGCGCTTTCGTGCCGCTGACCGGCACCTCGGCCGCGACACCCGCGCCCAGCGCCAGGGCGATCGCCCGCGCCTCGGCGATGTCGCCGAGCTGCGTCGACGAGGCATGGGCGCTCACGTAGTCGATCTCCTCCGGCGACACGATTGCCTGGGCCAGCGCGATCCTGGCCGCACGGGCTGCCTCACGGCCGTCGGCCCGTGGCTGGACCATGTGATAGGCGTCAGACGTCGCCCCGTAGCCCATGACCTCGGCGTACGGCTCGACCCCGCGAGCGCGGACGATCTCATCCGACTCGAGCACGAGCAATGCGGCGCCCTCACCCATGACGAACCCGTCGCGCCGCGCGTCGAACGGCCGGCACGCATGCGACGGGTCGTCGTTCGAGCCGGCCGAGAGCGCTCGGATGATGTCGAATGCACCGAAGGCGAGCGGGCTCAACGGGATCTCGACCCCGCCCGCGATCGCCGCATCGATCTCGCCGGCCCGGATCGCCCCGACCGCCTCGCCGATCGCCACGGCGCCCGACGCGCACGAGTTCGCCGTCGAAAGGATCGGGCCACGGACGTCCAGGGCGATCCCGAGATTGGCCGGTGCCGCCCCGCCGAACACGGCCAGGGCCAGGTTCGGGGCGACCTGGCGGATCCCCTTGGCCATGTAGCGCTCGTGCTGCTCCTCGGCGTAGGCGATCCCGCCGAGCGCGCTGCCGAGATAGATCCCGATCCGTTCGGGCGACGCGGCGCCGCCTTCACCCGGCCGGAGTCCACCATCCGCGAGCGCCAGCTGGCCGGCGACGAGACCGAACTGGCTGAACCGATCGAGCTGGCGGGCGGTCTTCGGCGGCATCCACGCAAGCGGGTCGAAGTCGTCGACCTGGGCGGCGACCTGCGAGCGGAACGGCGACGGATCGAACCGATCGATCCGCTTGACCGGCGATCGGCCGGCCCGAAGGCCGGCTCGGAACGCCTCGAGACCGGTCCCTGCGGCGGTGATGATGCCGATCCCGGTGATCCAGACCCGACTGCGATTGGGGCTCATGACTGTTGATTCGCCGTCGGACCGGTCGTGGACTCATCCGCGGCCAGGGCCTCGGCGATTGCCTTGAAGGTTGCGAGCGTCCGCGTCGCGATCGGACGGGTGAAGGCGCGATCGACGAACCAGGCCCAGCCCGGCACTCGAGGGCCGAATTGGTGATCGATCGACACGCGGGAGCCCGTGTCGGTCGGCTCGATCCGCCAGGTCACGTCCATCCCGTTCGTCGGGCCGCCGACGTGGACGAAGCGCAGGCGCAGGGCGGCCGGCTCGCTCCACGTACGCGACCGCCAGGCGACCGGCAGCCCAAGGCCCAGAACGGGCACGAGCGGCCGGCGGGCGACCATCTCCGCGACGAGCGTGCCGTCGGACCCGCGCTCGACCGCCCGAACGAGGACGTAGTGGGGGAGCAGTCGCGGCCAGCGCTCGACGTTGCGGGCGAGCCGGAAGACGAGCTGTGCCGGTGCGGCGACGTCGACCGACACGGTGCTCCTCATTGACTCAGGTCCGGATAGGCCAACCCGACAGCGTACTCGGCAAGCTCGACGAGCCTGATCCCGGCGAGATCCCCCGGGGTGAACCAGGCACTGGTATCGGTCGAGCCGTCGATCTCGTCGCGAAGCTCGCCGCCGACGATCCGCATCCAGTAGACGATCCCGATGAAGTGGAGGTCGCCGCCGCCGGCGAACCGTGACCCCCTGTAGACGTGAGAGAAGATCCCCGCGAGCTCCTCGATCTCGCCGTCCAGACCGGTCTCTTCGCGCAGCTCGCGGACCGCGGCGACGTCCGGATGCTCACCGAATTCGATGCCGCCGCCTGGCAGCGTCCAGGCTCCGACGTCGACCTCGAGCGCGGACAGGCGGGCGAGGAGGATCCGGCCGTGTTCGTCGGCGCAGATCGAATAGGCACCCAGCCTGGTGCGGCCTGCGGCCTCGACTGGCTCCGTGACGGCCGGATCGGTCACGCTCGGGCGCTCATGGCCGGAGAAGAGCCGTCACGAACCGCGGGTCGAGCGCCTGCGAGGCGGGAACGAGATCGCCCATCACGAGGCCCATCGTCTCACGGACGCCGGCGCGCGCGGCGAGCCGCCGAGCGGCGAATTCGAACAAGATCGGTTGCCCGAGGAACCCCTGGACGAGCATGCTGACCGCGTCCTTGGCGCGGAATCGGGCCGACATCGCACGATCGTAAGCGGGCAGGCCATCGGGATCGCCGTGGAGGTGACGATCGACGGCCACGGCCGCCAGCCGTGCCGAGACGAGCGCCCGGTGGAGGCCCTCGCCGGTGAACGGATCGAGGAAACCGGCGGCGTCGCCGACGAGGAGCCAACCCGGTCCAGTTCGTCT
>Ga0307312_10001803_pt1 | contig 11102 bp, 7 predicted proteins | sample ER_DNA_202_FD_194489 | JGI IMG/M metagenome (GOLD analysis project Ga0307312, IMG submission 194489) | Bulk soil microbial communities from the East River watershed near Crested Butte, Colorado, United States - ER_DNA_202 | ecosystem: Environmental > Terrestrial > Soil > Floodplain | place: USA...
CGCGGCCGCGAGCACCAGCCGGTAGATCACGAAGATCGTGTAGTCGTGCCGGCGCACGTAGCCGAGCAGCAGGTCGATCGCGATCAGGCCCACCGCCGCGGCGGCGATCGTCCCGACCACGAACGGTCCGACCGAGCCGGCCGGCAGCGGGTTCAGGACGACGTCCTTCAGACCCTTGTAGACGACGGCGCCGAAGACGATCGGGATCAGCAGCAAGAAGGCGAAGCGGGCGGCCGCGTCGCGCTCGAGGCGCAGGAAGCGGCCGGCCGTGATCGTGATCCCCGAGCGCGAGACGCCGGGCATCAGCGCCAGGATCTGCGACGTGCCGATCCAGAACGCCGGCCAGAAGCCGAGGTTCTCGACCCGCCGCTGCTGCGCGGAGCGGTCGGCGATCCAGAGCAGCACGGCGAAGACGCTCATGAAAATGGCGATCTGCCAAGGCTGGCCCAGGTGGTTCTCGATCGTGCTCTCGCCGAGCGCGCCGGCGATCGCGGCCGGCACGGTCGCGGCGAGGATCCACCAGGCGATCCGTTCGTCCTGCGTCCGGATGCTGCGGTGCGCGACCGAGCGGAACCAGGCGCCGACGTAGAGCGTGACGTCGGCCCAGAAGTAGGCAACCACGGCGACGAGCGTGCCGAGATGGAGCGCGACGTCGAAGGTCTTGTTGAAGTCCGGGTGCGCCTCGAGGTAGTGCCAGTCCGCGATCCACGGAACGAGGATCAGGTGGCCCGAGGAGGAGATCGGCAGCAGCTCCGTCAGGCCCTGCGTGACGCCGAGGACGAACGCCTGCCAGTCCGAGAGGCGGCCGGCCTTCTCGCCGACGTCCCCGAGCGACAGGGCGACGGCCACGAGCAGCAGCACCGCGGCGACGCCGTAGACGAGCTTCGGGCGGATGCGCCGCTGCGGCTCGGCGGCTGAAGCGGCACTCGCGCTCACGAGGCCGGACGGTAGCAGCGGCCGGGTAGGCGCTTGACTTCAACTGTCGGCCGTCTCAGGATGGTCGCTTCGCGAAAGCGAAAGCAATACCTGGGCCGTACTACGGAGGGGAGAAGGAAGATGCGTGCTGCAAACACTTGGCGCGGGCTGACCCTGCGCCGAAAGCGGTTGGCGGTGCTCTTGACCGGGATGTTCGTGGTCGGAGCCGCCGTCGTGATCGCGCTACCTGCGGGCGCCGGAAGCAACCGCCAGGCGCTGCGCGACGTGCACGGCACGAAGGCGTTCTGGCGCCAGACCACGCTGAAGCGCGCGATCGCGCAGTCGCCGGGCATGCCGACGCTGAAGCTGCGCGGCAAGCACATCCGGCCGTTCCGGCTCGACGTCCGCTCGCTGCACAAGACGCTTGCCAGCACGCCGTGGGAGCACACGCGCGGCGCGCGGCTGCACCCCGCGGTCGTCTCGCTGCCGGCGCCGAACGGGCGCTTCCAGCGCTTCGCGCTCGCCCGCACGGCGATCATGTCTCCGGGGCTCCAGCGGAAACATCCCGAGATCGCGACCTACGGCGGCGTCGGCATCGACGACCCCGGCGCGACCATCCATGCGGACCTGAGCCCGTTCGGGTTCCACGCCTCCGTCCGGTCGCCGAACGGCGGCTGGTACATCGACCCGTACTACCGCCAGAACCCGAATTACTACGTCAGCTACCACGGGCAGCAGCTGAAGGACTCGTTCCCGTTCCGCGAGCACGAGCTCAGGCGCTCCGGCCGCGAAGGGCTCGCTGCGACCACGGAGTCGGCCCTCGCGCCGACCGCGACCGGCACCGTGCTGCGCACCTACCGGCTCGCGCTGATCACCGACCCGGGCTACGCCACGTACGTGGGTGGGCCGGCGGTGGTGACCGCGGCCAAGGTCGCGCTGATGAACCGCGTCGACCAGACGTACGAGGACGACATGTCGATCCGGATGCAGCTGATCGCCAACAACGACCTGCTCAACCTGAACACGTGGGACCAGGCGACGGCGCCGAACGGCCCCTGCGGCGCGGCGGCCTGCTTCACGCAGGCGCAGGTCACCGGCTGCTCCAGCACGACCCGCGCGCGCTTCGTGATCGGCCAGATCATCGGCGCGTCCAACTACGACATCGGCCACCTCGCCCTCGGCCAGCCCGGCGGCGGCGTCGCGAACCTCGGCGTCGTCGGCCGCTCGAACAAGGCCGGCGGCTGCACGGGCATTCCGACGCCGGTTGGTGACTTCTACGCCATCGACTACGTGGCCCACGAGATGGGCCACCAGTTCGGCGGCAACCACCCGTTCAACGGCAACCAGCTCAACTGCTCGAGCGGCAACCGCAGCGCCGCGCACTCCGAAGAGCCGGGCAGCGGCTCCTCGATCATGGCGTACGCGGGCATCTGCCTGACCGACGACCTGCAGCGACACAGCGACCCGTACTTCTCGCAGCACAGCCAGCAGGAGATCAACACGTACGTCGCCAGCTCGCAGAACGCGATCAACGAGGTGCAGACCGCCTCGCTCCGCCACTTCGGCGGCGGGAACGAGCTCCAGCAGGTCACCTTCGGGCCGGGCTACCAGCAGGCCTCAACCGTCCAGCCGTTGACGGTGGCAATCGGCGGTCCCCCGAGCGCGACGCTGATGGGCGGCCTGACCGAAGACGGCAACACCGTCACGGTCTCGACCTCGACCGGCAGCGCGGGTGCGGTGCACACGTTGCAGACCGGCGACGTCGTGACGATCTCCGGAGCCGGTAACGCCGGGTACAACGGCACCTTCACGGTGACGAGCGTTCCGAGCAGTCGCTCGTTCACCTACACGAACCCGATCAGCGGGCTTCCGCGTACGGGCGGCGGCACGATCACGCTGGCCGTGCCCGGCCTGACCGAGTCGGGCAACACGGTGACCGTCCACACGGTTGCGGCGCACGGCCGCTCGGTCGGCGACATCGTCGTCATCACGGGCGCAGGCGTCTCCGGCTACAACGGCACCTTCGCGGTGGCTTCGGTCCCGTCGCCGCGCTCGTTCACCTACACGAACCCGACTGCCGGCCTGGCCAACTCAGGCGCTGGCACGGCCACCTACAGCGCACCGTTCCAGGTGCGGATCGGCGGCAACGACTCGGCCGTTATCGGCGGCACCGTCCAGCCGTACACGGTGACGAACGTCCAGAACGCGATCAACGCGATCCCGGGCTTCGCCGGCGCCGTCACGGTCAGCGCCCTTTCCTCGACCGGGTTCACGATCACCTACGGCGGCGCTTCGGCCGGCCTCGACGTGCCGACTGCGGAGCTCGTCAACCTCAACTGCGGCGGCTGCTTCGCCTCGGTCGAGGAGACGAATCACGGCGGCACGAACGACTCGTTCACGATCTCGTACAACGGCAACACCTCGGTGCCGATCGTGAACGGCACGAACTACTCGGCCGCCGGGATCCTGGCGGCGCTGACGCCGATCCTGCCGGCCGGCGCGACCGCGACGGTCGCCGGCTTCGGTGGCGGTGGCTTCAACAACACCGGCTTCCAGGTCACCTTCACGGGAACCCTGGCGGCGACGAACGTGCCGTTCACGCTCCAGCTCGGCAACTTCAGCGGGAGCACCACGGGCTTCGTCGGCGAGACCGACAAGGGCGGTCCGGTCGACAACGCCGGCACGCCCGTGCCGACCGGCGACTCGATCCCGGACGTGACCGCTCCGACTTCGTACACGATCCCGCTGCGGACGCCGTTCTCCCTCACCGGGAGCGCGACCGACGCCGACGGCGACCCGCTCGTGTACTCGTGGGAGCAGGAAGACCGCGGCGGCGCGGCCGGCACCGCGCTGCTGAGCAACACGAAGACGAACGGCCCGCTGTTCGCGATGTTCCCGAAGTCGGGCCAGATCAGCGACGACGACACGCTGATGTACGACTCGCCGGGCGAGAACCACCTGACGAACGACCCGACGCGAGTGTTCCCGGACCTGCAGCAGATCCTGGACAACAACACGAACGCAGACACCGGCGCCTGCCCGACCGGGCCGATCGCACCGCCGGTGCCGCAGAACATCACGGAGTGCTTCGCCGAGTTCCTGCCGACGAGCGACTACGCCGGCTTCGCGGGCGTCAACGCGAGCCCGCTCTCGCTGCACTTCCGCTTCTCGGCCCGTGACGGCCACGGCGGCGACAACTACGCCGAGACGACCGTCCTGCTGGCGAACACCGCCGGGCCGTTCCTCGTCACCTCGCCGAACACGGCCGTGTCGCTTCCGGGCGCCTCGACTCAGACGGTGACGTGGAACGTCGCCAACACCGACGTGGCCCCGGTGAGCACGGGCAACGTCAAGATCAGCCTCTCGGTGGACAGCGGCCACACGTATCCGTTCCTGCTGGCCGGCTCGACGCCGAACACGGGCTCCGCGTCCGTGGTGCTGCCGATGGTGGGCACCACGCACGCCCGAATCAAGATCGAGGCGGTCGACAACGTCTTCTTCGACGTGTCGAACGCGGACTTCGCAATCACGTGGCCGTTCACCGGCTTCTTCTCGCCGATCGGGCCCGGCTCGAACTCGGCGAAGGCCGGTAGCGCCGTTCCGGTGAAGTTCAGCCTCGGCGGCGACCGCGGCCTCGCGATCCTGGCGGATGGCTACCCGGCTTCGGTTCAGGTCGACTGCATCACCGGCGCGCCACTCGGCTCGCCCGAGCCGACCGCCTCCGACGATGGCCTGACCTTCGCCAACGGCCTTTACAGCTACGTCTGGAAGACCTCCAAGGCCTGGGGCGGGACTTGTCGCCAGCTGCAGGTGCTGCTGGTGGACGGCACGCTCCACACGGCGCTGTTCACGTTCAAGTAGACGCCTTCGTGCCGGGGGCGTGGCTTCGAAGCCGCGCCCCCGGCGCTAGGCTGCGCGCCGTGTCTGCGCCCGAGGCGAGGATCGAGCAGACGGACGAGGGCGCGGTGGTCGCGTCGCCCGGCTGGTTCGTGCTGAACATGGCGGACTGCGTCTGGCCCCGCGATGACAAGGCGGGGAGTGGTCGACCTACGGCGAGCCCGAGGGCGAGCTCCAGCAGTACGGGATCGGGATCGACGTACTGCAGGTGAAGGCGACGTGGCCCGTCTAGCTCTCGCCGCGGCGCTCGTCCTCTGCGCGACGGCCTGCTCGTCCTCGAAGGAGTCGACCGCTTCGACGACCTCGACGAGGATCGCGCTGCCGGTCAAGTCGCCGATCACGGTCAGGACGCCGGTGCCGAGCTCCCAGTGGCGCAGCCCGCTCAGGGTCAAGGGCATCTCGGGCCTCTCGGGCAAGCTGACCGTCGAGGTCCTGAACGCGTCGGGCAAGCAGATCGGCAGCGCGCAGACGACCGTCAGCGACGGCCGCTTCTCCGTAGCGGTGCCGTTCACGGTCAAGCAGCTCGTCCCGGGCGCCGTGCTCGTCCACGACCAGGAGAGCTCGCATTCCGTCCAGGTCTCGGTTGTATTGAGCCCGTAGCGTCGTACGCTTGACCGGTGGACGAGCACGTGCTGCTCGTGGAGGACGACGCCTCGATCCGTGAGGTGGCGACGCTCGGGCTCGAACAGTCCGGGCTGCGCGTGACGGCGGTGGGCGACGGGCGTGAAGGGCTCGACCGCTTCCGCCAGGGAGACGTCGACCTGGTTGTGCTCGACGTGATGCTGCCCTCGCTCGACGGCTTCGAGGTCTGCCGCGAGATCCGCCGCGAGAGCCAGGCGCCGATCGTGATGCTGACCGCCCGCTCCGAGCTGCACGACGTGGTCGTCGGGCTCGAGCTCGGGGCGGACGACTACGTGACGAAGCCGTTCGAGCTTCCGGAGCTGGTCGCGCGGGTGAAGGCCGTGCTGCGCCGCGCGGCGCCTACGGGCGACGGCGGCACGATCAACGTGGCCGGGCTCGAGATCGACCCGGACGGATTCACCGCACGGAAGCGGGGGGAGGAGCTGCAGCTGACCGCGACCGAGTTCCGGTTGCTGCTCGAGCTCGCGCGCCGGCCGAAGCAGGTCTTCACGCGCGAGCTGCTGCTCGAGCTGGTCTGGAACTACGACTACCTCGGCGACTCGCGCCTCGTCGACGCGGCCGTCCAGCGTCTGCGCGCCAAGGTCGAGGACGACCCGAAGCAGCCGGCGCTGATCAAGACCGTCCGCGGGGTCGGCTACCGCTTCGCCGCCGGCACGTGACCCTTCGGCGCCGACTGACCCTGGTGCTCGCGCTCGCGGTGGGTCTCTCCGGGGCGGCGCTCGCCGCCGGCTCGTACTTCCTCGTCCGGCACAACCTGCTCTCGGACTCGGCCGACTCGAGCATCGTGCAGACGCGGCGGAACCTCGACGTCGCGCCCCACTACCGCGACACGGGCAAGCTCGTGGACGCCTACAAGAGCCGCGGCGACTTCTTCACCGTTGCCACTCTCGGCGGCCACACGTTCCTCTCGAGCGCGAGCGTGTCGCTGCGCTCGGTGCCGGCGGGGCTGAGGGCGATCGTCGACCGCGGCGAGCTCGGCTACGAGCGCACCACCGTCGCCGGCGATCGCTTCCTCGTTACCGGCACGCCCACGGCAAACGGGACAAAGCTGTACTTCTTCTTCCCCGAGAACGGCGTCCGGCACGAGCTCTCGGTGCTGCGCAACGTCCTGCTCGGCGGAGTCGGGATCCTCGTGCTGTTGGCCGCGCTCGCCGGTGTCGTGTTGGCGCGGAGCGCGTTGCGGCCGGTCGCGCGCGCGAGCACTGCAGCGCGGTCACTGGCCGAAGGCCTGCTCGAGACGCGCCTGCCCGTGGAGGGCAGAGACGAGTTCGGGGGCTGGGCGCAGTCGTTCAACGAGATGGCGGCGGCGCTCGAGGCGAAGATCGCGGCGCTCTCGGCCGCCCAGGCGCGGGAGCGGCGCTTCACGGCCGACGTGGCGCACGAGCTGCGGACGCCGCTGACCGCGCTGATGGGCGAGGCCTCGCTGCTGGCCGACCAGCTCGACAGGATGCCGCGCGAGTCGCGCCGGCCGGCCGAGCTGCTGATCGCGGACGTCGCGCGGCTGCGTCGCCTGGTCGAGGACCTGATGGAGATCTCCCGCTTCGACGCCGGCGCCGAGAGCGTCCATGCGCAGGAGGTGGACGTCGCCGCGCTCGTCCGAGCCACTGTTCAGTCCCGCGGCTGGGGCGACCGCGTGCGGCTCGACGGGGACGGCCTGCGCGTCACGAGCGACCCGCGGCGCCTGGAGCGGATCGTGGCCAATCTGGTCGACAACGCTTTCGAGCACGGCGGCTCGACGGTCTCCGTTCGGGTCGGCGAGGGCGGGATCGAAGTCACCGACGATGGACCGGGGATCCCGAGCGAGCACCTCCCGCACGTCTTCGAGCGCTTCTACAAGGCCGACGTCTCCCGCAGCGGCGGGGGCACCGGCCTCGGCCTGGCGATCGCCCGGGAGAACGCGCTTCTGCTCGAGGCCCGGCTCGAGGTCGCGAGCGAGCCCGGCGCCGGCAGCCGCTTTATGCTCGTGCTGCCTGTGGCAGAACCGTTACGCAACGGTGACGGCGACGTTGCCTAGCCCCCCGATGATCGTGGGCGTCCAGTCACAAGGGAGGCGCCATGAAGATCTCGCTCGTCGTCGTCATACTCGCCGCACTGCTCGCCTCGGGAGCGTTCGCGGCCTCGCAGTCGTCAGGGCCGGGAAAGCAGCTCGTCTTCTATGGGCACGCCAAGTCGGTCACGCGCGTCGGCAACCGCTTCGAGCTGCGCTTCGACCCTGCGTGGTGGCTGAGCGGCGTCGCTGCCGAGCAAGCGTGCGGCTGCAAGCCGGTCCCGAACGACCATGTCGTTGTAGACGAGACGCACCGCCTGCTGACGTTCGTCGTGAAGAAGGACGCGCCGGTGACCGTGCTCGTTCGTGGCAACCGGCTCGGGACGGTCACCATCTCGGTCGCCGAGCTCGCGCAGATTCTGCAGGGCAAGAACCCGCAGCACCGTCGGCTGCTCGAGCCGAAGGCCGGCTTCTGGATCCGTGTTCTGCAGACCTATCCGAGCCCGGTCGTCGCCCTCGACCAGCAGTACCAGCCGTAGGGAGCCCGGTGGCACGCGTCGAAGAAGGTCACCGGTGAAGAAGCTCGCCGTGCTGATCGGGGTACTCGCCGCAGGCGCGGCCGGCTTCGCCCTGGTGGGCTGCGGCTCGGAGCACGCGGTCTCGCTCGGCAAGCCGGGCTCGACCGCGGCGACCACGACCGCCCCGGAGCAGACCGGGACGCAGCCCTCACGCCTGTCGCTCGAGGTCTGGTTCTCGCGCGACAACGGGCTCGTGGCGGTGCGCCGCTCGCACCCGCCGACGCAGCTCGTCGCGACTGCGGCGATCAAGGCGCTGCTGGACGGCCCCACGGCAGAGGAGCGCTCGGCCGGCCTGGCGAGCGCCGTTCCCGACGGGACTCAGCTGCTCGGAATCGCGATCCACAGGGGTCTCGCGACGGTCGACCTCACCTCCGAGTACCAGTCCGGCGGCGGCGCGCGTTCGATGCAGACGCGCCTTGGCCAGGTCGTCTACACGCTGACCCAGTTCCCGACGGTGCAGCAGGTGCGCTTCCGGCTCGACGGCTCGCCGGTCAACGTCTTTTCGAGCGAAGGGATCGTGCTCGACCACCCCGTCGGTCGCAGCGACTACGCCGACCTGCTGCCTGCGATCGCCGTCGACAAGCCGGCGGCGGACGATCGCGTGTCGAGCCCGGTCACCGTCTCGGGCACGGCAAACGTCTTCGAGGCGAACGTGACCGTCGAGATCCTGGACGCGAATGGCGCGGTGGTCGGCAAGACGTTCACGACCGCGAGTTGCGGCACCGGCTGCCGTGGCGGCTACTCCGTGCCGGTCACCTACAAGGTCGCGAAGGAGCAGCGCGGCACGGTGGTCGTCCACGACGACGACGCGGCGGGCACCGGCACGCCGCCGCACTCGGTGCGCGTCCCGGTCATCCTCGCGCCGTAAGCCAGCGCTGGAGCTCCGCCAGCGCCTCGTCGAGCCGCGAGGTGTCGCCCCAGGCTCCAAGCAGCTCGAGCGTCCCGGTCTTGCGGTCGAAGCGCGGCTCGGCGCGGCCCACGAGTTGATCGCCAACTAGGAGTGGCAGCACGTAGTAGCCGTACTCGCGCTTCGCCCGTGGCACGTACATCTCGAGGCGGTAGAAGAAGCCCCAGAGCGCCTCGGCACGCGCCCGGTCGTGGATCAAGCGGTCGAACGGCGAGAGCAGCGTCGCGCGGTCAGGCATCGGCTCATCGCTCGCGTCGGGGTGCGCGACCCACTCCCCGCGCTCGAAGCGGACGCCGAGCGAGCGGAAGCGACGCGCCGCCAGCTCGCGCTCGGCCTCGCGCCAGGTCAGCTTCTCCGTCTCTGGATAGACGCGCTCGCCGAGATCCCAGAGGCGCTGCTTCCCGACTCGGCCCGCGACGGCGATCTCGCCGCGCGTGGTCAGGATCTCCAGCATCAGCCGCACCTGCCGGTCGCCCCACCAGCGGTGGCCGTGTCCGCTCGGCATCAGGTCGTGCTCGAGATCGCGGGAGAGAAGCGGCCCGTTGCGTTCGAGCTCGCGCAGCACGTGGCGGCGGAAGCGCGCGTTGGTGCGCAGGAAGTCGCGCACCCATTCGTCGCGCTTCAGCTTCCCGCCGCGCCGGCGCCTGGCCATGCGCGCCTTCTGCAGTGGCAGGTCCTCGATCGGGTAGATGTAGGCGTCGTACTCGAACAACTTGCGCTGCTTCCACAGCAGCCGGTCGAGCACGGCCGGGTCGAACGGCCCGAGCCGGCTGAAGAGGACGAGCTCCTGCGGCCTGGCAACCGTGGCGATCGGGTCCATCTGCAGGAAGCCAAGCCGCCGAACCGTGGCGAGCACGCTCTTCGCCGAGCCGTCGAGCAGCTGCGCGCGCACGGCGATCCGCCGGGCCTGCTTCGGGGTGACGACCCGCCTGCTCATACGTCGAGCCGGGCGTCCTCGAGGTCGAGATCGCGCACGACCCGGCGCATGACGTCGTCGCCGATCGAGCCCTCGCGCCGCAGCTCATTCACCGCTTCACGCTCGGCGTCGAGCAGCTCCCGGCGCAGGCGCTGGTAGTCCTGCGAGCGCTGTTCCGCCGCTCCGTCCGCCTCGGGGTCGAAGCGTGAGCGGAAGCGCTCCTGGCGGAAGAGGTACTGGCGGCGGGCGCGATCCGCGGTGTCCTCGCGCACCCAGTCCTCCTCGAGCAGCTCGTCCAGCCGCTCCAGGGCCGCCTCGGCCGCCCGGATGCGCGCCTTCGCCTCCTCCTTCTCGCCGATGCCGCCGTCGTCGAGGTCGAGCACGCGGATGAGGGGCGCCAGCGTCAAGCCCTGCAGGACGAGCGTCGCAAAGATGACCCCGAACGTGAGGAAGATGATCAGGTTCCGCTCGGGAAAGCCGTCGCCGGCGTCCGTGGACAGCGGCAGCGCGAGGGCCGCCGCCAGGGAGACCGCGCCGCGCATCCCGGACCACGCGATCACAGCCTTTGCCTGCCACGAGGGCGCCGGATCGTCCATCCGCAAGCGGCGGCTGACCGTCGAGAGCACGTAGGTACCGAGCATCCAGGCGATCCGTGCGCCGATCACGACGGCGCTGACGACCGCGGCGTAGCCGATCAGCTCCGCCGTCGAGCGGCCGGAGAGCGCGTCGAGGATCGTCGGCAGCTGCAGCCCGACGAGCGCGAACAGGAGCCCGTTCAGCAGCAGGAAGGCGATCTCCCACACCGCCTGTCCCTGTAGGCGGGTCTGCACGGTCGTCAGCTCCGGCGTGTGGACGCCCATGTAGATCCCGACCGTCACGGCCGCGAGCACGCCGGAGACGCCGAGCGCCTGGGCCGGCAAATAGCCGAGGTAGCCGCTGAGCAAAGCGACCGCGATTTCCACCGGCGGGTTGTCGAGCTTGCGCCGCAGCCGGCGGATCAGGTAGCCGACCGCGAGGCCGACGCCGATCCCGCCCACGACGTTGAGCACGAAGTGCCAGCTCGCGTCGAAGAGCGAGAAGCTGCCGGTGACCACCGCGGCGACGGCGAAGCGGTACGCGACGAGGGCGGTGCCATCGTTGACGAGGCTTTCGCCCTCGATCAGCGCGACCAGGCGGGTCGGCAGGCCGAGCCGCTCCGCAATCGCGCTGGAGGCGGTCGGGTCGGTCGGCGAGACGATCGCCCCGAGCACGAAGGCCTGC
>Ga0307312_10001805_pt1 | contig 11097 bp, 8 predicted proteins | sample ER_DNA_202_FD_194489 | JGI IMG/M metagenome (GOLD analysis project Ga0307312, IMG submission 194489) | Bulk soil microbial communities from the East River watershed near Crested Butte, Colorado, United States - ER_DNA_202 | ecosystem: Environmental > Terrestrial > Soil > Floodplain | place: USA...
CGTTGACGCAAACGGCGTCGTGCTCGTCAACGAGCTGAACACGATCCCCGGCTTCACCGCAACGAGCGTCTACGCCAAGCTGTTCGAAGCCTCGGGGATTCCCTATTCGGAGCTCCTCGACCGGCTGGTCGAGCTCGCGCTCGAGCGCCACGAACGGCGCTCACGCCTGCAGTTCTAGCGCGCCTTCACCTCATCGATCCGAACCTGATCGTTGGAGCCGAGATTGGTGATCCAGACCAAGAAGTAGCGGCCGCCGCCGTTGAGACTGAAGGTCGCGGTCGTGTTAGCGATCGTCCGCGAGTTGGAGACCGTGTGGAACGGCCCCGTCGCCGAGTCTCCCGCCTTGATCTGGGCCGTGAAGCCGGGGGTGTCGGTGATGATCGTCATCGTCTTGGGGGACACGGCACGGTTGGCGCCAACAACGAGCCCGACACCCTGCTTCGTGAAGCTCCTGTAGTGCTCCGTCATCCAGGGCGTCGCGTCGTTCCCGTCGATCGCGTCCTGTGCGGCTTCGTCATGCTCCTGCCCGTCGCCGAACGGGTCATAGGCTGCGGCGGTCGTGAACTGAACGGGGCCTGTTGGGCGGGGCGGCGCCGCGCCCGTTCCACTGTTGCCGTTGCCTTGAAGCAGGATCGCCCCCGAGAGCCCGCCCGCAACGGCGGCAAGACCGACGCCGAGCAAGACGAGTGGCCAAATGCTCCAGCGCCTCGGTGCGCGGGCCGGGCGCCGCGATTTCGCGCGCGGGCGCGGGCTCGGCGGCACGACCATAGTGGCGCCTTCGTTGCCGTCTAGCTCGGCATGGCACGCCTCGAGCTCGGCGGCGAAGTCGGCCATCGACTCGAATCGCTCGTCGTGATCCTTCGCCATCGCCTGCTGGATCGCCCAGTCGAGGCGCGGGGGCACGTCAGGCCGAACGTCGCGGACACTGGGCACGGGGTCGTTCACGTGCCGCATTGCTACCGCGACAAAATTGTCGCCGTCGAACGGAACATCGCCCGCGAGCAGCTCGTAGATAACGCAGCCGAGTGAGTAGACGTCGGTCTGCTCGTCGACCGGCTGGCCACGGGCCTGCTCCGGCGCGATGTAGTTGCTCGTCCCCATGATCGTGCCGGTGATCGTCATTCCGTCGACGTCGACCGCGTGCGCGATGCCGAAGTCCGTCACCTTCGCGCGACCGTCGGCGTCGAGCAGCACGTTCTGCGGCTTGACGTCACGGTGGACGAGCCCGCTCTCGTGCGCGAACGAAAGCCCACGCGCGACCTGCAGGGCGAGCTCGATCGCCTCGCGAGGGCTCAGCGGGCCCTCCTGGGTCATCAGCTCCTTCAGGTTCATGCCGTGGACGTACTCGAAGACGATGAACTGCCGCCCGTCCTGCTCGCCCCGGTCGATCACCGTGACGATGTTCGGGTGCGCCAACTGGGCGACGGCCCGTGCTTCGCGGCGAAAGCGCTCGACGTAGTCGTCGTCCCGCGTGAATTGCTCGTGCAGGATCTTCAGCGCGACGGTGCGCTCGAGCAGGCGGTCGTGCGCGCGGTAGACGCTCGACATGCCACCAGAGCCGACGAGCTCCTCGAGCTCGTAGCGGCCCGCAATCAGTTCCCCGACCACGCGTTGAAGGATGCCCGGACCGTGGAACCGCGGCCGGCTAAAGGCTCAGACGGCGCCAGGTGCGACCGCCGTCGCGCGTGATGTATGGAATGCCGTGAAAATCGGAGGCCGCGGCCACGCGCGCGCTCAGTGCAACGGGCGCATAGAGCTTTTGGGCGAGCGGGTGGCTCGACCAGTGGCGGCCACCGTCGCGAGTCACGTGCACGGCCGGCGTCGCGCCCGCCGTCAGCAACCAGCTCGTCGAGGCGGACGCCGCGCTGAGCACGAACTGGGGAAAGGCCCCGGGCACCGACCCCGGCAGCGTGGCGAGCAGGCGCCAGCTGCGGCCTCTGTCGACCGTTCGGTAGAAGCCGATCACCGGCTTGCCGCTCCCAAACTGGCCTGCAAGAACGCCCTTCCGGCCGAAGAAGCGGGGAGCGGTGAGCAAGACCAGCCGCCCGCTGTAGCCATGCGGAGCAGGAAGTGGCTGAATCTGCCAGCTCCTGCCGCCGTCGGCCGTCCGCAACAGGCGCTGGCCGGCGAGCCAACCGTCTCTCGGACTGACGAACGCAACCTTCCCCCCGTACGTCGCGAGCTTGGAAACGAGCCGCCACGATCGGCCGCCGTCGGCCGTGCGGTAGACGCGCGAGTTCGGGCCGGTCGGCTCGTTTTGGAGCACCCACGCCCGACTGTCGCTTTCAACGTAGAGCGAGAAGTTCGCTCCTCCGACGCACGAGTGAGCGTGAAACGCATAGTCCTTCCAGCTCCGCCCGGCGTCGGAGCTCCGATAGACGGATCCTCGCCCGTTCGAACAGTCGCTGGCGATCAGCCAGCCCTCACGCGCCCCACGGAACGCCACAGCGTCGATCGCCCGGAAGGTGCCCGGCCTGACTGCGCCGGACGGCGTCACCTGGCGCCAGCTGTCCCCGTCGGCGGTGACGTAGACCTTGCTTCCCGTCCAGAGAACGAACTCCCGGCCCGAAACGGCACCCGCTGCCGTCGCGAGGATCAGGAACGCGACCGCTGCGCAGCCGACGCGCGCGAGCGCCTTCATGGGTGGCCACTGTAGCGGTCTAGCTCAGGACCGACTCGAGGGCGTCTTCCCAGACGCTGAGCGCCTCGTCGAGCTCGGCGTCCGAGAGGATGAGCGGCGCCAGCACGCGGATGCAGTTCGAATAGATGCCGGACTTGAGCAGCAGCAGCCCGCGCGCGGCGGCTGCGTCGACGACGGCAGACGCGGTGTCTGCATCCGGCTCCTTGCTCGCCGGGTCCGTGACGAGCTCGATCGCCAGCATCGCGCCCAGGCCGCGGACGTCGCCGACCTGCGGCCAGCGCTCCCGCCACGATTCCATCCGTGCGCGGATCGTCTCGCCGAGCTGAGCAGCGCGCTCGCAGACGCCCTCGTCTTCCATCACGTCGAGAACCGCGAGCGCAGCCGCCTGCGCGACGGGGTTGCCGACGTAGGTGCCGCCGATTGCCGAGTCGCCCGGCGCATCCATGATCTCGGCTTTGCCGATCACACCGGAGAGCGGCAAGCCGGCTGCGATCGACTTCGCCACGGTGATCAGATCGGGCTCGATTCCGTAGTGCTCGATCGCGAAGAGCCTGCCGGTGCGCCCGAAGCCCGTCTGGACCTCGTCGACGACCATGACGATTCCGTGCTCGTCGCAGAGCCGGCGGACGCCGTCGAGGAATGCCTGCGGCGCGACGACGAAGCCGCCCTCCCCCTGGATGGGCTCGATCACGATCGCCGCGACGGTCTCGGCGGCGACCTGCGTGATCAGCGCGCGCTCGAGGGCCGCGAGCGCCTCGTCGGCGCTGGGCCCGCGGTAATCGTTCGGAAACGGCACCCGATAGACCTCGGGCGCAAACGGCCCCAGCCCCGCCTTGTACGGGTGCGTCTTCGAGGTCAGCGATAGCGACAACAGCGTGCGGCCGTGGAAGCCGCCCTCGAAGCCGATAACCCCCGGGCGGCCGGTGTAGGCGCGCGCGAACTTGATCGCGTTCTCGACCGCTTCCGTGCCGGCGTTGAAGAACGCCGCCTTGGCCGGCGAGCGGAACGGAGCCGCCGCGATCAGCCGCTCCGCGAGCGTGACGTAGACCTCGTAGGGGACGATTGTGAAGTCGGTGTGGGAGAACTTGGCGAGTTGCTCCTGCGCTGCCTCGACGACGCGCGGATGCGAGTGGCCGACGTTGAGGCAGCCGACGCCGCCGGTGAAGTCGATGAAGGTATTGCCGTCGACGTCGGTGAGCGTTGCGCCACGGCCTTCCTCGATTACAACCGGGAGAAAGACAGACAGCGGGTCGGCGACGACCTGAGCTTTCCGCTCCAGGATCTCCCGCGATCGCGGTCCCGGAATGGCCGTTTTCAGCTCGATTGTCCGCGTCATCGCCATGCGGCCGACGATACACGAGCGACCGGCCGAATGAATAGGTGCATAGGACCGATTCAGCCGGGAATATGACCCTTGCGCGCGTGTGTTCGAAATCCATATGGTGGTCGGCTCATGACAGGGCTCGCCCGTTTCGTTCTCCGCCGCCGGGGCGCGATCGTCATAGCGTGGATCGCGTTGACGGTGCTCGGCGCCTACGCCGCGAACGCGGTATCGAGCCGGTGGCTCGAGCAGTTTTCGATCCCTGGGTACTCGGCTTACGAGGCGAACCAGCGGGCGCTGAAGACGTTCGGGACCGGCGAGAACGCGCCGCTCGTTGCCGTCTTCACCGCTCACGGCGACGTCACCAAGATCGCCGGGATCAAGCGCGCGATCACGGCTGCGGCGAGCCAGAATCCCGGCTCGCGGGTCAGCTCGTACTTCTCGACCGGCAGCGACGCGTACGTCTCGAACGACCGCCAAACGACCTTCGCCAATCTCTACCCGCCCGGCAACCAGGGCTTCAACGGGACCGTCAAGATCGGGGAGGCCCGCTCGGCCCTGAAACAGGCGACGCCCCCCGGCGTCACCTCGTATCTCACCGGCCGCGACGCCCTGCAGGAAGCCGCGAGCGGAGGTGACACCAACGGCCCGAGCGTGCTCACCGAGGCCCTGATCGGCGGCCTCGGAGCGATCGTGATCCTGCTCTTCGTCTTCGGAACGCTGCCGGGCGTCGGGATACCGATCGCGATCGCGATCACGTCGATCCTCAACACGTTCACGCTGATCTGGCTGCTGACCTACATCACCTCGGTCTCGCTGATCGTGCAATTCCTCGTTGCCCTGGTCGGCCTGGGCGTTGCGATCGACTACTCGCTACTGATGATCTTTCGCTTCCGCGAGGAGCTCGCGAACGGAGAGGACACCGACACGGCGTTGATCGAGACGATGAGGCACGCAGGCCGCTCGGTGATCGTCTCGGGCTCGACGGTGGCGATCGGCCTGCTCTCGATGGTAATCCTGCCGATTCCCGTGATCAGGTCGATCGGGATCGGCGGGCTACTGATTCCAACTGTCTCGGTGATCTCGTCGATCACGCTGCTCCCAGCGCTGCTGGCGATGCTCGGGCCCAGGATCAACCGGCTCCGCGTGATGCCGAAGCGAATCGTCGAGCGGCAGGACCCGACAAAGGGCTTCTGGCACCGCTGGGCCCAGTTCGTGACCAGGCGCCCGATTCCGGTCGCCATCGTGGGGATCGCGATCGTCGCCGTCCTGCTCGTGCCCGGCCTGCAGATCAATCCGGCCGAGGCCCAGCTGAAGGACTACCCCGGTGGCGGCGACGCGATCAACGGGCGCGAGGCGCTCGACAGGGCCGGAATCTCGCCCGGGGTGATGAAGCCGTACGTCGTGCTGATCGAGAACGGTGGCCCGAACGCGACCCGCGAAGTCGTCAGGGCGCTCGAGCAAACACCGGGCATCGTCGCGGCCGTCGCACCGCCGCAGTGGCGCGCCGACAGCGACGCACTCGTCGAGGCGTTCCCGACCACGGACTCCGCCTCAAGCGAGTCCTCAAAGACGATTTCCAGGCTCCAGCACGACGTGCTGCCCGCTACCGGTGTGACGGCGACGCTCGGCGGCGTCTCACCCGAGGACCGCGACTTCGTCCACGCCGTCTACGGGAAGTTCCCCTACGTGCTGGCCTTCGTGATCCTGCTGACCTTCGTGCTGCTGATGCGCGCTTTCCGCTCGATCCTGCTACCGCTCAAAGCGGTCATCCTCAATCTCGTCTCGCTGGGCGCTGCCTACGGGATCATCGTCTTCATCTTCCAGTGGGGCCACGGCTCGGAAGCGATCTGGGGCGTGCCGGCAACCGGGGTGATCATCTCGTGGATCCCATTGATGATCTTCGCCTTCCTGTACGGCCTCTCGATGGACTACGAGGTCTTCGTGATCACGCGCATGCGAGAGGAATACGACGAGACCCACGACACCGCAAAAGCGGTCGAGCTCGGCCTCGCGCGTACCGGGAAGCTCGTGACCAGCGCAGCCCTGGTGCTGATGTTCGCGTTCTTCGTGCTCTCGAGCGGCCCGGGCCTCGACATCAAGCAGTTCGGGATCGGGCTCGCGGCCGGGATCATCTTCGACGCGGTCGTGATCAGGACCTTGCTCGTGCCCTCGCTAGTCCGGCTCTTCGGCCGCTGGAACTGGTGGCTGCCGCAACCGATTGCCCGGGTGCTCCGCGTGCCGCCCGCGCCGCTGCGGCCGGCGGGTGCGGCCGCGGGCGGGGGCTAACGACACTCCCACCGCCTGTAGGGACAGGCACCTGCGGTGCCTGTCCCTGAAACCGCTCGTAGAATCGGCACGATGGTTCTCTCCGACCGCACGATTGCTCGGCTCCTCGACGAGCAGCGGATCGTCATCGAGCCCTACGACGAGTCGCTGCTGCAGCCTTCGAGCGTCGACGTCCGCGTCGACCGCTTCTTTCGGGTCTTTCACAACGCCCGCTACGCCTACATCGACGTCAAGGAACCACAGGAGGATCTGACCGAGCTCGTCGAGATCGACGACGAGCGCCCCTTCATCCTCCACCCCGGCGAGTTCGTGCTCGGCTCGACGCTCGAGCGGATCGTGCTGCCCGACGACTTGGTCGCAAGATTAGAAGGCAAGAGTTCATTGGGCCGCCTCGGCCTGCTGATCCACTCGACTGCGGGCTTCATCGACCCCGGCTGGGACGGCCACGTCACGCTCGAGCTCTCGAACGTCGCCAACCTCCCGATCACGATCTACCACGGGATGAAGATCGGCCAGATCTCCTTCATGCAGCTCTCCGAGGCGGCCGACCACCCGTACGGCAGCGGCGACCTCGGCTCGAAGTACCAGGGACAGATGGGCCCCACGCCGAGCCGCTACTGGCAGAACTTCGACGTAACCAGGACGAAGTCAGGGTGAAGGTTCTGATCACCGGTGGGACGGGCTTCATCGGCCCGCATGTGGTACGGGCAGTCGCCGACCAGGGACACGACCTGAAGCTGCTCGTCCGCGACTCGACCCGATCACGCGAGCTGCCAGGCCAACCGATCGTCGGCGAGATGACGAACAGCGTCAGCCTCCAACACGCGGTCGAAGGCGTCGATGCGGTCGTCCACCTCGTCGCGATCCGCCAGGGCCGAGAGGAGCAGTTCAAGCGGGTGATGGAGCAGGGAACCCGCGACCTCGTCGCGGCCGCAAAGGACGCCGGCGTCAAGCGCTTCGTCCTGATGAGCGCCCTCGGCACGAGCGAAGACTCGAAGGACCTCGTCCCCTACTACCACGGCAAGTGGGAGATGGAGCAGGCGGTCAAGAACTCCGGGCTCGAGCACGTGATCTTCCGGCCGAGCTTTGTCTTCGGGCGAGACGGCGGCATCCTGCCGACCTTCCGCAAGCTCGCGAAGCTGACCCCGGTGACGCCGATCATCGGCTCGGGCGAGCAGAAGATCCAGCCGATCTGGGTCGATGACGTGGCCGCGTATTTCGCCGCCGCCCTCGACAAACCCGAAACCAACCGAACCTTCGAGCTCGGCGGCCCCAACATCGTCAGCTGGAACGAGTTCTGGCAGCAGCTCAGGACGGCGCTCGGAATCCGGCGCCGCCCGAGCCTCCACGTTCCGATTGGCGTGATGCGCGTCAACGCGCTCGTCACCGAGCGCCTGCCCGGGAACATCCCGCTCACACGCGACCTGCTGAAGATGCTCGAACACGGCGACAACGTCGTCTCCAACGACGACGCCGTCCAGACGTTCCAGCTTCCGCTTGTGTCGCTCGACGAACAGTTGCGCCGAGGCGCCTGAGCCGGAAAAGTCGAAGGCGTGACCGAGCGCCTGGCCCGTGCCTGCAGCCGCCATCCCTGGCGAACGATTGGGGCTTGGATCGCCGTAGTCGTGCTCGCCTTCGCGGCGATCGCGGTTCTGCTTCCCGGCAACCTGACCTCGAACGGCAGCGCGGCCGGCAACCCCGAGTTCCGGCGGGCTGAGCGTCTCGAAGCGAGCTCGTTCCCCTTCGATCCATCGCGCAACTTCGACAACGTCGTCGTTATCCGCTCGAGGCGCTACAGGGTGACGGACCCACAGTTCCGCGCCTTCGTCACGGCGCTCGCCAGGGAAGGCCGCGCAACCGGCAAGGTCTTCGACGCGCGATTGTTCTACACGACCGGCGACCGCACGCTCGTCTCAGCCAACCGGCATGCGACGCTGATCACGTTCAACGTCGCCGACACACCCGACATCAAAGAGATCAACCGGATCGTCGAGCGGGCAGACGCCCGCCCCGGCTTCGATGTCGGCATCACCGGCAACGACGTCCGCGACCAGGATTTCACGGACCTCTCGCAACACGACCTCGAAAACGGAGAACTTAAGTTCGGCCTGCCGGCCGCACTGCTGATCCTCCTGCTCGTCTTCGGCTCGGTGGTTGCGGGCTTCGTCCCGATAGCGCTCGCTCTTATCGCCATCGTCGTCGGGCTCGGGCTGGTGGCGGTCGTCGCGTCGATCTGGGAGCTCTCGATCTTCGTCATCAACATGCTCACCGGCATGGGACTCGCGCTCGGCATCGACTACTCGCTGTTCGTGGTCTCCCGCTACCGCGAGGAGCGCGGCTACGACCGCGAGCCGCTAGCCGCGATCGAAGCCTCCGGCGCGACGGCGAGCCGGGCCGTCCTCTTCAGCGGTACTGCTTTCGTGATCGCGATGCTCGGGATGCTGATCGTGCCGAACACGGTCATGCGGAGCCTGGCCACGGGCGCGATCCTCGTCGGAGTCACCTCCGTCGCCGCGGCCCTGACGCTGCTGCCGGCGTTGCTGGGCCTCTTGCGCGACCGGGTCAACGCGCTCAGGATCCCGTTCATCGGGAGCGCCGCGGCGCAGCACGCGAACCCGGAAAGCCGGTTCTGGAGCGGCATCGTTCACGGAGTTCTGCGTCGGCCCGCCCTCAGCCTGTTCCTCGCGTGCTCGCTGCTGCTCGCGTTGGCGATTCCGGTGTTCTCGCTCAAGATCGGCGCTAACGGCATCAGCACGCTTCCCGACCGCTTCGTCTCCAAGCGCGGCTTTCTGCTGCTCCAGCAGAGCTTTCCCGAGGCTACCACCGACCCGGTTCGCATCGTGGTCGCCGACCATGCGTCCGATCCGAGAGTGCGAGCTGCGTTACGACGAGTACGAACGAAGCTGGCGACGAACCCAGAGTTCGGCACCGGTCTGATCCGCTACTCGACAAACGGAAGCGTCGCCGCGCTCGACGTTCCGATCCACGGCGACGACGCGGGGACACGGGCGGTCGCAGGTGTCCGCGAGCTACGGTCGACGACGATTCCGCAAACGTTTTCCGGTACAGACGCCACCGTCCTGGTCGGCGGGCGGACGGCAGAGAACATCGACTACTTCGACTCGGTCAGCAACCCGACGCCGTACGTCTTCGCGCTGGTCTTAGGGCTGACGCTCGTCCTGCTCACGCTCGCCTTCCGGTCGATCGTGATCGCCCTGACCGCGATCGCGCTCAACCTGCTCTCGGTCGGCGCAGCTTACGGCCTGCTCGTCCTTGTCTTCCTCAAAGGGATCGGCAACGGGATCTTTGGCTTCCAGCACGTCGCCGTGATCGAGGCCTGGGTGCCGCTGTTCCTGTTTGCGGTTCTGTTCGGGCTCTCGATGGACTACCAGGTCTTCCTGCTCAGCCGAATCAAGGAGCGCTACGACCTGGGCCACGACACGCGTGCGGCAGTCGCGTGGGGCGTCGGTTCGACCGCACGCATCATCACCGGCGCCGCGCTGATCATCGTCGCAGTCTTCACCGGCTTCGCCAGGGGCGACCTCGTCCAGTTCCAGCAGATGGGCTTTGGCGTCGCCGTGGCGCTGCTGATCGACGCGACGATCATCCGCTCGGTGATCCTCCCGGCCGCGATGGCTCTGCTCGGCCGTTGGAACTGGTACCTGCCGACCTGGCTGGGCTGGCTGCCGCGAATCCAGATCGAGCGCGCGCCCGCGTAGCGCTTCGCGCTCGCTTCACGGGGGAAACCCGGTTTCCCCCGTGGGCCCCCTCGTTGGGTTGACGCGCGTCCCGCGCAAATACAGCTCCGGCGGGCAAAGCCCGCCTCCGCCAAGGGAGAAGACGCTGGCCCACGCCAGAGCGCCTGACACGAAGGAGCCTGAAAAAGAGTAGGGGCCGCTCAAAAGGAGCGGCCCCTAATCCGGCTACCAGCGTTGAAGTAGTAGAGGCGCTTCCTGCCGTTATTGCAACGGCGGCGCGAAGCGCGAGTCCCCTACGCTGGCTAGGCGATTCCCCGTAGGTCCGGGGGACACGCCTCTACCCGCTGGTACCTCCACTGCCCGTACTTGAAGATTTCACTACCGGACCACCTCCTTTCCGCGGTAGGCGAAAAGTAGCAGGCCGCAAGGTCGTCGTTCTCGATGACATCGCAAGCGACGACTCAGCGGAGCACAACTGACAGCTCGAGCCCGCGGTCCAGTGGCACGGTCGTGCTGAGCAGAGTCGGATCCGCCTGCCGCGCCTCCGTATAGGCGCGCAATGTCTCCGCGTGCAGCGTCACGTCGTCGGCGATCACGAGCGCCCCTGGCTCGAGCTTGTCGCGGGCGAGGCCGAAGAGCTCTTCGTACTGCTTGTTCGCCGCGTCGAGGAAGACCACGTCGAACACGTCGTCGATCATCTGCAGCGTCTCGCGCGCGTCGCCCTCTATTAACTCGGCGGTCTCATCGAGCCCTGCGTCGGCGATGTTCCGGCGCCAGTCGGCGATGCATTCGTGGTCGCGTTCCAGTGAGAGCACTCGGCCGCCGAGATTGCGCACGCCCGCGGCGAGCCAGACCGTTGAGTAGCCGTGGCCGCCGCCGATCTCGAGCACCTCGCAGTCCGCCTGCGGCGCGCAGACCGAGAAGAGAAACCGTCCTGTCGTCGGCTCGACCGGAACTCCGCGCGGACGCGGCTCCTCGGCTTCGATTCGGGCGAGCACCGCGCGGACGCGATCGTCTAACACTCAGGTCACCTGGACCTTGACGATCCCGTCCTCGACGTGGACGGGAAAAGTCTCGACCGGAAAGACGGCCGGGAGGGTCAGCGGCCTGCCTGAGCGGATGTCGATGTGGGCGCCGTGGCGGGGGCA
>Ga0307312_10001806_pt1 | contig 11095 bp, 9 predicted proteins | sample ER_DNA_202_FD_194489 | JGI IMG/M metagenome (GOLD analysis project Ga0307312, IMG submission 194489) | Bulk soil microbial communities from the East River watershed near Crested Butte, Colorado, United States - ER_DNA_202 | ecosystem: Environmental > Terrestrial > Soil > Floodplain | place: USA...
TGTTGAGGCCCGACACGAACAGTCCGACGATGATGCCGGCAAAACCGAGGGCCATCAGCAACGTGGCGCCAAGCCAGCGGTAACGATGGAAGCGTCCCGGGGGCAGCGTGGCCCCTTCCCGAACGGCGGCGATAGGCGGCACGCGGGTCGCCCGCAGCGCGGGCCGAAGGCTCGCGAGCACCGTGATCACTATCCCAACGGCGAGCGCGACGATGATCGTGCGGGTTTGGAATACCAGACCGTTGTTCGGCAGCGTCACGCCGAACGAATCGAAGAGCTTGAACAGTCCAATGGCCAGCAGCAGCCCCAGCAACAGACCGCTGACCGACGCGAGCACGCCCATGATCACGGACTCGAGGATGACGGTTCGCAACACCTGACGGCGGGATGCTCCGAGCGTGCGGAGGGTTGCGAACTCGCGGGTACGTTGCGCGATCGTGATCGACAACGAATTCGCGATCACGAACGAGCCGACGAACAGCGCGATGCCCCCGAAGGCCAGCAGGAAGGTCTGCAGGAACGAGATGAAGCCAGTGGTGTCCTCGGCGTTCTTGGCCGCCTGCTCGCTGCCAGTGCGGACCTGCGTTCCCGCGGGAATGACCTTCGCGACCTGACTCTCCAGTTGCGTCGGGGACACGCCGGAGTTGGCCGCAACCAGAATCTGATCGAGCTGGCCCCGCTTGTCGAACAGGGTCTGCGCCGTGTTCAGGTCGAATCCGGCAATCGTGGCACCGCCAATGGACGATACAGCGCCGAAGTTCACCAACCCCGAGATGCGGAACTCTCGCACCGGCCCACGGGACTGCACTCCGATGCGCTGGCCGACCGCGAAGTGCTTCTTGTCCGCAGTGCCGTGATCTATCACGACCTCCCCGGGCCGCGGCCAGGCTCCGGACACCAGGGTGAGGGTGTTGAACTCCGGCTTCGTCGGGTCGACGCTGAATCCGAGATTGGGCGCTCCACCAAAGGTGATCGCTTTGCCATCGTGGCCGATCAGGTGGGCGTCACCCTGGACCTGGCCGACGGCAGAGCGCACGTCGGGCAGGGCCGTGACCCGCCTGAGTACGGACTCGTCGAACGAGGGTGCCCCGTTCGTGCCGTTCCCTTGGTCGCCCGCTGAAAATGCCGGCTTGCCCGTGACCGCGACGTCCGTGTTCTTGTAGGTCTGCTTGAAGATCGAGTCGAATGCCGTCGAGATCGAGTCGGTGAGCACGTACGTACCGCTCACCAGAGCAACACCGAGCACGACGCCGAGCGCGGTGAGAATTGTCCGGAGCTTGCGGGCCAACAGCCCGCGCACCGCGAACTTGATCACCGGTACTCCAGCTCCTCGACCGCGGCGCGTATGTCGTGCGCAGTCGACCGGGGCAGTGCCTCGACGATCAGGCCGTCCGCGAGGAGGAGCACCTGATCGGCCATCGCCGCGGCCTGGGCGTCGTGGGTCACCATGACTGTCGTCTGGCCATATACGTCGACGGACGAGCGCATCAACTCCAAGATGTCGGCACTTGATCGGGAGTCGAGGTTGCCGGTTGGCTCGTCGGCGAAGACCACGGTCGGCCGAGAGACCAGGGCGCGCGCGATGGCGACACGCTGCTGCTGGCCACCGGACAGTTCGGCCGGTCGGTGCGAGAGCCGATCGGCCAGGCCGACCCGATCGATGAGCTCGTCGAACCAGCCATCCTCCGGCTTGGTCCCGGCGATGGTGAGCGGGAGCAGGATGTTCTCTCGCGCGGTAAGCATCGGCAACAAGTTGAAGAACTGGAAGACGAAGCCGATGTGGCGCCGGCGAAGCTTGGTAAGCGCTGCATCACCCAGAGTAGTGATCTCGGTGTGATCGATCTCCACGGAACCGGACGTTGGCCGATCCAGCCCGGCCAGGATGTGCATGAGGGTTGACTTGCCGGACCCGGACGGACCTACGACGGCGGTGAGCTGTCCCACCGGTATGTCGACGGTAATGCCGCGGAGAGCTGATACGGCCGTGTCACCCTCGCCATATACCCGGGTGATATCGCGCGCCGCGACTACCGCGTCATTCGCCACCGCGATCGCGCCGTACTCGTTGGTGGTCATGTGCCTCCCCAGTCGGTTGCTCTCGACTAGGACATCACACTCCCCCCGCTGATACCCCTATGTCGACGTTATTTGTTCGTCTGGGCCGCCGTAGGGTCGATTGCATGCGCGTCGCGCTATTCGTCACGTGCCTCGTGGACGGCCTCTTCCCAGAAGTGGGCAAGGCCACGGTCCGCCTGTTGCGACGCTTGGGGCAGGAGGTCGTGGTCCCCATGAGCCAGACCTGCTGCGGGCAGCTACTCGTCAACACCGGCTATCCCGGCGAAGCCCTCCCGCTGATCCGCAACCATGTCCAGACCTTTCTCGATTACGACGCCATCGTGGTTCCGAGCGGCTCGTGCACCGCATCGATCCGCCATCAGCACGAAACGACGGCACAGGATGTCGGTGATTCGCAGCTGGCGGAGGCGGCCAAGGTTGTGGGCCGTCATACCTTCGAGCTGTCGGAGTTTCTCGTCGACGTGCTGGAGGTCACCGACGTCGGCGCTTACTTTCCGCACCGGGTCACGTATCACCCCGCGTGCCATTCGCTGCGCGCGCTCAAGGTCGGCGAACGTCCGCTGCAACTGCTTCGGGCCGTTCGCGGGATCGACCTGGTGCCGCTACCGGACGCGCAATCCTGTTGCGGCTTCGGCGGAACCTTCGCGCTGAAGAACCCCGACGTATCGACAGCGATGCTGGCGGACAAGATGAGCGCGGTGCTCGATACCGGAGCGGAGATCTGCACGGCGAACGACGCCTCGTGCCTGATGCATATCGGCGGCGGCCTATCGCGGCTGAATACCGGAGTGCGCACCATGCATTTGGCCGAGATCCTGGCGGCAACGGGCGAGGTGCCGTGATGGACGCTGACCTGCCAAGGGCGCCGGCCGGGGTTGGCCAGCTGTGCGGTACAAGACCGTTCCCAGTTGCTGCCCGGGAAGCGCTCAATAATGCTCAACTACGCCGCAACGTCGGTGCTGCGACGGCCACCATTCAGGCCAAGCGGGCGGAGGTCGTCGACGAGCTGCCCGATTGGCCCGAGCTGCGGGCAGCTGGCGCGGCGATCAAGGACGACGTGCTCGCTCGTCTCGACCACTACCTCGTCCAGCTCGAGACGGAGGTCACCGCCCGCGGCGGCACGGTGCACTGGGCGCGGGACGCGGTCGAAGCGAACCGGATTGCCATCGACCTGGTGCGCCGAGCCGGCGCGTCCGAGGTCGTCAAAGTGAAGTCGATGGCGACCCAGGAGATCGGTCTCAACGAAGCGCTCTCCGGCGCTGGAATCACCGCTTGGGAAACCGACTTGGCCGAGCTCATCGTCCAGCTCGGGCACGACACGCCGAGCCACATCCTGGTGCCGGCGATCCATCGCAACCGGGCCGAGATCCGTGACATCTTCCGTCGCGAGATGCCCGGCGTGGACGCTGATCTGACCGACAGTCCAGCCGCATTGGCCGAAGCCGCCCGAAAATACCTGCGGCAAAAGTTCCTGACCGCTGACGTCGCGATCAGCGGCGCCAATTTTGCAGTCGCCGAAACCGGAACCCTGGTCGTGGTCGAGTCCGAGGGAAACGGCCGGATGTGCGTCACGCTTCCCCGGATGCTGATCACGGTCATGGGGCTGGAGAAGCTGGTACCACGCTGGCGCGATCTCGAGGTGTTCCTGCAGCTGTTACCGCGATCGTCGACCGGTGAGCGGATGAACCCCTATACGTCGATGTGGTCTGGATCGATCGAGGAGCAAGAGTTTCACCTGATATTGCTGGACAACGGCCGAACGGCCACTCTCGCGGACCAGCAGGGCCGGGCGGCGCTGCGATGCATCCGCTGCTCGGCCTGCCTGAACGTCTGCCCGGTCTACACGCGGACCGGCGGGCACGCATACGGCTCGGTGTACCAAGGTCCGATCGGTGCCGTCCTGTCACCACAGCTGACCGGGGTGGCGGCCAACTCGAGCCTGCCCTTCGCGTCGTCCCTGTGCGGCGCCTGCTATGACGTGTGCCCGGTGGCCATCGACATCCCGACGATGCTCGTCCACCTGCGCGCGGAGGCGGTCGAGAGCACGCGGCGTCGGCTGCCGTCTGCGGAGCGGTCGCTCATGGCCGCGGCTGCGTGGACGATGGCGGACTCGCAGCGCTGGACCCGAGCGCTGCGCGCGGGCCGGTTGGGCCGCTTGGCGGCTCGGCGCCGGGCGCTGCCGCCGCCGCTGTCAGCGTGGGTCGCCGCGCGCGACCTGCCCGAGCCACCGCGAGAGACTTTCCGCGATTGGTGGACGCGCGAGGGTCAGCGATGACCGGCGCTCGGGACGAGATACTCGCTCGGGTGCGGCTGGCCCTCGCCGACCGGCCACAACCGCCACCGCCAGCCCGTGAGTACCGCACCGCGGGCACCGCCGACGCCGATCTGGACCTGTTCGCGGCCCGCGTCCGCGAGTACGGCGCGACCGTCATCCGGACCGGTCCCGGCGAGGTTGCGGCGCACGTGACAGCCGCCATGCGCCACCGCGGGGCGCGTCGGGTCGTGGTGCCGGCCGGCTTCCCGGTCGACTGGGAGCCGGAGGCCGAGCTGCTGCGCGACGATCCGCTGTTGACCACGCAAGAACTCGACACTGTCGACGGAGTGATCACCAGCTGCGCCGTCGCAGTCGCCGAGACCGGCACAGTCGTGCTGGATCACGGCGCGGGGCAGGGCCGGCGCGCTCTCACGCTGGTTCCGGACTATCACCTCGTCATCGTCCGAGCCCAGCAGGTGGTAGCCCTGGTACCGGACGGCATCGCCGCCCTGGATCCGACCCGACCGCAGACCTGGATCAGTGGCCCGAGCGCGACGAGCGACATCGAGTTATGCCGGGTCGAGGGCGTACACGGCCCCCGAACGCTCGACGTCCTGCTCGCCGGCTGACGAAGTCGACGAGGATCAGTCGGCCTCGGCGTTCTCGGGCTCGGCCACCCACGCGGAGAACACCGGCAGGCCGTCCCACGGACTCTCGTCCGACTCAACGGTGGCGACGACGGCGTAGGGATGGCCGAATCGCAATGTCGCGGTTCGCTTGACGCCGTCGCCACCGAATGCCGCGGCCAGCCGAACGCCGAGGGTAGTGACCGCCGCGGCCTCGAATCCCTCGCGGGAGTAGCGGGCATAGGCGGACTGCCGCGCGTCGTAATCCCAGTCCCCCTTCGGCAACAGCGCGATCAGCGCTCCAGCCGCCTCATCGAACCCAAGACCAGCCACCCCAGCCAGCTCGTGGTCGCTCCGAGCCGACCACGCCGGCAGCACGGCCACGCAGTCCTCCTGCCGACCGCCGCCCCGGTGGGATGGCGCTTCGGCGATGGTCCACAGCGGCGCATCACCGAGCGGCAGGTCGAAGAGCGACGTGCGGGCGGTCGTTCCGGCCGCTGCCTCGTGCGCGGCAGCCAGCACGTCCGCGGTCGCCACTTCGGTGGCGGCAATAACGGACGTCACGGCCAGGCCTAGCTCGTCACGGGCCGTGTGGACAGCGACTCGCCCGGCGCGATCGGTCTGCGCGATGTAGCAATCGTGACCGGACTCCGGGCTGCGCAGTACGCGCTGCAGCGTAGTCGCCCATGGGCTATCCCCCAGGGCCACGGCCGGCACGACCTCGAACGCGCGTTGCCAGGACACCTTCGTCGCGAGGGCCGACGCCAGGACAAGGACGACGAGCGGCGTGATCCTGATGGGGAACGCCTCGATCATGCCTTTTGTCCGGTCGCGCGCCCAGGCATCGGCCATGGCCTGGGTCGGAACGTCGCCGCGCTCGACCGCGTCGGGGAGACCGGCAAGCCAGCCCCGTAACGCATTCGTCTCAGCGGCGCGCTGATGCCACGCCGCGACGGCGCTCGCCACGACCGGGTGCGGCTCATCGAGCAATCGATCTGCCGCTTCCGCGGCCAGATCGACCGGAACCCCCAGGACTTCATCGAGCAGCGCCTGATTCTCGCCCGCCGCGGCTGGCGCGGCCAGAGCTAGCACCAGCCAGCCGCCGAGTGGTGACGCTACGTGATGAGTACTGCCGGCAACGGCGTGGAATCGCTCGGCATAGCGCGACACCGCTGCGGTGAGTTCGGCTGTCGGCACGGTCATTAGGAGCCGTCCTCCGCGGAGCATCGCAGGGCCCCCAGGGCCCGAGGGCGGGGTCCCCACGAAATCGCGTCAGCGATTTCGTGGGGTGCAGGTGGGCAGCGGAGGGCGGCGACGGGCAGCAGGGTCATGAGGAGCTGTCCTCCGCGGAGCATCGCAGGGCCCCCAGGGCCCGAGGAGGGCAGCGGAGGGCGGCGACGGGCGGCACGGTCATGCGAGCACCACGGCGTGGGTGGCTTCGCAAGCCGCGATGCTTGCCAACAGGCCAGCGTCGCCGCCGGCTGCGGTCAGCACCGCTGCGGCCGTCGCCCGCGAGGCCGCAAGCTCGGCACGGAGCACCCCGGCCACGCCCGTCGGCGTCGGCGTCGGCCTGGTGGCGCTCGATCCGCTGCCCCCCGCTGGGGTCGGCCCGTATCGACTGGACAGGCCCTGCAGCAGCTGTAGGTGGGCCGTGTGGTCGGCGCGGAGGGGGGTCAACCGGACACCGAGCGTCGGGTCGGCGCGTATCGCTGCATCGATGCCATGCACTAGCTGCTGCTCTCGGGCGAGCGCGGCCGGCAGCCAGTCCGGAGCCCCCGGAGGATGTCCACTCACGGCATCCGGGCGGATGAGTGCCACGAGTGCGCCGCCGGCGGCCGCGGCGGCGACCAGGCCGGCCGAGCCGAGCCACGCCCGGCGGGACATCAGCCGGTGAGACTCGGAGTAGGTCACGAGGATTAAGAGCCTCCGTCAATAGGAACTGCCGGCCTGCGCCGGGCCCAGATGCCGACCGGCGGCGTTATCGCCACCCCACGAAATCGCTGCCGCGACTTCGCAGGGACCCCGGCAGTAGTCGGGCGATAGCGGTGCTATGGCTCTCCTCCTCCGTCCTGCCGGACCGGCGTCTGGACTCCGGCTCGGCTAGGGCGCCGCTCTTGGCGCAGGCCCTAAGTGTCGCAGAGTAGCTAAGCTCGCTACCGAGGTTGCTGCACGGCGCGTGAGGTCGACATCGGACCGTTGTTGCGCAGCGCGAGCAATCGGTACAACTTCACATGCCAGGAGGATTGCCCGATGCCCGCGCAGGCAGGTCGATCCACAGCGGAGCAGCGCAAGCACCTGCTCGCGCTACTGACTCCGGTCGTCGCCGCGTCCGGACATGACCTGGAGGATGTGTCGGTCCAGGTGGTCGGGCGCCGCAGTGTCTTGCGGGTTGTGATAGACCGCGACGAGGGCGTGGATCTTGACGACATCGCGGACGTCAGTCGGGCGGTCTCCTCGACGATGGACGACCAGGCAAACGATCCGTTCGCCGGGCCGTATGTTCTCGAAGTCACCTCACCGGGAGTGGATCGGCCGCTCACCGAACGTCGGCACTGGGCACGCGCCGTCGGCCGACTGGTTGTCGTGAACGGCATCGAAGGACGCGTCCTAGCCATCAGCGACGCGGGTATCGAGCTCCACTCTCGTGGCGGCACACGCACCATTGGTTGGGACGAGCTCGGCCCGGGTGCTGTCCAGGTGGAGTTCAACCGGAAGGCCGCGTTCGACGACGACATGGCGGAGGGATGAGCGTGGTCCACGTTGACATCGCAGCCTTGCGCAGCATCGAGCGAGAGAAAGAAATCGCGTTCGACACGATCATCGACGCACTGGAGACTGCACTACTCAGCGCGTACAAGCACACTCCGCATTCCATGCCGAACGCGCGGGTGGTCATCGACCGCAAAACCGGCGAGGTCGTCGTCTGGGCGCAGGAACTGGACGCGGACGGCATCCTGATCGAGGAGTTCGACGACACCCCAACAGACTTCGGTCGCGTTGCCGCCACGACTGCGCGGCAGGTCATCCTGCAACGATTGCGAGACGCTGAGCACGACCTCACCTACGGTGAGTACTCGGGTCGGGAAGGCGACATTGTTACCGGCGTGGTGCAAGCAGACGCCCAGGCGGCCCAGCGTGGGCTGGTCCTGGTCGACATCGGCAAGATCGAGGCGATCTTGCCGCCGTCTGAGCAAGTGCCGGGCGAGGAGTACCCGCACGGCGTGCGTCTCAAGTGCTATGTCGTCGGGGTGACTCGCGGACTTCGGGGACCGCAGGTCACGGTCAGCCGCACCCATCCCAACCTGGTCAAGAAGCTGTTCGCGCTGGAGGTTCCTGAGATCGCTGACGGCAGCGTGGAGATCGTCGGCGTAGCGCGAGAGGCCGGCCATCGGAGCAAGATCGCAGTGCGCAGTTCGGTGCCTGGACTGAATGCCAAAGGGGCTTGCATCGGTCCCATGGGCCAGCGGGTCCGCAATGTCGTGGCGGAACTACACGGGGAGAAGATCGACATCATCGACTGGGCCGGGGATCCGGCCACGTATGTCGGCAACGCGTTGTCGCCCGCGAATACGGTCTCCGCACAGATCGTCGATGCGGCTAGCCAGGCCGTCCGCGTTGTCGTGCCCGATTTTCAGCTATCGCTGGCCATCGGACGAGAGGGACAAAACGCCCGACTCGCCGCTCGGCTGACCGGCTGGCGGATCGACATTCACAGCGACGCCGAGGCAACCAGCGCGGCGCCCTCGGCCAGCCGGGCCAACACGTCCGACGCGGAGCCCAAGCGGGTCGAGGCTGAGGAGTAGAGTGACCTTGGTCGTCCGGCCGACGACGGCATCTGATGCTGCGCTTGGACCGGGTCCGGTGTTGCCGGGTCCGGTGCGAACGTGTATCGGTTGCCGTCAGCGGGCGGCGGCCACCGAGTTGCTTCGCGTAGTCGTGGCCTCGTGCATGACAGGTACGGACGCAGGATCGACCGATGTCGATGCCGCGCCAGTGCGGGTCGTGCCGGATCCCCGGCGTCGCGCGCCCGGTCGCGGTGCGTCACTGCATCGTGATCCGGGTTGTGTGGCACTCGCGGAACGGAGACGATCGTTCGCTCGGGCGCTTCGCGTCTCGGGTCCGTTCGATCTGACGGCCGTGCGCGAGTACGTGTCCGGCGGCTCGGATCGCACTACTGCATCGGGCGGAAATCCCCGTCCGGGCACCCGTAGGGAGCAGTGAATGGCAATGGGCACTCGATGAAGCGCCAGCGATGAGCACGTCCCCCGACTAACGCGATCGCGCGGGCAGCCGCCGGTTCGCTCTAAGGAGTCCAGTGGCAGGCAAAGCCCGCGTACACGAGCTCGCTAAGGAGCTCAACGTCTCGAGCAAGGACGTCCTCGCCAAGCTCAGCGAGCTCGGCGAGTTTGTGAAGAGTGCCTCGTCGACGGTCGAACCTCCGGTGGCCCGGCGCCTGCGGGAGGCCTTTCCGCCCGCGCCGCCGCCCCCGGCCGAGACACCGACCGCCCCAGCCAAGCAAACCGCGGCGCCCCCAGAGCCGGCGCCCGCACCGCAGCCTGAGCCCCTCGTGATCGCGGCGCCGAGCCCGACGGTCGAGGTGCCGCCAGTCCGGCCAGTGACCTCCGCACCGACGCCTCCGGCTGCAGGCGGCACTCCGTCAGGCGCGCCACGGCCCGGGGCCCCGCGGCCCGGTCCCCGAGTCGGCAACAACCCGTTTGGTGTCGGCGGCAGCGCGCCCGCCGCGCCGCGACCAGGTGGGCCTCGGCCCGCTACCGGACCCGGCGCCGTCCCATCGCGTCCCGGCGCACCTGGTATTCAACGGCCCGGCGGCGCTGGCGGCCCCCGTCCGAATCCCGGCATGATGCCGCCGCGTCCCGGTACTGGCCAGGGCGGCCGCCCCACATTGGGTCCGGGTGGCCGCGGCGGTGGACCCGGCGGTCCGGGTACCCGTCCCGGCGGTCCGATCGGTCGCCCGGGCGCGCCGGGAACTGGCCGTCCCGGGGGTACCGGCAGCGGCGGTTACCGCGGCGGTGGCGCACCCTCCGGTGGTGCACCTGGCGGTGGTTCGCCAGGTGGCTTCCGTCCCGGTCCGGGCGGCCGTCCCGGTGCCGGCGGGCGCGGGCGCGGAGCAGGCACGGCTGGCGCGTTCGGCCGGGCCGGTGGCCGGCCGACTCGGGGACGCAAGAGCAAGAAGCAGCGTCGTCAGGAATTCGACAATATGTCCGCCCCCACGATCGGTGGCGTGCAGGTGCCGCGCGGCAACGGCGAGGTATTGCGGCTTCCGCGGGGCGCCTCGCTGTCCGACTTCGCGGAGAAGATTGACGCCAACCCGGCGTCACTGGTCACCGTGTTGTTCCACCTCGGCGAGATGGTGACCGCCACTCAGTCGGTCAACGAGGACACCTTGCAACTGCTCGGCGCAGAGCTGAATTACACCGTCCAGGTGGTCAGTCCTGAGGACGAGGACCGCGAGCTGCTCGAGTCCTTCGACCTGACCTTCGGCTCGGACGAGGGCGACGAGGAGAACCTGGTCGCCCGCCCGCCGGTCGTGACGGTCATGGGTCACGTCGATCACGGCAAGACCCGGCTGCTCGACGCCATCCGGAAGACGAACGTGGTCGCGGCCGAGGCCGGGGGAATCACGCAGCACATCGGTGCCTACCAGGTGCGGGTGGAGCTCGAAGGCAACAAGCGCGCCATCACCTTCATCGATACTCCCGGGCACGAGGCATTCACTGCCATGCGGGCTCGTGGCGCGTCCACGACGGACATCGTCGTGCTCGTCGTGGCGGCCGACGACGGGGTCATGCCGCAGACCATCGAGGCACTCAACCACGCCCAGGCGGCAGACGTACCCGTGGTGGTGGCAGTCAACAAGATCGACAAGGAGGATGCCAACCCCGCGAAGGTGCGCCAACAGCTCACCGAGTACGGGCTGGTCGCCGAGGAGTACGGGGGCGACACGATGTTCATCGACGTTTCGGCCCGCGCGAACCTGAACATCGACGGGCTGCTGGAAGGCATCCTGCTGACAGCAGACGCGTCGTTGGATCTGCGGGCCAACCCCGATCAGGACGCGCAGGGCATCATCATCGAGGCCCGGTTGGACCGCGGGCGCGGCCCGGTGGCCTCGCTGCTC
>Ga0307312_10001808_pt1 | contig 11090 bp, 10 predicted proteins | sample ER_DNA_202_FD_194489 | JGI IMG/M metagenome (GOLD analysis project Ga0307312, IMG submission 194489) | Bulk soil microbial communities from the East River watershed near Crested Butte, Colorado, United States - ER_DNA_202 | ecosystem: Environmental > Terrestrial > Soil > Floodplain | place...
CGCTGTCGTGAACGAGCCCGAGGTGCTCCTGCTTGACGAGCCGCTCGGCGCTTTGGACCTCAAGCTGCGGCAGGAGATGCAGCTCGAGCTCAAACGCATCCAGAAGAAGGTGGGGATCACGTTCGTCTACGTCACGCACGACCAGGAAGAGGCCCTCACGATGAGCGACCGCATGGCTGTGATGGCAAATGGCAAGATCGAGCAGGTTGGGCCCCCGGTCGAGGTCTATGAGCGGCCCGCTACCGAGTTCGTGGCCGGCTTCATCGGGATCTCGAACGTGCTCGAGCGAAACGGGGTTCGGTTCGTGGTTCGCCCGGAGAAGCTGCGGATGCTCGAGGAGGGCCAGGAAGCGGGGCGCGGCATGAGCGTTGAGCCTGGCATCGTCGAACAGGTGGTCTATGTCGGGATGTCCACCCGCTACATCGTCCGGCTCGATCGCGGTGAGCAGCTTGTCGCAGTACGCCAGAATATGGACGCGCCGGGCCAGGCGCTCAGGTACGAGGGACGCCGCGTGCGTCTGGCGTGGGCGACAGGCCACACGTACGTTCTCGATAGCCAGGGCTCCCGGGCCGAGTCGGCCGAGGGCGAATATGAGTCGTAGGAGAGGAAAGTAAGCATGAATAAAGCAGAAGCCGGGTCGGGCGTTTGGTTCCGGCTCGTGACATTAGCCGCGACCGCGGCGGTCGCATTGACCGCTTGCGGCACCACCACCGGCCCGGGAGGCTCGACCGCAGCCCCACCGCCAACCGCCAACATGAAGCCGCAGACCGAGATCGGACCTGGCGAAGGTCAGCTCAACCTGATCGCGTGGGAGGGCTATACCGACACCTCGTGGGTGAAGCCGTTCACAGCGTCGACAGGGTGCAAGGTGAACGCGAAGTACGCCGGCTCCTCCGACGAGATGGTCACCCTCATGGCAGGAGGCGGGGGCGGCCAGTGGGACATGGTTTCCGCTTCGGGTGACGCCGACCTACGCCTGATCTACGGCGGTGACGTCAGGCCGATGAACCCCGACCTCATCCCCGACTTCGCAGACTTCCAGACCTATTTCAAGACGCCCCCCTACAACACGATCAATGGCGTCCACTACGGCATCTCGCTCCAGTGGGGCCCTAACGTGCTCCTGTACAACACCAAGAAGTTCCCGATCGCGCCGACCAGCTGGAGCGTCCTCTACGACCCCGCCAACAAGGGCTTGATCACAGTGCCTGACAACCCGATCCAGATCGCGGATGCAGCCCTTTACCTGATGAGCACCCAGCCCAACCTCGGAATCAAGGACCCGTACGAGCTGAACCAGAAGCAGTTCGACGCCGCGATCGCGCTGCTCAAGCAGCAGAGGCCGCTCGTCAAGAAGTACTGGCCGCTTGCCGGTGACGAGATTCAGCTCTTCGCCAACGGCGACGTGATGGTGGGCGCCGCGTGGCCTTACCAGACGATCACCCTTCAGGCTGCCAAGAAGCCGGTCGCCGATACCATCCCGACCGAGGGAGCGACAGGATGGGGCGACACCTGGATGCTCGCCACCAACGCCCCTCACCCCAACTGCGCCTACCTGTGGACCAAGTACGTGAGCACGGCGAAGGTGCAGGCCCAGCAGGCGATTTTCTTCGGAGAGACCCCTGTCAACAGCAAGGCGTGTTCGCAGATGGAAGCCCTGTCGGCCGGCTCTTGCAAGCAGTACCACGCCGACGCTGTCAGCTCCTACTTCGACACCATCAAGTTCTGGAAGACCCCGATCGCCACATGCGCGGACGGCAGCACGACCTGCATCCCCTACTCGACGTGGCAGACGGCCTGGACCTCGGTCACCTCCTCATAATCACCATCTGAAAATGGCAGTCGAAGCTGCCCGGCGGCCCCGCAAAACTGGCGGGGCCGCCTCCCTTCAATCGTTGCTCTGGCGCCGCCCGTGGCTGAGGGCTTTGCTTCTACTAACGCCGCCGATGGGATGGTTCGCCCTCATCTACCTTTTGTCGCTCGCCCTGCTACTGATCACTGCGTTCTGGCAGATCGACTCTTTCACGACGCAGATCGTGCAGGTCTGGAACCTCGACAACTTCCGAACCATCCTGTTAGACCCGACCTACCGGCTGGTCATCGGCCGCACCGTGCTGATGGCCGCAGCGGTCACTGTGACTGACGCCATCCTCGCCTTTCCATTCGCCTATTACATGGCACGGGTCGCCTCGCGCCGCACGCAGACCCTGCTGTTCGCCGCCGTGCTGCTTCCGCTGTGGGCGAGCTATATCGCGCGCGTCTACTCGTGGATCCTCATCCTCAACCACAGCGGAGTGCTCAACTGGAGCCTGCAGTCGATCGGCCTCCCGCCGGCCAACATCGGCTATACGAACGTCGCGATGTGGATCGTCTTCTCGTACATCTGGCTGCCCTTCATGATCATCCCCACCTACGCAGCCATGGAGCGCGTGCCGGAGTCACTGATGGAGGCGGCCGCCGACCTTGGGGCTCGGCGGTGGCGGGCTGTGCGCGACGTGGTGCTGCCGCTTGCATTTCCTGGAGTGGTGGCAGGCTCGATCTTCACGTTTTCGCTGACGCTTGGCGACTACATCACTCCGATACTCGTTGGCGGCGCCGGATCCACATTCATCGGCAACGTGGTTTACAGCAGTGTGGGCATCGCCAACAACGTTCCGTTCGCGGCAGCGCTGGCGACAGTGCCCGTCGCGATCATGGCCGTTTACCTCCTGGTCGCCAAGCGCCTCGGCGCTTTCGAGGCCTTATAGAGAGTGGAAGGCTTCTGGACGCGCTTTGCGTTGCGGCTGTGGGTCGTCCTCATCCTGCTGTTCCTGTTCATTCCAATCGTGCTGATCCTCGTCTACGCATTCAACAGCTCGAACATCCAGACCTGGCCGCTCCCCGGCCTGACCACCAAGTGGTTTGTGGCGACGTGGGAAGACCCCGAGGTGCGCACCGCTTTGGGGCTCTCTTTGCAGGCGGCGCTGACGTCAACAGGCCTCGCCTTGCTCCTCGGCTCATGCGCCGCGTTCGCGATTCACCGCATGACATTTTTCGGGCGCGACGTGGTGAGCCTGCTGTTCATACTTCCCCTTGCCTTGCCAGGGATCGTGACTGGAATGGCTCTGAACTCATTCTTCCGATTCGACGGGATACCGCTTTCGACCCTGACGATAGTGATCGGCCACACCACCTTCTGCATCGTTGTCGTCTACAACAACGTGCTCGCGCGCCTTCGGCGAACCCAGGGCTCATTGATCGAGGCCGCCATGGACCTCGGCGCAAACGGCTTTCAGACCTTTAGGGACGTGACCCTGCCGCTGATCGCAACGGCCGTGGTAGCAGGGGCGATGCTGGCATTTGCACTGTCGTTCGACGAGGTGATCGTCACCTACTTCACCGCCGGCGCTCAGAACACTCTTCCGCTCTGGATCTTCGGCGCCATCCGGCTCGGACAGCGCCTCCCTGAGGTCAATGTAGTTGTCTCCTTCGTGATCCTGGTCACCATCGTGCCGGTGATCATCGCGGCGCGCCTGACCGGCGGCAGCGGCGCCGCGCGAACCCAGGCGGCACGCTAATGTCGGCGCAGCGATGAAGATTTCCGCCGGCGCGCAGGTCGGCCCTTACCAGATCGTCGAACAGGTCGGACGCGGCGGCATGGCAACGGTGTTCAAGGCCTACCAGCCGGCCCTCGAGCGTATGGTCGCAATCAAGGTTCTGCCGGAGTTCCTGGCCGACGATCCCCAGTTCCGGGAGCGCTTCCGGCGAGAGGCGGTGGCGATCGCCAAGCTGCGGCATCCGAACATCCTGGCCGTGTTCGACCATGGCGAGCACGAGGGCCAGCCCTACATCGTCACCGAGTTCGTCGAGGGCGGGACTTTCGCGGGAGAGCTCGGCAAGCCGATCGGATTGGGGCGAGCCACGAAAGTCCTCGGGCCTGTCGCCGCTGCGCTGGACTATGCGCACCAACGTGGAGTGCTTCATCGCGATGTCAAGCCATCCAACATCCTGATCGCCAAGGACGGCACGCCCGTTCTCGGCGACTTCGGCCTTGCTCGCATGATGGCCACCAACGATCGCCTTACCCGGCTGGACAGCGTGGTGGGCACTCCTGAGTACATGTCGCCTGAGCAGTGCGCAAGCGGCGACACAGGGCCCGCCTCAGACCAGTACGCGCTGGGCGTCGTCGCCTACGAAGCTCTGACCGGCCACCCTCCATTTCACGCCGAGACACCGGCCGCAGTGATGCTGGCCCAGATCCAGTCCCAGCTGCCGGCGCCCCGCAGCGTCAACGCCGCGCTGCCTGAAACCGTCGAGGGAGCGCTCATGAAGGCGCTTTCCAAGGAGCCCACCGATCGCTTCCCAGACTGCACTGGATTCGTGCGCGAATTGGAGATGGCAGCCACCCCGGCCGCCGCCGTCCCGCCAGAGCGGCCCGCGCCGGCTACAGCGGGATTAACCCCCGTTCGCAGCGCGCCGCTGCCGGCGGTCGCGGATAAGACCTCGCGGCGACCGGGCAGAGCGGCCTTGTTCATTGGCGTTGGGGCGCTGGGGATTTTGCTCGCGGTCGGTGGCTTGGCCTACATCGCCGCATCCGGAAAGCCACCTGTCACCCGGCCAGACAGCCTGGCACACGGCAGCCTCATCTACGAGGCCAAGCTCACGTCGGCAGCGTGGTCGTCTGGCGGCACTCCCTCGCCCAATCCGGCGGCCTCTGCCTCTGTGCTGTATGGGAGCTCCTCGATCGACTTGCGCATCCTCAAAGACGGCGCCGGCTTCAGCGGCGACTTCGATGGTCCGGCTCTGAAGGAGTACGTGGCACATCTAGTCCTCAGAGTCGATACTGGAAGCGACTTCGAGATCAACTGGCACGTGCGTGGTTCAGGGCCGACTGAAGCGGCCGAGGTCGGCCTCAACATCCAGGTGGCGCAGGAAGTCATGACCCTGTACCTGTCGCCAAACGTTGGCAGCAACCAGGCGCTCGCGGCGTCGATCCCCGTCCCAGGCCTGCAGGGCGGGCGCATTGTCGACGTCGGCATCGTGGTCAAAGGCACCAGCATCTCGCTCTTCCTGGACGGAGCCCGCGTGGCGCTGGCCAGCGAGACACAGTCCACCGGGGCGGCAACGCCGGGCTTCTACATGGACGGGAAATCAGGCGCGCTGCACATCCTGTCGCTCCGTTATTACGCCTTGCCCTGAGGGCGCCCCAACTGACCGCTCAGGCCCCGGACTCCATCTTCGACTTCAGGTTCTGCATAGCGCCGTTGTAATTCCTCTGGACCGTGCTCTTGAAGATGGCGAGCACCAGCGGAAAGTAAAACGGTCCCTTGGTCATTGTCACGATGCGCTCGACGTTGGTCCCGCCCTCGCGCGGGCTGAACACGAACTCGTGATGAAACACCGAGTTGGCGTCCTCGGCGTCAAAGGCGAATCGACTCGGGGACTCCAACGCCGTAATCGTGACGACCGACGGGTTCACCTTGCCGTTAAGGATGCCCTCGGCCTTGTATTTCGACCCAACCGCCGGGGGTCCCGCCTTCTCGGCGGACACTTTCATGTGGTCAGGTTCGCTGGCCCACTCGCCGTGCGAGGCAACGTCGGCGACGTAGTCGAACACATTGCCCTGAGGGGCTTTGACCACGACGTTATAGGTCGCCTTATACGCCACCTTCGTCGCTTAGGTGATCAGGCCGATCAGGCTCGCACCCACCCACAGCGCCAGCCCGACACCGATCAGGCCGACCTTTTTGTAACCCCACCCGATCGCAGCCAGCACGAACGCTATGAAGGCGAGGATCAGGAGGATGGTGCTCAGGGTGAAGCTCGAGAGGTGGCCGATGAAGGTTGTGAGCACCCACGCCGCAAGACCGATCGCGATCAGGTCGACCTTCTTGTACCCCCAGCCGATGGCAGCGAGAACGAACGCAATGAAGGCGATTATCAACAGGATCGTATTCATGGGCGCATTATCCACGAGCGCCGCAACCTTTTCAGGCCCTGTTTACGCCCTCAGGTCGCGAGCCATCTCGGCGAAGTTGTCCACGTAGCGCTGGACGTCCTCCTGCGAGTGCTGCACCGACAGCGTCCAGTTCTCCTCGGCGCCCGGCGCCATGAGGACCCCGCGGTTGCACTGGTACAGCCATGAAAGGTAGGCGGACGCCTTGTCCGTCTCCAGGTAGTCCCGGTAGTTGCGAACCCGCTGCGCCCGATAAGTGATTCCGCCCCGCGCGGCCATGGTGACGACGTGGAAGGGGAGTGAATTGTCGGCGATCACATTTTGCAGTCCACCCTGGAGCACTTCCGCCAGGGCATCGAAATGGGCGTACGCCTTTGGGGTGAGGATGTCTTGAAGGGTGACCTTGGACGCCGCCAGCGTAAGGGGGTTGCCGTTGAACGTGCCCATCTGTGACACCCGCTTGTCCTCGATCACCGCCATGACGTCCTTGCGCCCTCCGATCGCGCCGCATGGAAGGCCTCCTCCAATCGCCTTGGCGAGGGCGATCAGGTCGGGCTGGACCCCGAACCGCTCGGTCGCCCCGCCTGGCGCGATCGTCACGCCTGTCTTGACCTCGTCGTAGATCAAGAGCGCGCCGTTACGGTGGGCCAGCTCCCTGATCCCAGCCAGGTAGCCGGCGTCCGGCAGGACGATCCCGAGGTTCATCATCGCGGGCTCCACGATCACCGCGGCGATGTCGTTGGGGTGATTCTTGAACGCTCGCTCGAGGGCAGGCAGGTCGTTGAAGGGGACGACGGTGGTGAGCTCGACGACTGCTTGAGGGATGCCCTCGCTCTGGGCAAACGACGCAGGCGCGTCGGCCGGTCCCATCTTGTCAGGTGGCGGTTCGACCGAGACCATGAGGGCATCGTGGTGCCCGTGGTAGGAAGCCTCGATCTTCACCAGCCTGTCGCGGCCCGTGAAGCCACGCGCGATGCGGACTGCATCCAGCGTGGACTCCGTCCCGCTGTTGGTGAACCTCCATTGCGGCAGGCCGAACCGCTTGGCCAGCTCCTCGGCGACGATGGCGACCTCCGCGACGGGTTGGGCGAAGTGCGAGCCCCGCGCGATGCGCTTGGAGACCGCGTCAACTATCAGCGGGTGAGCGTGGCCCACGACCATGACGCCGAAGCCGTTGTGGAAGTCCACGTACTCGTTGCCGTCGACGTCCCAGACGCGGCTACCACGTCCGTACTCGACAAAGATGGGCTGAGGCGACGCGTCCTGGAATGACGAGGGCACGCCTCGCGGGCTGAACTCGCGGGCCTTGCGCCAGAGGTCGTCCGACCGCCTCCTGGCGGCGCGGAAGCTCTCTTCCTCTCGCGCGATCAGGGTTTGGACTCGTGCCGCATCGACCTCAACGGGCGCTGTCTTGTTGGCCATCCTGGCATCGTACCCGGTCCATTCCGGCGAGATTTTCGGGCCGTGTGAAGCGTCAGGATTGTCGGGTGAGCTCGACCATTCCCGCGTTGAACCTCACCGGCAAGGCCCTGACGCCCGGCGCCCAGCGCAGCTGGTGGCTGCGCGAGGCCCTGGCGGCCGAGAATGACGCCAAGCCCTGCCCTCCTCTCAAAGGGGAAGTCAACGCCGACGTCGTCATCGTCGGCGGGGGGTTCACCGGCCTGTGGACTGCGTACCACCTGACCCACGTGAAGCCGGACATGAAGCTGGTCGTGCTCGAACAGGACATCTGCGGAGGCGGGCCCACCGGCCGCAACGGCGGGTTCGCGAGCGGATGGTGGGACGACCTCGATGGGCTGATCACCCTGTACGGTCGCGATCAAGCGGTGCTCGCGTGCCGCGCGATCTCTGACAGCATCAAAGCGATCGGTGAGTTCTGCCTGGCTCATCAGGTCGACGCCTGGTTCAAGCATGCCGGCTATCTCTATGCCGCCACCGCGCCTCAGCACGAGGTGGTCTGCGAGGAGATAGTCGCTCTCGCGCGCGAGGTCGGCGCGCCGGACGAGCTGAGGGCGTTGAGCCATGAGCAGCTGAAAGAGCGGTGCGCCTCGCCCGCGTTCCGCTCAGGGGCTTTCATGAAGGACGGTGCATCGGTGCAGCCTGCCTTCCTGGCCCGCGGCCTGCGACGCGTGCTGCTCAAGCGAGGAGTCACGATCCACGAAGGCACCACAGTCACTCGCCTCGATTCAGGCTCCCCGGCCGTCGCCATCACACCGAACGGAAGCGTGCGCGCTCCGAAGGCGGTGCTTGCCGTTAACGCGTGGGCAGTCGGCTGGCCCCAGCTGCGCCGCCGCCTCGTCGCCTGGAGCAGCTACATAGTGCTCACAGCTCCGGCCCCGGAGAAGCTGGCGGAGATCGGCTGGACAGGCGGCGAGCTGATCACCGACTTCCGAACGTCGGTCCGCTACTTCAGAACCACGCGCGACGGACGTATCGCCTTCGGTGGCGGTGGAGGGCGCGCCTCCAGCAAGATCGACGATTCGTTCACGCACGACATGCGCGCGGTGGTGGAAGCCGCCGAGGGCTTCCGGCGCCTCTTTCCGAGCTTTTCGGAAGTCCCATTGGAAGACGCATGGGGAGGACCAATCGACGTTTCGCCCACCCACCTCCCCACCTTTGGCAGTCTCGACCCGGGCAACGTGTTCTACGCCCTGGGCTACACGGGCAACGGCGTCGCACCCACTCACCTCGCCGGCAAGGTCATCGCCGATCTCGTGTCAGGAGCCGACACAGACGCCACGCGCCTGCCGATGGTCAACCCCAAGCCGCGCCTGTTTCCGCCCGAGCCTTTGCGATCCCTAGGTGCGGCTGTCATTCGGCGAGCGATCATCGCCAAGGACACGGCAGAAGAGACAGGCCGCAATCCGAATCCAGTGATGTCGGCGATCGCGCGGATGCCGCGCCGCATGGGCTACCTGCTGGGTCCCTGAGGCCTCAGCCTGGGGTCGCCGCCTGCGCCGGCACAGGCCGGTTGCCGAGCTTCACCAGAGTGGTGGCGATCGCGATCGTGACGACGACGGCAAGGAGCACGGCGTTGAAAAGTGTCGATGGGATCAACGCCCGCCCAAGCACGATTGACGCCAGGACGAAGCTGAACTCCCCGATCTGGCCGAGACCGATCGCCATCTGCCACGGCCGGACGTCAGGGATCCTCGCCAGGCGGCTGAGCAGGAAGAGCGGAATCATCTTGCTGATCGCGACAGCTGCCAACAGGAAGGCCAGCCATGGCAAGGCCCCAGGGATGGCCGATGGATCGATGAGACTGCCCAGCGAAACAAAGAACAGCACGGCGAACAGGTCCCGAAATGGAAGGATCCGCCGCCTGGCCTCGGCAGCCGCTGCGCTCTCGCCGACTGCCAGGCCGGCAACGAACGCGGCGAGGGCCAGCGGGACTCCGAAGTAACGGGCGCCAAGACCCGCGAGCGCCAGCCCGCTGCCTACTGAAAGCAGCAGGAACAGGTCGTGCTCGCTGTGAAGCCTGTGAAGAAGGCGGGGAAGCACCCAGGCCGCCAGCGCCACAAGCACGACGAATGCCACGATGAACCCAGCAGCCACTGCAGGCGGGCGGTCGGCCAGGCCCAGGCTGGCAAGAAGAATCAGTGCGAAGCCAACCCCCGTCATGTCCTGCATGACGCTCCAGCTGAGCAGCGCCGCCTCGGTCGCCGGATTGGTGGTCCGCCGGCGGCTGCGCGTGATGTTGACCACGACGACGCTTGATGAAAGCGCGATCGACAGACCGATGAGGGCAGACCCGGCGAGGCTGATCCCGAGCAGGAAAGCAACGCCTCCGGAGGCGAGCGTCGTGATGAGAACCTGCGCCGTCGCCGCCCACACCACGGCTTTGTGCTCCCGGCCCAATCGCAACGGGTTTACCTCGATGCCGACCTCGAAGAGCAGCAGAACGACACCAACATCCGCCAGCAGCTGCAGCTGGCTTCGATCGGCGGCATAGCCGGGAGTGAACGGAGAGACTATCAATCCGGCGGCCAGGTAGCCGAGCACGGCGGGCAGGCCTAGACGCCGCGCCAGCCAGCCTGCTCCAACCGCAAGGAGGAGAACCATGCCGATCTCGAACACCGCCGGCGCAGTCTCGAGCGGAGCGAAACCAGCGAGGAGCACGGTCAAATGATGAAGGCTGGAACGACGCGCTCACACAAGCGCGGCTAAGCTCTGACATGAGTGAACCGCGCAAAGCGCTGGCTTCCGCTTTCGGGCTTGCTCGCCGTCGTGGCCATGGGCTCGACCGGCCTCATCGCCCCACCGCCACCGGTCGCCGGTGCGCCCGCTGCTGAAGTGGTCGCGTACTTCACTGTGCATCGGGCTGACCTCGCGATCGAGAGCGTGAATCTAAGCATCGGAGTGATTCTGTTGGTGGTTTTCGCGGCAACGCTTTACGACCGGCTGGGCGGGGTGGTCGCGATGACTGCGTTCGCCGCCGTGGTCGTGATCGCAGCATGCTCGCTTGTCGAGGTGGCTGCCTTCGAGGCACTTGCGTACAGGCCCAACCCGGACACCGCGCGGGCAACCCTGCTCAACGACCTCCAGGACTTCGGCTTCCAGGTCACCACATTCCCGGCGCTCCTGTTCCTGGCGTCAAGTTCCTACGCGATACTGGCGACCTCCGCATTGCCCCGACTCCTCGGCCAGGCGGCCGCGGTCGCAGCGGGGTTGCAGATGGTGGCGTGGGTATCGTTCTTTGCGCCGACAGGTCCGTTCGCCGCGGGCGGCATACCAAGCATCATCGCCTTCGCAGCGTTGCTCGGGTGGACGGCGGCCTGCTCAGTCACGATGACCTTGCGTGTGCGTCGTCAGGCCCCAGCCGGCGGCTGAACTGGTACGACACCGGTCCCGACCACTACCTTCACGCGCTGCACCGCGTTGTTGCACATGCCCTGTGCGTTCCAGGTCGTCGTCAGCGGTTGCACGTTTCCAGCGGCGTCCGCCGCGCGACAGCACAGCTCGTGCTCTCCAGCCTCGGCGTGCCATTCGTAGCGCCAGGAGCGCCAGGCGAACTCGGCAGCTGCGGAACCCAGCTCGGCGTCGTCCCATGTTTTTCCGCCATCGATGCTGACCTGCACATGGCTGATCGCTCCGTGTCCTGACCATGCTCGGCCCTGCAGCGTGTAGTCGCCTTGGCTGAGATACCTGATGCGGG
>Ga0307312_10001810_pt1 | contig 11089 bp, 9 predicted proteins | sample ER_DNA_202_FD_194489 | JGI IMG/M metagenome (GOLD analysis project Ga0307312, IMG submission 194489) | Bulk soil microbial communities from the East River watershed near Crested Butte, Colorado, United States - ER_DNA_202 | ecosystem: Environmental > Terrestrial > Soil > Floodplain | place: USA...
AAGCGCACTCGCACTCTAACCAGAGAGGAGAAACATGGGTAACATTCGGACACTGTGCAGAAGCGCCATCTTTATTCTGACTTTGAGCGTCTTTTTCGGCCCGCGCTGCGGGGCTACGGTTTATCATTCCAATGGAACGGCGGAGAGTGTTCAGTTTTTTCACGATAACCAAGCGCAGAACGGCGACACGATCACGTTCCCTGCGGGAGTTTTCGCATGGACAACTGGCGTGGTAATTTCCAAGGCGATCACCTTGCAGGGTGCAGGTGTCGGCAGCACGATCATCAAGGATGACGTGCAATCCGGTTCGCTCATAAGCTTTGCGCTTCAACCCAATTTAACGTCGAGGCTTACCGGCATTGAATTTCAAGACGGTGGCCGTGCGACTTACAACAACACGCCGGGCTGGATGCACATCGACGGCAAGAACACCGATGGCTCGCAGTTCCGGCTCGATCACAACAGATTTTTCCACATGAATGGAGATATCGGCCCAGATACCGTGATTGGCGTTGCCGATCACAATGACATTGTGCCGCTACCTGGGCGTGGTTGCTTCACAATCTTCGGGAGATTGTGGGGCGGCTCAGATCAGGGCGGCGATCCTTCCTGGTCTGCCCCGTGCAACTTTGGTTCGTCACAGTTTTTCTTCATCGAGGACAACACTTTCGACAATACTGATCCGACTTACCAAGCCTTCGCAACAGACGCCTACGACGGAGCAAGGTTCGTTGTCCGGTATAACACAATGGTCGGCATGATAATTGGCGATCACGGCACCGAAAGCCACGGGCGCGGACGCGGTAGCAGGGCGATGGAAGTTTACGGCAACACCATGAACGGAAACAACGTGAACGTTGGAGTGGTTCAAGCCAGATCGAGCACCGTTCTGTTCCACGATAACAACGTCACGAATTATTGGGCTTATCCGCAGCCGTACATCAGGCTTGAGCCTTACCGCTGTTTCTTCGCGTTCTCACCTTGGGGAGGCGGCGACGGAGTGAATGTTTGGGACGTAAACTCACCGAACGCCTTCTTTACCGGAACTGCTGCATCTGCAAACAGTGGACGAACTGTAACCGTTACCGGCGCAAACTGGACAACGAATCAGTGGAAAGGCTACGTATTGCATAGGCTTTCGGCTGGTGGAACACAGAACTTTGGCGAGATACTTTCAAATACGGCAAACACACTCACATGGGCGAGCGCAACGTTCGGTACTGAAATGACAATTGCCGCAGGAAATTCATTTGAAATCCGAAAGGTGTTACACCTGTTGGATCAGCCGGGACGCGGGCAAGGTTCTCTGATAACTGGCAACCCGCCAGTTTCGCCACAGGGATGGAACAATCAAGTGACTGAGCCATGCTATGCTTGGGGGAATGCACCGCAGGCTCCGGTATTTGCTCCGAACACGGCAATCGTAAGGGCAAACGAACATTTCTTCGATAATACTCCGATGCCGGGTTACACGCCATATGTTTACCCGCATCCGCTCGTGACGGATCAGCCACCGCCAAGCCCCACCCCTTCTCCCACGGCGTCAGGGACGCCGGCTCCAACACCATCGCCAACGCCAACAGCTACGGCTACGGCTACGGCTACGGCTACGGCTACGGCGACACCAACACCCCGGCCGTCGTCAACGCCGTCGGCTACACCAACAGCTACAGCGACCCCGACTGCGACTGCTACGCCGAGGCATACCCCTAGGCCGCATCCGTCTCACGGGCCGTATCAGGGATAGTACTCTCTACTCGCTCGTCTGCTTCTTTCTCTCTTTTGCTTCCTGTCTATAGGCGTTTCAAGCCGCCGTCTGTTCGAGATTGTGCCTCACGGACGGTGATTTTCTACTGCGGTTAGGACCGCGCTGGTTGGGTTATATCCCAGTAACCAACGTTTCCTGCCGTGATCGAAAACAGGGGTCCGAATATGAAAAAAGCCGGTGAAGGACGCGTAGTTGAGAAACGTGAAGGATTGACCGATCTCTGGGACGAAACCGTTTACAAGCACTGGATCAAGGAATCCGTTTAGGTTAGCATTTCCCTGAACGTCCAAAACACTAACTTGGCCAGGGTTTCCCCCTCCAATTTGGATGAAGAGAGTGCCACCTGCTGTCTGCGCGTAGTTGTCTCCGACCGTTAGCATCCCCGGCTCACCAAGCGCATCTCCGGGGCTGATCTTGCCCCTTGCATTGGTGACATTGCCATTGACAGTTCCACTGCCTGCGAGCGTGCCTCCCCAATTGACGAAAGTGTTGCTTAAAATCGAGCCGTCAACCTGCAACACGCCACGCTTGATGCTCGTGTCGCCAGTATACGTGTTGACTCCATCAAGTTCGAGCGTTCCAGAGCCAATCTTGGTCAGCGAGCCGCCCGCGCTTCCCCTTAAACTGCCATTCTGAATCACGAGCGGATTAGTCGAAATTGAGTCATAGACCTTTAAAACGCCACGGTCGAGGCGGGGTTCCCCGTCGTTAGAGCTAGCTTCCGTGAGGCCAAGAGTGGCCGTATCGATCTCTGTCATTGAGGCGCCGAAGCCGCCATCCTGAATCACTCCGAAAAAGCTTGTGCTAAGATTGTTGCTGCCCACGGCCAGATTGTTGGTTCCGAGAAACACATCTCCTTCACCCTCAACCGAGCCGATTGTCACGCCAGGGGAGTTGTGGCCACTTACGTCCAAGATGCCGTTGCCAAAAACTTCAACCCGCGCTGTGCCACCGGTCGAGTTCTCTTCAAAAAAAATTGCTCCACCTTCCCCGCCATTTGTTCCTCCATTGGCGCTCAACGTTGCAGCATCAGCGGTCGAGGCGTTGGTAAAGATCGTCTCACCACCCACAGCACCGCTGATGGTGGCACCATTGTTAATAAAGGTGCCATTTCCGGCACTCGGGGAGAAATTGAAGAATTCCAACCCGAATTCTGTAACGCCGCCTTCTGCACCGCTGGCAGGAGCAGCATTGTTAATAAAGATGCCATTAGCTGCGGTGGACGTGCCGAAGAAGAATGTGGCACCACCGCCGAAAGCGGCTACACCGCTGGCAGTGCCGCCATTGTTTGTAAAGCTACCGTTGCCGGCGGACGAACTGTCGTCAAAAACCGTATCGCCACCAAATCCCCCGCTGGCAGTTGCACCATTATTAGTAAAGATCCCATTACCCGCCGTTGAGGCGTCGAAGAAGATCGTTTGGCCACCTTCTGCGAACGGAGTGCCACCGGTATCGCCACCCTCATTGGTAAAGGCACCATTGGCCGCGGTGGTGGTGTCGAAGAAGATCGTTGCAGATGTGCCGGTACCCGATCCGCTACGGTTAGTGAAACTCGCATTGGTAGCAGTTGAAGAGTCGTAGAATTCTGTACTACCACCCCGTGAGCCGAAGATTGACCCGTCGTTGGTAAAGATACAGCTTTCGGCGGTGGCACTGGTAGTGAAAAGGATGCGGCCAAAGTTGCCGGAGCCGTCAACGGCAGTTAAGAATTTCTGCGCGATCCCCGAATTGTTCGTGATGCCCACGCCACTAATGGTGAGTGCCAACTCCGTACTCGCGGTAACGGTATAGGGACTCGTGGCGGCTGAGGTGAATGTGATGCTATTTACCTCGGTATTGGCCGAGATGGAAACATCGGTTGTATTCGAAAAATCGAATGTAGCAATATCCCCCTGCCCATTGGGAACAGTATTTGGCGTCCAGTTGGTAGCTGTATTCCAGTCGCCCGACGTGGGATCAAGATTCCATTGGGCACTGTCCGCGTATGCAACGGCTGAAACGAGGAACATCAGAGAACAGCGAAGCGCCGCCGCGACAGGTATATTCATACTAATTTCCGGTCTTGCTATTGAAGCTAAACATTTACTAAGCAGCGGACGGCCTCTCACTCACCGGTCCGAAAGGCGGCTAGTCCGCAGACATAACGCTTCACGCAGAATTCTCCGGAAACTGAGGCCGAAAGTTCTCAGTATTTTGTCCGGACGACTGAAGTAGTGGGGGCAACACTGCTGCTTATTAAATTTACGTGTGCGGCGAGACCAAACAATCCGAAAGAAGAGCCTGGTGACAACGTATTGACCGTACCACAGTCGTTTTTGTTCTTTTACGGTCCCAGAGAACGACAAATAGAGGTTTCATGACGGCTCGGATGAATGCCGAGGAAAGACACCCTTTTGCAAGCCCGATGTGACCTCTACGAACATTGGCGGACAAGGGCAAACAACAGTGGCTTTGTTATGCCAAAATGTTATGCAATTTGGCAGCTTGCGCTTCTCACGAGGGAACCGGTGAGGGAGGGATTCGAACCCTCGGTAGCCTTTTGGGCTACGGCGCTTTAGCAAAGCGCTGCTTTCGACCACTCAGCCACCTCACCAAAAAGCAGAGCGAGAATATCGCAGGCAATTTTGGATTTCCAATTCGTAATTTGCATCTGTCGACACCGATTTCGTCGCGTGCTCGCGATTTCATTGCAGTTGCTAATCGCCGATTGCTAATTGAAATGATTGGGCATGATCAGCGAAGAAGAAGCGCGTCGGCGAGTGTTGCAGAGCGTCGGCTCGCTAAGGGAACGAACTGTTCCACTTTCCGAGGCCCTGGACTATTTTAGTGCACGTGAGGTCGTCGCGCAGTTGCCGCTGCCGATGTTCGATAATTCAGCCATGGATGGCTACGCCGTCGTGGCGAGCTCATCCAAAAAAGGCACGCGATTACATGTGATCGGCGAGCAGCCGGCTGGGATCGATCGGGGGCTCCGGATTTCTCCTGGGGAAGCGGCTCGGATTTTTACAGGGGCGCCGATACCTGCCGGCGCGGACGCGGTTGTCATGCAGGAAGACACCACGCGCGAAGGGGACGAGATGGTGGTGAATGTGGATGTCGATCCCAGCGAATTCATTCGGCGGCGCGGTTGCGATTTAGCGGAAGGCCAGAAAATTCTCCGGCGCGGCGAAAGGATTCGTCCGACGACGATTGCTCTTCTAGCGTCCCAGGGTTTTGCTGATGTGACAGTCGGCGGCCAGGTAAACGCAGCAGTCGTTTCTACTGGCGACGAGGTCGTCGCGCCAGGAAGTAAGCTCGATCAGGGGCAAATCTACGACAGCAATTCGATATTGCTTCAGGCTCTGGTGCAACACTGCGGCGCATCTGTGAAATCAGCTGAACATTGCCCCGACCAACACGAGCGATTGATCCAAGCGATCCAGCGCGGAATCAAAAGTCATATCCTTGTTATTACCGGTGGCGTCTCAGTCGGCGAGCACGACTTGGTCCAGGCGGCGTTACGCACGCTCGGGGCCAAGATCGACATCTGGCGTGTGGCGATTAAACCAGGGAAACCATTTCTCTTCGGTCAAGCCGGTGGATGTGCTGTATTCGGTTTGCCAGGAAATCCTGTCTCAGCATTTGTAACTTTTCTGCAGTTTGTGCGTCCGGCGATTTTGAAGATGATGGGCGGGAACAACCTCGATCTGCCGAAAATATCGGCAAGATTGACCGTCGATCTCGCGAACGAAGGCGATCGCCCTCATTACGTTCGCGGCAGAATCGAGAACGGAACGTTCGTGCCCATCGGGCGCCAGGAATCACATGCGCTTTTCGGGTTGAGCCAATCGAATGCGCTGCTGCGCATTGCTGTCGGCGAGTCGCTAAGAGCAGGTGAAATTGTCGATATTCAAACCTGGGATTAACCAAAACTCCTGGTCGGAGCGGTTTGACAGGTCGTGCGCGCATTTTTAGCTTAATCGCCTTGAATACGGGAGCCTTGACCGCGTTTGCACGAACTCCGACCGATCAAATTCGTGCGGATGCGGAACGGCTTTCCCACTTTGTGCTGGAGATGCAGCGCTGTTTCTTGCTGCGTCTCTGTAAGGAACTCGCGCCTGGGAACGTCTCCTTTGTGCAGTTTTTTCTTCTGGCGTTCCTCGATCAAAAGGAAGTCCTCACCATGTCTGCGATTGCGAAGAAAATGGGGCACACCACGGCGGCAGCCAGCGGTTTGGTGGCGCGCCTTGAGAATCTTGGTTACGTGGTGCGTTCTGTTGCGCCAGATGATCGCCGCAAGGTGATGGTTTGCATTACGCCCAAGGGTTCGGCGCTGGTCCGGCGGATTCGCGAGGAAATGGTTGGCAATCTGATGAAGGTTTTGGAACACCTCACCCCCGATGAGCAAAAGGCGTGGTTGCAGATTTACACTAAAATTTATGATTACTGCCAATCGAAATGATTTTCATCTATTGGCCGGAGGTGTTATCACACCTCGGTAAAAAGCACGCAGTTTGAATCTGGGTGTCTACGTTTACGCGTCTAATCTCTCGGGATAAACCTTCTTTATGCGAAAATATTTTGTAATCTCCGGGTTCGCCGCGTCGATGATTGCCGCCAGCTGGGTGGCGCGCGCCGGCACAGGCGAAGGATCGACATCGACGGGCGGTGGCACATCTTCTTCAGGCAAGGTTCCCACGTTTACACTTGATCAAGCGATCCTGACGTCGCTCCAGCGCAATCCGACTCTCCTCAATGCCGAACAGGAGATCAAACGGACCAAAGGCGTGATCATTCAGGTCCGTGCGCAGGTGCTGCCACAGATCAATGTAAATGCGAATTTCGATTGGACTGATCCGAACCTCGTTAACGCTCGAACCGTAAGCACGACGGCTGGGATTCCGATCGGGACGACACCCACGGGGACGGGCACAACCGGTTCCCTCGTTGAAGCGCCGCAGTCGCAGGTCGGGGACGCTCGGACATTCGCCGGCGCCGCCGCCCCGACAGCGACGCCGGGGGTTAGAAACACCGAACTCAGCGACATATCATACAGCATCTCCGTTACCGGAACGCAGCTGATTTTTAATGGCACCTCTTACAATCAGATCAGGGGAACTTTCTTTCAGCGGGACAGCGCCTACTTCTCGTTCCGCAACATTCTGGACCAACTGCTCGCGACCGTGAAAACGCAGTTTTACCAGGTCGTGGTCAATCGAGAGCTTATCAAAGTGCAGGAACAATCCGTGCACTTGCTGGAGAGTCAGTTGAAAGACCAGCAAAACCGCTTCGAAGCGGGAACCGTTCCACGCTTCAACGTGTTGCAGGCCGAGGTGGCGCTCTACAATCAGATTCCGCTACTGATTACCGCTCAGAACAACTATCGTATCTCGAAGATAACTCTGGCCAAGACACTAGGCCTCGATTTCCAGCCAGGGCGCGGGGAAAATCCGCCGCTCGACGTGATAGGTGAAATGCCATACAACCCGCGAACCATATCGCTGGTCAACGCGATCGAGATGGGAAAACAGCGGCGCCCTTTTCTTAAGCAGGCGCGGGCAAACGTTTTGAATCAACTCCAGCAAGTGCGGACGGCAGCGGGCCAGTATCTCCCAACTATCACCGCGACTGGCGGCGGCGAATGGGTCAGCTCGCCGGTCAACTCCAGTTGGCACGATATCTCCAAAGGTTGGGTCGCAGGGGTCCAGGGCAGCATGCCAATCTGGGACAGCGGTGCGATCGCTGGCCAGGTCGTCCAACAGCGTGCCCTGCTTTCGGAAGCCAAGATCACTTACGACGACGACGTTCGGCAGGTCGAGTTGGAAGTGCAGACCGCGTATTCAAATTTGCAGCAGAACCGCGAGTTGATTGTAAGTCAGGAGAAAAACGTGGAGCAAGCCGAGGAAGCGCTTCGCCTGGCCAAGGCGCGCCTGGACGCTGGCGCGGGAGTCCAATTGGATGTGCTCAACGCGCAGGTGCAGTTGCTGACTGCGCAATCGACCCGTTTGCAGGCGCTCTTCGGATACAACTCCTCGTTGGCTGAATTTGACCGTGCCACAGGCGCGCAGAGCTCCTACCAGGAGATGTTCGCCGACCTCGCGCCGCGCGCGACCAAATCGAAGACCTATGATACCAGCAGTGGCGTGGACGCCGAAGGCAAACGAAAAAAAGCTGACAACGACAGCACGCTGCGAACTTCGTCTGGAAGGTCTCGAACGTCACATTCCAAATAACGCTCAAGCTCGAATTCCAAATCGGCCGTTCGCAACTTTTTGGGATTTGATGATTGGCCTGCCCTTCGGATTTTGGTGTGGCAATTTGGGATTTCGACCGCAATGACGCAGTTACCCTTCGAACAATTTCCAGCGCTGAACGCCATCGGAAATTGTCGTCACGCTTTTACGCAAAGAATTCCCGGCATCGACGTTTCGCACGATAAAGCCGAAGTGTTAAAGCGGCTCGATGCAGCACATCGCGAAATTCGCAACGCAATCGGCGTCGGCGATTGGCCGCTGTTCACTGCTCAACAAATTCACGGGAACAAGATCGCAGTAATCGATAGTTGTAGCCACGGCCCTGTGGGCCGTGAATTCCCCGGCTGCGACGGACTTATTACCAATCAACGTGGTGCCGTGCTGGGCGTTTACGTCGCCGACTGTTGCGCGGTTTACGTTGTCGATCCAAAAACGCCAGCGATTGGTCTGGTTCATTCCGGTCGCAAAGGCACCGAGCTCGGTGTCGTCCCTAACGCGATCAAGCAAATGGTTGATCGCTTCGGCTCCGATCCTGCGAACATGATCGTGCAACTCAGCCCATGCATTCGACCGCCGCACTACGAAGTGGATTTCGCGTCGGAAATTGTTAGCCAATGTCGCGTGCTTGATGTGAGTGAAATCCACGACTCCGGCGTGTGCACTGCCTGCGATCTGACTTGCTATTACTCCTATCGCGCCGAAAAAGGAAAAACCGGCCGCATGCTGGCTTTGCTGGGACTCGATCCAACAATCGAGAATTAGGCTAACAATTGTCCGTGACCTTTTACGAACGTTCGTCTACTTCTCGTTAGATCATGAAGTCCGTGAATTGGGCACTCCTCTCCGTGATTGCGATGGTTTCGTCGGCGCGCGCACAATCTGCGTCTCCGAGTGAGAGCCCGAAACTCACCCAAGACTTCACTTTCACGCTCGGAACCCACCGTGACCGCATGGTTCAGGACATCGTCGGCACGATGGAGAGCCATGACGAAATGCAGTACTCGCTTGAGCTCCACACGGCACACGAATCTGTTTTCACTCGCGCGATCGATGAGCTGCGTTTTATTCCATTCAAGTTGAGTAGCAGCGATATGAAATCAGATGACTCCCTCACTCCTAACTATCTCCGGCTTGATTACAATAAGCCTGTATCAGAAGCGCACTTGTTCGATAGCCCTAAATGATCTAACAAAGCGCTCGAGCCAACCGCTGGCCGTTGTACTGAGACGTTGAGGGTTGAGAGATGATAGTTGAAAGTAAAGCGAAGCTCGCCGCCGCCAGCGGTGGCTCAGCTCCGTCTCGTTAGATCGACATCTCTTCGTTGGCCCCGCGTTTAATCGGACAAACCCCGCGCTTCTTTGCGTTCGCGACGAAGTCCAGAAATTCGCGCGCTGGTGCACTGACTTTCATCGTCGCCGCTTTTTCCATCGCTTGCGAAATATTTAGTCCGCTCAGATACACAAGCTTGAATGCTGCTTTGATTCCTTCTCGATCTTTTGCGCTGAAACCGGCGCGGCGCAGCCCAATCGCATTTACTCCAAAGACAAAATTGCGCTCTGCCGCGATGACAAACGGTGGCAGATCCTTCCCGAAAGCCGAACTGCCCTGCACCATCACCAGTCGTCCAATGTGCATGAACTGGTGAAACGTTGAGCCGCCGCCAAGAAACGCGCCGTCATCCACAAGCACGTAGCCCGCCAGCAGGCAATTGTTCGCGATGATGACGTTATTGCCGATCTCACAGTTGTGTCCGATGTGGGCGCCAGCCATCAGAAAATTCTTGTCACCGATTTTTGTGGCGCTGTCCTCGGCAGTGCCGCGATGAATGGTGCAGTATTCGCGGATGATGTTGTGGTTTCCGATCTCGACGTTCGTTTTTCGTTGGGGCGAAAATGAGACATCTTGCGGCGGCGCGCCGACAACCGCGCCATGGCCGATAAGATTGCCAGAGCCGATCGTGACTTCCCCTTCAATGACGACATGTGATTGCACGATCGTTTTTTCACCGATCGTCACCTGCGGTCCAACGATTGAAAATGGTCCGATCTCCACATCGACGCCGACTCGCGCAGCCGGATCAACGATCGCGGTGGGGTGAATCTTCGCCGTGCGCATTTGATTTCGAATTTCGATATTCGGATTTCCGTTCTACAGCACGCCTGCTTCCTTGAAACTGAAATAACCGGGATTCCCTTCAGATGGCGCGCCGATGATGATGTGATCGAGCAGCTTGATTTGCAATAATTCGGCGGCCTCCGCCAAACGTCTCGTGAGGCTGTGGTCTGTCTGACTCGGCGACGCATCCCCCGAGGGATGATTGTGCACGACAATCACCGCATAAGCTGAATAAGTAATGGCTGGTCGAAAGATTTCACGCGGATGAGCAATACTCTCATTCATGCTTCCCACCGACACCGACTCGACGCGCATCAAACGGTAACGCGTGTCGAGCAAAACAACGCGGAGCGACTCAGTTCGCAGCATGCGCATTTCACGTCCCAGCAATTCATGAATCAATTCCGGCGAATCAAGCTTTTGTTGGAACAAAGGTTCCTGCGCGAAACGTTTTCCCAGATTAAACGCCGCTACTAATTCCAATGCCTTGGCCGGACCAATTCCCTTGATTGCCCTAAGCTCGTTAACAGAACAGCGGCTCAACTCCGCGAAGGACTTGTATTTGTTCAGAAGCTCGCGAGCGACCTCTATCACATTCATTCCACGCCGCCCAGTGCGCAGCAGGATTGCGATCAATTCCGGATTGGTCAGCGCATCGGGACCTCGTGCGAGTAATTTTTCACGCGGCCGCTCATTTTGCGGCATCTCACGGATCTTCAGCTGCGACATATCAGAATCTGGAGGGCGGAGCTCCCGCGACGCCGAGCCCGAGTCTCGCAGGAGCTCGACCCTCCATCAAGACATCAGACGCGAAGTTGATCAAACATCTCACACAGCGCGTCACCGAGGAAAAACAATGCCTCAGCGTAAGGATTGGACCCGATTCCATCCAGCCCGCCTTGCGCCTCTCGAATCAAATCGCTGCCCGCTGCAATAGATTCATTTAGCGCGCCGTTAGTCGCGCCATTCTTCA
>Ga0307312_10001811_pt1 | contig 11089 bp, 4 predicted proteins | sample ER_DNA_202_FD_194489 | JGI IMG/M metagenome (GOLD analysis project Ga0307312, IMG submission 194489) | Bulk soil microbial communities from the East River watershed near Crested Butte, Colorado, United States - ER_DNA_202 | ecosystem: Environmental > Terrestrial > Soil > Floodplain | place: USA...
TATTGTCCGAGTACCGTCGGTCATCATGGCTTTTTCCTTGGCCAAGAAAAGAGCGGCGGGATGCACTTGGCGCGTCCTGGCTCATATTTCATTTGTGTGATTGGCAGCCCGACCTAAGCGTTGGTCGAAACTACGTGGAGCTCTCATCAGACCGCTTAGCATAACTCATCGGCGTTCTCTCTGAAGTTTTCGAACGAGAGCCTCCCGGCTCTGCTCGCGCCCGGGCAAGCGCGTCGGTCATCTGGTCTGCATTCGAGCGGTTCTATATGCGATCCTGAACACCAATCATATTGAATGGCAGCGCTGGGATTAAAACGTTTATCAATAGTATTTCGTGGCGGGTGATCTGAGACCCACCTATTGACCTCTTCAAGTCTATACCGAATGTATTCTGCAGTCGCTCATCGAAAGCTGGATCGGCATGCCTTGCAATGCATTCCACGATTCTACAGCCTCTTCGTGCCGGCAATAGATCCACATTTGCTGTTTGCTGGGGAGCGACATGACTTCAAAATCCAGAATTTCCGCTATTTGCGCTATTAGCGGCCAAATCTTTTTTCCGACAAGAACCAAACGCCAAACCGACGCTATGGCGAAGCCAGGTTCTTCTGGCGTTCAACCTTTCAAATTGCGCCGGCATATTGCTTGTCACCAGCTGATCAACTGTTGAAATTCACCCCCTATTCCACGCATCATCGGCATCAATTATAGACGTGATGACATATTCTTCGGGGTTTTCGATTAGGCCGTTTTCAAGGATGAACGATTGACAGTGATCCCACACCCAATCAAAGCAGGCCAAACGGACATTTGAGAGTTTGGTTACATCGATTTCGATACAGTAATAATTGTCATGTCCTGCGATCAGACCATGAATCTTCTCTTTGTTTGCTTCTGCACAAGCCTTGTCGACCACGATTAGCCAGTAAAGCGAGGCAGGACATCGATCGTGGCAGTTTGCGAGAGAGCCATCAAAATAACCCTCACGCTTCTTCTTTTCCATCGAGCTGGATTCGTCGTTGTCAATGACGCGACCCTGGCGTTCAGATGTTCTCGCTTTGCGCATTTCGACAATGATTGCATCGAGCGTCGAAGCGTCGGATGGAATCGCACCAGTCGGCGGATAGCAGCCAAGAGTTCGAAAACAACGCGTGTCATTTGCGGGGCCTCGCCGGGAGAAAGCGGTAGTCGATCGTCATCGACCATAATTAACGTGCCGTGCCGTTCGACAATGGGACGCTCCTTGGCGAAATAGAGGGGAACGACAGGAATATCCTCGGCCCTGATGTATTCCCAAACATCGAGCTCCGTCCAATTGGACAACGGAAACACACGCATCGATTTGCCTGCGTTTAATCGAGTATTGAACGTCTTCCACAGCTCAGGCCGCTGGTTGCCCGGATCCCAACCGTGCGTCGCGGAGCGATGCGAGAATATCCGCTCCTTTGCACGGCTTTTCTCTTCGTCTCGACGAGCGCCACCAAAGGCAACGTCAAATTTCCACTTGTCTAATGCCTGGCGCAGCCCTTCTGTCTTCATGATCTGGGTGTGAAGCGCCGAGCCGGATCTACCGGTAAAATCCCACGCTTGAGGCCCTCTTCGTTCACATGTACCAGAAGGCCATACTGAGCTGTGACGATCACGCCAATTCGAAATTTTACCAGTCTAATAGTCGTCACCACTCAGAGCAAAGCGCCGCAAAGAAAAGGGCCGCCCGAGGGCGGCCCTTTCGTTTGGTGCAGCGACGCTATTCCGCCGCCGGCAGTGCGGGTGCTTCCTCGGGCTTGACCGCGGCCTTGGCCGCGTCCTTCTCGCGTTCCTCGAGGATGAGCGCGTCGCGCTTGGTGGCGACTTCACGCAGGCTGTTCATCATGGCGCCGGTGCCGGCAGGGATCAAGCGGCCGACGATGACATTCTCCTTGAGTCCGTCGAGCGTATCCGCCTTGCCGTTGACAGCGGCCTCGGTGAGCACGCGCGTCGTCTCCTGGAACGACGCCGCCGAGATGAACGAGCGCGTCTGCAGGCTTGCCTTGGTGATGCCGAGCAGAACCGGATGGCCGGTTGCGCCCTTCTTGCCCTCGGCTTCCACGCGAGCGTTGATCTCGTCGAGCTCGATCTTGTCGATCTGCTCGCCTTGCAACAGCTCGGTATCGCCGGCATCGTCGATCTCGACTTTCTGCAACATCTGGCGAACGATCACCTCGATGTGTTTGTCGTTGATGTTGACGCCCTGCAGCCGATAGACCTCCTGAATTTCGTTCACGAGGTAGGCAGCCAGTTCTTCGACGCCCTTGATGGCGAGAATGTCGTGCGGAGCCGGATTGCCCTCGACGATATAGTCGCCCTTCTCGATGACATCGCCGTCCTGAAGGTGGATGTGCTTGCCCTTGGGGATCAGGTACTCCTTCGGCTCCTCGCCCTTGGCCGACGGTTCGATGGTGATGCGGCGCTTGTTCTTGTAGTCCTTGCCGAAACGCACCGTACCGCCGATCTCGGCGATAATTGCCGCCTCCTTCGGACGCCGCGCCTCGAACAGCTCCGCCACCCGCGGCAGACCGCCGGTGATGTCGCGCGTCTTGGCGCTCTCGGTCGGGATACGCGCGATCACGTCTCCCGCCTTTACGTGGCCGCCCGGATCGATCGAGATGATGGCGTCGACCGCGAGCTGATAGCGGGCCTCGCCGCCGCGGGCGAGCTTGAGGATCTTGTTGCCCGACTTGATGACGATCGCCGGACGCAGGTCCTGTTGATTGCGCGAGGACCCCGTGCGCCAGTCAATGACCACGCGCTTTGCAATGCCGGTCGACTCGTCGAGCGCTTCAGACATCGACAAGCCGTCGACCAGGTCCTCGAACTCCACGTTGCCTTCAACCTCGGTCAGGATCGGCCGGGTGTACGGGTCCCACTCGGCGATACGCTGGCCGCGCTTGATCTTGTCGCCATCCTCGACGCGCAGGCGCGCGCCGTACGGGATGCGGTGATGCGCGCGCTCGGTGCCATCGGGGTCGATGACCGCGACGACCATGTTGCGCACCATCGCCACAACCTCGTTGTCCGAGTTCTTGGCGACGTTCTTGCTCTTGAACTTGACCTTGCCGTCAAAGTTCGACTCGATGAACGACTGCTCGGAGATCTGCGCCGCACCGCCGATGTGGAACGTGCGCATGGTGAGCTGGGTGCCCGGCTCGCCGATTGACTGAGCGGCGATGACACCAACCGCCTCGCCCATATTGACCGGTGTGCCGCGGGCAAGATCGCGCCCGTAGCAGGCTCCGCATACGCCGTTCTTGGTCTCGCAGGTCAACACAGAACGGATGCGCAGCTCTTGCACGCCCGCATTGGTGATTTGCTCGACTTCCGGCTCCTGCAGCAGCGTGCCGCGCTTGATCACCGTCCTGCTGCTTGAGGGATCCTTTACATCCTCTGCCGTGGTACGGCCGAGGATACGGCTGGCAAGCGACGCCACCACGGTACCGGCATCGATGATGGCGCGCACCTTGATGCCACTCTTCGTACCGCAATCTTCTTCCGTGATGATGCAGTCCTGCGCAACGTCGACCAGACGCCGTGTCAGGTAGCCCGAGTTCGCCGTCTTCAAGGCAGTATCGGCGAGACCCTTGCGGGCGCCGTGCGTCGAGTTGAAGTACTCGAGCACCGAGAGACCTTCCTTGAAGTTGGAGATGATCGGGCTCTCGATGATTTCACCCGACGGCTTAGCCATCAGGCCGCGCATGCCGGCAAGCTGGCGCATCTGCGCGGGCGAACCGCGCGCACCGGAGTGTGCCATCATGTAGATCGAATTGACCTGGGCCTCGCGTCCCGCGGCGTCTTTCCTGGCCGAGGAAATTTCCTTCATCATCGCTTCGGCAATCGCCTCGGTGCATTTCGACCAGGCGTCGACCACCTTGTTGTACTTCTCCCCCTGGGTGATGAGGCCGTCGTTGTACTGCTGCTCGAACTCCTTGGCGAGCTCGCGCGTCGCCTCGACAGTCTTCCACTTGGACTCGGGCACCACCATGTCGTCCTTGCCGAACGAGATGCCGGCCTTGAATGCGTGGTAGAAACCGAGCGCCATGATGCGGTCGCAGAAGATAACAGTCTCTTTCTGCCCGCAGTGGCGGTACACCGTATCGATCATCGACGAGATTTCGCGCTTGGTCATCAAGCGATTGACGATGTCGAACGGAATCTTCACGCTCTTCGGAAGCACGTTTCCGAGCACGACGCGACCGGGTGTGGTGTCGTACCACTTTTTGAACGACTTGCCTTTGTCATCCACGCCTTCCCAACGGTACTTGATCTTGGTGTGCAGCCCGATCACCTTCTCATGCAAGGCATGATCGATGTCGGCGAGATCACCAAACACCTTCCCCTGACCCGGCTCACCCTCGCGCAGGAGCGAGAGGTAGTAGAGCCCGAGCACGATGTCCTGCGACGGCACGATGATCGGCGAGCCATTCGCCGGATGCAGGATGTTGTTCGTCGACATCATGAGAACGCGCGCTTCCAGCTGTGCTTCGAGCGACAGCGGAACGTGCACGGCCATCTGGTCGCCGTCGAAGTCAGCGTTGAACGCGGCGCAGACCAGCGGATGCAGCTGGATCGCCTTGCCTTCGATCAGCACTGGCTCGAAGGCCTGAATGCCGAGGCGATGCAAGGTCGGAGCGCGGTTGAGCAACACTGGATGCTCACGGATCACCTCATCGAGGATATCCCAAACCTCCGGTTTCTCCTTTTCGACCAGTTTCTTAGCCTGCTTGACCGTGGTGGACAGGCCCTTAGCATCGAGCCGCGAGTAAATGAACGGCTTGAACAGTTCGAGCGCCATTTTTTTCGGCAAGCCGCATTGGTGCAGCTTGAGCTCGGGACCGACGACGATCACCGAACGGCCGGAATAGTCGACGCGCTTGCCGAGCAGGTTCTGCCGGAATCGACCCTGCTTGCCCTTGAGCATGTCGGCGAGCGATTTCAGCGGACGCTTGTTTGCGCCTGTGATGACGCGGCCACGGCGGCCATTGTCGAACAGCGCATCGACCGCCTCCTGCAGCATACGCTTTTCGTTGCGGATGATGATGTCCGGCGCGCGCAGCTCAATCAGCCGCTTCAGACGATTGTTGCGGTTGATGACGCGGCGATAGAGGTCGTTGAGATCGGAGGTAGCGAAGCGCCCGCCGTCGAGCGGCACCAGCGGCCGCAGATCGGGCGGAATCACCGGCACGACCGTCAGGATCATCCACTCCGGTTTGTTGCCGGAGGCAATGAAGGCCTCGATCAGCTTGAGCCGCTTGGCAATTTTCTTCTTCTTGATGTCGCTGTCGGACTCCGCGAGTTCGGCGCGCAATTCGGCCTGCATCTTCTCAAGGTCGATACCCTTGAGCATCTCGCGGATCGCTTCCGCGCCAATCGTCGCGGTGAAGCTGTCGGTGCCATATTCCTCCTGCGCCTTGAGGTACTCATCCTCGGACAGGAGCTGACGGTCCTTGAGCGGGGTGAGCCCCGGCTCGAGCACGACATAGTACTCGAAGTACAGGATGCGCTCGAGGTCCTTGAGCGTCATGTCGAGCAACAGACCGATGCGGCTCGGCAACGACTTCAGAAACCAGATATGCGCAACCGGAGCGGCCAGCTCGATGTGGCCCATCCGCTCGCGCCGCACGCGCGACAGCGTTACCTCAACGGAGCACTTCTCGCAGATGATGCCCTTGTACTTCATGCGCTTGTACTTGCCGCACAAGCATTCGTAATCCTTGATCGGCCCGAAAATGCGGGCGCAGAACAAACCGTCACGTTCCGGTTTGAACGTGCGGTAATTGATCGTCTCGGGCTTTTTGATCTCGCCGTAGGACCAGGACAGAATCTTTTCCGGACTCGCGATTGAAATCCGGATCTGGTCGAAGACCTGAGCCGGAACCTGCGGGCTGAAAAGATTCATAATCTCTTGATTCATTCGTCTTCTCCTCGACCGGGGAACCGCCGATTCCCCACCTGTCGTTGATCGTTCAACCGCGGAGCGGTGCCCTCACCGCTCCGCAACCTGTCATTACTCTGCCGCCTCGGCCGTCTCCGGACCCTGTCGCTGCTGCTTCGAATTGTGCAGATCAACATTGAGACCGAGCGAACGCATCTCCTTGACCAGCACGTTGAAGCTTTCCGGAATACCGGCTTCGAACGTGTCGTCGCCACGCACGATCGCTTCGTACACCTTGGTGCGGCCGGCCACGTCGTCCGATTTGACCGTCAGCATTTCCTGCAAGGTGTAAGCCGCGCCGTAGGCCTCGAGAGCCCACACTTCCATTTCGCCGAAGCGCTGGCCGCCGAACTGCGCCTTGCCGCCGAGTGGCTGCTGGGTGACCAGCGAGTAAGGACCAATCGAACGGGCGTGGATCTTGTCATCCACCAGGTGGTGCAACTTCAGCATGTAGATGTAGCCGACCGTGACCTTGCGATCGAACGGTTCGCCGGTGCGTCCGTCGAAGACGGTGACCTGGCCCGAATGATCGAGACCGGCGAGGTCGAGCATCTTTTCGATGTCGGCCTCTTTCGCGCCGTCGAAAACCGGGGTGGCGATCGGAACGCCGTGACGTAGGTTGCCGCCAAGCTCGATAAGGCCGTCTTCGTTCAACGACTTGATCGTCTCGTCGTCGCCGTAGACCTTCTTGAGCATGTCCTTGAGCGGCCGCGCGTCGTGCTTGGAATTGTAAGCGTCGACCGCCTGTCCAATCTTGAGCCCGAGGCCCGCGCAGGCCCAGCCAAGATGCGTCTCGAGGATCTGGCCCACGTTCATGCGGCTCGGCACGCCGAGTGGATTAAGCACGATATCGACCTGAGTCCCGTCCTCAAGAAACGGCATGTCCTCGACCGGCACGATCTTGGACACCACGCCCTTGTTGCCGTGACGGCCGGCCATCTTGTCGCCGGGCTGGATCTTGCGCTTCACCGCGACGAAGACCTTGACCATCTTCATCACGCCAGGCGGAAGCTCGTCGCCCCGCTGCAGCTTCTCGACCTTGTCGAGGAAGCGCTGCTCGAGCAGCTTCTTCGACTCGTCGTACTGTTTGCGGATGGCCTCGATCTCCGCCATCAGCTTGTCGTTGGGCGAAGCGAACAGCCACCACTGCGAGCGCGGATACTCGTCCAGCACCGCCTTGGTGATCTTGCTGTCTTTTTTGAAGCCTTTCGGACCGGCAATGCCGGTGCGACCTTCGAGCATTTCGGCAAGCCGGCCATAAACGTTACGGTCGAGGATCGCCTGCTCGTCGTCGCGGTCCTTGGCAAGCCGTTCGATTTCTTCACGCTCGATCGCGAGCGCACGCTCGTCCTTCTCGACGCCGTGACGATTGAACACGCGCACTTCGACGACCGTGCCCTGAACGCCAGGTGGCACGCGCAGCGAGGTATCGCGAACGTCCGATGCCTTTTCGCCGAAGATGGCACGCAGAAGTTTTTCTTCCGGCGTCATCGGGCTTTCGCCCTTCGGCGTGATCTTGCCGACGAGGATGTCGCCGGCGTGGACCTCGGCGCCAATATAGACGATGCCCGCTTCGTCAAGGTTCTTGAGCGCCTCTTCCGAAACGTTCGGGATATCGCGGGTGATCTCTTCGGGACCGAGCTTGGTGTCGCGCGCCATCACCTCGAATTCTTCGATGTGAATGGACGTGAATACGTCGTCTTTCACGATCCGCTCGGACAGCAGGATCGAATCCTCGAAGTTGTAGCCATTCCACGGCATGAACGCGACGAGCACGTTGCGGCCGAGCGCGAGTTCGCCGAGATCCGTTGATGGACCGTCGGCGATGATGTCGCCTTTGTCGACGCGGTCGCCGACCTTCACCAGCGGACGCTGGTTGATACAGGTGTTCTGGTTCGAGCGTTGATATTTCATCAAACGATAGATATCGACGCCGGGCTTCGTTGGGTCGGTTTCGTCGGTAGCGCGGACAACGATACGAGTCGCGTCCACCTGGTCGACGATGCCGGTCCGGCGCGCCGCAATCGATGCGCCTGAGTCACGGGCGACGACGCCTTCCATTCCGGTGCCGACGAAAGGCGCCTCGGCCCGCACCAGCGGGACCGCCTGACGCTGCATGTTCGAGCCCATCAGCGCGCGGTTGGCGTCGTCGTTCTCCAGAAACGGAATGAGTGCGGCCGCAACCGAAACAAGCTGCTTCGGCGACACGTCCATGAAGTCGACCTTCTCGCGCGGCACCAGATGCACGTCACCGGCCTGGCGGCACACGATCAGATCTTCGGTGAACCGACCGCGGTTATCGATCGTCGCATTGGCCTGCGCGACCGCATGGCGGGCTTCCTCCATCGCGGAGAGATAGATCACCTCATCGGTGACGCGGCCGTCTTTGACCTTGCGATAAGGCGTCTCGACGAAGCCGTACTTGTTCACGCGCGCGTAAGTCGCGAGCGAATTGATTAGTCCGATATTCGGACCTTCCGGCGTCTCGATCGGGCAGATTCGGCCGTAATGCGTCGGATGCACGTCGCGCACCTCGAAACCCGCCCTTTCACGCGTAAGACCACCCGGGCCGAGCGCCGACAGGCGCCGCTTGTGGGTGATCTCCGACAGCGGATTGGTCTGGTCCATGAACTGCGATAACTGCGAGGAGCCGAAGAACTCGCGTACCGCGGCCGCCGCAGGCTTGGCGTTGATCAGATCCTGCGGCATGACAGTGTCGATATCGACCGAGGACATGCGCTCCTTGATCGCGCGCTCCATGCGCAGCAGTCCGATACGATACTGATTTTCCATCAACTCGCCGACCGAACGTACCCGGCGGTTGCCGAGATGGTCGATATCGTCGATCTCGCCCTTGCCGTCGCGTAAATCGACGAGCGTGCGGATGACCGCGATGATGTCGTCGCGGCGCAGCACGCGCATCGTGTCGGGCGCGTCAAGATCAAGACGCATGTTCATCTTCACGCGGCCGACCGCGGAAAGATCGTATCGCTCGGAATCGAAGAACAGCGAGCGGAACATCGCCTCTGCCGTCTCAACCGTCGGCGGCTCGCCCGGCCGCATCACGCGGTAGATATCGAACAGCGCGTCCTCGCGCGTCATGTTCTTGTCGACCGACAGAGTATTGCGGATGTAGGCGCCGACGTTCACGTGATCGATGTCGAGCAGCGGCAATTCCTTGTAGCCGGCCTCGATAAGGATCTTCAGATTCTTCTCTGTGATTTCCTCGCCGGCCTCCATGTAGATTTCGCCGGTCCGGCCATTGGCCAGATCCTCGGCAACGTAGTGGCCGATCAATTCGTCATCCGTCATGCGCAGGGCCTTGAGGCCCTTCTCGGCGAGCTGCCGTGCCTGACGCACGGTGAGCTTCTTGCCGGCCTCGACAACGACCCGGCCAGTGTCGGCATCAACAAGATCGTTGACCGCCTTGTAGCCTTTCAGCCGATTGGCATCGAACGGCACACGCCAACCATCCTTGGCGCGCTTGTACATGACGTGTTTGTAGAAGGTCGCGAGGATTTGTTCACCGTCGAGACCGAGCGCATAGAGCAGCGATGTCACCGGAATTTTGCGCCGGCGATCGATGCGGGCATAAACGATGTCCTTGGCGTCGAACTCGATGTCGAGCCACGAGCCGCGGTACGGAATGATGCGGGCGGCAAACAGAAGCTTGCCCGACGAATGGGTCTTGCCCTTGTCGTGATCGAAGAAGACGCCCGGCGAGCGGTGCATCTGTGAAACGATGACGCGCTCGGTGCCGTTGACGATGAAGGTGCCATTATTGGTCATGAGCGGAATGTCGCCCATGTAGACATCCTGCTCTTTGATGTCCTTGACCGAACGCGCACCCGTCTCTTCGTCGATGTCGAACACGATCAGCCGCAGCGTCACTTTGAGCGGCGCGGCATAGGTCATGCCGCGCTGACGGCACTCGTCGACGTCATATTTCGGCGGTTCGAATTCGTATTTGACGAACTCGAGCTGGGACGAATTGGAAAAATCGGAAATCGGAAATACCGATTTGAAAACGGCCTGGAGTCCCTCGTCGGGACGGCCGCCCATCGGCTCCTTCACCAGCAGGAACTGGTCGTAGGATGCCTTCTGAACCTCGATGAGGTTCGGCATCTCCGCCACTTCCTGAATTGTTCCGAAAAACTTTCTTACGCGCTTGCGACCGGTAAACGTCTGCGCCATCTTTTCTCTCTCGATTCGATTTCGGCGGGCGGCGCGGGCGCCTCTCCGAACAGCCGCAATCCATCGCGACCATCGGGACAGGCGTCGGGGCCATCCGGTTCTATGCGATTCGGGCCTGACCCGAACTGCCGCACTCTACATTTATCACCGTGACCGCAGATCGCGGCTCACGGCCGTCTCTCCTGTCCGAGACCCCCGAGCATCCCGGGGATTTCGCTTTTCGTTCGATCCCCGGGTCTCGCTGCGCTCGCCCAGGGATTTCGCCTAAGTAAGCTGCGCTTACTTAAGCTCAACCTTCGCGCCGACCTTCTCGAGCGTGGTCTTGATCTTGTTGGCCTCGTCCTTGGCCACGCCTTCCTTGACCGTCTTCGGCGCACCCTCGACCAGGTCCTTGGCTTCCTTTAGCCCGAGCCCGGTCAGCGCGCGCACTTCCTTAATCACTTCGATCTTCTTCTCGCCAGCGCTGGCGAGAACGACGGTGAACTCGGTCTTCTCTTCAGCCGCGGCAGCCGCGCCGCCACCGGCTGCAGGGCCCGCCGCAATCGCAACCGCGGCAGCAGCCGAAACGCCCCACTTCTCTTCAAGCATCTTGGCGAGATCCGCCGCTTCAAGGACGGTCAGCCCAGACAATTCATCGACGATCTTCTGCAGGTCAGCCATTGTTCAATTCCTATCGGTTCGAACCAGTATGAGTGTTGAGCCGTCAGGCCGCTGCGCCCTTGGAGGCATAGGCCTGGACCACTCGCGCGACCTTCGCCGCAGGAGCATTGGTGAGTTGTGCGATCTTGGTCGCCGGAGCCTGAATCAGGCCGACGATCTTGGCGCGCAACTCGTCCAGCGATGGCAGGGCGGCGAGCGCCTTGACGCCATTGGTGTCCAGAGCCGTCTTGCCCATCGTCCCCCCAAGAACGACGAACTTCGCGTTCG
>Ga0307312_10001812_pt1 | contig 11087 bp, 7 predicted proteins | sample ER_DNA_202_FD_194489 | JGI IMG/M metagenome (GOLD analysis project Ga0307312, IMG submission 194489) | Bulk soil microbial communities from the East River watershed near Crested Butte, Colorado, United States - ER_DNA_202 | ecosystem: Environmental > Terrestrial > Soil > Floodplain | place: USA...
CAGGCTGATCACCGATCACTAATCACAATTTCTACGGCCGAGGCGGCGGAGTAGGACGACCCCTCGGTGTTGGCTGAGACCTCGGTGTGGGCGTGGGTCTGGGCGTGGAAGTTGGCGTTGGTGTGGGTGTAGCTGTAGCAGTTGCGGTAGCTGTGGCCGTGGCTGTCGCTGTTGCCGTGGCTGTAGCAGTTGCCGTAGCTGTGGCAGTGGGCGTAGCAGTTGCAGTTGCCGTCGGCGTAGGCGTAGGAGTGCCACCCGCAGGAGCCTGGATTGCAACCGTGATAGGCGAGCCTGTCTTGAAGAAGCCGACCGTCGCATTCGCAGTCTGTGGCGGTTGATCGGCGTCGAACCGGAAATTATATAGTGTGCCGAAGCGAATTGCATTTGCGTTCTGGTTCTGCGCAAACGTCTCGCAGTTCCAAGTTAGGGAACCACCCGGCGTGACACTCCATTGTGTGCCGCTGTAACCCTGACTGTTAAATGTGCCATCGTTGGGCCAGCCGGGTTCCTGAGGCGGTGCGTGAAATCCGATATTGCTTATGGTGACTCCGGTCCCGACCGGCACGCTGAAGGATTGAATAGAGCGATCGAGGTTTTCATTGTAGAGGGCGTACTCGTAGTGCCAAACCCCAGTCGAGGGGTTAGTCACCTTGTAACCCATGAACCAGATGCCATCGTTTCCCGGATCAGGCTCGATCTGATCTACTGTCGCGCCTGTACCAGCCCAGGCCATGATAGCCGGTTGCATTCGCACGGTCGAGCCGAGCGGCGAAAACGTGAAGTTAGTAGTGCCGCTAACGCTGAACGGCCGATAGGAGACGTTGTTATACATGTTGCACTGCCCTGGATGAGCCTGGCACCAGGCGTATTCATGCGGGCTAATGTATGACGCTTCGCCGAAATAGATCGCACCCGGGTTGAGGTTTGTGTTCAGGTCATTGACCTCCACGCGGATCCGGTGCGACACGCCGTCATGGTTATGGCCGCTGTGGTCGTCCGCGTTTGATGGGAAAGCGCCCGTGAAAGGATTGACCCATGCACGCGAACCGATCTGATTTTGGTCGCCATTTAAGCCGGAGGTGTACGGGTCCGAGCATCCCGGGCAAAGATGGCTGCCGGTGGCGCACCCACTGGTATTACACCCGAGGTTGCAAACGTTGTCTTCCAGCGCAAAAAACGTGTGTTTCATCCAGGAGTGGCCGACTTGTTCAAAGCGCTCGTTGTTATTGGCTCCGCCGCTCATCCGATAAAGGTTTTGCGGAACGACCGGGTGATCAGTATTCGGCAACTGAAACCAATCCACTGGTTGGTCGCCATTGTTACAAGAGTCTGTTCCCGCTGCCAGGCCCACCTGTGTTCCAGCGCTTCCAAATTGGTCCACGCTTTCGATTTCGCCAACAATGACATCGGGTCCTGGCACAAGAGTGGGTCTGTCTGCTCCGGCTGCGCCTCGCAACGGCGGCATGATCACGGATTTGGGCGCGCCGTTAACCAGCTGTGTAATCTCAATTGGCTGCATCGCCGCACCCACTGACATTTTTCCAACTGCTACGCCAGCGTCTCCTCGGCGCCCCAGTGCGTTGGCAAACTCTTTTGAGATCAGAAGCCGTCCACCTTGGATTCTAAGCGACTGCGCATTGGCATCGTAGTCATAGAGATTTCCTTCAATATTAAAAAATACAAAACCGCTCATCGCATCGCGCACCGTAATGTCGAAACGTTCGCTCGAACCGAGCTTTTCGATAGCCAGCCTCTTGAGCGCAGCGGTTAATGCTGAAGGAAGCGCGAGGCTATTTTGCGGGATCAGTCCCATTGAACCCGGCTCCGGTGCGCGTAACACGTCGTTAAGAACGAGAATCGGAAAGAAAGAATTCGGCGCAACAGCAAAATGCAATGTCTCCAGGTTTCCTGTCGTGGAGCTGATTCCGTTGAGCCGGTTCACATCGATGTCCATGGTCACACTCCCGCTGGCGACAATCATCTTCTGAAGTGTCCCGCTCTGGCCGCCGTTGGATGCATTTTTGTTTGCGGCGGAATTGCCCGACTGCATATCAGCCGGCGCAAAAAGCAAAAGCAATGGGAGCGTGAAGGCAGTAAGTAGTGTCTTTAACATTTTCTTGGGATCCTCTAGATTATCGACTTGTTAGACCAGGTGCTGAGGAGAAGCCCCAATTTCTCTCATAAGCAGTACGAAAAAGTAAAGAAAATAATCTTTAGAAAATTGGTAACGATCTTTTTGGAATCTGGCGATCCAGCATCCAACCGCGACTCACTTGGGACCCGACAATCCGGTAATTTGCGGCTAAATCCCGTTTATCGCGATCCTGCGGCAACCGATGCTACCAATCATTAGCGTGCGTCGCATTTTAGCGTAGAATTCAGGAAAAGTCGTGAAAAGTGGTTGCGTCAGCGGGGAACTGAAAGCGATGGGAATGTCCCAGCTCGCTACTGCCGGAGTCAACGTCCCCGGCTACAGCAGAACTGGTATTCGCAAATCAAAAACCGGCCGGTGGCGCGGGGCGGCGTTGATCGCCCTCAACTTGTTCATGATCGCGCACATCATTCAGTGGCGAATCATGGGCAAGACGATTTCGCCCATCGAGCCTTCGGAGACGATGCACACGTTGCAAAAGGGATTCGTCAATGCGGGTTTCATCTTTTTTACCCTCGCAATTCTGGCGACGCTGATCTTCGGACGCTTTGTCTGTGGCTGGGGTTGTCACATTCTTGCTCTCCAGGATTTCTGCGGCTGGCTGCTAAAGAAAATGGGGCTCCATCCGAAGCCATTTCGATCGCGACTGTTGGTGTACGTCCCACTTATTGGCGCGCTGTACATGTTTGTCTGGCCAACGGCATTTCGATTGTTTTGGAACCCGGCGCACGAAGCGGTTATCCCGAAATTCACCAATCATCTGGTGACCAGTAATTTTTGGCAGACTTTCCCTTCTGTCGCAGTGGCCATCCCTTTTCTTTTCATCTGCGGTTTTGTGACAGTTTATTTTTTGGGGCAAAAGGGATTTTGCACCTATGCCTGCCCTTACGGCGGATTTTTTGGCATAGCCGATAAGTTCTCACCCGGAAAAATCCGCGTCACGCCTGCTTGTAATCAATGCGGCCATTGCACTGCGACCTGCACCTCAAACGTGCTCGTGCACGCTGAGGTGAAGCAGTACGGGATGGTGGTCGATCCGGGTTGTATGAAATGCATGGACTGCGTCAGCGTTTGTCCCAACGACGCGCTTTATTTCGGTTTTGGCAAGCCGACGATTCTGGTTCCGAAATCGGACGCGATCCGAAAAAGTTATTCTCTTACGTGGCCTGAAGAAATCGTCGGCGTGCTCGTGTTTCTAGGAAGTTTCCTCGCTGTTCGCGGCGTTTACGCGTTGGTCCCATTTTTGATGGCGCTTGGTTGTGCCGCCGTCACCACGTTTCTCACTCTCAAAACGTGGAGATTGTTTCGTGCAAAAGAGTTGTCCTTTTACCGTTTCAATTTGAAGTCTTCGGGCAAAATTCGAAAAGCGGGCTGGGCATTTGCAATCTTCGCCTGCACCTGGATTGGGCTAAACGCGCACAGCGGCTGGGTGCGCTATCACGAGGTTCTCGGCAATCGCGCATTCCAGAAAATTCAGGTGCCCGACGAGCTGGCGCTCGCGCAGGCGAATCCTGCCCGGTGGCTTCGTCCTGCTGACCGGGAGAACATTCTCGCGGGCAAAAAACATTTCGAAGCTGTTTCGAACCTCGGACTGTTTGTAAACAGCGAAGCAGTGCCGAAACTGGCCTGGTTTGAATATCTTTTGGGCAACGCGGACCAATCCATCCAATTGCTCAGCCAGGCCGCAGCTTACCAAAAAGGAGAGAGCAAAGCTTTGAGTCTTTATTATCGCGGCGCCATCCTGAATCGTGTGGGCCGTCATGAAGAAGCGCGGGCGAGTCTGGATGAAGCGCTGGCTGAAAGAGACGACTTGATTCTCGCGCGCCAGGAAAAAGGCGAATCGCTCTGGCAGCTTGGGCAGCGCGAGGAAGCTATTTCTGTTTGGACCGACGCGGTGCGGCGCAATGCGCGTTTGGCTTTGGCCAATAACGAGCTTGCTGGTGCGGAGCGTTTGTTAGGCAAATTCGAAGAAGCCGGTGCGCATGAAAAACAAGCCGACGAATCCACTCCCAATAATCCGTTTTATCATTGGATGCTCGGACGCCGGCTCCAGGACCTGGGGATGACCGATCTGGCCGAGAAACATTTTCAGCAAGCAGGCCAAGTCGATCCCGGCAAAGGAATACCTGACGACCGTTGAGGTAGGGATATCGCGAAGTCGCCTGCTCACGAATCCTTTCGGAGTTACATCGAGTTCACGTTTCACCCATGTCGCTGGATTCCATGTTGTAGCCGGCATCGGTGATGCCGGTCTTGGAAATATCTAGACTCCGGCCGGGATCACCGATCCCGGCTACAACAAAGCCTGACGCTACGTTGTTGGCCGCGGCGGAGGAGTGGGACGAGGCCGTGGAGTCGGCTGGGCTCTAATGTATTCGATTGTCAGTACCGGCGGGCTGGCACTCTCTCGAGTGTCGAATCGTTTTGGCGTACCTAGGGTCGACTCGTCTCCCAGCACGAGCCAGCCAAAGTTAAAGCCAGGGTTGTCCAGCCACGATTGCACATCACTAACCATCTGTGTTGAATTCCACGTATAGAATCCAACCGGACCAACCGACTGGCTTGCGCTCACTATCGCGGAAAAGTCGCCGCCTTCCATGGCCCAAAAGATGGTGTCGAAGAAACGGTGTCGCCATGTGGCATCGTTAGTGGTGGCGGGCGCTCCGTCTCCTTCCTCTCCAGGTGCGTCCGACGTTCCTTCACCCCAGTCGGCAAGCAGCTTGTGCAGCTCAACGGTTCGCGGGGTATCGTTAAAGACCCGGGAGCAATTCAGGCTGAGGGTCACGCCTGTGATCGTCGAGCCGGGCGGAATGCTTCCCGCGATGTCGAAGGCGAGCACCCCTCGGCGGAGTTCGCCCATGACGGTCTCACCGGTGAAGAAATAAATGCCGCGAGCATTGCTTACGTCGCCTTCCTTTGGATCGAATTCGTAGAGAGTGTTGTCTTTGCTGGGCATGAGGCTGATTGTCAGCGCGCTCGCTAAACTAGTGCCGATAAAGATAAGCGCAGCCGTGAGTATTAGTGCGTGGAGTGTCTTGGAGTTTCTCATTAATTATTGAGCGTTGAGTTGAATGTTAGGTGTTGAAAGCGCTACCGAATCATCCGGCACTACGGGCGCGGCGGCGGAGTCGGCCGAGGCCTTGGTGGCGCCGTGCCTCGTGGTGACGGTGTTGGGCGTGGAGTGGGGCTCGGAGTAGGTGTGGCAGTTGCAGTGGCCGTTGCCGTAGGCGTAGCCGTAGCTGTCGCCGTAGCAGTTGGAGTTACTGTAGGCGTTGCGGTTGCCGTAGCGCTCGGCGTAGGCGTAGCAGTTGGCGTTGCCGTTGGTGTCGGTGTCGGCGTTGTATCCGATTGGGCAGGCGCCTGAATCTTGACCGAAACTGGCGAACCAGTCTTAAAGAAACCGATGTTCGCAGTGCTGTCGGCCGGTGGCGCGCTGGAGTCAAACCGAAAATTATACAGTGTGCCAAAGCGAATCGCGTTGGCGTTTTGATTCTCGCCAAAGGTTTCGCAGTTCCACATGGCAGAGTTCGGAAAAGGCGGCGGCGGATTCAAAGTGAAAGTCCAGGAAGTGCTGCTATAACCAGCATCTCCCTGGGTGCCATCATGCGCCCAGCCGGGATGCTGAGGCGGCGCATGAAATCCGACGTTGTTCAGTGGCGCAGGAAAAAATGGAAAAACAACCTCAAAGGATTGGATGGCGCGATCCAGGTTCTGATTGTAGATGGCATACTCGTAGTGCCAGACTCCGGCTGTGGGGCCTGTCACCTTATAGCCGACAAAGAAAATCCCATCATTGCCTGGATCAGATTCAACCTGGGTGACTGTTGCACCCGTCGCGGCCCAGGCCATGATGGCCGGTTGCTCTCGCACGGTGGAGCCCACGGGATTAAAACTAAACGGCTGGTTAATTCCAGTTACGGTGTACTGCTTGTACGAAGCGTTGTTGTACATGTTGCACTCAGTCGGATGACTTTGGCACCAGGTGCCTTCGTCCGGGACGATGTAATTCGCTTCGGCAAAATACGTCGCCCCCACGTTTAGCGACGTGTTCAAGTCGTTAACGTCAACCAGCATTCTGTGAGACGTCACGTCATGAGCGTGACCGCTGTGATCGTCAGAGGTATTACCCGACGGAAAATTTCCGGTGAATGGATTGACCCAGGCGCGCGAACCGATGCCGAACTGGTCGCCGTTTAAACCGGCGCCGTATGCGTCAGAACAGCCAGAGCCAAGATGATCGCCGCCTACACCGTTGCATCCAAAGCCGCACGTGTTTGACGATGCCGCCGCAAACGCGTGCTTACCCCAGGATTGGCCGATTTGTTCGAATCGCTCGTTGTTCGTGGCGCCGCCACTCATCCGGTAAAGATTCTGCGGAATAAACGGATGGTTATTGCTTGGCAAGGCAATCCAAGCCACGTTCTCGGTCCCTTTGTTACATGCATCGGTCCCCAAAGCGAGGCCCACGCGGCCGCCGACGGCACCATTGTCAGATTGCACCAAGCTAAGCAACTCGCCCACGATGACATCCGGGCCAGGAACGGTCCCAACGCCGGGTTGGTTCAGGGCTGGCAGCGTGGCGGATTTTACATCGCCGTTTTCGTCGAGTTGCGTGATCTCGATAGGTCGCATCGTTGCGCCAATAGAGATTCTTCCAACTGGCAATCCAGTGTCGGCGGGCCGGCCGAGAGCGTCGGCAAATTCTTTTGACGTCAGAAGCCGGCCACGTTGGATACTGAGTAACCGCCCTCTCGCATTGTAATCGTATTGATGTCCTTCGATGTTGAAAAACGTGAAGCCGGTTTTTGCATCGCGCACGACAAGATCGAACGACTCGCCCGAAGGAAGTTTTTCCACCACGAGCTGATGGATGGATTTCTCTAACGCAGAGGGAAGTACTGCCGAGTATTGCGGGACTAGCGCGATCGACCCCTGCTCAGGGCCGCGCAGCAGATCGGTGAACACGAGAATGCTGAAGAAGGAGTTGGCCGCGATAGCGAATTGCAGGTGCTGCACTCTTGCAGCGAGTGAGCCGTCTCCGCTGAGCCGGTCCAGATCGAGATCGATGGTGACCGTTCCGTTCTCTACAATCATCTTTTGAAGCGTGCCGCTTTGGCCGCGGCTGTCAGGATTTTGATTTGTTGCACCGAAAGCGTTAGGCGAGCCCGCGCCCGGCAAGGCAAAGAGCAGGAGCATCGGGACCATGAAACCGGTAAGCGTTACCTTTGACATAGTGCTGGGTCCTCTGGTTGTGCTTGGTTCAGCCAAGTATTGACTAGACGTAACTTGTCTCACGCGTTGGTGGCGAAAGTAAAGACAATTTTGCTGTCTCGCCGCGTGCTCAGCTTCTCAGCCGCCGGAGGCGAATATTTTTGGAGTAGCCTGGGCGAAGGCGGACGTTTTATCATTTTTGGAATTCGAATTTCTTTCGTGGTTTGGATTTCGAGTTTTCAATTTGCCTCCAATTCATGATTCACCGCGTTCACTTCTTTCCTTCTACGAGAGCCGCTGCCTCCTTATCGAGTGCGGCGTAATCCACCTTGCGCGGTTGCAAATAAAATTCGTCGATCACGATCTGCACTAGTGCGGCAGCAGGGACAGCGAGAAAAACTCCAAGCACCCCAAACAACGTCGCGGTCGCCAGCGTAAAAAACAAAATGTTGACCGGATGCAATCGCATCTCTTTGCCGAGCACTCCCGGCACAAGAACATTCAGTTCAACCTGGTAAACGAGCACGATCACGCCGAGCGCGAGCCAGAATTTTGTCGCACCCAGGCTTAGCGCGACCAACAGAATGGGAATGGAAACAAGAAACGCTCCGATGTTTGGCAGAAATTCACCGAGAAACGCGAACACGCCGAAGATGAGCGCCGGCTGCACACCTATCAGCCAAAGCAGCACGCCTATCGACATTCCAGTGATGACACCGTTAATCGCGACGCCGCGCGCCCAGGCAATCATTTGCCGCATGAGCCGCGCGAGAGTGCGATGCGCCTGGTCGCGATAACGATCGGGCGTAAGCGCCAGATACGCGGTTACGAGCGGTCGCGGATTGGCTAGGACAAAGACAAGCAACAGAATCGCGAACACAAAGCTGGCGACGCCGCCGACCAAGCCAATTGTCGATCGTAGCAAGATGTTCCCAACTGTTCCCGCAGCTGCTCCGACTTTTCCGGCCATTTCATCTGTGCGCGGCAACGCGTCGCGAACTTCTGGATAATGTTGCGTGACCGATTCGATCCGAACACGAATGCCTTGCCAGACACCGGGTGCGCTGCGCACCAGTTCCTGGGTTTGCCTTGCCAGCGGCGGAATGGCAAAAACGAAAATTGTGGTCGTGACAGCGACCAATGCGAGCATCAGCAGGACGACACTGACAAAGCGCGGCACTTGGTGTTTCTGCAACCAGACCACGATCGGGTTGAGGACCATCGCAAGGAGAAAAACCAGCGCGAACAGCAAGATCACCGGTTGCAGCGCCCGCAAGAGCAGCCAGACGATGAATACAAAAAAAACCAGCCAAACGATGCGCCAGGCGCCGCGATAACTCAGCGGCGCATCCTGGTTCTCGTGATCGGATTCTTTCATGACCAAGGGAGTGACGGCTTCCCAGCCGGCATGTTCCCTGCTTCTTACTAACCACGAATGAACACTAATGGACACTAATTTTGTCGGGCGCTTGCGGCAGAAAGTAATTCTTCGCCTTACAATTTATTCGTGTCGACTCGCCTGCCAGGCCGAAGCCTAAGCGGAGGCCAGTGTTAATTCGTGGTTTTCTGGATTTGTAATTCTTGTAACTTTTTACCTTGGTAACTCTTCTAACTCTCTTAAGATTCAAGCAGCTGTGTCATTTAATCATTTCGGACTTTCGCCTGAAGTTGTGCGCGGGACGCAGGCGATGGGATTCGTCGAGCCAACGCCGATCCAGCTTCGCGCCTTTCCGATTGTTCTCGCCGGAAAAGATTTGATCGGCACGGCGCAGACCGGTACCGGCAAGACCGCGGCGTTCGCTTTGCCTATCCTAACGTTGCTGGCGAAGCACGGCGCCTTTCGATGTCTGGTGCTCGAGCCCACGCGCGAGCTCGCAGCGCAAGTGGAGACGGCGTTTCGCGATTATGGGCGGTTCACTGATTTGCGAGCTTCTCTCGTGCACGGTGGCGTTGGTTACGGGAAACAGCGCGAGGAACTCAAGCGCGGCGTGGACATTCTCGTAGCAACGCCGGGACGCCTGCTCGATCTGCTGGAACAACGCGCGATGAATCTGCAAAAGGTGAAAATTCTTGTGCTCGATGAAGTCGATCGGATGCTGGACATGGGCTTTCTGCCGGACGTGCGCCGCATCGTAGAGAAAATATCGACGGACCGGCAAACGCTTCTGTTCTCGGCGACATTGCCCCCGGAGATCGAACGGCTCGCGGCGTGGGTGCTGCGCGATCCTGAGCTGGTAGAAATTGGCGTGCGCCGTTCGCCCGCGGAAACGGTCACGCACGCGGTTTATCCGGTAGCAGCTGAACAAAAATTCGACCTGCTCATGGCTTTGCTGGAGCGGACGAACTATGACAGCGCCCTGATCTTCTGCCGAACGAAGTACGGCGCCGATCGCATCGCGCACCAACTAAAACAAGGAAAACACGCCGTCGCCGTGTTGCATTCCAACCGCACACAGCGGGAACGGATCGAAGCGCTCGAAGGATTCAAGAGTGGCAAATACGAAGTCATGGTAGCGACCGATATTGCGTCGCGCGGCTTGGACATCGCCGGCGTGAGTCACGTCATCAATTACGATGTGCCCGAGCATCAGGAAGATTACGTGCACCGCATCGGGCGCACCGGCCGCGCGCAAAATGTCGGCGATGCATTCACGCTCGTGAGCGGTCAGGAGGTGTCGGCCTTACAAGCGATCGAACATTTCATCGGCCAGAAAATTCCGCGACTGAAACTCGAGAATTTTCCCTACTTATACACGGCGCTGTTTGAAGCCGAAACACCTGGCGGCAAGCGAGCGATCGGCGGCGGCCGCACTCATCGCGGATATTCCTTTGGGCGGCGCCGGCGATGAAGTTGTAGCCGGGATCGGTGATCCCGGCCGTGGGCGAGAGGCTAGATCATAGCTAACAGCAGCCGGCATCACCGATGCCGGCTACAGCATGAGCGACTCGATCTCGCCCTGCCACGGCCATTCGTCAGACTTCTTAACCAAGCCGGCTCGCACTGGATTCTCCTTCACGTAATCCCACTTCTGACTGTAGCTTTCGCTTGACCGCAAAATATGATCAAAGAATTCTTCCTGCCACACCTTTCCGCGACACTTGAGCTCGCGCGCCATCCGTTTGCTCGTCCACTGCTTCCACGCCTGCATGAACATTGGAAGCGCTTTGGCATCTAACTCTGCTGAACAAAAGAAATGCACGTGATCAGGCATGATGACATAGCGCCCAATCGCCCAGCCGTGGCGGTCATGCGCATCCTGCCATTCATCGACGAGTATCTTCGCAACTTCCTTTGACGCCAGGATCGCTCGTCGTTGGAAAGTGCAAGTGGTGATGAAATAAATCGGCCAATCGATCCAAACGCGTCCGAGTCGGCGCAGATGCCTATGCATTCGCCCAGTTTGTAGCCGGCATCGGTGATGCCGGCCAGCTTGTATTTTTGTAATCGACTCCTGTCCACCCGTCCGGGATCACCGATCCCGGCTACAACAACCGAAATCGTCTCGATTTGTGCACGAGATGAGCTTTAATACGTCGCCTTATGTCTGAACGAAAACTTGCGGCCGACTCACAGACCGGATTTGACCAGCTACAGAAGAAGCTGGTGCCGCTGTGGAAATCGATCGAACGACTGAATCAGGATCCGCAAACAATCGTGGTCGTGCCCTCCATGTCCATCGATGCGATCGGCTCGGGCGCAGTGATGCAGGCGTATGAAGAACGT
>Ga0307312_10001813_pt1 | contig 11086 bp, 13 predicted proteins | sample ER_DNA_202_FD_194489 | JGI IMG/M metagenome (GOLD analysis project Ga0307312, IMG submission 194489) | Bulk soil microbial communities from the East River watershed near Crested Butte, Colorado, United States - ER_DNA_202 | ecosystem: Environmental > Terrestrial > Soil > Floodplain | place...
CGTCATACGGGCCAAACTTCTTCTTGGTGTTCTTTCCGTGGCCGGGATCCGCGAGGCCGGTCGCCGCGAGGGCGAAGGCGGCCACGAGCAGACCAGGCAGAATCCATCGTTTCTTCATTTGTGGTCCTCCTTTTCAGGCTTGCTACGAACAATGATCCCGACGCAGGACGGGTCTTGCGGTGTGCGAGCGTTAGCCTGACTTAGAGATTTCCGCGGAGCGCTTGCTCGCGCTCGACCGCCGCGAAGAGGGCCTTGAAGTTGCCCTCGCCGAAGGTCGTCGCGCCGTGGCGCTCGATTACCTCGAAGAACACCGTCGGCCGGTCCTGGGCGGTCTTCGTGAAGATCTGCAGCAGGTAGCCGTCCTCGTCCCGGTCGGCCAGGATCTTCAGCCGCTGTAGGTCGCTGTAGTCCTCGGCGATCTCGCCCACCCGGCCCTGCACGTCCTCGTAGTACGCATCCGGGGTGTCGAGGAACGGGACTCCCAGCTCCTTCATCGCCGCCACGGTGCCGACGATGTCCTCGCTCTGCAGGGCGATGTGCTGGACGCCCGCGCTGCCGTTGAACTCGAGGTACTCGTCGATCTGGCTCTTGCGCTTGCCCTCGGCGGGCTCGTTGATCGGGAACTTGATCTTGCCGCTGCCGTCCGCCATCACCTTCGACATCAGCGCCGAGTAATCGGTCTGGATCTGATCGTCGCCGAAATGGACGATGTTGGTCATCCCGAAGACCCGCTCGTAAAACTCGACCCACTCGTTCATACGCCCGAGCTCGACATTGCCGACGACGTGATCCAGCAGCTTCAGGCCGACGCCGGTGCCGGCGTGGCCGTTCTCGGCCGTCGACCGGTAGCCCGGCAGGTACGGCCCCGCGTACTCGCGCCGGTTGACGAAGGTGTGGACGTTCTCGCCGTAGGTCGCGATTGAGGCGAGCTCGACGCGGCCGAAGTCGTCCTCGACCCAGTGCGGCTCCTTGATCGCGCGCGCGCCTCGCTGAACCGCCTGGCTGAACGCCTCTCCCGCGCTCGGCACCTGGAGCGCGACGTCCTTCGCGCCGTCGCCGTGCCGGGCGGCGAACTGCCCGATCTCGCTGTCGGCGCGCAGGCCGCTCGTCAGCACGAAGCGGATCTCGCCCTGCTCGAGCACGTAGGAGGCGCGGTCGCGGACGCCGGTCTCGGGGCCGGCGTAGGCGGTGGGCGTGAAGCCGAATGCGTGCTCGTAGTAGTACGCGGCCTGCTTGGCGTTGCCGACCCAGAACTCGACGTGATCCCAGCCGTCCAGCGGCATGAAGTCGTTCGAGCTCATAGTCGGATGTTACTCGGGCTCTAGCCGGGGCCTGACCAGTCGAACGGAATGTGCTTGCTCGACTGCCCGGTGCGATCCCACGAAAAGCCGAAGGCATCGGCCTGGTCGTAGGTCGAGACCCCCCACGTCGCAACTCCGCCCGGGCCGACCTCGGAGCCCGGCGGGTTGAGCGTCTGAACGCGCTCGCCCTCGGGCGTCGTCGGACCCGTTAGCGCCTCGGCCATAGCGGACGCTTTGCCGGGAATCTCCGCGCGCCAGGACGCCAGGTCATCCGCGATCTCGAACTGGATCGGAGCCGTTTCCATCCCCCGGATCTCGCCGATCAGGTTGGCGAAGTCGCCGGGCCATCCGCCAGCCTGGCCGCCGAACACGATCTGCAGTGCTTCCAGCTGCTGTTCGTCCGCTCGATCGTCCAGGAACATCGCCACCGTGACGCTCGACTCCCCTTTCCAGATGTTCCCCTCGAAGGCGCCGAGCGCGAGGACATTTAGGCCGTCGAGGCTCACGTCGCCGTAGTTCCCTTCGTTGACGTGCCGGACGAGGATCCCCTCGCAGTCTCCATACGTCGGAGCCTGGGCGAACTCGCAGGGACATGGGACGTTGCACTTGCACACGTCGAACCAGTCGCCGGCGACGTGCCACTGAGGGATGTCCGCCATCGCGTGATTGTCTGCCCGAGACGCGACGCTGTCAACGCCCTACTCCCGCCGGCTGAGGCGAGGTCTCGTCGCCGACGGTCACGTCCTCGAAGCCGTGCCGGAGGGGCACCTCTCGCACCCAGAGCAGCGAGATCAGGAAGACGAGGCCGCAAACGCCCGCGGCGAGCAGGAACGCTGGGTGCAGCGCGTTCGCGAGCGCCTCGCGGCCGGCTGGCGGCAGCCGGTGGATCACGGTGCTGTGCTCGCGCACGCTCGGAGGCAGGCCCTGGTTCACGATCACGCCCATCAGCGTCACGCCGAGGGTCGCCCCGATCGAGCGCGAGAACTGCGTCAGCGCCGTCGCCGTCCCCATCTCCGCGCGCGAGACCGAGTTCTGCACGGAGAGCACGAAGATCTGCATCATCAGCCCGAGCCCGATCCCGGCGATCACCATGGCCCTCGCCGCCTGCGCGTTCGTCGCGTTCACGCTCATCCGCCACAGCAGGAGCTCTCCCGCCCCGAGGATGAGCGGACCCAGCAAGGTGTTCGGCCGGTAGCGGCCGGTGCGGGACACGATCTGGCCGGAGATGAAGCTCGTGGTCACCGCGCCCAGCAACAGCGGGGTCAGCACCACTCCGGAGGAGGTGGCCGAGGTGCCGATCACGCCCTGCACGAACAGCGGCACGTAGCTGATCGTCCCGAACATGGCCATGCCGACAAACGCCATGCAGGCGACGCTGGCCGCGACGGTCTGGTTGCGCAGCAGGTGGAAGGGGATGATCGGCTCGGGCACGCGACGCTCCCAGAGCCCGAAGAGCGTGAGGAGCACCACAGACGCGGCGAGCGCCCCGAGCACGTGGGCCGATGACCATGGGTAGTCGCGTCCACCCCAGACGAGCCCCAGCAGGAGAGAGCTCGTGCCTAACGCGAGGATCCCCGCGCCGAGCCAGTCGATGTAGTGCTCCTGCTTGGTCCGTCTCTTTGGCATCGTGATCAGGATCACGGTGAGCGCGACGCCTCCGACGGGCAGGTTCACGTAGAAGATCCAGCGCCAGCTCGCGTTGTCGACGATGAAGCCACCGATCAGCGGCCCGATGATCGAGGCGGCTGCGAAGACGGAGCCAATCAGCCCCTGGTAGCGGCCGCGGTCGCGCGGCGGCACGATCATCCCGACCATCGCCAGGGTCAGGGGGAAGATCCCGCCGGCGCCGACGCCCTGGATCGCGCGGAACACGACGAGCTGAACCATGTTCTGCGCCGCTCCGCAGAGCGCGGAGCCGGTGATGAAGATCGAGATCGCGACGATGAAGAGCGGCTTGCGCCCGTAGACGTCGCCGAGCCTGCCGTACAGCGGCACCGTCACCGTCGAGCCGAGCATGTAGGCGGTGAAGACCCACGCGTACTGCGTGATGCCGCCGAGCTCGGAGACGACCCTCGGCAGGGCGGTTGCGACGATCGTCTGGTCGAGGGCCGCGAGCAGCAGCGCGACCATCAGGCCCGAGTAGATCGCGAGGATGCGCCCGATCGAGTAGCGGTAGCCCGGCGGCGTGCGGGCCAGACGTTGGCGGATCGGCGTCACGCGGCCACCGGTTCGGCGGTCGAGCGGCTAGTGCTGCGCGAGAGGAGGATCCCGGCGGCGATCGTGATTCCGCCTGCGACCTGGAGCCTCGTCATCGACTCCGAGAGGATCAGGACCGAGAAGAAGGCCGCCAGGAAGGGTTGCAGGTTGGCGAAGACCGAGGCGCGCGAAGGCCCCACCCGGCTGATCGCGCCGAACCAGAGCAGGTTCGCGGCCACCAGCGGGCCCAGGACGGCGAAGGCGAGCGAGAGCCAGATCAGGGCGCCGAAGCCGTAGTCCTGCGTGACGAGCTGCTGGGAGCCGACGATGAGCAGCGGCACCGTGCCGATCACGAACGCGAGCGAACTGATCCGCAGCGTCGAGTACCGCTTCAGGAGCGGAGAGACGGCGACCGAGTACCACGCCCAGGTGACCGAGGCCAGGAAGCCGAGCACGTCACCCCAGAGCTGGCCTGACAAGCCCCCGCCCGAGCCGATCGCGACGAGCGCCGCCCCTACAAACGCCAGCAGGGCCGCGAGCCAGAAGCGCGGGCCGAAGCGCTCGATCCCGAGCGCGAACGCGAAGATCCCTGTCAGAGCGGGCAGCGTCCCGAAGAGCAGCGCGACCGTCGTCGCCGTTGTCAACTTGATCGCGTAGGAAAAGGCGAGCTGGTTCAGGAAGATCCCGATCAGCGCGGCGATCGCGAGGAACACGAGGTCGCGCCGCCCGATCGCGAACGAGCGCTCACGGAAGAATGTGATACCCAGAAAGACGAGCGCCGCGCCGCCGAACCTCAGGCAGCTATAGGCGATCGGCTGGAAGCCGTGCGAGATCACGTACTTGGTCACCGTGAAGTTGAGCGCCCAGAGGGTGACCGTCGCCACGAGCATCAGGTCGGCAAGCTCCGGGCGACGCATTCCCTCGACACTACCCAGTAGGCTTTTGCTCATGCCGGAGCCAACCACCGCCGACGTCGACGCGCTCGTCGCGCCGGCTACTCCGCACTTCGCCTACCAGCTGCGCGCGCGTGTCGAGGAGCTGGTGCTCGACCTCCCGGCAGACCACGAGGTGCGCCGTTACGCGGAGGTGAAGATGGACCTGCTCGACCGTCTCGGCCACGCCTCCTCGAAGGCGCTGGAGGGCCCGCGCGTACCGCGCGACCGCCCTGGCTGGGAAGAGATCCCAAGCACGGCGCCCGCGGACGAGCCGCTCCCGCCAAGACGATGAGATTTGACGGCGCGTCCGTCCTCGTGACGGGCGGCTCGCGGGGGATCGGGAAGGCGATTGCGCTGCGCTTCGCCGAGCTCGGGGCCAAGCGTGTGGCGATCGGCTACCTGCGCAACGACAAGGCCGCGGAGGAAACGGCGGAGGAGCTGCGCGCCGCCGGGGCCGAGCCCCTGCTCCTGCGGGGAAACGTGTCCTCGGAGCGGGTGGCACAGGAGGCGGCCGAGCTCGGCCCCTTCGACGTGCTCGTCCACAACGCGGCCACGGGCGTGATCGAGCCGGCGCTCGAGACGCAGGACAAGCACTGGGACTGGACGCTGAACGCGAACGCACGGGCTCTCCTGAGCCTCACGCGCGCGTGCGCGCCGCAGATGCCGGAGGGCTCGTCGATCGTCGGCGTCTCGAGCCTCGGCTCGATTCGCGTGCTCGAGAACTACCTACTCGTCGGCGTCTCGAAGGCCGCGCTCGAATCGCTCGTCCGCTACCTCGCGGTGGAGCTCGCGCCGCGCGGGATCCGCGCGAACGCCGTCTCGGGCGGGGTCGTCGAGACCGGCGCGCTCGACCACTTCCCGAACCGTGAGGAGATGATCTCGAGCGGGCTCGAGCGCACTCCGGCCGGGCGGCTGGTGGAGCCGCGCGACATCGCCGAGGCAGTCTGCTTCCTCTGCTCACCCGGGGCCGAGATGGTGCGTGGCCAGACCCTGATCGTCGACGGCGGCTTCTCCCTCCTGGCCTGATGGAACCGACGGACACGAACCTGCGCGCCTGGGAAGAGGCGCACAAGCGGATCCGCCGCTCCTCGACCCGAGGTAGCAGGACTCTGCCGAAACCCGTGCGCGAGCGGCTCCCCGACATCGGCGGGCGGCATGTGCTCCACCTGGCCTGCGGCGCGGGCCGGGAGACCGCGGCGCTGATGAGCCTGGGCGCGCTCGTCACAGGCGTGGACTCCTCCGAGGCGACGGTGAAGGCCGCGCGCAAGCGGCTTCCGGACGCGGCGCTGGTGACCGCCTCGCCCGAGGCCCTGCCCGTCGAGCTGCGGCGCAAGCGCTTCGACGTCGTCTACTCCTCGTGGGGCGCGCTGGCGGAGATCGGCGACCTCGAAGGCTGGGCCGACGGAATCGCGTCCGCCCTCAAGAAGGGCGGGATCCTCTTCCTCTACGACGAGCACCCGGTCGCGGCGTGCCTCGACCAGATGCTGCACTGGCACGAGAGCTACTTCGAGACGTGGCCGATCGGCCGGCTGGTACACGCCCTCGGGGGTGCCGGTCTGGCCCTCGAGCGGCTCGAGGAGCTTCCTGACCCGAACCGGTGGGGCCGCCGCGAGGTGCGCGTTCCAGGAGATCTCGTGCTGATCGCGCGCAAGCCCTAGAAGCGGCGGAAGCGGGAGTCGGCCGCCGCACAGGCCAGGTCGACGGCGAGGTTCACCAGCGCGGCGAGGGTCGCCGCGCAAACGAGGACGCCGGCCCCGACCGGAGGGTCGAACAGGAGCGCCTGGAAGAAGGTCCTGCCTAGGCCGGGGATTCCGAACGACATCTCGATGAAGGTTGCGAAGCCAAGGGCGACACCGAAGTCCCGGCCGAGCAGCTTGGCGAAGCTCAGGCCGTAGACCCGGCGAAGGTCGCGCCTGACCGCGTCGGGCTCCTCCCCGTTCCCTATCCGGGCCCGGTAGTCGGTTCGTACCTCGTCGAGCGCGTGTCGCAGATGGCGGCAGTAGATCGCTGAGAAGAACAGCGCCAGCGTCATGCCGGGCAAGAGCAGATGCGAGATCCAGCGAACCGGGCCGTGACAGGAAGTGATCGGAGAGGCGCCGATCGAGCAGTAGCCCGTGACCGGGTTCAGGCCGACCTTGAAGGCGAGGTAGAGGAGCATGAGCCCGACCCAGATCGGCTGCAGCGAGACACCCAGGTACTCGAACCCCCGCACGGGCCGCTGCGCTCGCGGGTAGAGAAGCGCAAGGGAGACGGCGATCACGGCGGTGAGCAGCGCGGCAACGAGCAGAAGCGACAACGTCGGCGTCATCGCGTGCCAGACGATCCAGTCGACGCTCCGGCCCTCGGGCGCCCCGGGCAGACGGCGATCGACCGACCTCCCGAGCGAGCCCTGCATCAGATTCTCGAGGAAGGACCCGTAGCTCAGGTGTGGCTTGGGCCCACGCCCGGCCCAGAAGACCCAGACGAAGAGATACGCGAGCGAGACGAAGGCGAAGAGGATGCCGGTCGACCAGGCGGTGCGAACGACGAGGTACCGCCGCAGCGACATTGCGCCATTTTCTCTGGGATCAGGAGGAGCCGTTGCGGCCGGGCAGCAGGCGGTTGAACGTGTCCGCCGCGATGTAGCCGGCGATCTTTGGGTTCTCCTGCAACCGCCGCAGCGAGTACGAGTACCAGTGCCGCCCGAACGGCGTGTAGATCCGGAGCCGGTGGCCCTCGCGCACCAGCTCGTCGCCGAGGCCCGGCCGCACGCCGAGCAGCATCTGGAACTCGTAGTCGTCTTGACCGAGGGCGCGCTCGGCGACCAGGCGCTTCCCCTGCTCGAGAAGCCATTCGTCGTGCGTCGCGATCCCGACGTAGCTGCCACCCTCGAGCAGCTCCTCGAGCGTTTGCACGAAGCTCGCCTGGACTGCTTCGAAATCGCGGAAGGCGATCTCCGGCGGCTCGAGATAGATCCCCTTGCAGATCCGTACGTTCGGCCGCAGCTTGGCGAGAGCGCGCATGTCGTCGATCGTCCGCTTCAGCCGTGCCTGGAGGACGATGCCGACGTTGTCGTGCCCCGCCTCCCGCAGCTCGCGGTAGATCCGAAGCGTGTCGTCGGTCGTGGAAGAGTCCTCCATGTCGATCCGGACGAAGTTGTCGCGCTCAGCCGCGTGCCGGACGACGTCCTCGAGGTTCTCGCGAAAGAGCTCGTAGCCCAGGTTCAGCCCGAGTGCGGTCGGCTTGACGCTGATGTTCGAGTCGAGCGAACCGCGCTTGAAGGCGTCGATCGCCTCGCGGTATGCACCGGCGATCGCGCGGGCCTCCTCCGGGTCGGTGACCTCCTCGCCGAGCACGTCCAGCGTCGCGAGCTTGCCCTCCGCGTTCAGCTCGAGCACGACTCGTAGTGCGTCGTCGAGCTCCTCGCCCGCGATGTAGTGCTCCGAGATCCGCCGCACGACCTGCTTGGGCACCGCCGGAAGCAGGCGAACGATTGCAGAGTCGACGAGGCTCACGGGCCGCGCGATTGTAGGTCTAAGCGCCTAGGACTCGCGCATGAAGCCCTGGCGGGCGGCACTGACAAGCGCGACCGCCTCAGGGAAGAGCACGCGCATGGCGTTGCGCAGCGCTTCGATCTGCTCATCGGCCGAGCCCGCCGCGTCCACCTGCGCGAGCGCGGCTGCGGTCAGCTCGACCGCGGTGTTCAGGGTCAGCGTCGCGAACTGCTCGCGCTGCGCCTCCTGCACGGTCTCGGCCTGCTGCTCGGCGAACTCGCGCAGGCTCCGCATCAGGTCTTCGGGGTCACCGCCGAACGGGAAGCCTTCCATGCGCCCAGGTTAGCTCAGCGGCCGCTTGTAGCCTCGTTCGACATCGCGCAGGAGCTCGTCCACAGTGCCGGTCGCGCCCTTGACGGCACCGGCGAGCTCCGGCCCGGCACCCGAGCCGAGCTCGTCGAGGTAGGCAGGGCTCGCGACGCGGGGGCCATCAGGCTCAACTCCCGCCGCCTCCTCCGCCACCTCGCAGAGGGCTGCGATCGAGGCGGCGTCGCGAACCAGCGCTCGCTCCTCGACCGGGACGCCGGTGGCGTCGAGCACGAGCCAGGCCGCCTCGTCTTCGCGCCGGTAGGCGCAGACGTAGAGCCGGAGGCCGCTTGCCGGCTCGGCGGGAACGATCCCAACGAGCTCCTCGCCGTCGGCCGCGTAGGCAACCGCGGCCTCCGCCGTCCGCCTCAGATCGCCATCCAGACCCACTCGGCCAGCCTAGACTCAACGCGTGGAGACACGCGCCCGGGAGCTGTTCGCGCCGCTCGGCCCGAGCTACGACCGCTACGCGCGTTTGCTCTCCTTCGGCCAGGACCCGGCCTGGCGGCGGTTTCTCGTCTCACGAGTCCCGGCCGGCCCCGACGACACAGTGCTCGATCTGGCCACCGGCACCGGCGCGGTCGCGCTCGAGCTCGTGCGGCAGAAGTGTTGCTCCGTCGTCGGAGTCGACCAGAGCCCGGAGATGCTCGCCGAGGCGCGCCGCCGGCTCACGCTCGCAGCGGAGACCGAACGCGTCCAGTTCGTCGAGGCGAGCGCGGAAGAGCTGCCGTTCGAGGACGCGTCCTTCGACGGCCTCACCGCCGCCTACCTGCTCCGCTACCTGAGCGACCTCCCTGCCGGCCTGCGTGGGCTCGCGCGCGTGCTGCGGCCAGGGGCGACGGCGTCCCTCCTCGACTTCGGCGTCCCGCCGGGACCCGCCCCGCGCGCCCTCTGGAACCTCTACGTCGATGTCGGCCTGCCCACGCTCGGCCGCGTCATCTCACCAGGGTGGCATGAGGTCGGGCGGTTTCTGGGCGGCAGCATCCGGCAGTTCGATGAGCGCTGGCCGGTGGCTCGGCTGCTGGACGCCTTCCGCGAGGCCGGTTTCGAGGACGTCCGCGCCCGCCGCCTGAGCCTCGGCGGCTGCTCGGTTCTCTGGGGCCGACGAGCGTGACCGAGGCGCGGCCGGCCTTCTACGCGCTCGCGCCCGGCGGCTGGCGCGACTACGTGACGCTGCTCCACCCGCCCTACACCGCCTGGCATCTGAGCTACGTCGCGATCGGGGCAGCGCTCGCGCCCGAGCTCCGCGAAGGGCGGCTCGCGGCGGCGGCGGCGGCGTTCTTCCTCGGGATGGGGGTAGCCGCGCATGCGCTCGACGAGTTGAACGGGCGACCCCTCGCGACGCAGATCCCGGAGCGGGTCCTTCTCGGGCTCACCGTCGTGTCGCTCGCAGGCGCGGTCGCGATCGGGATCGCGGGGGCTGTCGCGTTCAACCTCTGGCTGCTGGTGTTCGTCGCTGTCGGCGCGCTCCTCGTGCCGGCCTACAACCTCGAGCTCTTCGGCGGGGCTATCCACAACAACGTCGGCTTTGCCCTTGCCTGGGGGGCCTTTCCGCTCCTGACCGGGTACTTCGCCTGTGCAGGGACGATCGGCTGGGTGGCGCTCCTCGCGGCCGGCTACTCGGGGCTGACCAGCTACACGCAGCGCGTGCTCTCGACCCCCGTGCGGAATGCGCGTCGCCGCGTCGTCGCGGTGCAGGGGACACTTGACCTTCGCGACGGCGCTCACGAGCCGGTGACACATGAGCTCCTCTACGGCGCGCAGGAGCGGGCGCTCAAGCTCCTGGCCGTTGCCAACGTCTGCCTGGCCGCCGCGCTGCTCGTGCTCAGGCTGACGTAGCATGGCCGGCGTGCGGGAGGAGGTCTTCGAGCTCGTCTTTGCGGGAGCAGTGGTCGCCGTCTTCGGCTCGACCGCGGCGGCCCTCTTCGGTCGCGTCTCCCGCAGCGTCCTGCTTACGCTGACCGGCCTCGTCGGCGCTGCGGCGGCCATCGCCTGGGTCGCCTTCGCGCTCGACCCTACGCAGAGCCTGGCGGTCGCGGCCGGCGGCTTGACCGTCTGTGCGGTCCTGCAGCTCGGGACGCTGGCCCTGCGACGGCTGGTCGCCCGCACGAAGGACGTCGAGCGCCAGCTCAGCGAGGCCGAGCAGCGGCTGGACTCGCTCGTGACGCGAGAGACCGAGGCGCGCGCGGCCGAGATCGAGCGGACGCTCGCACGCGCGCGCGCCGACTCGCTCTCGCGCCTCGTGGGCGAAGAGCGCCGGATCGCCGAGGAGCGACGAACCGCGCTCGCCGAACGGGAGCGCAAGGCGAGCGCCGAGCTGAGCGACGCCCTCGGCAAGGTGGAGGAGCGTGTCGGCCGGCGGCTGGCCGAGTGGACGGCCGACCTCGAGCGGACGGAGCTGACGCTGGCGGCGCAGCTGACAACGCTCGCCCAGCGCCAGCAGCAGCTGATGGCCGAGGCGCAATCGCGGATCGAGCTCGACACCGAGCGGCTCGACGTCGCCAGCGAAGCCCAGCGAGAGCGGCTCGCGACTCTCGAGGCAGAGTTCGAGCGGGCTGCGCGCGAGAACGCCCAGAGCGCGCATGAGGAGCTCGAGTCGCACGAGCGCGACCGGCGCCGCGCGCTGCACGAGGTCGCCGACCGGCTCCGCCAGCGCGAGCGTGAGCTCAGCGAGCGCGTCGTGGCCGAGGAGGCGGAGGCGATCCAGCGGATCCAGGCCGGCTTCGCGGATGTCGAGCGGCGCCAGCTCGACCAGCTCAAGCGAGTGGTCGAACGAACCGCCAGCAGTTTCTCCGAAGCCGTCTCGCAGGAGTTC
>Ga0307312_10001815_pt1 | contig 11083 bp, 8 predicted proteins | sample ER_DNA_202_FD_194489 | JGI IMG/M metagenome (GOLD analysis project Ga0307312, IMG submission 194489) | Bulk soil microbial communities from the East River watershed near Crested Butte, Colorado, United States - ER_DNA_202 | ecosystem: Environmental > Terrestrial > Soil > Floodplain | place: USA...
TGTCCTCGAGCAGCCGCGTCTCGTCGGAGAGTCCGTCTTTCGATGCCATCTGATGCGCCAGCGCGGATGCGATAATCTGCGCGCCTGCCCGTGCGTGGCCCTGCAGGTTGGACGCGTTTCTCCACAGGGCAACGAGAAGGAGCAGCGTGAGAATCGCCAGCACCAAAGCGCCCTGGTGCGCCGGAAGAAATGGCTGCGTGATTGCGACGACCGGTATGCCCACGGCGAGCACCACCGCGAGTTGCACCAGTATGACGAGTGCACGCCGCGGAGCATCGGCGGGATCGACTTTCCCCTTCTGCGCATCCGCGAACGCGCGACGAGCGAGTCGATTGCCGAGGGCCTTGGCACTCGTGATCAGACCGTAGATGAGGGGAACGGTGATCAGGCCACCGATTAGCACCACCACGAACCTCACCTGGTCGGCCGACATCCCGGACATGTTGGCGACGAGAGCACTGAGCCGATCGATTTCCACGTCGATACCGATCACCACGGCGGCGATCAGCGCGCCGTCCAGCAGAATAATCCTGATGATGCGATTGGTCGCCGATCTCTCGCTCGCGACTCGCGGGGCGCTGCGGACGCGCTCGATCCACGACGCATATAGCGCGGCGACGGTCTGAATCGGTTCCGGCAGCCAGTGGTCGATCGATGCCGCGGCACGATTGGAGAGCTTGATGAGCAGCGGCGTCGTCAGGGTGGTGATCGCGGACACGGCGATCGCCACGGGATACAACCAGGTTCGGACCACGCCCGCCGTGACGCCGACACTCGCGATGATGAAGGAGAACTCGCCGATCTGGGCGAGGCTCATTCCGGCTTTCATCGCCGTGCGACGCCCATGACCGGCGAGAAAGGCGCCGATCGTCACCGCCAGGACTTTCCCAATGATCACCGCCAGCGTCAGCGCGAGCACGGCTCTCCAGTGCTCCGTCAGGGCCGTGGGATCAATGATCATCCCGACCGATACGAAGAAGATCGCGGCGAACATGTCGCGCACCGGACGGACCAGGTTCTCGATCTCGACCTGTTGGCCGGATTCGGCCACGAGGGATCCGGCGATGAAGGCGCCCAACGCTACCGAGTATCCAAAGGAGAGTGCGAGCAGCGCCGCGGCGAAGCAGATCCCGATGCTGGCGACCAGTGTGGTCTCGGGTTGCCCGAGCCGCTGCACCGCACGAATCGCTCGAGGCACGGTGAGAAGCCCGAATCCGATGAGCGCGGTGAGGAACATCGCCAGTCTCATCGCGGTGAGGAGAATTTCCATCGGTGAGACGGCGCCCGACCGCGAGATCGTCGTGAGAATCGTGAGGAGAAAGATCGCGATCAGATCCTCGATGATGAGGATTCCGAACACGAGCTCCGTCACGCGGCCCTTCACCTTCTGCTCCTGGAACGCCTTTACGATGATCGTGGTGCTGGAGATCCCCGTGATCGCGCCCGCGAAGATGCTTTCCATCCGGGTAAACCCGAGCACCTGGCCGACAAGATAGCCGACGGAAATCATGATGCTGCACTCGAACAACGCCACGGCTCCGGCCTTCTGACTCACGAGCACCAGCTTGCGGATGCTGAACTCGAGGCCGAGCGAGAACATCAACAGAATCACGCCAAGCTCAGACAGCGCCCGAACCGTCTGCGGATCCGCAACAAGGGGGATCTGGATGTGCGGTCCGATGATCATTCCGGCCAGCAGATAGCCGAAGACCACTGGCTGGTGCAGTCGCTGGAATACCACCGTCGCGACCGCGGCAACGCAGAGAACTACCGCGAGGTTCTGGAGAAAAGTGTGCGGATCCATGGACGAGAGTGTAGTGGGCGAGTTGCGCGGGAGTACGCGGTCGCGTACCCCCGCACTACCGTCAGCCCTTCTTCCGCTCGTGCATGATCAGCATAACCAACCCGGTCACCATTAGCACGCCCGTGATGACGAACATGGTGATCTTTCCCGCGGGCGGTAGGACAAAGGCCGCCGCCATCGGGACGAAAGATGAGAGCAAAACCTTGAACCACGACTCGAGGCGCGGCGATTCGTGTTCGATCGCCGGCTCCATTTCATTCGTTTCAGTCACGGAAAACGCTCCGGCGCCATGAGGCGCTATAGTCGATGATGATGTGTCCCGCTCTGCCCAATCGGGCAGAGGGGTGTCGTCTACCGGCTGTTAGCCGCGGAGAAAAGGCGGGGCGGTTGCGTAATACGGAAAAGTGAGCGCCAGAACATCAGCGGACGCTTGACCATTTCCCGCTGGGGCGGTTCCGCGCCAGACGCCGCGCAAGAACGTCGTCGAGCCTTCCGGGAGCGGAACGAACCACTGGCTGACGTCACGCGCAAACTGCGAACGCGCATCTGCACCTGACGTCTTGTCCAGTCGTACCGGAACGCTCGGGAGTGCGAGCGTTGCACCCAATGCGTGGGAAATCCCCGACTCCCCGGTACGATCAACCGGCGCCCCAGCAGCCGAGGGCAGCCACAGAAGTACAGCGACGAGACAGGACGCGACGGAGCGAACCAGTGAGCCGAGTTTCAACCGATTGATGGACTGACGTGGGGATTGGGAAACGCAACTGCGTGGAATGTAGTTATCGAGAGGCTCCGCCTCTACGACTAGAAACAAAAAGGCCACCCTTTCAGGTGACCCTTTTTTTCTCTGACGAATCAAGGCTTAGTCTTCGCCCTCGTCTTCGAAGGTGAGAGCATCCGCTTCGCGAACGCGGTCGAGCATGGCGTTGACCGGGAGTGCGATTCCCCGATCGTTCAGCGCGGCGTCGCTTCGCGAGCCCCGCTGGAACCAGCTTCCCACGTCGGCTGAAGCCTCGGTACCATTCGTACCAGCCGCCTCTTCGTCAGGGGCGGTATCCGAACCATACACGTCCATTCGACCTCCACGGGTTTACTGTCCCTTGCAACCATATCTACGATACCCCAAAACAGGAGTTTCGACTCGTTGCAAGAAGCTACAACTTGGGACGAAACCCTCCAATAGTAAGACGATTCCCGAAGCCGAATGAGTCACAATTGGTACACGGAAAACGGCTACTACTGGATCGTTTTCGGGTCGATTCCCCTAGTAGCGAAAATCCGGCCAACAGCCTCGCCAATCTTATTATTTGGAGTGCTGGCTCCGGCGGTTATGCCGACGCGGAGTGGACCGGCGGCGGAAAGCCAGCCGGATGACTCGACTTCTTCCTTCGAGCCGAGGGGGCGGTGCCGGATGACGCCCGAGACGGGGTTGATGTCGTCGGCATCCTCGACGTGAAAGGTGCGGACACTTTCAGCACAGAGAGCCGCCAGCGAGAGCGTGTTGCTCGAGTTGTAACCGCCCACCACAACCATCACATCGAGGCGCTCGCGCAACAGCTCCACGACCGCGTCCTGCCGCTCCTGGGTGGCGCTGCAGATCGTGTCGAAAGTCCGGAAGTTTTCCCGGGCATACTCCGCCCCGTGTGCGCGCGTCATCGACTGACCAATCAGCTCGCCAATCGCGAGGGACTCGCGGGCGAGCATCGTCGTCTGGTTCGCAACGCCGATACGCTTTAGATCGCGCGCCGGGTCGAAGTTGGGAGATGCCGAGTGGGCGAAGCGCTCCATCAGCGCGTCGGCGCTCAGGCGGCCCTCGATGAAATCACACACCAGGCCGGCCTCGTCCATCGTCCGCACAATGAAATACTGGCCGCCCTCGTACTTCTCGGCCTGTGATGCGGTCGCGCGCGTTTCCTCATGGTAGTACTTGCCGTGGATGAGCGACGTGAACCCATCGCGCGCATAGCTCTCGACACGCTTCCAGACGTTGAGCACCGAGCCACATGTCGTATCGACCATCACGCAGCCGATCTGGCGGAGTATCTCGAAATCCGTGATGGTGACCCCGAAAGCGGGAAGGATCACCACGTCTTCCGACTTCACTCCACTGAAGTCGATGCGTCCGTCCTCGGGCATGAGAAAGGTGATCCCCATCGCCTGGAGTTTGGAGTTCACGTGCGGGTTATGGATGATTTCCCCGGCCAGGTAGATGGTACGATCCGGGAACTTCTTCCTGGACTGGTAGGCGTACTCAACCGCCCGTTCGACCCCGTAACAGAAGCCAAATTCCTTCGCTAAACGGATGGTTAAATCGTCCACTGTAAGGGTATAGTCCCGGTCCTTGAGCAGGTCGACCAGGTGGCCCGTGTAGTCCGAAGCCAGTTCGGACTGGATCTCGGATTTCAACCCGAAACCCTTCCGAAAGTAGGTGGGGACCCCGGTACCGTTTGGGCTGCTGGCCTGCATATTCCGAGTAGTGGGAACTGAGGTCCCGTCCGGGCCCGGCGCCTTCACTGACGTGTCAGACATAACCCTGAATCTAGCAGTGGCAATCCGATAATGCGCTTCGATAGACGACGATGACCGAGTCATTCGGAGCGTACCCCGCTGAACAGACGATGGCGCCGATCGACACCGCGCCGTCTGCTCCCTTCCATCCGCCAGCTGTCAGATCGTCGGGCCCCCCCCTCCTCAGGCCTCCGCCGCTCCTCGTTGGCGATACGATCGGTGTCGTGGCTCCATCGTACGCGCCCCAGCCGGGTTGGCTTTTACGGGGAGCGAAGGCGATGGAGGAAGCCGGATACAAAGTCATTCTCGACTCCGAGATCGAGCGTTTCCGTCGTTTTCAGAAACGCGAAGACGAGCGACGCGCCGAGAATCTGATGGCGATCTGGCGAAATCCCGAAGTCAAAGTGGTCATCTCGGGCACCGGCGGATACGGTGCGATGCGTCTGCTGCCTTACCTTGATCCGGAGGTATTCCGCAAGAACCCGAAAGCGTTCGTCGGATACTCGGACATCACCGCGCTACACCTCTGGCTGATGCGGCGGGCACAGTTGAGGGTTTTTCACGGCCCGACGCTGGATGACCTGTTCCCGGGTGGAAGCGACCCGAGCGCACAATCCCTCATCACCGCGCTGACGACGCCCCGCCCCGAAGCAAAGCTCGGACGCGGCTCGGCGCGATCGGTTCGCCCGGGCAGCGCCGTCGGCCGCCTGACCGGCGGGAATCTCTCACTGGTGCAGCAAACCGTCGGAACGCCGTACGAGATCGACACCCGCGACGCCATCCTCTTTCTCGAGGAGACACGGGACCCCATGTCCGTCGTCGACGAGCGACTTCTGCACCTTCGCGCCGCTGGACTGCTGCGCCACTTACGCGGAATTGTTTTCGGCCAGCTATCGGTCGATCGGTCCGAAGAAGATGAGTTCGAGGATTTTCTGCTCGACCTCGTGTCGGATCTGGAAGTTCCGATTCTCATGGACTTCCCGGCCGGACATGAAGTGCCGAATCTCACGCTCCCACTTGGCACCGAGGTGGAGATCGTCGCGGACGAGACAACTGGCTGGCTGTCCTATCGCGAGGATGCTCTGGCGCTGCCCGAGGATCGCCCGCGCCTCAGCCTCGTCTGATCAGAGCGCGCCCCCCCCTTCCGCAATAGCTGCGTCGATCGCTATGCACCAGACGTGGAGAAGCATGAGGTGCACTTCCTGGATGTAGGCGCCCTCGTTGCTTGGAACCGCAACGACGTGATCGGCAGTACCACCCTGCAACCCTTGCCTCCCGCATAGCGCGATTGTGATCGCGCCTTTCTCCTTCGCTGCTTTGAGTCCGCGGAGCACGTTCTCCGATCGCCCACTCGTCGTAATTCCAACGACCACGTCGCCGCGATGAGCGAGAGCCTCCACCTGGCGCTCGAACAGTGCGCCATATCCGAAGTCGTTGGCAATGCAGGTGACGACCCCCGAATCCCCCACCAGCGAGATCGCGGGTAGCGCTCGGCGGGTCTCCTTGAAACGGCCGATCAGCTCTTCGACGAAATGGCTCGCCTGAGTCGCGCTTCCTCCGTTCCCAAAGGCGAGAATCTTTCCCCCCGTGCCGATGCACGACAGCAGGGCGGCACCGGCAGCGTCTGACGCTGGCTGAAGCGAGGCAATGCAGGCCTCGATGACTTTCTGATGCTCGCTGAAATGTTTGGCGAAATGTTGTGCTGGCATGCGCGGATTATACGATTGCTTGTCGGCACCGCCAGTGCGGCTCCATCTAACGTCCGCGTCGGCGCCGCCGAGGATCAGGTTTCCCGTGACGGCCGGAGCCTCCCGCTCCTCCTCGCCGATGCGCGTCGCGTCCAGGCCGGCGATGGTCTCCCCCGCGCCGATGCCGTCGGAATTCACCCGCTATGCGCTTCACTTCGCGCTCGGCGTGAGACAGCATCGCCTGATCGTCAGCCGACTCTTCTACTTCGTCCGGCGACCACGGCTGCGCCAGCCGCTGCTGAAGCTCTTCGAGATCATCGGCCCGAACGGCACCGCGCTGGCCGCGCAGCACGACGAATCGCACCGGTCGATCGAGCCGAGGTATCTCCGCTGCTGTCAGTGAGCGCGCAATCTTCTCGGGCAGCCGAAGGCGCGCGACACCGTGGCGCTGGCCGTCTTTCTCTTCCACGTCATAGTCGATCTCCACATCCCGATCCCGGAGCGTGACGCTGTTGGGTAGCCGCTCGATCCTTTGTCGGACCTCATGCGGAATGAACTTCGCAGGGTCCACCACCAGACGCGCCGACTTGAAGTCGTCCATCGAGTCGACCTGCGCGAGTTGCTTTTCGTAGAGAGAGATCAGATCCGGAAGGCCGAGTCTTTTCGTCTCGCCGCCGGATCGCTTGTAAGCTTCGCGGATGTTCTCGATCGCGTCCCGATTGTTCTTCACCGCAAAGTGCCGGGCCTCACCCCGCGCGAGCGCCTCGGCGAGCACGTGTCGCGCCTCGCCCGCGAATTCCGGAGGAAACTCGTCTACCGTTTCGAGCTCGGTTTCCAGCTCGAACCCGAAATACTCGAGCTTCCGCTTCAGCACGAGCGGGCCATGCTTTCGCCGCGGATCGTAGATCATTTCCACGCCGCTGCGCGTGGCGTAGCGGCGAATGAGCTCCATCGGAACCTGCGTCCCCTCGATCGCGGCGCGCGGAACCCCGGAACGGTCCGCGAAATACCGCAGGTCCCCCGCGATCGGTCCCCAGCTGCCGCACACACTCGTCTTCGAGACGCGGGCCTCGGTGCCGTCGGCCGTCTGCTCGTCGATCACCAGATCGAAAGGCATGAACTGCGCGAGCAGCTCCGTGAATTTGCGATAGATGTGGTCGCGCGCGTTCACCATCTTTGTTGGCAGCTCCATCCCGAGCGCGCGGTAGATGCTGGCAGTGGCGAGCGCGGCGTCCTCGATCGCCTTGACCAGGACACCCCGCTGCTCGGCCCACTTCTCGATGCTCTCGTCGAAGAGGTGCCGCGGGAGTCCGTACACCTCACCGATGTAGCCGCAATGTGAAAACGCTTCCGCGTACAGGTTGTACGCAGTGAGGTGATCGCTTCCCGGCACGGTAACGCCGGAGAGATCACGTTCTTCACGGGTCATGCGGTGCAACGATTCGATCGAGCTCATCACCGCCAGGTAGGGAACGAGCTCATCGTCGGCGTTCACCAGCAACTCTGCCCACGGGCGGTCGACCGGCATCGCTTCGACGGCCTTGCCGTACCGCGAAAGTCTCCCGTTCTCGATGATGCCGCGCTGCTCCAGAAGTGTGACCGCCTTCCGGTATGCAACGCGGTCGAGTGGCACCGGCAGATCGAGCTGATCGGCGGCGACGCCGAGATCGGCGCACGTCATCGCCACACGCTCGGAATCGCCGGCGAGCTGGAACTCCGGTGCCGTGGGCCGCAGCGCCGAGAATTGGATGTCGCGATCGGAAAGGATGAAGACCCTGCCACCGGCGACGCGGCCGTGCACGCGACCCGCCATCTGTAGGATTTCGTTTGCACCGAGGTGGAGCTTGGTGAGGACGTTCTTGCCGCGCTCGATGATGTTGCTGAAGCGCGTGTCGTCGATGACGACCGTGTCGAGCCCCTGCACGTTGAGAGCGCTCTGCCCCGCCGCCGTCATGCTCAGGAAGTAGGGCTTCTTCTCTTCCCCCTCGAGGAAAGGGCGGATGACACGGATCGGCTCGCCGCCGTGGTAAAAAGCGGTGTTGATTCTCGGAAAGCGGTCTCCGACCAGCTCGGCTGCCTGTTCTACTCCGGCCCTCGTCGGGAGAAACATCCCGACACCACGTTTTTCCTTCACCACCTGCTGTAGAAAGCGGTCGTCGAGAAAAGTCAGTGGAGCTTTGCGCACGATTTTCACATCGGCCGCCTTGGCCGGATCGAACACCGAGCTCTCCAGGACTGCCGAGGCGTTGAGGTATCGGGCGTAGAACGTCGGGTCGACGGTCGCCGACAGCCAGATGAACCGGCAGCCAACTCTCTTGCCGAGAGCCAGGCACAGCTCGAGCTCCGCCGAAGTCTGGTGTATCTCGTCGACGACGAGAGTGTCGGTGGCGAGGATGTCTCCGTCTTGAAACCAGCGGCGCGCGATGCCGGTGGTGACGACGATCACGTTCCACGTCGGAGTCTCGGGGGTTGCTTCCCGCTCGCGATTCACGACGCCAACCTTGAGCGCATCGGTGCCTAGAATCGTTTCCGCGATCGGGCGAATCGAGAGAGTCTTTCCGGTGCCGGTGCCAGCCACGATTCCGAAGCCCATCCCGGCGGCGGCGAGTGCGCGGATCTCGGATCCGTGCTGCTTCTCGAGAACCGTTGGAATCCGCAGGCCAAGCGCCAGCTCGATTGTCTCGCACGCGGCGCGGGTTGGAGCGATGACGATGAGTCGTCCCGTCGGCGGCTCAGCCGCCACGAATGCTTCGCGGTCGGGCGGGAGATATCTGTCGGTGACGGTGCGCTGCATTACCGTGGAAGGTGCATACATCGCACCGGATGCGAAACGGCCCCGCAAGACCGAAGTCCCACGGGGCCGTTCGCTATGTCGTGAAGCTTAGTGATTCTTGTTGCCCTTGTTCTCGTGCTTGTATTGCTTCTCCTGCTCCTTCTGGGCCTTGTTGTATGCCTTCTCCTGCTCCTTCTGATCCTTTCTGTACTCCTTTTCCTGCCGCTTCTGCGCCTTCTGCCACTGCTTGTCGTTGTCGTTGGCGTAGCGGGTGCTGATGATCGAGATGTTTCCGTTCGAGTTGCGACGGCCGCGCTGGATGATCAGGTTGCCATTCGAATCGCGGGTGCGGCGCTCGTAGATCGAGTTGTTGTCTCGACCACGACCGACCTGGTACCAGCCACCATCGACGCGATTGCCGACATCGTCGCAATTCACGTCGTTCGTCCGACCAAAGATGATGTCGCCGACGCTGTTGCTCGTGCGGTTGTAGTCGCAATTCCTGTTGTTGCGGTTGTCGTTGCTCGCAACCGTGCGGCTGCTGATGATCGTCATGTTGCCGTTGGACTCACGCCGCGCGCGCTGAATCACGATGTTGCCGTTACGGTCAGTGGTACGACGCTCGTAGATCGTGTAGCCGTTGGCATCGCGACCGACTACCTGCCACGAACCATAGTTACCGCCGACGTTGGCGTTGGTCTCGACGCGGCTGCTGATGATGGTCATGTTGCCATTGGAATCGCGACGCGCGCGCTGGACAACGATGTTCCCGTTCGCGTCACGTACACGACGCTCGTAGATCGTGTAGCCGCTGCCATCGCGACCGACTACTTCCCACGAGCCGTTAACGGTGGTGCGACTCGTAGTTGGTGTTGGTAGGCGAGTGCCCAGAATCTGGGCATCGGCCGACGCGGTCGTTACGAGGCCCGCGAGTGCGAGTGTAATGATGACTGCCTTCATCTTGAAATCCTCCGAGTAATTAGATCGACAAGCTCGTCCGTTGGGCTGGACTTCTTGTCGGATTTGCCTTTCTTGCCCTTCGGAGGATCATCCCCGAAGAGAACCTTTCCGTTCGCTGGGCGATTCCTGACTGCGGACGCGCAATCTGTCGGTGCGGGCTGCTGCGCAGCCGGAACACCGTTCACCCAAATGCGACACATACCGGCCGGCGGATAGAATCCGGGAGGCACGATCTGCTGGCGACCCTGCGTCTGCTGCACGCTGGGCTTCGCCGGAACGGGGCGCTGCGCCTCCGCGAGGCCCGCCGAGCCGATCAATCCGACCAGGACGGGAAGCGCAAAACGCAGCGAGAGCTTGCTGAAGCGGTATTTCATGGCCCTATGGGGTGCACGAGGGGTGCCATATGCGGCATATGCTTCTAAGTCCCTGAACTATAATGACTTAGCTTCAACAAAGCAGGCCAGCTAAACGCCTGAATGTCCTCTTCCGGGGACAAAAAAAGATACACTTCCGACCTTAAGGATGAGCTTGCCCGAATTTCAATATTATCGGCTCCGCATGCCCACCTAACCTTACCACCATCAATCCCCGAATGAGATACCCGTCGCACGCGCCGTCAGCACGGTGTCGTGATCCACTTCAACCCGTTTGGGGACTTTCAAAACGTCAGCAAGTGGGACCGTCACAATATGTGGTGACTGGAGCGCGATCATGTGGTCCCATTTCTCCTCCGCGACCGCCCGCACCGCCGCGCCTCCAAATCTTACAGCCAGCAACCGGTCGTAGCTGGTTGGCTGCCCGCCGCGCTGAAGGTGTCCGAGAATGAGCGACCGGGTTTCTTTCTTCGTGATTTCCTCGATTTCGTCCGCCAGTCGCTCCGCGACGCCTCCAACCCGAACCGCCTGCCCGGGCATCGATTTTCCCCGCACGGCCGGCCGCTCGCCGCGTGGACATGCTCCCTCCGCAATCACCACGATCGAGAAATGCCTTCCGGACTTGCCACGCGCCACGATCTTCTCGCACACCTTCTCGATGTCGTAGGGAATCTCGGGGATCAGAATCACGTCGGCCGTTCCCGCCAGTCCGGCGTGCAGCGCGATGAATCCGGCGTAACGTCCCATCACCTCCAGCACGATGACGCGATCGTGACTCTCCGCCGTCGTATGGAGCTTGTCGATCGCCTCCAGCGCGGTGTTCACAGCGGTGTCGAAGCCGAAGGTCGTGATCGTGCCGCTCACATCATTGTCGATTGTCTTCGGAACGCAGACGATCTTCATCCCGCGATCGCACAGCTGATGCGCGATGCTCATCGATCCATCGCCACCAATTGAGATCATCGCGTCGATTCCG
>Ga0307312_10001817_pt1 | contig 11082 bp, 8 predicted proteins | sample ER_DNA_202_FD_194489 | JGI IMG/M metagenome (GOLD analysis project Ga0307312, IMG submission 194489) | Bulk soil microbial communities from the East River watershed near Crested Butte, Colorado, United States - ER_DNA_202 | ecosystem: Environmental > Terrestrial > Soil > Floodplain | place: USA...
CGCGGTGCGCTACGCCGCAGTAAGCGGGCCGAACCAGGTGGTTAGCGCCTCAGCGAGTCCCAGCTGGGTTGGCTCTCCCACCCAGGCCACATATCCGTCGGGACGAATCAACACGGCGGTGGGAGCAGTGACCGCCCCGATCGCCGGGAGCTCCCACGGACCACCGCATTCGGCGTCGATCGACTGAACGCGATCTGCCCATGGAGTGATGTCGAGGCCGCCGGGCTCACCGAGGTTGAGCAGCACCGGCCGGGCATCGTGCAGCAGGGTGAAGACCCGGAGCGGACCGTCGGCGGTGACCAGGTCGAGGTCGGGCATGCGGCGTCCGAGCAGCGGGTGTCCCTCGCCCAGGTCGTAGTGGATGTCCAGACCGGACATCATCGCGGCGAATCGTTCACGTGGCTCGTCCATGCTCAGCAGCTCGGACACGGTGTCGCGCACCGCCTCGATGCGATCGTCGACGCGCATGAGCACGACCTGCGCCATCGTGTTTCGCAGCACGCGGGCAGCGACCGGGTGGCGCTCGGAATGGTAGGTATCCAGGAGGCTTTCCGGCGCTGTCCGGTTGACCACCTGGGCAAGCTTCCAGCCCAGATTCACCGCATCCTGGACACCCGTGTTGAGGCCCTGTCCACCGACCGGGGAATGCACGTGCGCCGCGTCGCCGGCCAGCAGGATCCGTTCATCGCGGTAGGCCGCGGCCTGCCGGGTCATGTCGGTGAACCTGGTGATCCAGGTGGGACTGTGGATCCCGTAGTCGGTCCCGTAGACGGCGATGAGGCCCTCGCTGAGATCGCGCAGGGTGGGTTCGCTCGTGGCTCCGACGTGCTCTTCAGTCACCATCACCCGGACCGTCCCCCCTTCCGTGTAGACCACCTCGCCGTCGCGGATCTCGTACTCCACCTTGCCCACGGAATGGATGCCAAAGGAATTGCGGCGCATGCCCAGTTCCGGCTCCTCGGCCATCTCGACCTCGGCGAGCAGGGCGCTCGTCGTCGGATCCCAGCCGGGGAACTCGATGCCGGCTGCCTTCCGGACCAGACTGCGTCCTCCGTCGCACCCGACGAGATATTGCGCCCGCAGCGACTGGCCGTCGGAGAGCTCGACGTCGACGCCGCTGTCGTCCTGCGCGAAGCCCGTCACCTCACGTCCGCGATAGAACGTCATCGCCAGCTCGCCGACCCAGCCGGCGAGGATGCGCTCGATGTGGTTCTGCCACAGCCCGAGCCCGTAGGGGTGGCGGGTGGGAAAGTCGCTGATGTCCAAGGGTGTCCCGGCGAACGCCGCGACCTGCACCGTTTGCCCCTCCGCGAGGAACCGATCGGCGATTCCACGCTGATCGAAAACTTCGATGGTGCGCGAGTGCAGACCGCCTGCGCGTGACCCGGGGAGATCCTGGCTGGCGCGCCGCTCGACGATGGCAACGTCGACCCCCGCCAACGCCAACTCGCCTGCCAGCATCAGCCCAGTCGGACCGCCTCCGGCGATCACCACCGCATGCTCGGTCATAGTCACACCCGGTCGGCACCTAGGCCGGTGTGACCTGCTCGCGGCGGTCGACGCCGGTGCCGTGCTCCGGATCGCGACCGGGGATCAGCACATAGTGCTCCGAGGCCGCGGCCCGGTAGAGCCGGAAGAGCGACGGCGGCTGCACGTCGTCCCATCCCCACGTGCGTCCCACGTCCGCAGCCGACAGCCGGCCGAAGATCTCGATGCCGCGCTCGAGCTCGGTGCCCGTAAGCTCCTCGGCCCGGCCTGACATGTACACGGCCTGTGCTCCGCCGACGGGCACGGTCGAGTCGAAGATCGCGATCGCCACCTCGGGCCGGCCCGCAACGTTCCGTGAGTGTCTCGCGTCGGGCGACGAAACCCAGTGAAAGTGCTTGTAGTCCTCCGAAGCGAACCAGACGGGCGTCACCCATGGGTGACCGTCCGGGTCTGCGGTTCCGAGCGCCATGTACCTATTCGAGTCGATCACCGTGCGGGCGAGGTCGTTCAGCCGTTCGCGGGTCATGCTCCTCCGTTTGGGTTCACGCTAGGGTCGGCGAGAGTCTGCTCACGGCCACCGTCGCCGGCGGCTGCTGCCCGTTCGGCCCTTGGCCCGATGAGGTACCACGCCTCGACCTCGCCCTTCCCCTTGACCGCAATCGTCCCCCGCGGCTCGCATTCGAACTCGTCGGCGAGCAACTCGTATGTCGCGCGCGTGATCTGGATCCGTCCCGGCGTCCCGTGGGACTCCATGCGACTGGCCGTGTTCACCGCGTCGCCCCAGAGGTCATAGAGGAAGCGCTTCCGGCCGATCACGCCGGCCACGACCGGGCCCGAGTTGATGCCGACCCGGAGCTCGTGGCCGAGGTGCGCGACCCCCTCGTCCGAGCGCATCGTCGCGAGCATGTCGAGTGCCATGAGCGCGAGTGCGCGAGCATGGTCGGGGCGTGGTATCGGCACGCCCGCCGCAACCATGTAGCAGTCCCCGATCGTCTTGATCTTTTCCAGCCTGTAGCGCTCCGCGAGCTCGTCGAAGCAACTGAACAGGCGATCGAGGTAGCCCACCACCTCGGCGGGCGGGAGCCGTTCAGACCAGGGAGTGAAATCGGCCACATCCGCGAACAGGATCGAGGCCGACCCGAAGTGATCCGCGATCGGTTGCGTCTCGGCCTTCAGCTTGTCGGCGATCGAGCGCGGCAGGATGTTGAGCAGGAGGTTTTCGGACTTCTCCTGTTCCTGCCGAAGCGCGGCCAGCGCATCGCGGCGCTGGCTGGCGAACACCGCGAGCAGCGTGAAGACGATGGTGCCGCCGACCGCGATGTTCAGGGCCAGCATCGTGCTCGTGAACCAGACGGGCAGCGGCGTCCAGATCGGGCCGATGATCTCGCCTGCGAGTCCCGATCCGAGGAACACGACGACATAGGCGACGTACCAACGGGCCGCCGACTTGACCTCGCTGAACACGAGCGCCCCGAGCGGGGCGAGAATCCCCCACAGGCCGACGCCGCCGGCGTCGAGGAATCCGCCGAGCGGAATCATCGACAGGGTCGGCGCGAGCAGGATGGCGACCTGACTCACCCGGAGCAGCCACGGGAAGTTGCCCGTGCGCGAGTACATGGCGAGCGCACCGAGCAGAATCCCGAAGTACACGAGCGGCACCACACCGACCGGCGATCCGAACGCGAGATACAGCGCCCCCCACAGCGCCGCGACCGGCAGGATCAACACAGAGATCAGGACCAGCAGCGCTTTTCGGGCACGCAGATCCTCGTCGTCGTGAGGATCCGCGCCGACGAGCGCCAGGCGCGCGGTGAGGCGACTAGCCGCTGCTTTGATCCAGTCTACGAGGTGCATCGCGCGAGACGTTACTCGGAGAAAAGGGCAGGCCTGCGGAAGGGAGCCGGCCACGGCGTTGATCGAGCCGACTGGGAGACCATCGTCCGAGCGATCCTCGAGCACATCGCCCCAAACGCCCGCGCACGGTCGAAGGGAGAGTCCTGATGAAGCAGCCAGTGACTGAGCTCGACACGCGGTTCAGCGACCAGAATGCAGTCGCGACCGACTGGGAAGAGACTCGCCGCTTGCTCGAGGAGGCCGAGCTGTTCTGGATCTCGACCGTCCGAGCAGACGGCCGACCCCATGTCACGCCGCTTGTCGCCGTCTGGCTCGATGGCGCCGTCCATTTCGCAACCGGCGCCGGCGAGCAGAAGGCCGTGAATCTGAGAACCAACCAGAACGTGATCCTGACGACCGGCTGCAACGAGTGGGAGCGAGGGCTCGACATCGTGGTCGAGGGCGAGGCCGTCCAGGTGACGGACGAGCGCGTCCTCGAACGTCTCGCAGAGGCGTGGGCGACGAAGTGGGACGGGCGCTGGCAGTACGAGGTGCGCGACGGTGGCTTTCGGCACGAGGGTGGGAGTGGCGCAGTCCTGGTGTTCTCCGTGAGCCCCGCCAAGGTGCTCGCGTTCGCCAAGGGCACGTTCGGCCAGACCCGGCACCGGTTCTCGGTTAGCTAGCAACCCCGGCGCGACGTGGCACGACTTCACAGGTGACCGGCAAGCCCGCCGCCGCGCAACACCTGCGCGACCTCGCGCGGGTTGCGCCGCGTCCGCGACCGGATTGAAGACGACGGCGCCATGTGGCCGACCTCCTTGCCGAAGATCGGCGCGCTCGTGAGGAAAGCGATGCGCTGATGACCGAGCGCGCGCCACGGCCGCGACCTCACCCCGCTGGTGGCATGACGGAGATGGATTCAGCGGTGACGATCGCGCGGCCGATGGAGGTCTTCCAGTTCTTTCTCCTCGGCCTGGACCGTGTTGAGGAACGCCAGCACGCGCTCGGTGAGCAACGCCGCAGCGGCGGCGTCGTACGCCGGGAGCGAGGAGTCGGCGAAGAGGTGCTCCGCTCCCGGGTAGAGGAACAGCTCGGCCCGGTCCGTCGAGTCGACGAGGGCTTGCGCAGCCTCGAGGTCCTCGGCGAAGAACGGGTCGGCGTCCATGCCATGCACCTGCACCGGGACGCCCTCCGGCCACGCGTCCCCGAACTCCGAGACCGGCAGGCACGAGTACATGAGCAACGCCCCGCGGGCGGCGGGCCGGGTCTGCGCGAGCTGTTGAGCGACCATGACCCCGAAGGAGAAGCCAGCGTAGACGACTTCGCGGCCGAACTCGTCGGCGGCGGCCAGCCCGCGCTCGGCCAGCGCGCCGAACCCCGCTTCGCGCGCGAAGGCCATGCCCTGCTCGATCGTTTCGAACGTGCGCCCGTCGAACAGGTCGGGCGTTTGCACGGTGTGCCCTTCCTGCCGCAACTCGTCGGCGAACGACCGCACTCCCTCGGTCAGCCCTTGGACGTGGTGGTACAGCAGAGCCTCGGTCATCGTCAACCCTCCTGAGTCATTGATCCAGTAAGTTGGAACATTCGGCAATGCTAGCCTGATCGGCCATGGCTGGCAACCCGTCTTCCCCGGACTACGAGCTCGCCGACCGGATCGCGCTCACCAGGCCCTCTCAGGTGAAGGCGATCGGCCATCCCCTTCGCACCACGATCCTGGGGCTGCTCCACGAGCGGGCGGCGACGGTGACCGAGCTTGCGGTCGCGGTCGAACGGCCGAAGAGCACGATCGCCCACCACGTCAAGGTGCTCACCGAGGCGGGGCTCGTGCAGGTAGTGAGGACTCGGCGCGTGCGGGCGATCGAGGAGCGGTTCTTCGGCCGCACGGCACGGATGTTTTACGTCGGGGTCGAGGGGCGCCAAGGCGGCGACGACCTGCCTCGGGACTTCAACGACTTCGAGGTCGCCGCCCAGGAGTCGGGCACGGCGTACCGGGACGGGAAGCTGTGGGGTTTCATCCGGCACGCACGCATCTCGGAGGCGCAGGCGTCGGAGTTCTGGGAGCGGATGGCGGAGCTGGTCGCGGAGTTCGACGAGCTTCCGCGGTCGGGCGAGACCGTCTATGGGTTCGCGGTCGGGGTCTATCCGACCGAGTATCCGACGCTACCGAGTCGCGACGACAACGACGCGCCTGGCTCGTGACCCGACGAACAGACGGGTCGGAGGAGACGCCTCGGTAACAACAGAACCAGCCGACTTGCAGGTATTCAAGCCCTCTGACGCACTCGAACCGCTCTCGCGTCGGGACCGTTCACATCCGCATGGGCCTCCACACCGGTGAGCCGTGCCGCTAGTGCGGGCAGATGTGTTGGTAAGGCCGGTTTGGCAGGAGATCCGACCACTCGGCACGCGTGAGGTCGCGCCCGGCGACCCGGCACGCGAAGCGGGCCCACGACACAGGGTCGATCGGCCAGCGCGACGTGTTCCGCACGTTTTCGATCACCAGGTCGCCGCGGGCCGTGAACCGCGCGACGGGCACCGAGCCCTCCTCCTCGGGGAAGCCGTCGGCGAGGCGCTTGTGCGTCCGAGGGTTCCAGAGGGTCGCCCTTCCGTCATCCGAGCTCGCGACGAACAGCCGTCCGTCCGGCGAGAACGAGATGGCTTCGACCGGTCCCGTGGCCACGTCGACCGGCGCCCCCACCGGCGACCCATCGGCCGGGGCCCAGAGGACGACCTTCCCGTCCTCCGTCCCGGCCGCGAAGAGGCGTCCGTCCGGAGAGAACGCGATCGAGGTGGCGTGACCGGAAACGCGCGGGCTGAACAGGTCCTTCCCCGAACGCGCCGACCAGACCTCGATCGTCGAGCCCGGCTCGCAACAGCCGAGCGCGGCGAGCTTGCGCCCGTCTGGGCTGAACTCCAGACCGCCCTTGCCGTTCGAGACGCTACGCCGGTACAGCAGCTGCCCCGATGCCACATCGCGTACCTCGACGCGTGAGCTCGAGTGACCTGCGGCCTGGGTCTGTAGCGCAAGCAGCTCCCCCTCCGGGCTGGCCGCTGCCCACCACACGTGGCCGCCGGGCCTCAGCGTGCGGACGGCCGCACGCTTCCGCACATCCCACAGGACGGCCTTGCCGTTCGCACCGCCCGTGACGAGCGTCCGGCCGTCCGGCAAGAACGCCAGCGCGTCCACGAGCGGCCCTGTCCTCGGTGGCAGCGTGCCGGACGGTCGCTCCGTACGGAGATCGACAAGTCCGACAGTGCCGTTCGCGGACGACTCGGCCATGAGGGTTCCGCGCCGGTCGATGACGATGCAGGGCGTCGTGAGACAACCGGCGTCGGGGGAGCGCCAGCGGAAGGTGCTCCCCAGCCGACGGGCGCCGGCGACATCCCAAACGGTGATCGTTCCGTCCTGCGCGCCGGCCACGACTGTGCGGCCGTCTGCGAGCGCGAGGTTCAGCCCGGCGCCCGCCGAGAAGGTGTCGGTGATCGCACCTGAGCGGGCGTCCCAGACGCGCACGGCCGAGTCGACTCCCCGGCCGATGATGGCGCCACCTGGCGCGAATCGGACGGACACGAGCCAGCCGGGCACCGGGAGAGGCCTGAGCGATCGGTGTCTGCCGGTGCGCAGGTCGAGCACCGCCAGCGAGGCCTTCTGGACGGCCGGGTTCGCGTTGTTCTGGGCGACCGCAAGACGCGTTCCGTTCGGCGAGACCCCGAACGGCCCGCCGATACCGAACCGTCGCATGATCCGACCGCTCTTCGGGTCCCAGACGAGCGTCTCGCCTTGTTGCGCGGAGCTGACGAGCGTGCCCTGCGGCGTGAAGGCGACGGCGACCTCGTTCTGCCCGGAATGCAGTGGGTACCTCCGCTCCCAGACGACGAAGCCGGTGGGCACGGCGAGCAGAAGGAGGCGCTGTCTCAGCGGCGTCGGCGAGGGGGTCGGTGCGGTTGCGACGGCGACGGCAAGCCGCGTGCCGTCCGGGGAGAACGCCATGCGCGTGAACCGCCGAGGGCCGAGGACTGCCGGCACCGAGGACCCCGACCAGACGAGTCGTGACTTCCGCGTCGCCACGTCGACCAGGTACAGGCTGACGCGCTCGTCTCCCTTCGTCGTGGCGACGGCAAGCGTGCTGCCGTCGGGCGAGAACTCCATCGCGTCTTGCGACACAGGCCCGTCGAGGTAAACAGCGGTCCCGCTCGGACGCCACGTGCGGGTGTCGGTGAAGTGGACGACCCCGGCCGAGTCGCCTGACGCCAGGAGCCCGTCGTGCTCGCTTGCGGCGATCGCCGGCATGTCCGTTCGGGAGACGTGGGCTACCCCGATCAGCGCGGGGCTCCTCTGCAGCACGGAGAGGAGGTCACCCCGTGTCTCCGGTAGGTCCTCGAGCTTGAAGCCCGCCACTGCGAGGAGGAGGGACCGATCCAGCTTCGGCTCCGCGAGCGCGAGGGTCCCGAGACGCTCTGCGTCTGACCGGAGTGCCTGCGCCTCGGCACGGCTCTGCGCGTCCCGGGCACGACTTCGCTGGACGAGTGCGACAACCCCTGCAATCAGAGCAAGAGCCAGCAGGACGACGGCTCCCACCAGCAGCCCGCGCAGGCGCCGGTTCGCGCGTCGCTGACGTTCGGCTTCGGCCTGGCTCGCCTGGCGGCTCGCAGTCAGAAACTCGCGCTCGAGCTGGTTCAGCTCGGGATCGTGCGCTGTCGCCCAGTCGCCGGTCGTGGCCAGACGCGTCCCGCGGAGAAGTGCGCCCGGGTCGTGGCCGAGCGCCTCCCACTCCTGCGCGGCTTCGGTCAGCCGACGGTGGAGGAGCCGGCTCTCTCGGTCCTCGTCGAGCCACTCGCGCAGCTTCGGCCAATGGCGGATGAGCGCCTCGTGTGCGACTTCGACCGTTCCCTCGCCGATCGTCACGAGCCGGGCATCGGCGAGCGTTCGCAGGACCTCGCGCACTTCCACCTCCTGCTCTGGCCGTGGGAAGAGCTCTGCGATCGAGACGCGACGACGCGTGTCTTCGGTGCCCTCGCCGAGCTCGGTCAGCCGCAGGAAGACGTTGCGCGCGAGTGCCTGCTGCTGCGGGGAGAGCGCGTCGTACACCGTCTCGGCCGTCTTCGCGATCGCCCCCTGTACGCCGCCTGACTGCAGATAGCCGATCACCGTTAGCATCCGGCCGCTCCTGCGCTTCCACGTCTCGAGCAGGCTGTGCGACAGGAGCGGCAGGGCCCCCGGCTGCCCGGCGACGTCCCGCAGGATCGCCTCGACCATGCCCGGCTCGAGCAGGAGCCCCGCCTGTTCTCCGGGCCGCTCGATCGCGCGCCGAAGCTCTTCCTCGGTCATCGGGCCGACCAGCGCCTGCCGCTCCTCGAGCGCGCCGGCGAGGCGCGGGTACGTCGCGCAGTGGCCGTAGAAGTCGGCGCGAAGAGCGACGACGACCCAGGCCCCATTCGCGGCGCGGTCGAGAAGCGCGTCGATGAACGCGGCGCGCTCCTCCTCGTCACGGCACAGGGTGAACACTTCCTCGAACTGGTCGACGACGAGGAGCGGCGCCTCGCGCGCATCGTCGAGTCGCGCGAGCGGGTGCGTGCCTGGAGCAAAGATGGCCGTGCGCAGCTCACCGTCTGCGGAGCGCTGCAGCCCAGGCACGACGCCCGCCCGGACGAGCGACGACTTCCCGCTTCCTGAAGGCCCGACGACGGCGAGAAAGCCTGTCGCTTCAACGCGGGCGGCCACATCCTCGGCTAGGTGCTCGCGCCCGAAGAAGAACTTGCTGTCCTCAGGCTCGAACGGGAGCAGACCCTTGTACGGACACGGGACGTCGGCCGGAGGTACGGAGTAGTCGGGCAATCCAGCTGCCTCGAGCGCCTCCTCATGAACTCGCGGCGGCGGGAAGCTGCTCAGCAGGCCGTCAGCGAGGAACTGGAACAGACGCTCGGGCTCAGGCAGGTCCTTGAGGTGGTGTGCTCCGACGTCGCGCAGCGTCGGCGTTAGAGACCCGTCGCCGCCCAGCAGGCGGGTCGTCCGCTCGGACACGATCACCTGACCTCCATGCGCCGCAGCGCCAATCCGCGCCGCTCGATGGACATCGATCCCGACGTAGTGGCCGTCTGCAACGAGGGGCTCGCCGGTGTGGAGGCCCATGCGTACCTTTACCGTCGAGTTCTCCGGCCAGGTGTGCCCTGCGAGGGCGCGTTGCGACTCCTCGGCCGCCGCAAGCGCCTCGCCCGCGTCGGAGAAGGCGACAAAGAAGCTGTCGCCCTGGGTGTCGACCTCAACACCACCGTGCCGCGCAAAGGCTGCGCGCAGCAGTCGGCGGTGCTCGGCCAGGACCTGTGCGTAGCGGTCTCCGAGGGCGTGCAGGAGTCGGGTCGAGCCCTCAATGTCTGTGAAGAGAAAGGTGACCCGGCCCGCAGGAAGATCTGGCATGCGTTGTCGCCTTGAGCATAAGCCTGCCGTGGCTGCCCTACAACGTCAGTGACAGAGTGTGACGCTTAGCGCGAAGTTCTCACGCGGAACCGCACCGTGGCCGATGCCTATCGCGCCGGGGATCTCCTCGGCTCCATGCTCCGTTCGTCGACGCTCACGACGCCGGCGACACCTGCGAGTTGCGACCCGGGCGCGGTCCGTCTCGACTGCTCGTCCTGTCCCCAAGACCTGTCGCCGGTCGCCAGACCCTTCGTCCGCGAGGACCACACGATTATGAGCTGGGCTCACTGAGCCGTTTGCCGGAAGCCTCTCCGAACAGGGCTCGTCGAGTCCCTCTGTTCCAACGAGGTGCTCCGTGGCGCCCGGCAAACAGGTCGATCTGCAGGCACTTTGCGCACATGCTGGCGACCTCGATGGTGGCCTGGAACGCTGAAGAGTGTGTTCTGGCTGCTTATCCAGAGAACGGAACTACTCGGTTTGCAGCCATTTCCTTACCCTTAGAGCCCTCTGACGGACTCGAACCGTCGACCCCCTCCTTACCATGGAGGTGCTCTACCAACTGAGCTAAGAGGGCAGGCCCGGCCATTGTAGGCGCACCTCTCAGCGCTCGTTGAGCAGCGAACCGACGTACCACTCGTCGAGCGGGTCGAAGCTGTCGTAGGCCTGCCCGACGACCGCGATCTGCTCCAGGCGGTGGGGGCAGACGACCTCGTCGGCCACTTCGGCGAGGCGGGTCAGGCCGTCGACTTGGGCGACCGGGACAGAGGCCACGACGCGCCGGGCGCCGGCCGCTCGCGCCCACAGGCAGGCGGCCGCGAGGGTCAGGCCAGTGATCGCGCCGTCGTCGACGAGCAGTGCCTCGCGCCCCTCGACCGGAAGCGTCTCGTGCTCGAGCCGCGCCTCCAGCCGCTTGGCCTCGACTCGCGCTCGCGCCAGGGCCTCCTCGGCCTCCTCCTCGGGGCCCAGCAGGTACGGCGGGCCGGCGGCGGTGGTGGCGCCGAGCCGCAGCCCGCGGGCGTTGACGCGTTCGACGTCGATCGCCGTCAGCGGCGCGCCGAGCTCCCGCGCGACCTCTGCCGCAACCGCGACGCCGCCCCGGGCGACCCCGACGACGATCCCGTCGCGACCGCGCAGCGCCTCCGCGAGCACGCGCCCGGCCGCAGCGCGGTCGCGGAAGAGCGGCTGGATCCACGGCACGATCCGCACGAGGCGCTTACTTGTTCGAGTCGCGCTGGGCGAGGTCGACCGTCATGTCGACGGCGACAAGCTCGCGCAGTCCGACGCGGCTCTTCACGGCTCTCAGACGATACTGCCGAGTCGGCGGGGAAGCGAGTGGGAGCGGGAGG
>Ga0307312_10001818_pt1 | contig 11081 bp, 11 predicted proteins | sample ER_DNA_202_FD_194489 | JGI IMG/M metagenome (GOLD analysis project Ga0307312, IMG submission 194489) | Bulk soil microbial communities from the East River watershed near Crested Butte, Colorado, United States - ER_DNA_202 | ecosystem: Environmental > Terrestrial > Soil > Floodplain | place...
CTTCTCGGCGTTTGTCATGCGTACGCCCTTCGCAGTTCCCGCAGTCGTGTGTCGAGCCGCTTGCCCGACAGCTCGACGCGATACAGCGTGTAGGCAAGGACGATGATCGCCGCTTGCGAGACGAGATACGTGACCATGATCCAGCCGCCGAACGAAGCGCCGTGCCGCGTGAAGACGACGGGATGGATGAACTTCTGCGCGAGGCGGATGGCGAGAAAGCTGACCGGGATCAGCACGACGCCGAAGAGCGCGTACACCGCGCAGAGGTTCGCCCGCTGCGGACCTGCGTCGACCGAGAAGCGAAGCATGAAGTACGCCGCGTAGAAGAGGAAGAGCACGAGGAAGAGCACGAGCTGGTTCTCGCTCCAGAGCCACCAGTGGCCCCAGGAGATGCGCGCCCAGATCGAGCCCGTGATCAACACGAGCGAGCCGAAGATCACGCCCTGGTGAATCGCGACGTAGCTCTCGAGGTCGGCGTTCGGGTCGCGCTTCCAGAGATGGACGAGCGCCTTCCAGGCGCCGAGCCCGAAGAGGAGGTAGGACGTGAACGCGATCGAGACGTGGAAATAGAAGATGCGCTGCGAGAAGCCCTGGTCCGCGTCATTCGGTGCGACGAAGAACACGAGGACGAGCGCCGTGGTGACGAGGACGAGCGAGGCCGCGGCAAGCGCGGGCAGGGATATGCGATAGCTCCGGCCCACCAACGGCATTGTGCCCCCCGCGGGCATCACTCTGTGACGACGTACTCGAACGAGGCCCAGCAGAGCACTGCGAACAGGGCGTCGTAGAGAGCGAGAAAGAGGAGGTACCGGCCCGGCGAGGCGACGACCGAGGCGCCGACGCCGCCGATCAGGATCGGGATCGCGAGCGGGAGAAAGAGGAGCGGGAGGAGCAGGTCGCGGGCCCGGGTGACGACGGCCATCGCGCCGACGAGCGTCCCGACCGCGCAGATGCCGACATCCGCGAGGAGGAAGGCGAGCACCGTGGTGCCGTCGATCCCGTGGAAGAAAAGGGCGAAGAGCGGCAGCGCGACGAGCTCGGCCAGCGCGAGGAAGGCGAAGGTGGCGAGCGACTTCGCGAGCCAGATCGCGCTGCGGTCGCACGGGGTGAGGACGAGGCCGTCGAACATGCGCTGCTCGCGTTCGGGGACGAAGGCACGGCCGAGGCCGAGGAGTGCGGTGAAGACGACGGCGACCCAGAGCAGCCCGCTGGCCGCGAGATCCGACGAGCGCGTGGGAAGCGAGAAGTGGAAGACGACGAAGATCGCCACGACGAAGAGGAGCATCGCCGGCAGCGTGTCGCGGGCGCGTAGCTCCAGGAGAAGATCTTTGCGCGCGAGCGCGCGCACGTCCGCCGCGTAGTTCATGCGAGCGCGAGCGTCACGGTCGCAAGGGGTGCGATGCGCGCGGGGTCGTGAGTGGAGACGAGGAACGTCCTCTCGTGCAGCAGCTCGGCGAGCTGCGCGTCGAGGAGCTCCGCACCCTGCGTGTCGAGCGCGGTGTACGGCTCGTCGAGCATGAGCAACTGGGGATCGTGCAGGAGGACGCGGCAGAGCGCGAGCCGTTGCGTCATGCCGCGCGAGTACGAGCCGACGCGATCGTGGCGAACGTCCCAGAGGCCGTACCGCTCGAGCAGCATGCCGATGCGCTCGCGCCGTTCGGCGACGTGGTAGAGGCGGCCGTAGAGCTCGAGGTTCTCGAGTGCTGAGAGCTCGCGGTAGACGAGCGGCTCGTGGCCGAGGTAGCCGATCTCCGCGCGCGTGGCCTCGACGCGCAGCCCGCCCGCGGTGGGCACCATCAACCCGGCGCACAGGCGGAGAAGCGTCGTCTTGCCGGAGCCGTTCGGGCCGGTGACGAGCGCGAACCCACCGCGGGGCAGCTCGAGGTCGACGTCATGCAGCACGCGCTTCTCGCCGAAGCGACGACCCAGTTTCCGAGCCTCGATCACCGGCGCAGTCTAGGAGTAGCATCGAGCGCGACGCGAATGGACGATGGCATCACGCTCGAAGAGCTGCAGCTCGCAGCCCGAAACCACGGTCTCCCGCTCGAGAGCGTCCGCGACCCGATCACGCCGGCCGGGTTGCACTACCTGCTGATCCACTTCGACATTCCGGCCGTCGACCCGCGTTCGTGGCGGCTGCAGGTCGGCGGGCTCGTCGAGCGGCCGCTCGAGCTCTCACTCGAAGACCTGCGCACGCGGTCGGCGCGGACGCTGCCGGTGACGCTCGAGTGCGCGGGGAACGGGCGCGTGCTCATGCCGCCGCGCTCGCTCAGCCAGCCGTGGCTGACGGAGGCGGTCGGGACGGCGGCGTGGACGGGGACGCCACTCGCGCCGCTTCTCGCCGAGGCGGGGCTCGGCGAAGCTGCGCTCGAGGTCGTCTTCACGGGGCTCGACCGCGGCATCCAGGGCGGCGTCGAGCACGACTACGAGCGGAGCCTCGCGCTCGACGACGCGATGCGCGACGAGGTACTGCTCGCCTACGCGATGAACGGCGAGCCGTTGCCCGTGCAGCACGGCTTCCCGCTGCGGCTGATCGTTCCCGGCTGGTACGGGATGACGCATGTGAAATGGCTGCGCGCGATCACGGTCGTCTCGGAGCCGTTCACCGGGTGGCAGCAGGAGCACGCATACCGCATCCACCGTTCGGAGGACGAGCCCGGGGTACCGGTGACGCGCATGCTGCCGCGGTCGCTCTTCGCGCCGCCGGGGATTCCCGACTTCTTCGACCGCAGCCGGGTCGTCGCGGCGGGGCCGTGCATGCTCGAGGGCCGCGCGTGGTCGGGCTTCGGGCCGATCGTGCGCGTCGAGGTGAGCGACGACGGCGGGGAGACCTGGGCGGACGCCGAGCTCGAGGACGACGCACCCGAGTTCGCATGGCGCGGATGGACCTTCGAGTGGAGCGCGACGCCCGGCGAGCACGAGCTGCTGTGCCGCGCGACCGATGCGGCGGGCAACGGACAGCCCGCGAGTGTCGAGTGGAACGTCGGCGGCTACTGCAACAACGAGCCGCAGCGCGCCCGCGTGCTCGTCAGCTGACGGCGTCGGCGATCACGAACACCGCGAATGCGACGCTGATGACGCCGTTCATCGTGAAAAACGCCGCGTCGAGGCGACTGAGGTCGTCCGGGCGGATGAGCGAGTGCTCGTAGAGGAGCAGCGCTGCGACGACGGCGACGCCGATCCAGTAGAGGACGCCGACATGGAGCCCGAGCCCTGCGGCGACGAGGCACGCCACCGTCGCGGCGTGTGAGATGCGCGCGCCCAGGAACGCGCCGCGCACGCCAAACCGCGTGACGATCGAGTGCAGCCCTTGCGCACGGTCGATCTCGACGTCGAAGAGCGCGTAGAAGAGGTCGAACCCGGCGACCCAGAACGCGACCGCCGCGCCAAGGAGCCACGCTTCCCAGGGCAGGTGGTTCGTGATCGCGACCCATGCGCCGACGGGAGCGAGCCCGTCGACCGCGCCGAGCCAGAAATGGCAGAGCCAGGTGAAGCGCTTGAGGTACGGGTAGACGACGAAGCCGATGACGGGGATCGGCCAGAGCCAGTGCGTCTTCGGCGCGAGCTGCCACACCGAGATGAGAAAGAGAGCGAGCGATGCCGCGCAGAAGAGCGCGACCTGGACGACGGAGAGCTGCCCGCTCGGCAGCTCTCGGCCCGCGGTGCGCGGATTGCGCGCATCGACGCGCGCGTCGATCAGGCGGTTCAACGCCATCGCGAGCGAGCGCGCGCCGACCATCGCGAGCGTGATCCAGAGGAGGTCGCGCGCTGACGGGCTCCCGCCGACTGCGAGGAACGCGCCGACATACGCGAACGGCAGCGCGAAGACGGTGTGCTCGATCTTCACGAGCCGCGCGAAGCGCGTAGGCAGCGGTGCAAGCGTCGGCGCCGTTGCGGTCACGGGCGTCATGCTAGGGCGTCGCGGTTCCTCGCGGCGTTTGACACCGGGGCATGTCCGCGGCAGACGACGTTTGGCTCAACCATGCGGTGCATAGCCCTCCGTCGTTTGACACCAGGGCATGTCCTAGCGGGTCAGGTTTGACGGTGTTGCGTCGGGTCGCCGGCGAGGAGGTCGAGCGCATGGTCGAGCGCCGGGCGGAGGACCGCGTAGCCGTCTCTGGCGCCGCCGGGGGAGCCCGGGAGATTGACGACGAGCGTGCTGCCGATCGTGCCCGCGATGCCGCGCGAGAGTTGGGCGTACGGCGTGTGGTGCAGAGCATCCGCGCGCAGCGCCTGTGCGATGCCAGGCGCTTCGCGGTCGAGCACGTCGCGCGTCGCCTCCGGTGTGACGTCGCGCGGGGCGAGGCCCGTCCCGCCGGTCGAGAGGACGAGCCGTGCGTGTGCGGCGAGCTCGCGAAGCGCGTCCGCGATCTGCGCGCGCTCGTCCGAGACGAGTTTCCGCACCACCTCGTGGCCGTCCTCGCGCAGCATCTCCTCGAGCAGGTCGCCGCTCCCGTCCTCCGCCTCGCCACGCGACACGCGGTCGGAGACGGTCAACACCGCAGCCTTCACACCGGCTCCTTCGTCTTCTCGAGGAGGCGCACCTCGGCGATCGACATCCCCTTGTCGATTGCCTTGCACATGTCGTATACCGTGAGCGCCGCGACCGATGCCGCCGTCAGGGCCTCCATCTCGACACCGGTCTGCGCCGTCGTCTCGGCGACCGCCGTGATCTCGACCGCGTTGCTGCGCACGGAGAGCGTCACCTCGATGTTGGAGAGCGGCAGTGGATGACAGAGCGGGATCAACTCGCTCGTCCGCTTCGCGGCCATGATGCCCGCGAGCTGCGCGGTTGCGAGCGCATCGCCCTTCGGAAGCTCATGGAGCCGCGATGCGGTCTCCGGAGCCATGCGCACCTCCGCCTGTGCAACGGCGCGGCGGCGCGACATCTCCTTGCCGCCGACGTCGACCATGCGCACCGCTCCGGAGTCGTCGACGTGGCTCAGCTCATTCGCCATGCGCGAATCGTACGCCTAGACGCGATCGAGGTCGGCGAGCTGCGCCGAGACCCAAGCGGTGAGGTCGTGCGCCGCGACGTGAGCGCGAATCCCCTCGAGGCGGCGCCTGCGCTCGTCGGCGCCCATCGAGAGTGCCTCGTGGATGGCGCGCGCCTGGCCTTCGAGATCGAACGGATTGACAGTCAGCGCCCACTCGGCGAGCTCTTCGTGCGCGCCGGCGTTCTCGGAGAGGACGAGCACTCCCTCGCGACCGTTCACGAACGGCGCCTCCTTCGACACGAGATTGAGCCCGTCGAAGACGGCGTTGACGAGCAAGACGTCGTATTGCTTGTACGCGGCGACCGAACGCGCGAAGTTGTCGGCCACCTCGAGCTCGACGGGCGTCCAGCCTTCATGCTGAAAGCGCTCGTTCACGGCGTCGGCCTCGCGTTCGATCGCAGCGAGGTACTCCGCGTACGCAGGCACATCCTGGCGCGACGGATCGAGCAGCGCGAGAAACGTGACCCGGCCGTGCCACTCCGGATGCTGCTCGAGGAAGAGCGCGAAGGCGCGAAAGCCGCGGACGATGTTCTTCGCCGGATCCGTCCGGTCGACGCGCACGACGAGCGACTCGGGCCGGCGCTGCTCGATCAGGCGCTCCTCATCCAGCACGCGTGCATCGCCGCGCAGCGCGGCGAACTCGCCGGTGTCGATGCTGATCGGATGGCTCGTGACGAGCGTCCGGCGGCCGGCGTGGACCACCGTCGACGCGTCGTTGTCGACTTCTGCGCCGAGGATGTCCGCACACGCGCGCAAGAAGTTCAGCCGCCAGCGGTTCGTATGTAGCCCGACGACGTCGTTCGCGAGGAGGCCCTCGTGCACCGCGACGCGCAGCTCCTCCGGCAGGACCGACCAGTAATCGGTGTCGGGCCACGGGATGTGGATGAAGTGGGACGTCAGCGCATCGGCATGCCGCGCACGCACGAGCGCGGGCGCGAGATACAGGTGGTAGTCGTGGAAGAACACGGTCGCCGAGGGCTCGCGCTCGAGCTCGGACGAGACGGCGGCCGCGAAGCCCTCGTTCACCGGGACGTAGCCGTTTGACCAGGCGTCGTGGAAAGCAGGGTCGAGGTCGGGCTCATTCGCAAGGCCCCACATGTAGTGGTGGATGAACCAGAGCGTCGGGTTCGCGACGACGTTGTAGAACAGGTCGTACGCGCCGGCGTCGTGTGGCACGAGGCGCAGCCGGTAAGGCGAGCCGTCGTGGAACGTCTCGTCGAACGCCTCTCCCCCGTGCTCTGCCGCGATTGCGCGATCCTCGTCGCTCATCGCACTGCCGATCCAGGTCACGTCGTGCTGCGTGACGAGGCTTCGCAGCGCCGTGACGAGGCCGCCGCCGCCACGCTTCGTGATCCGCGCGCCCGAATCCGACCGCGCATAGGCGACCGGGCCGCGGTTCGCAACGACGATCAGCTTTCGCCTCCCTGGCACGACGGGAACCGTAACCGCGCCGCGCGGGCGCTACGCCGCGACCACGTCGAGCTCGGCGGCAGTCTCCCGGCCGGCGAGCCGATTGAAGAGCGCGAGCCGGTCACGGAGGAGCCGCGGTGTCAGAAAGCGCCTGCGCACGTTCTCCTTGCCGAGAAGCGCACGCGCATGCGCGGCGGCCGGATCGTCAAGAACCTCGAGGCAGGCGGCCGCGCACTCTTCGGACGAGTCGACGAGCCAGCCCGTGCGGCCGTCCTCGATCTGCGTGACGATGCCGCCGACGCGACCGGCAACTGTCGGGCGGCCCTTCCAGAGCGCCTCCGAGACCGTGAGGCCGAAGCCCTCCCGGATCGACTTCTGGATCACCGCAGCCGAGTGCACCTGGAACGCATTCACCTCGACCGAGCCGACGTTGTTCAGGTTCGAGAGGATGAAGATGTCCGGGTCGCCGTCGGCGTACGCGACCGTCTGGTTCCAGTAGTCCCAGCCTTCCGGATCGTCGTGTGCCATCGACCCCACGAGCGCCAGCTGCACGTCCTGGTGTTGCTCCTTCACGAGGCGGTAGGCGTCGATCACGCCGAGCGGATCCTTCCACGGGTCGAAACGCGACACCTGCGTGAGAAGCGGCCGCGTCACGTCGATGCCGAACTGGTCGACGATGTACGAAGCGTCCTCGGGCGACAACGCCATGTTCTTCGGCGCGAGGGGATCGATCGCCGGCGGCCAGATCACGCACGGCGGCAAGCCCTCGCGACGCGGCACGTATTCCCTGAGGTGGAAGATCGCGGCGTCGTACCGCCGGATCGACGGCAGGAGAAAGTCGAGCACTTCGTCGTTCGGTGTCGAGAAGTCGATGTGCCCGCGCCACATCCACTTTGCCGAACCCCCGCCGGCGTAGTCGATGAGGCCGACCGGCTGCGGATCGTGGACGACGATGAAGTCGTACGCGTCGGCGTCGATCTCTCGTGCGTTCAACTCCTGGAACTGCGTGAACACGTCGCGCTGCTCCGGGGTCAGGCCCTGCGGATTGCCCTGCAGCGCGTTGTGGATCGTCTTCGTCGCGGCGAAGAACGCGTCCCCGCCCTTGATGATGCGCCACTCGACCGAGAGCCCCGCGTCCTGCATGAGCGGCACGAGCGTGTACTGGATCTCGGCGACCCCGCCGCCGAACGCCGTGGCGGAGAGCTCGAGCACGCGCGCACCCTCGAGCGGCGCAGCGAGCTCGCGGATCTCGTCCATCACCCCGCGCGCCGCGATCGTCGCGTAGTCCGCAAGGGACTTGTGACCGACGTTGATGAGTTGGAGCACGCCTCGACGGAGGGTATGCCCGGGGTCGGCTAGAGGTTCTTCGCGAACCGCAGGCGCGAGCCACGCGTGCCGAGTTGCGACACGAGCTCGAACTCGTCGGCGATCGTCTTGATGATCGCAATGCCGAGCCCGCCCTCGGAGAGCTCGTCGTCTTTGTCGAACGACGTTGCCTCGTCGGGGTCGAAGCCGTCACCGTCGTCGACGACCTCGATCGCGAGACGGTCGGGCTCGAGCTCGTACGTCACCTCGACGTGACCGTCGCGCTCCGTGCCGTACGCATGCCGCACCGAGTTCGACACCGCCTCGGTCAAGGCGAGCTTCACGTCGGCCATCACGTCGTCGGCGATCTCGCGGAGTTGCGCGAGGCCGGTGAGCGCGAGCCGGCAGAGCGTGATGTACTCCGGCTTCGCCGGGATGCGCAGGATGACCGCACGGGAACCGTCGCCCCGTGTCGCGCCGTCGACCGAGAGATCGCTCATGGCGTGCACGTTGTCCTTATTCCGTAGATTCGCACTACTAAACCTGCCGATTTCTGCTGATTCGGCCGGCATTTCCGCTTCGTCGAGTCCTCGCTTACCCCGCATCGCGCCGCGCCTAACCCTATTCGTGATGTATGTCACAAAAGGATGTCTCATGTCAACACGCTGGCGAACCGTTTCCACGTGAAAAGAACCGGCCGGTTTCCACGTGGAATCCGGTGACCCGCCGGAGCGGCGTCCTAGACTAGGAGCGCCGTGGCTGCCCTCCCGCCAGCATCGGAGCGGCGCCGCCCGCGCCCCGGGTCGCTCGAACGGCCGATCAACGGGCGGCTCTACCGGGGGACGTGGCTGCTGGTCGGATTGCCGCTCCTCGTCCTCGCCTTCAGCGTCGCCCGGCCCGGCGCGCTCCAGCCGCCGCCGAACCTCCCCTCCGCCTTCGACAAGGACGTCGCCCGCTCGCTCGCGACCGAGCTCGCGAACAGTTGGCCGAACCGGCTCCCCGGCACGCCCGGCGCGACCGGCGCCGCCCGCTGGTTCAACGACCAGCTCGCGCCGTACGGCTACCAGGTGCGGCAGGAGCGCTTCACGGCCGATCTCGGCGGCCGCGGCCGCGTCCAGTTCATCAACCTGCTTGCGTTGCGCCCGGGGCGTTCCCTGAAGACGATCCTCCTCGTCGCGCACCGCGACGACTCCGGTGCGAGCGCGGGCGCAGACGACAACGCCTCGGGCACGGCGGCGCTCCTCGAGCTCGCCCGCGCCTATGCGCCCGCCGCCGGATCGACCCGCGTGCCGCTGCCGTACACGCTCGGGTTCCTCTCGACCGACGGGGCGGTCGACGGCGGGCTCGGGGCGGCCTGGTTCGCGGCGCACGCGGCCGAGGCCCAGAACGTGATCGGCGTCATCAATCTCGACACGATCGCCGGCGCCGGGCGGCCGCGCGTCGAGCTCGCCGGCGACACGCCACGCTCGCCGGCGCCGGGCCTCGTCGAGACCGTCCGCGGCCGGCTCGAGGCAGAGACTGGGGCGGAGCCGACCCGGCCGAGCGCGCTCCGCCAGCTCATCGACCTCGGCTTCCCGTTCAGCCTCTACGAGCAGGCGCCGTTCGTCACGCGCGGCATTCCGGCGGTGACGATCACGACGGCAGCAGACCGGCCCGCACTCGGCCCCCGTGACAACCCAGGCGCGCTGAAGGCAGGGCGGCTCGGGCAGATCGGCAGGGCGACCCAGAATGCGGTCGACGCGATGCAGCAGGGAATCGCGCTCGAACCGGGGCCGCCGAGCTACATCTATCTCGGCACTCGCGTCGTCCGCGGCTGGGCGATCGAGCTCGTGCTGATCGGGGCGCTCCTGCCATTCCTCGCCGTCACCGTCGACCTCTTCGCGCGCTGCCGGCGGCGGCGCATCCGGATCGCCCCCGCGCTGCGGAGCTACCGCAGCCGGCTCGGCTTCTGGCTCTGGTGCGGGGCCCTCTTCGGCCTCTTCAAGCTGGCCGGCGCGTGGGGCGGCGGCCCGGCGCGCCCGCTGTCGCTCACGAACGTGCAATGGCCTGCGGGCGCGCTCCTCGGCCTCGCGGCGCTCGCGGGGATCGGCTGGATCGTCGCCCGCGACCGGCTGCTGCCACGGCGGCCCGCTCGCGCCGAAGAGGTGATCGCCGGGCACACCGGCGCCCTGCTCGCGCTGAGCGTCGTCGCGCTCCTCGTCGTCGCGACGAATCCGTTCGCGCTCATCTTCCTCCTCCCCTCGCTCCATGTCTGGGTCTGGCTGCCCCAGGTCCGCCGTGGCCCGATCTGGGCGCGCGTGCTCGTGCTCCTCGCCGGCTTCGCCGGCCCCGGCCTGCTGCTCTGGGCGTTCGCCGGTCGCTACGGCCTCGGCTGGGACGCCCCGTGGTACATCGCCTCGCTCTTCGCGGCCGGCTACGCGCCGCTGCCGCTCTTCGTGATCGCCCTCGCCTGGGCCGCGTCGGCGGGGCAGCTCGCCGCTCTCGCCGGCGGCCGCTACGCGCCGTACCCCTCCGCTGCAGAGCGCCCTCCCCGCGGGCCCCTGCGCCAGACCGTGCGCACCATCGTGCTGGCGCAGCGCCGGCGGCGGCGCGCATCGGAGCAGCCACGACGCGCGTTACACGGCTGAGATGCCGCGGCTCGGAGGTCCACGCGCGGCGCGCCGTACCGCGTGCGCTACGAGCCGAGCCTGATCCAGCCAACCGTCGAGCCTGCACGGAGCTCACCGTCGCCGCGCGGCACATGGATGAGGGCGTCGGCCGCGGCGGCGCGGGCGATCATGTGCGACTCCTGGCCCGAGAGCGGGTCGAGGACAACCCCGTCGCGGTCCACGCGCGACCGCGCTCGCACGAACTCGTCGCGAGCGTCGTTTCGCCGCAATGACGCAGCGAGCACGCCGCGCTCGCTGCGCGGCAGCGGATCGTCGAGGCCCTGGAGCGCGCGCAGCGCCGGCTTGACGAAGAGCTCGCAGCCGACGAGCGACGACACCGGGTTCCCGGGCAGCCCGAACACGAGCGTCGCACCGCGGACGCCGAACGAGATCGGCTTCCCCGGCTTGATCGCGACTCGCCAGAACACCTCCTCGACGCCGAGCTCCGCCTCGATGCGGCGCACGAGGTCGTGCGGCCCGACCGAGACACCGCCCGACGTGACGAGGACGTCCGCCGCCAGCCCGCGCTCGAGCGCCTCCCGGTGCGCAGGCTCGTCGTCGGCGACCGTCGGCAGCAGCTCGATGTCGGCGCCCGCGGCGGCGAGCGCGGCCGCGAGCATGAGCCCGTTCGACTCGTAGATCTGACCAGGCCCGAGCTCCGCGCCGACCGGGACGAGCTCGCTGCCCGTCGCAAGCAGGGCGACCTGCGGACGGCGCGCAC
>Ga0307312_10001820_pt1 | contig 11077 bp, 10 predicted proteins | sample ER_DNA_202_FD_194489 | JGI IMG/M metagenome (GOLD analysis project Ga0307312, IMG submission 194489) | Bulk soil microbial communities from the East River watershed near Crested Butte, Colorado, United States - ER_DNA_202 | ecosystem: Environmental > Terrestrial > Soil > Floodplain | place...
ACGCGTACACGGCTTGATCCTGGGCTAGGAGGTTGATCGCGTCCGTGAGCTGCACCTCACCGCCGACACCGGGCTCGACCGCTCGGATGCAGTCGAAGATCTCAGGGGTGAGGACGTACCGCCCGATCGCCGCAAGGTTCGACGGCGCCTCCTGGGCCGACGGCTTCTCGACGACGCCGATGACCCGGGCCAGGCGATCCTCGACGAACTCGGGCTGGATCGATCCGTACATGCTGATCTCGTCGCGCGAGACCTCCATCGCGGCCAGGACGCTGCGACCGTATCGCTCGTGCACTTTCAGCATCTCGTCGAGCAGCGGGTTGGACTCGGCGATGATGTCGTCGCCGAGCAGCACCGCGAACGGCTCCTCGCCGACGTGATCTTGCGCGGCTCCCACGGCGTGACCGAGCCCGAGCGGGTCCTTCTGCCGGATGTAGTGCACCGTGGCCATATCCGAGATCTCGCGGACCTGCTTCAACTCCTCGAACTTCCCCTTCGCCTCCAGGAAGTGCTCGAGCTCGAGCGAGCGATCGAAGTGATCCTCGATCGACCGCTTGCCGCGGCCGGTGACGATGAGGATGTCGGTGAGCCCGGCGCGGACAGCTTCCTCGACGACATACTGGATCGCCGGCTTGTCCAGGAGCGGCAGCATCTCTTTCGGCTGCGCCTTCGTCGCCGGAAGGAACCGCGTGCCGAGTCCCGCTGCGGGGATGACCGCTTTCCTGACCTTCATGGCCCTCCTCCCGAAGGAGCCCGTTCTCGAGGGAGCCGGAGCATACCGTCTCCGGCCGTCGGGTCGCAGTCCTCCATCGGGGTGAACGGGAACGCAGCTACACTTCGTTCATGCCCACGTACGAGTACGCCTGCACGAGTTGCGGGCAGCACGTCGAGATCTTCCAGCGGTTGGCCGAGCCACCGCTCGAGACGTGCGTCGCGTGCGGCGGGCACATGCGCAAGGTCTTCTTCCCGGCCGGCATCGTGTTTAAAGGTTCAGGTTTCTACGCGACCGACAGCCGAGCGAAGTCGAACACCTCCGCATCCTCGGACTCGGGATCGAGCTCGTCGGGTTCGGAGTCGAAGGCGGGTTCGGGCTCGGGCTCCGAGGCGAAGAAGGCCGACTCCTCCACTGGCGGCTCGTCCGACGGCGCGACCTCGAGCGGCACCTCCGAGACGAAGCCCGCTCGAAAGCCGGCTCCCAAAGAGAAGAGCGCGTGACCTCGGCCGAGATCGGCGTCTTCGGAGGGTCGGGCTTCTATTCGTTCCTCGAGCGCACCGAGACCGTGGACGTCGACACGCCCTATGGCAAGCCGTCGGCGCCCCCGATCGTGGGCGAGGTGGGCGGCCGCAGCGTCGCGTTCATCCCGCGGCACGGGCTCGCGCACGAGTTCCCGCCCCACGTGGTCCCGTACCGGGCGAACGTGTGGGCCATGAAGGAGCTCGGGGTGCAGCGGATCCTCGGACCGAACGCGTGCGGATCGCTCCAAGAGCACGTGAAGCCCGGCGACTTCGTGGTGTGCGATCAGATCGTCGATCGCACCCGGACGCGGCCGCACACGTTCTACGACGGTCCCCAGACCACCCACATCTCGTTCGCGGACCCGTATTGCCGCACGATGCGCGAGGTCACCATCCGCAAGGGCGGCGAGCTCGGCATCTCGATGCACGACCGCGGGACGGTGGTCGTGATCGAGGGCCCGAGGTTCTCCACGCGCGCCGAGTCCGCCTGGTTCGCGGCGGCCGGGTGGGAGGTCATCAACATGACCCAGTATCCCGAGGCTCCGCTCGCGCGCGAGCTGGAGCTCTGCTACGCGAACATCTCGCTCATCACCGACTACGACGTCGGTGTGGAAGGCGTCGCCCCCGTCACGCACGAGGAGGTCGTCCGCGTGTTCGGCAAGAACAACGCGAAGCTCCGCGACCTACTCTTCGCGGTCATCCCCGAGCTGCCGGTCGAGCGCACCTGCCCGTGCGCGGCCGCGCTCTCGGGTGCGCGCGTCGAAGCGTAAGGTGCGGGTACCATCGGCCGTATGAGCGACGACCCGGTGCTCGTCACGATCGAGCTGCGGTTCCGCACCACGGAGGACCCTCACCAGCTCGGTGAGCGTGTCCGCGAGTCCGTCGCGTTGATCGTCGGCCGCGAGGAGCTGGAGGACTACCGGCTCCGGGTCCTGCCGCTCTCGTCACCGAAGAAACCGCGCGCCGTGTGACTCGGTTCACTGCGGGCCCCTCGGGCGCGCGTTAGCGTCGGTTCCGCCTCCTCCCGAGGATCCACGCGGAAGGAGACCCATGCGGCGACGCTGGTCGCCCACGTCGAAGCTGTTCGCGGTGCTCGCGATCGCCAGCGGGCTCGGGGCGTTCGCCCTCGTCCAGGGCTATGAACGCCAGCTCGAGGCGCTCCGCCCGGCCGTGGGCTCGCCGGTGCAGCTCGTGGAGGCCGCTCGGTCGCTCGCGCGCGGCACCGTGCTCACCGAGGACGCGGTCACGGTCGCCGAGGTCCCCTCGGCCTTCGTCCCGCCCGGCGCGGTGCGCACGCTCGAGCAGGCCATCGGTCGGACGCTGGTGTCCGATCTGTGGCAGGGCGAGATCCTCACGCGGACGCGCGTCGGGGTGGAAGGTGGGCCCGTCGCATCGCAGATCCCGTCCGGCTTGCGGGCGTTCACGGTGCCTTCCGGCATGCCGCCCGGGACGGTTCGACCGGGTGATCGTGTGGACGTGCTCGCAACGTTCGGCGGACAGCATCCGCACACCGAGACCGTATCGTCCGGGCTCGAGATCCTCCTCGTCCTGGACGAGGACCCGGGCAGCTCGGGCTTCGCACCGCAGGACGCCGGGCCGGCGCTCGTGCTCCTCGTCAGTCCCGACGCCGCCGAGCACCTCGCGTACGCGAAGGCGTTCGCGGACCTCACCGTCGTCGTCGCGCCCATGTCGGGCTGACGTTTCTCGCTCGGTCTTTGCCCCGGTCCTTGGCCCGATCGCCGGGTAGGATGTGCCGCGCCCCGCCCTCGGCCAGGAGCCTCCACTGACCATCTTGCAGGCGATCGTGCTCGGCATCACCCAAGGGGTGACCGAGTTCGCTCCCGTATCGAGCTCGGGACATCTCATCCTCGTTCCCTGGCTGTTCAACTGGCCGATCCTGCACGACGCGAACCTCAACAAGACGTTCGACGTGGCCCTGCACGTCGGGACGCTCGTGGGGGCGCTCGTGTACTTCCGTCACGACGTCGTTCGGTACCTGGCCGCCTGGGTGCGCTCGATCAAGGCGCGCTCGATCGGCTCAACCGACGAGCGCCTGGCGTGGGCCCTCGTGATCGGCACGATCCCGGGAGCCATCGCCGGAGCGCTCTTCGAGGACGTGATCCAGCGGAAGCTCGGCGCGCCGTGGCTCATCGCGGTGATGCTCGCCGTGTTCGCCGTGATCCTCTACGTCGTGGACAAACGGATGGATCAGCGCCGAAGCTTGGACGGCCTGTCGATCGGGAACGGCCTCGTGCTCGGGCTCGCGCAGGCGCTCGCGCTGCAGCCCGGCGTTTCACGCTCCGGCGTGACGATCACCGCAGGACGGGCGATGGGTCTGGACCGAGCGTCGGCGGCGCGGTTCTCGTTCCTGCTCGCCCTGCCGATCGTCGCGGGCGCCGGGCTGTTCAAGGGCATCGACCTCGCGCGGACCGGCCTCCCGGCAGGCATGGGAGGACCGTTCCTGTGGGGGACGATCTCGTCCGCGATCAGCGGCTTCCTCGTCATCGCGTTCCTCTTGTCGTACCTGCGCAAGCACGACTTCTTGCCGTTCCTCATCTACCGGTTGGCCGTCGCCGCGCTGGTGCTCGGGATCATCGCGGCCGGCGTCCGGCCCGCGACGATCTAGCGCCCGCGGAGACGCCGACCCACGCTCAGCGGTTAGCGCGAGACCTCGATCCCGTCGTAGCCGGTCGCTCCGCTCGGGAAGGGGTCGGCGACCTGCATCGTCTGCGTCGCGCCCGTCCCATCGGTCGCTCGAACGAAGACCACGTGGTCACCAGGCTCGGGCGCCCAGTCGTACCGCCACTGGCGCCAGGCGACCGGCGAGAGCGCGCTCCGGAGTGCCGCGACGTTCCAGGTCGCCCCGTCGTCGGTCGAAACCTCCACCTTCGAGATGCCCCGCTCGCCCGCGAACGCGATCCCCGCGACGGTGACCGTCTCCGGGAGCACGGCGTGGTCGATCGGGACGTCGATCCGCGAACCCGTATTCACGATGGCCGCCTTTACCCATCCGCGCTGCTCCCAGAACCCCTGGTACGGCCGGTCCACGACGTCGATCGCCACGAGCCACTTCGGGTTCTTCATCCCGTACGTGCCGGTGGACAAGACGCGCGCTGGGAAGCCGTGCGCGCGTGGCAACACGTTGCCGTTCATGCCGGTCGCGATGAGGGTCGAAGGATCCACCGCCTTCGCGATCGGCAGGCTATCCGAGTATCCGCCCGCGGCCGAGAAGACAACCTCGACGGCAGCCGCCTGGAGTCCGGCCCGCTCGAGGATCAGGTGCAACGGCACACCCGTCCACTTCGCCGTCGAGATCAAGCGCTGTCCGATCCTGTTGCTGATGCATTCCAGCGTCTGATACCGCTCGATCGCGGGGAACGCCTTCAGTTCGTCGTACGTGAGCTCGAACGGGTGGTCCACGAGACCCCCGACCTGCAGGCGCCACGCGACGGGATCGATGTCCGGGTCGATGAGTTCCTCGTCGACGACGTAATGGTGCGCGGTCGAGGTGACGAGCGGGGTGAGACCGGCGATGTCGTCGAACGCCGAATCACCCGGCGCCGGCGATGGCAGCGTGACCTCGGTGACGTTCGCCAGATGCAGCCGATCAAGACCCGGATCCCTCCGTCGGTAGAGGAGTCGCCCGAGGTCCGCGACGCCGAACGCGATCGCCCCCACCCCGAGCATCGCCGACCGCAGGAAGAAGCGGCGGGTGAGCTCGGTAGCCTTCCGGGGCGGAGGAGACGTGATCCGCTCATGCACCCACCGAGCTGCGCCACCCGCGGCCACGTATACGGGTACGGTCACGAGCGCGAACGGCACCCTGCCGAGCGACTGCGGATACGTCACATACAACCCCACCGACAGAGCCCAGAACGGCAGGAACGAGATCCACCAGAGCGCGGAGCCGCGCGTCCGTTTCCCGGCGAGCGCCCGGACGGCGATGCCGGCGAGCAGCCCCGCCACCACGAAGCCGAGGCAGGTCCCGAGCAACGCCAGCCGCTGGGCCCAGTGACCGAGTCGGTCGATGAAGAAGCTGTTCACCTGTCCGGAGGTCACGCGCACCAATCGCTGGGCGATGTTCACAGGCACGAACGCAACCTTCGTCCACAGGGTGGAGAGCGCCGCCAGGGACGCGGTGAGCACGGCCGTGCCCGCGAGCCCGGCGACGGCGGGAGCGCGCGAGCTCGAAGCGGTCACGGTCGGAGCGGTCGTCGCGGCAGTGGTCATCGCTGCCAGTTCGGTCTCGGGCAGGGGACGGTTCGTATCGCGGACCGACCGAAGTCGTTGCAGGCTGCGTCGCTCAGACGCCGGCGACGGTCATCTCGCCGATGAGGATCGAGGGAACGCCCACCGAGGAGAAGAAGCGCAGGTCGCTCCCGACGGCCGCGACCGAGCGCAGCATCTCCGGGATCGTGCTCGCGATGGTCATCTCGCGCAGCGGCTCGCCCAGCGCACCGCCCGAGATCCGCAGGCCCGTCGCGCCGACCGAGAACTCCCCGCTGATCGGGTTCGCTCCCGAGTGCACGCCCGATACGTCTTGGATCAGCACGCCGCCCTCGGCCGCGCGGAGGATCTCCTCGGGGCTCGACGCACCGGCGTCGACGAAGAAGTTCGAGGTGCCCACGCCCGGTGTCGTGCGATAGCCGCCGCGGCTCGCGTTCCCCGTCGATACGGTCCCGCCGCGCCTGGCCGTGTACGTGTTGTGCAAGAACCCGTTCAACACCCCCTTCCCGATCAGCTCGGTGCGGCCCGTCGGCACCCCTTCGTCGTCGAATGGAGCCGCGGCGGGACCCTCGAGCAACCGCCCGTCGTCGACCAGCGTCACGATCCCGGCGGCCACCTGCTCTCCTACGAGCTCCGCGAACAGCGAGCGCTGCTTCTGCACTGCCTCGGCGGAGAGCGCACCCGCGAGCACGCCGAGGAACGAGGACCCCGCGAACGGATCGAACACCACCGGGACGCGCGCCGTCTGGGGCTTCGTCGCGCCGAGCATGCGCGCCGCGCGCTCCACGCCCTCACGGGCCACGTCCTGCCAGTCGAGCTCGGCGAGTCTGCGTCCGACGCGGAACGAGAAGCCCGTCTGTGTATCGTCGTCCTCCTCCGCGAGCGTGACCACCACACACCAGCAATCGGTGCGCGCGTACTCGGCGGACACCCCCGCGGTCGACGCGATTGCGACGCGGGAGACGGCGTCGCCGTACTGCGCGCTCTCGACCTTGCGCACCCGAGGATCGCTCGAGGTCGCGACCCGCTCGAGATCGAGGGCCAGCTGCACCCGGCGATCGGTATCCATGGCCGCTTGGTCCTCGTGGAAGAGGCCGTCGATCGGCTCGATCGACGAGGACGATGGCAGGGCTTGATGCTCGTCCTCGGAGGCGAAGCCCGCGTTCTCGCGAGCCTGGGCGACCGCCCGCCGCACCTCGTCCTCGGAGGGATCGGCAGCGTACGCGTAGCCGAGTCGCCCCCGGGCGATGAGCCGGACTCCGACGCCGCGCGACTCGGCGAAGGTCAGACCCTCGACCTCCCCTTTGTGCGCCTCGACCTCGACGCGACGGGTTTCCTCCGCGTACGCCTCCACGGCCTCGCCGCCGCTCGCGGCCGAGATCGCCACGTCGCAGAGCTCGTGCAGGTCAGGCACCCGTGCCACCGACGGTCAGGCGCGAGATCCGCAGGGTCGGCGAGCCGCTGCCGACCGGCACCCCTTGTCCATCCTTGCCGCACACGCCTTCCCACGTGCCGAAGTCGTCCGCGACGGCGTCGATCGCGGACATGACCTCCATCGCCCGCCCGATGAGGTTCGCGCCGCGCACCGGTGTCGTGACCTCGCCACCCTCGATCAGGAACCCCTCCGAGACGCCGAACACGAAGTCGCCGGTGGCGGGGTTCGTCTGCCCTCCGCCGAGGTTCGTCACGTACACACCCCGATCCGTGGACGCCAGCACCTCCGCTGGGTCCGAAGCGCCGTTCAGGATGTACGTGTTCGTCATCCTCGGGATCGGCGGATGGGCGTACGACTGGCGCCGGCCATTGGCCGTCGAGGGCGCGCCGTCCTTCTCGGCGCGGAGCCGGTCGTACAGCCAGCCACGCAGCACGCCCTCCTCGAACATCACGGTCCGCTCGGCGGGTGCGCCCTCGTCGTCGAAGGAGAACGAACCCCAGCCGTTCGCGATCGTGGAGTCATCGACGCCGGTGACGAGGGCGGAAGCGACCTGCTCCCCGATCCGCCCTCGGTACACCGAGGCCTCCTTGTCCACGATGTCCGACTCAAGCGGATGTCCGACCGCCTCGTGAAACAGCACCCCGCCCATGCCCGGCCCCAGCACGACCGTCATCTCGCCCGCGGGAGCCGGCATGGAGTCGAGCATGGTCACCGCACGCTTCGCGGCGACCTCGGCGGTCGCGACGGCCGGGTGAGCGTCGAAGAACTCGAGCCCCGAGAGCGCGGCGGGGCCGTACGAACCGGTCTGGATGTTGCCGTCGCGGCCCGCGACAACCGTTACGTAGAACCGCACCCGAGGCCGATGCTCCTCGACCCATCGTCCGTCGGACGTCGCGATGAGCACCCGCTGCACCGAGTCGCCGTAGCTCGCGACGACCTGACGGACCTCGGGGCTGACCGATCGGGCGGCGTCATCTGCCGCACGGAGCCAGGAGACCTTGTCGGCGGCTCCCGCGTCGGCGGCCGGTCGCTCGGCGCGGTGCACGACGCCCGGCTCGAGCGTCCGCAGGTCGACGACGTCGCCGGTTGAGCCTCCCTTCACCGCCGCGGCGGCGGCACCGGCCGCCTCGAGCAAGGCGCCGCGGTCGAGCCGGTTCGAGAACGCGTACCCGAACGATGTCCCGAGCGCCACGCGAACCCCCGCCCCGCGATCGAGACCGGTGGTGAGCTCCTCGACCTTCCCGTCGTCGAGCTTGATGGAAACGGAGGCGCGCTCCTCGACGAAGAGCTCGGCGAAGGAACCACCTCGGGACCGGGCGGCTCGGAGGACGTCCCGCACGAGGTCCCGGTCGAGCATGCGGGCGATGCTATCAACGGCGGCTTGCTAGAGTCCGCGCCGAAGGAGCCGGATGCGCCCACCCGTGAAGACGCTCGTCACCGCGCTCGCGCTGATGTCGCTCGTCGGCGCATGTAGCACGAGCGCCGGTCCCGCGGCATCGCCCTCCTCGGCGCTCCCGTCGGGGACCGCGCAGCCCACGGCCGACAACGGCATCCCGTCGGGTGTGATCGGTGGGATCCCGACGGGTGCGCTCGGATCGGGCGGGGTGTTGCCCTCGACCTCGCCGGGCGCCGGGACGGGCAACATCTCGACCGGTCAGATCACCGAGGACGTCTCCGGCGACATCCACGCGCAGGCGAAGCTCACGGAACTCCTCTCGGCCGTGTACTCACCACCACCGGGAGGCATGGCGCTCGTGTGGACCGCCGGTGGCGCGGACCCCACGACGGTCGGGCTCGGCGGGACCTCGTTCGTCGGGACCCGGCCGACCTCGCCGACGCTCGTGCTCTCGCTCGTCGCGATCGGGAACACGTCCGCGTCGTTCACCTCGACGAACGGCGAGTGCAGCATCACGGTCGACTCGGCGGGGGCCGCGAACATCGCCGGCAGCTTCGCGTGCACCGGGCTGCACACCACGAGCGGCGCCACCGTCGACGTCTCGGGCACCTTCCGAGCGAGCGGATAGGTCCGACGACGGAAGGAAGCACCGGGCGGCGCGCCGACGGGTGGCTCCTCGCGGCGCTGGCCGCCGGGCTCTTCCTCTGGTTCCTCGGTCCCTCCGCGATCCATGAGTTCCGGTTCCCCCTCGGCCCCGATGCGCCCGTGTACCTGTGGTGGACGCGCCTGGCCGGGTACGAGGGGCTGTCGGCTGTGGGGAACCGACCCGGCATCCCCGCCCTCGCCTTGGTGCTGGACGGCACGTTGCACCTTCCGCTCGTCGCGACGCTCGCGGGTCTCGAGAGCGTCTTCGGGGTCGCCATCGGTCTCGGCTCGGCCGCGCTGGTCCGTGGGATGGAGCGTGGGAGGGCTGCGTGGGTGCTGGCGGGGATCCTCGCGGGCACGTTCGCCGTGCACCTCGCGGCGGGGTACCTCGCGAACCTCGCGTTCGCCGCGCTGTTCCTGGCCGCCGCGGTGACGCTCGGTCGCGCCGAGCGCAGAGCGACCGTCGCAGCAGCCGTGCTCCTCGGCGCGAGCGGACTGGCCCACCCGTTGTTCTTCTTGCTCGGGGTCGCGATCTTGGCGATCTCGGCTGCGCTCGCATGGCGCATCGATCGCGCGGAAGCGGGGAGGGTTGCTGCCGCCGCGCTGGGAGGCGGAGCGACGCTCGGCGCCGGCCTGCTCCTGCTCTCGATCGGGCCAGGTCCGCTGAGCGTCGACACATCGCGAGACGGGTTCCTGCGGCGAGCGGGTCTCGGCGATGCGTTGCGGAGCATCTACCTCGACCGATTCCTGCACCGGTGGACGAGGTACGTGCAGTGGGCGTCGGTGCCGCTCGCGATCGGCGGGCTGCGCGACGCCACCGGGTTCGAGGGGCGGTTCCTGCGCGCTTGGGGCATCACCCTCGTCGCGGGCGTGGGCGTTGCCCTCGCGACGGGAGTCGCTCCCGCCGATCGGTTCATCACGTTCGGATACGTGGTGCCGATCCTCGCGGCGCTCGGCCTCGTCCGGCTCTGGCGAGCGCTCGGTGCGCGCCGGGCGCTCGCGCTCGCCGTGACGGGCGCGCTCACCGGGGCGATGCTCGCGGGCGCGCTCATCGCGTGGGTCCGCCAAGAGCCCTTCCTATCCGAGCTCGAGGTCTCCCGGGTCGCGACGGCCGCGCGGTACGCCGCTGGCACGGCGACGGGCACGGCGCTCGTGTTCGTCGTGAACGACGTCGAACCGAGCGTCACGTTCCTCGCCACCCGCGCGGCGAACGTGATCCGCGCCGGCATGCCCCCGGATCGCATCTGGGACGTCGTCCTGCGCGTTCCGTGGCCCGAGGCTCCCGCGCCCACCGAGCGATGGGAGCTCGCGCACCTCACACGCGACGACGCCCTCGCCGCCGAGCAGGCAGCCAACGGAGCTGCCACCTTCATCCTGGCTCCGTTCGATCGCCTGGACACCCCATCGGGATCGGGACCCGTATCGGAGGGCGTGTTCGTCACACCGCCGTCCATCGCTCCGCGCCCCGTGATCGATCCGCTCGAGCCCTCCTCTCCGGCCCAGATCGCCCTCGCGGCGCTCACCGTGTTCGCACTGCTCGGAGCAGCGGGGTACGGATGGGCGCGAGCCGGCTCGAGCAACACGTGGAAGGCAGTGGCGCTCGCTCCGGCGTTCGGCACCGCGGTGATCGTCGTGCTGGGGATCGCGCTCGAGCTTGCCGGTCTCTCGCTGACCGGCGCGACCGGGCCGACGATCGTGTTTGTGCTATCGGGAGGAGGTGGCTACCTCACGTGGTTCGTCCTCGAGCGGCGCGCCGCTCCGGACGCGATGCAGGAGATCGATCGACAACCACACGAGTAGCCCGATCACCACCGGCGTCACGACGTAATGCCCCCAGAACAGGTTCGCGTCGTACGCGGCCGCGAACCGGCCCGGCTCGGCGGTGAACTGCGACACCGTCAGCGCCGAGCTGGCACCGATGATCACCGCACGCGGCACCGATGGCAGCAGCCACGCCAGCGGCAACACCCACGTCACGTACCAGGGCAGCAGCACCGGCCCGAGGAGCATCAGGAACAGCAACCCCCATCCCCATCCTGCCCCGAGCGCGAACGGCGTGACCGTCCCGCCACGGCGCGCGAGCGCCCGCGCGATCAGGAACACCGCCGCGAGCAACAACATCGGGAACGCGATCTGCG
>Ga0307312_10001822_pt1 | contig 11074 bp, 12 predicted proteins | sample ER_DNA_202_FD_194489 | JGI IMG/M metagenome (GOLD analysis project Ga0307312, IMG submission 194489) | Bulk soil microbial communities from the East River watershed near Crested Butte, Colorado, United States - ER_DNA_202 | ecosystem: Environmental > Terrestrial > Soil > Floodplain | place...
GCGGTGGCGATCTGCCACGCGCTGGCGCCGCCGCTGCTCAAGATTGCGTAAGCCCCTTGCTCGGTCCTACTGGGCCATCGGGGGGCGGCGCTCGTCCTCGTCGGCGCCGGTTGCACGCTCGACCAGGGTCCGCCTCCTCCGCCTGTCTCCTGACGCTGCGCCGCTTAAGGAGGACCGTCCGGTCTCGCGCCTAACCTGACCTCATGATCTCGCGGCTACGCGGGGAGGTCGTCACGCGCTCGCCGACCGGCGTCGTTCTCGACGTCGGCGGGGTCGGCTACCTCGTCAACCCCACGGAAAGCGCGCGGCGGAAGGCCGAGCCCGGGGGCGAGGTCGTGCTCGAGACCTACCTGCACGTGCGCGAGGACGCCCTGCAGCTCTTCGGGTTCGCCGAAACGGCCGAGCGGGAGCTCTTCGAGCTGCTGCTCTCCGTCCAGGGCGTCGGCCCGAAGGTCGCGCTGGCAATCGTGTCCGGCTCCTCGCCCGACGAGTTGCGCCGTGCGATCGCACTCGAGGACACGGCCCGCTTCCAGGCAATCCCTGGCATCGGCAAGAAGACCGCCGAGCGCGTCGTGCTGGAGCTGAAGGAGCGGCTCGGCTCGGTCGGAGAGGCACAGGCGGCGTCGCCGCTCGCGCCGAAGACGCATCTCGTCGCCCGTGACGCGCTCGTGGAGCTCGGCTACTCCCTCGCGGAGGCGGAGACGGCGCTTGCCGGCACGGATCCGGAGGCGCCGCCGGAGGAACGCGTGCGTGAGGCGCTGCGGAGAGCTGCATGAGCGCGGCGGCGGAAGAGACTCAGTTCCTGGCCCCATCGATCCGGCCGGAGGAAGATGAGCTCGAACGCTCGCTGCGGCCGCGTAACCTGGGCGAATTCGTCGGCCAGGAGCGCGTCAAGGAGCAGCTCGCGATCACGCTCGAAGCGGCTCGCGGCCGCAAGGAGGCGCTCGACCACCTCCTGCTGATCGGCCCGCCGGGGCTGGGGAAGACGAGCCTCGCCTACATCGTCCGCGAGGAGCTCGGCGTCGGCCTCCGCACGGTCGCCGGGCCGGCGCTCGAGCGGAAGGGCGACGTCGCGGCGATTCTGACCGGCCTCGGGGAGCGCGACGTTCTCTTCGTCGACGAGATCCACCGCCTGTCGAGCGCGGTCGAGGAGATCCTCTACCCGGCGCTCGAGGACTACCGGCTCGACATCGTCGTGGGCCAGGGCCCGGCCGCGCGGACGCTAACGCTCGACCTGCCGCCGTTCACTCTGATCGGGGCGACCACCCGAACGGGGTTGCTGACGACGCCGCTGCGCGACCGCTTTGGCATGACCTTCCGCCTCGAGCACTACGAGCCCGACGAGCTCGCGCTGATCGTCCGGCGCTCGGCCCGAATTCTCGGCGTCGAGATCTCCGGCGACGCGTCGACCGAGATCGCCGGCCGCGCACGAGGGACGCCACGGATCGCGAACCGGATCCTCAGGCGCGTCCGCGACGTCGCCGAGGTTCGCCACCAGGGCAAGATCACGGTGGAGATCGCGCGCGAGGCGCTCGAGTTGATGGAGGTCGACGGGGACGGCCTCGAGCGCTCCGACCGCGCGCTCCTGCGGGCGATCGTCGAGAAGTTCGACGGCGGCCCGGTCGGCCTCTCGACGCTGGCGGTGACGCTCGGCGAGGAGCCGGACACGATCGAGGACGTCTACGAGCCCTATCTGCTCCAGCTCGGGTTCATCCAGCGAACGCCCCGCGGCCGGATCGTGACGAAGCTCGGACGAGCCCACGTCGGCGCGCCGGCCAAAGCGGACGACGAGCGGCTCTTCTAGCCGGTTGGAATTCGATCGCTACACGATCGCGCTGCTAATCCTGCGGCCGGACGCGCCGCAGCTCGACGAGGAAGCGGCGGCGGCGCTCCAGGACGCGCACCTGGCGCACCTCGCCGACCTGCACGAAGCGGGCCACCTGCTCGCGGCCGGTCCGCTTTCGGACGAGAAGTTCCGGGGTCTCTCGATCCTGAAGGTCGACCCCGAGCGGGCTCGCGAGCTCAAGGAGAAGGATCCCGCCGTCCAGATAGGAAGGTTCTCCGTCAAGGTCATCTCCTGGATGCTGCCGGCCGGTGCGATCAGCTTCTCGCGGACTCGGTTTCCACGCTCGGTTGCCGACACCGCGGACTAGCGCCTGAACTGCACCTCGTGCCAGGACGGGATCGGCGCCACCTCGAGCAGGGCACGGTCGCCGCGGCGCGGGTCGACGTACGCGAACTCGCTGGTCTCGTCCTCCCAGGCGATCTCGAGCCGGCCGTCCTTGACCCAGTGGTCGAGCCACGCGCCGCGGAAGACGAGCTTGCGCAGCCAGTAGACGAGTGACTCGCCGCCGACCAAGGAGAGCTGCTCCCAGTGCCGGACGAGGTAGATGCCGAGTCCGCTGCGCGGCTCCGCGATCCGGCCGTCAGCGGTCAACTCCACGAGGTCGGCTGTCTCGTCCTCGTCGAGGTCGTTTCCCTCGACGAGCCCGAGCTTGACCGCCGCCGCGGTTACGCGCTGCTCGAAGTCGAAAGCGTTGAAGCTGAAGCGAAAGCCAAGGAACTCGACCACGTAATCGTCACCCGACGAGTAGCTCGGTTCCGGCACAAAGGGAGGATAACCGTGGCTAGAGTCGTTACTCATGAGCGCGAGAGCGGCGGCGATTTCAGGCCTCGTGGTGGGGGCGCTGGTGCTCGCGGTCGCCTGGTTGTTCGACGTCTCGGTCAGCCATGTCACCCTGCTGGCCCCGGTCGTCGTGCTCGTCGCCGCGGCGGTCGCCGGGCTTGCGGTCTTCTGGTACCGCGCCGCCGCAGACTCACTCCGCCAGTCGAGGCACCCGCGAATGATCCTGGGTGCCGCCGCCGCCGTCGTGGCAGTCGGGATCGTGCTGACGGTGCTCGGCGTCGAGCTTCCTCGCGAATAAGCGTCAGCTTCGTAACGAAACTGCCTCGACTGTTGGCGGCAGCGCCGATTCCGCCCGCAGGATGAGAATCCCGCCCTCGTTCCGTCCGGCGCGCTCCCTAGCGTGGACTGCCCATGAACGAGGGCACCTGGACGATCGAACCATGTGAGCGCGACGCCGTCGCGACGCTCGCTCGTGAGCTCTCGCTCAGCCCGACGACGGCGGCCGTGCTCGTCCGGCGTGGGTACGAAGACGTGGCCGGCGCGCGCGCGTTCCTCGAGGGCGCGCTGCCGGCGCACGACGCGTTCGGCCTCGGGGACATGGCCGCCGCGTGTGAGGCAATTCGCGCCGCGGTCGCCGAAGGAAGGCGCATCTGCGTCTACGGTGACTACGACGCGGACGGGATCTGTGCGACCACCCTGGCCGTCCTGATCTTGCGCGAGCTCGGGGCCGAGGTCGAATGGCATCTGCCCAGCCGCTTCGACGAGGGTTACGGCGTCCGCGAGGAGACGCTCTCGCGGCTCGCCGGTGACGGCTGCGGTCTCGTCCTGACGGTCGATTGCGGGATCACGGCGACCGCCGAGGTCGCGGCAGCCAAGGCGCTCGGCCTCCAGATTGTCGTCAGCGACCACCACCGCCCGGCTGACGAGCTACCCGACTGCCCTCTCGTCGGGCCGTATCGAGAGTCCGCGTACCCGTTCGGCGAGCTCTGCGGCACCGGGGTCGTGTTCAAGCTCGGCCAGGGTCTCCTCGGCGTCGACTCGGAGGCGTTGCTGCGGCATCTCGACCTGGTCGGGATCGCGACGATCGCCGACGTCGTTCCGCTCGTGGACGAGAACCGCGGCCTGGCGATCGCGGGGCTGCGGGCGCTCGCGAGCACGCAGAAACCCGGCTTGCGCGAGCTGATGAAGGTCGCTCGGGTCGATCCGGCTGCAGCCGACGCGGCCTCGGTCGGTTTTCGTCTCGCGCCGCGGCTGAACGCGGCGGGGCGGCTCGGCCATCCCGAGGCGGCCCTCGAGCTGCTGCTGACGGAGAACCGCGACCAGGCGGCAAGGCTCGCTCATCGTCTCGACGAGCTGAACCGCGACCGGCAGGCGGTCGAAGAACGAATCCTCCGCGAGGCTGTTGAGGAAGTCGAGTCGTGGCCGGAGGCGAAGCAGCAGCGGCGGGGCTACGTGCTCGCGCGAGAGGAGTGGCACGAGGGCGTGATCGGGATCGTGGCCTCCCGGCTGGTCGAGCGCTACCACCGGCCGGTCGTGCTGATCGCGGGCGGCGAGCGCGAGTGGAAAGGCTCGGGCCGCACCAGCGGTAGCTTCGACCTGCATGGCGGCCTTGCCGCCTGCTCCGACCACCTCGTCCGCTTCGGGGGACACCGCGCCGCGGCCGGGCTCTCGATCGAGCCCGCTCACGTGGAGGCCTTCACGGTGGCCTTCGCCGAGCACGCCGATGAGAATCTTCCGGAAGAGCAGCTGCGGCCGCGGACGGCGGTCGATGCACTCGTGCACGGCTCCGAGCTGACGCTGGACCTCTGCGCTGAGCTCGCGCGGCTTGCGCCCTTCGGGCTCGGAAATCCCGGCGTCACCCTGCTCGTGGCGGGCTGTGAGCTCAGCGACGTCTCCACTGTCGGAGACGGCAAGCATCTGCGCTTCCGGGTCAAGGACGGGCCTCGCGATGCGGGCAGCGCGATCGCGTTCGGCTTCGGCCGCCAGCTCGACCGTTTCAGGCAGGAAGAGCGATTCGACGTTGCCTTTCGGCTCGAAGAGAACCGCTGGAACGGCACGGTGGCGCCGCAGCTCGTGGTCAAGCGAGTCTTCGACGGCGAGCCTCGCTATCGGGAGCTGCGCGAGTGGCTAGCCGGGCTCTGGCGCGAAGGAGCCGAGGCCTGGCCGCTCGAGGCGGCGACGATCTTTGCCGAGCTCGAGCTCGGCGATGACGAGTCCGGGCGCCGCCATCTCCTTGAATCGCCGGCTTTCCGCGCCTTGCTCGAGGCGCCGCCGACGCTGGCCAAAGCCGCCTGACCAAAAGGAGGTGATGCCAAACCGCGGGAGTACACTTTTTCCATGACGATCCTCGAAGCGGGCGAGAAACACCAAGAGCTCCTCGACGAGCTTCTCTCGGACATCGAGGCCTATAACCCTGAGGTCGATCGGGAGTTGCTCGCCCGGGCATTCCGCTTCGCCGCCGACGCGCACGAGGGACAGCAGCGCCGCTCCGGCGAGGCGTTCATCCGCCATCCCTGGGGCGCCGCGATGATTCTCGCGGAGCTGCGCCAGGACGAGCAGACGATCGCCGCCGCGCTTCTTCACGACGTCGTCGAGGACACCGAAACGGAGATCGACGAGGTGCGGACGGAGTTCGGCGACGAGATCGCGCAGCTGGTCGAGGGCGTCACCAAGCTGACGCGAATCCATTTCCAGAGCCGCGAGCAGGCGGAGGCGGAGAACTACCGGAAGATGATCGCCGCGATGGTCGGGGACGAGCGCGTGATCCTGATCAAGCTCGCGGACCGCCTCCACAACATGCGGACGATCGAGTACCTCGGCAAGCAGAAGCAGCTACAGAAGGCGCGCGAGACGCTCGAAGTCTACGCACCGCTCGCGCACCGCCTTGGTATCCACAAGCTCAAGTGGGAGCTCGAGGACCTCGCCTTCGAGACGCTGCATCCGCGCAAGTACGAGGAGATCAAGACGATGGTCGCCGAGCGGCGGACCGACCGTGAAGAGCACGTCTCCGAGGCATCACGCACCTTGCAGCTGGAGCTCGACAAGGTTGACATTCCCGCCGAGATCTCGGGCCGCGCAAAGCACTTCTACTCGATCTACGACAAGATGGCGAAGAAGGGCCGCGAGTTCAACGAGATCTACGACCTGACCGCGATGCGCGTGATCGTCGAGCGGTCGGGAGACGAGGGAACCCGCGACTGCTACGGCGCGCTCGGGCTGATCCACTCGCTCTGGAAGCCGATGCCGGGGCGGTTCAAGGACTACATCGCGATGCCGAAATTCAACGCGTATCGCTCGCTGCACACGACCGTGATCGGGCCGGAGGGCAGGCCCCTCGAGATCCAGGTGCGGACCCGCGACATGCACGAGATCGCCGAGCTCGGAGTCGCGGCGCACTGGCTGTACAAGCGCGGCAAGCGCGACCCGCAGTGGACGGCGTGGGCGAAGCAGCTGATGGAGTCTCAGGCCGACGAAGCCGACCCGCGCGAGTTCATGAAGACGTTCCGCACCGACCTCTTCGACGAGGAGGTCTACGTCTTCACGCCGCAGGGCGAGGTGAAGAGTCTGCCCGCCGAAGCGACGCCGATCGATTTCGCCTACGCGGTGCACACGGATCTCGGCCACCGCACAGTCGGGGCCAAGATCAACGGCCGGATCGTGCCGCTGCACTACCGGCTGAAGAGCGGCGACGTCGTCGAGATCCTGACCACGAAGACTGGGCGCGGCCCCTCGCGCGACTGGCTGTCGCTGGCCGCCTCGTCACGCGCCCGCAACAAGATCCGCCAGTGGTACTCGCGCGAGACGCGGGAGGAGACCGAGAAGAAGGGCCGCGACGCGCTCGAGCAAGGGCTCAAGAAGCAAAGTCTTCCCTACAAGAAGCTCGTCGGCTCCGCCGTTCTAGCGCAGGTGATTCGCGAGACCGGCTTCAAGAAAGCCGAGGACTTCTACGTCGCGCTTGGCTCGGGCAAGGTGCCGGTCGGCCAGATCGTCAACAAGGTCCTGAACCGGCTGAAGACGGAGGAAGTCGCCCAGGAGGAGGCGGTCCCGCTCAAGGCCCCGAAGGCGGGCCGCGCGATCGCCGGCGGCGATCTCGGGATCCGGGTCAAGGGCGTCGAGGACGTGCTCGTCCGGCTGGCCAAGTGCTGCACGCCTGTCCCCGGTGACGAAATCGTCGGCTACATCTCGATGGGCAAGGGCATCACGATCCACCGGGCCGACTGCTCGAATGTCAAGGCCCTACGCCGCAACCCGGAGCGGTTCACCCCGGTCGACTGGGACGGTGGCGCCACTCACAGCTTCCTCGTCCAGATCGCGGTCGATTCCTGGGACCGGCCGCGGCTGCTCGAGGATGTGGCCCGTACCTTCGCCGAGCACGCCGCCAACATCGTCGAATACGGCGGCCACGTCGAGGATCAGCTCGCGAAGAACTGGTACACGGTCGAGGTCGGGGACGTGAAGGCCCTGCGCGGGCTGCTTACCGCGCTCCGAAACGTCGACGCGGTCTTCGACGCGTACCGCGTCACACCGTCGTAGCTATCTGTCGGGCCGAGGCCCTCGTTCCGGGCACCCAACCGAGGGACATGTCCTCCGCGGCGTCCCCCTCGGGGCACCCCTAACCCACCACCCACCGGCGATTCTATCATCGAAAATGTGCCTTGTTTGCAGCGGAAATGTCACGATTCGCCCGCATCGGGCGAGAACCCCTCGACTGAGGGATCGTCCCTCGAATGTGTGGGGTACCTGGAACGAGGGATAGCGCGCTCAGCCGATCCGACTTACAACAAGAGCGGGGAGAGGTCAGCGCAAGAGCTGTGGCGCCCGCCGCTTCGAGGACGGCAGCGGGCGCCCGGCGCGCTCCCAGGCCCGTTTTTCGAACGAGCGAACGGGCGGGGCGTTGCAAACCACGAAAAGTGCTGCGCACTTTCCGCGGGCTAGTTTGACCCCTCGCTTCGCTCGGGTGAACGACGGGCCGAATTTCCGCTCGTCCCCGCGATAGTCGATCGCGTCGGCGCTCATGCAGCCGCGATCTCGCAGTCGCCGTCCTCGAACCCACGGATCGCGTCGCGGTACCAGCCGGGAATCGTCCGGGCGCGACGCTCCGTGAGGTCGACCAGGACGAGTGTCTGAGTCGCCGTCACCATCAACACATCGTCCTCGACGCGATAGGCGGCGCACTCGTACGTGGCACTCGTCCGGCCGATCTTGCGCATCCGGATGAAGATCTCGATCAGATCGTCGAACTGCGCCGGGGCGAAGTACTCGACCGAGGAGGCGCGCATGACGAACTGCTCTTCGCCCATCGCCTCGCCGAGGAGATCGAGGTGGCGGTGGTACTCGACGCGCGCCTGGTCGAAGTAGGGCAGGTAGCGGCCGTAGTAGACGATGCCCTGGGCGTCCGTGTCCGAGAAGCCCACGCGTGTGAAGGCGGCGTACTTGAACGGCGGCTTGCGATCCGTGGCGTGCCCGAGCTCGATGTTCACGAGCGGATGGCCGCCAGCACTTCGTCGCGCTTGCGCTCCATCAGCTCAGGCGTCCGTGCCTCGAGATTCAGCCGTAGCAAGGGTTCCGTGTTCGACGGCCGCACGTTCATGTGCCAGTCGCCCGCGTCGATCGAAAGCCCGTCGAGGTGGCTCACCTCGCCCTCGCTCCCGAAGCGCTGCTCCAGCTCCTGCAGCTTTCCCGCCACGTCGGCGACCTCGGTGTTGAGCTCGCCGGTCAGGAAGTAGCGACCGCGATAGTCGGCGAGGATCTCGGACAGCTTGCGGCCCTCCTTCGAAATCAGTTCGAGCATCAGGAGGAAAGGAACCACCCCCGAGTCCGCCTGCGAAAAGTCGCGGAAGTAGTAGTGCCCGGAGACCTCGCCTCCGAAGGCAGCGCCTTCGTCGCGCATCCGCTGCTTGATGAACGCGTGGCCGACCCGGTTGATCAGCGGCACGCCGCCGGCGCGCTCGATCGTCTCCGGCACGGCCCAGCTTGCGCGGAGGTCGTAGATGATCTTTGCGCCGGGCTCCTTCTCGAGCAGCGACGCGGCCAGCAGGGCGGTGACGAAATCGCCGGGGACGAACTCGCCCGTGTCGTCGACGAAGAAGCACCGGTCGGCGTCGCCGTCGAACGCGGCGCCCAGGTCGGCGCGTTCCTCCAGCGTCTTCGCGACGATGAACTCGCGATTCTCCGGCAGCAGCGGGTTCGGCGGGTGGTTGGGAAAGGACCCGTCGGGCTCGAAAAAGAAGCGGATTGCGTCGATCGGAAGCCGGTCGAGCACACGCGGCAGCATTGCGCCCGCCATCCCGTTCGCAGCGTCGATCACAACGCGCAGCGGCTTGATCGCCTGGACGTCGACGAACGAGAGCACCCGGTCGACATAGGCGGGCCAGATGTCGTACGGCTCGACGCGGCCGCGTTTGCCTGTCTCCGAGCGGCCCTTGATCTCCACGGCCCGGTCGCGAATGTCGAGCAGCCCCGACTCCCCGCCGACGGGAAGCGCGCCACGGCGCACGATCTTCATGCCCGTGTACTCCTTCGGGTTGTGCGAGGCGGTGACGGCGACGCCACCGTCGAGCCCCAGGTCGCCGACCGCGAAATACAGCATCTCAGTGCCGATCAGGCCGAGTTGGAGCACATCGGCCCCGGCGTCCGCGGCTCCGTCGGTCACGGCTTCGGTCAGCCCCGGGCTCGACACGCGCATGTCGTGTCCGACCGCGATCGTCTTCGGTTCGAACTGCTCGACGAAGGCGCGGCCGATCGCGTAGGCGCCCTCCTCATCGATCTCCGCGGGATAGATGCCACGGACGTCATACGCCTTGAAGACCTTGGGATCGAGCACCGGCCGGGATGCTAACCGCGACGCCTGCGTCCAACGGCACCCCGGCGGACTCTGCGGCAAAGGCCGACCGGGGCGCCGCTGAGCGTTGCGCTTGCCGCGCCAGGGCTGCGTGGTATGCGGTCGGCCGCGCGGCCCGAGGGGAGGGGAGATGCCGATCGCGGCCCTTTGCAGGCACTCAACCCAACAAGCGCGGGACATTCGCGCCGTCGGTCGCCGCTGTCAAATGCCGGTCTCGCAGTTTGCGACTCTTTTCGTCAGTTTTCGGTGCTTCTGGTCGAAACGCAGCAGTTTTCCACCGGATCGCGTGCTGCGCGCGGACGAGCATGAAAGTTCGCGACGCTGCAGGTCTGCACCAGCCGAGTTTTTTGGCTTGGAAAGCGCCGAGTGGTCGATTTGCAGGGAGAACGTGGCGAGCGGTGCGGCCCAGGCCTCACCCAGGCCACACCGCGACGGCGTTAGGCGGGCCTTAGCTGCCGGTTCGCTTCACGATTTCGCGCCGCTGCCTAATAGACCATCGGCATGTCTTGGACGCGAGTCAGAGCTTCCTCCAGCGTCGAGGTTTGGTGGACCTCGACCGTGTTCCACTGGGCGAGCCTGCCTTGGATCGCAAGCTCCCGTACGGCGTCCGCATCGTCCGCCTCGACGGCGACATAGACCATGTGATTAATCATCGGCACGTAGGTTGAAAGGATTTTGACGCCCAGCTTCTCTGCCAGAGCTGGCATCTCTTTGCCACCTTCGCTCGCGAGTGTCCGAATCGTCTCGTTGGCTGACGGACAGAGGTCGGGTGGGTGCTGAGCAACAACGAGGTACTGGGGCATCGAGGAGCCTCCTTTCGAGGACGCTCGACCCTACCACCCGGCGACTTTCACATCGAGTTCTCTATTCGTCGATCATCACGTGCGAGTAGGTATCGAGGGTCATCGACTTCTTGCTGTGCCCGAGTTGCGCCGCGAGGTCGGTGACCGGGACGCCCTCGCGCAGCTTCAGCGAGGCGTAGCGATGCCTCAAGTCGTGCGGGTGGAAGTGGGGAATCCCGGCCGCCTTGCAGGCGCGCTCCATCGCGTTCCCGAGGAGTCGCCGGTGAGGCCCTGAAAGACGCGTCGCTCGGAGGTGCGATCGTCGGGGGGACAGGTGGCCTGGATCTCAACCATCAGCCACGGCGGTACGGCCACCCAGCGGCGAGAGCCGCTGCTCGAGATGGTCCGAACAGGACGTGGTCAGTCGGTGGGGTCGCCCATAACGAGGTCGTCTGACCATAACGAGGTCGTCTGAAAGAGTTCGCGGAACATTGGACGCCTCAGCGAACGAACTGGTACCAGTGCTGCGGTCGATCGCGCTCGCGCTGGAGGAGAGCACGCGGATGCTCGTCCGGATCACCAACCTCCATGACGAGGCGGCAGGCATGCAGGGGCAGCTTGCCGAGGCACTCGCCGACCTTGAACGAATCCTTGCGCGTCTAGAAGAGAAGGAGCCACGCACGGACCTCTAAGAGGCGCCGGGACGAGGTACCGCCGCCAGTCCCGCCGTCCTCGGCGCCATGTCTCAATAGATGCCAACAAGGACGCCTTCCTGTGCATCCCGTTAGGCGGGGGCGGGCCGAGCGCTTCCGGGGTTCCCGGCCC
>Ga0307312_10001823_pt1 | contig 11072 bp, 11 predicted proteins | sample ER_DNA_202_FD_194489 | JGI IMG/M metagenome (GOLD analysis project Ga0307312, IMG submission 194489) | Bulk soil microbial communities from the East River watershed near Crested Butte, Colorado, United States - ER_DNA_202 | ecosystem: Environmental > Terrestrial > Soil > Floodplain | place...
TCGCCTGGCTGATGGCACAGCCCCGGCCGGTGAACCCGACTCGCTCGACGATTCCGTCGCTGATCCCGAGCTGCATCGTGATCCGATCGCCGCACAGGGGGTTGCTCCCCTCGAACGAGGCGGTCGGGTCCTCGATCACCCCGAAGTTGTGGGGCCGCCGGTAGTGCTCGAGGATGTAGTCGCGGTAGAGATCGTCCATTGGTCCGCCAATCGTACCCCGAGCTCAATCCCGAGGAAATTCATCGGATTTGAATCTATGGCCCAACCGTGCTCGCGTCAATCACGGTGCGAACGCGGCCTGGCCTACTGCCCCGCTATTGGTCCCCTTTCGTGCCAGATGCTGCTCACAGCGGCTTTGGGCGAGGTTGACACCAGCTTCTGGGGGTCGCGGCGCCGCATCAGACGCTGGATCCGCGTGAATTAGTCGTCGGCGGCTGACGACGGCCGAGGGTCGAGTCGTCGAACCCAAACGAGCGCGCCTAAGGTGCTCCAAGCGAGCTTTTGGCAGGAAACTTGCGGCCCGCCCCCGGGCCGGGGCACGGAGCAAGGGCTACGCGAGGACCGCGATGGCGGCGATCACGGCGATCAGGCCGATCATCGTGGCCCCGAACAGCGCCTTGAAACATCCCTGCGGATCGACCGGGTCCATTTGCGGCTACTACCCAGCGCCGAACACACGCTGGACGTCGAGCAACCCTGTGACCAGCGCGTCGATGTCCTCGCGCGTCGAGTAGACGTTGAACGACGCGCGCGCCGTGGCCGCCAGGTCGAGGCGCTCGTGGAGCGGCATCGTGCAGTGGTGGCCGGCCCGGACGGCGATCGCGGATCGGTCGAGCACCTGGGCGACATCGTGCGGGTGAATGCCCGGCAGGTTGAACGGGATGACCCCGCCACGCAGGTCAGGATCCATCGGGCCGTAGAGCTCGATCCCGGGCACGGATCGCGGCAGCACATCCAGCGCGTACGCGACCAGCTCGCGCTCATGCGCGCGGACCGCGTCCATCCCCAGGTCGCGGAGGTACTCCGCCGCAACGCCAAGCCCGATCGCGTCGCCAACCGCCGGCGTCCCCGCCTCGAACTTCCATGGAATGTCGTTGAAGTCGCTCCGCCGCAGATGGACCTCACGGATCATCTCGCCTCCGGCGAGGAACGGTGGCATCGCCTCGAGCAGCTCGCGCCGCGCCCAGAGCGTGCCCGAGCCCATCGGGCCGAGCATCTTGTGGCCGCTGAAGGCATAGAAGTCGGCGCCCAGCTCCTGCACGTCTACGGGAACATGCGGCACCGCCTGGGCACCGTCGACGAGGACGAGCGCTCCTGCGGCATGGGCCATCTCGACCATCTCGCGGACCGGGTTGATCGTCCCGAGCGTGTTCGAGACATGGGTGAACGCGACGAGCTTCGGCTTCAGGCGGAGGAGGACCTCGTACACGTCGAGACGGAGGATCCCGTCGTCCGTGATCGGGATGAACTCGAGATCGCCGTCGCGCTCCTGGACGAGGAGCTGCCACGGGACGAGGTTGGCGTGGTGCTCCATCTCGGTCAGGAGGATCGGATCGCCGCGGTTGATGTTGGTTCGGCCCCACGAATAGGCGACGAGGTTGATCGCCTCGGTCGCATTGCGGGTGAAGACGATCTCGTGGCTGTCCGGGGCGTTGATGAACCGGCCGACCTGGACCCTGGCGCGCTCGTACGCCGCGGTGGCCTCTTCACCGATCGTGTAGATCCCGCGGTGGACGTTGGCGTTGTACTCGCGGTAGTAGCGATCGATCGCGTCGAGCACGACGGCAGGCTTCTGCGATGTGGACGCCGAGTCGAGGTAGACGAGTGGCCGGCCGTTGATCCGGCGCTCGAGGATCGGGAAGTCGCGGCGGACGACGTGCGGGTCGAAACCGACCGACGCGGGCGCGTCGGCGCCCGACGAAGACGCGGAGGTTGACGGTGTCGCTTCGATTGCCATCGGTCGGTCGTGCCCGCTAGCGGGCAGCCTCCACCGGCTCGGGATCGGCGCCGACGGGCGCCTGCGGCACGAGGAGCGCCTCGTCGGGCGCGTCGGGCGAGAGGCCGGCCTCGCGAAGGATCGGGCCGTAGCCCTCGTCCTCGAGCCGGAGGGCGAGGTCCTTGCCGCCGCTCTTGATGATCCGGCCCTGGGCGAGGACGTGGACTTGGTCCGGAGTGATGTAGTTGAGCAGGCGCTGGTAGTGGGTGATGAGCAGCACCCCGAGATCCGGGTTCAGCATCGCGTTGACGCCCTCGGCGACGATCCGCAGGGCGTCGATGTCGAGCCCCGAATCGGTCTCGTCGAGGATCGCGATCTCGGGCTCGAGGACCGCCATCTGGAGCATCTCCAGGCGCTTCTTCTCGCCACCGCTGAAGCCCTCGTTGACGTAGCGGGCGGCAATGCCCTCGTCCATCTTGAGGATCGCCATCTTCTCCCGCATCTTGTTGCGGAAGTCGCGCATGCTGATGCCGCCCTTCTGGGGGTCGGTCGGGTCGACGTCGCCGGTCTTGTCGATCCCGAGCAGCTTGGCGTTGAGGGCCGACCGGATGAAGCTCGCGACCGACAGGCCGGGGATGGCGGTCGGGTACTGGAAGGCGAGGAACATCCCGAGCCGGGAGCGCTTGTCCGGGCTGAGCTTGAGGATGTCGCGGCCCTTCCAGTGGACCTCGCCGCCGGTCACGACGTAGGACGGGTGCCCCATCAGGGCGTAGGCCAGGGTCGTCTTGCCCGAGCCGTTCGGGCCCATGATCGCGTGGACCTCGCCCTTGCCGACGTCGAGATCGATCCCCTGGAGGATCTCGTGCTCGCGGTCGGCGATGGGGGCGACGCGGAGGCCGCGGATGACAAGCGTGTCGTCGGCGGAGCCGGCGTTGATCGGGGTGGCGGCTGTCTGAGCAGTCACGATGAGGTCAGGACTCCAGTCAGGGTGGTTGGGTCGAGGGTCGCGGGCGAAGCGGGCGTCGCGGTCTGGCCGCCGCCGATCGCGCCGCGCTGCGGCACGAGGTCGGCGAGGGTCATCCCGTCCAGGGCGCCGGTGACGGCGTCGCGGACGCGGACCCACAGGACGTTGACCGTGCAGCGCGAGCTGCGGTCGCAGATGGTGGCGTGCTCCGGGTCGTCGGTGGCGCAGATCATCGGCGCGATCGGGCCTTCGAGGGCCCGCAGGATCTCGCCCATCCGGATCTCGCCCGGGTTCCGGGTGAGCTCGTAGCCGCCGTGGGCGCCGCGGGTCGAGGCCACGAGGCCGGCATCGCGAAGGCTGATGACCAGCTGCTCGAGGTAGGCCCTGGGCAGGTCCTCCTCGGCGGCGATCTCGGCAAGGCTGGCGGGCCCGGTCCCGAAATGGCGACCGAGCTGAACCATCAGCCGGACGCCGTATTCGCCCTTCGTCGAGAAGGAGACGGCGCCGCTGCCGTGGAAGGTTGGCCGGCTGGTCGGGTGCGTCAGTGAACGGTCCTCAATCCCGAGTGAATTCGTCGGGATTGTACGGCGAGCCGGCGAAACGCGTCAACGCGGCCGCCCGGCGAGTCACTGCTGATTCCTGACCAGGACGTGCAAGTGACGAACGATGATTGGCGGATGAATGACGAGCTCCCCGCGGAGTTCCTCCTGGATGGCTTCCCGACGGCGATCCGCGAGACCGGCCGAACCCTCCGGTCGCTGATCTTCGCCACGGTCCCGGGCGCCGTCGAGACGGTCCGCACTGGCTGGCGGTGGGTCGCCTACTCGCTGCCGGATGCGGGCAGAGTCCGGAACTTTGCATGGATCGGACCGGAGCGAAAGCACATCCATCTCGGCTTCGAGCACGGCACGCTGCTCGCCGATCCGGAGCACCTGCTCCACGGCGCCGAAGAGCGCCTCCGCAAGTTCCGCTACTTCACGTTCGAGCCGGCGATCGACATCGACGAGGCGATCCTCGTGGATTACGTCGATCGGGCGGCGCGCATCGCGGTCATGCCGTCCGCCGTCCGGCGGGCGCTCGCCGAGACCGCCGCGGAGCCGGTGTCCGGTGTCCTCGCCGACGTCCCGCCGGACTGGGAGCTGGTCGAGTGAGGGACGGGCCAGCCACCAGTGCACCGACGCCCGCTCGATGAGGCTCGAGCGGCTTCTGGCTCGCGGCAGGGCCACGATATTCGGCTCAATCATGAAACACGGCGTCGGGACGGCGAGACAGACAACGGCGAACCGTCCTAGCCTTTGCTGATGTACGACGTCGCGACCGCCGCTGTCGAGGCGGCCCTCAACGCCGGTGCGAGCTACGCCGACGCTCGCGCAATGGAGACGCGGACGGAAGCGATGGCGGCGCGTAACGGGGCGGTCGAGAGCCTTGACCGCGAAGAGCGGGCCGGTGTCGGCGTCCGCGCCCTGATCGGATCGAGCTGGGGCTTCTTCGCGGTGCCGGATGTCGGATCGGCGGCGGCGCGCCGGGCCGGGGAACAGGCGGCCGCGGTAGCCCGGGCGTCGGCGCTCGTGCCGGGTGCCGATCTCGCCCTGGCCGAGGAGCCAGCGAGCCAGGGCTCGTGGCAGAGCGACTGCCGCGAGGATCCCTGGTCTGTATCCCTCGTCGAGAAGGGGAACCTGCTCGAGAGCGCGACGCGAACGATGGGTGAGCACGGGGCCGACGTAGCCGAGGCCAGCCATCGCATCTGGGATAACCGAAAGTGGCTCGTCAGCAGCGACGGCCACCGGATCGACCAGCACATCGTCGAATGTGGCGCATCGATCTCGGCGACGGCCGTCGGCGAGCGGGAGACGCAGGTGCGAAGCTACCCGGGCATTCGCGGCCAGTACGGGACCCGAGGCTGGGAGCTCATCCGCGAGCTGGACCTGCCGGCCAACGCCGCCCGTATCGCCGAGGAGGCGCGCGCCCTCCTGACGGCCGACCAATGCCCTTCGCTCGACGCGACCGACCTCATTCTCGGCAGCGAGCAGATGGCACTCCAGATCCACGAGTCGGTCGGTCATGCCGTCGAGCTCGACCGGATCCTCGGCTGGGAAGCCGCCTTCGCCGGGACGTCGTGGCTCGAGCTCCCGAAGCTCGGCTCGCTTCGGTTCGGCTCGGAGCTGATGAACATCACCGCCGACGCGACGCTCCCCGGCGCCCTTGGCAGCTTCGGCTTCGACGACGAGGGCACGCCGGCCCGCCCGGTCGACATCGTCCGCGACGGCATCTGGGTCGGGACGCTGAGCGGCCGCGATTCGGCGGCCCTCGCGGGGATCGAACGATCCGGTGGCGCGATCCGGGCCGAGGGGTTCAACCGAATCCCGATGGTCCGGATGACGAACGTCGGGCTGCTGCCAGGGACTGACTCGCTGGAGACGATGATCGCGGCCACGGACGACGGGATCCTGATGGACACGAACCGCTCCTGGTCGATCGACGACAAGCGGCTGAACTTCCAGTTCGGCTGCCAGATCGGCTGGGAGATCAAGGGCGGCAAGCGCGGCCGGCTGCTCAAGAACCCGACCTACACCGCGATCAGCCCGCGGTTCTGGGGCTCGCTCGACATGCTCGGCGGACCCGACGAGTGGACGTTCTGGGGGACGCCGAACTGCGGCAAGGGCCAGCCGCAGCAGATCGGCCACACGGGGCACCCGGCGGTCCCGGCGAGGTTCCGAGGGATCCGGGTCGGGGTTCGGGGATGACGACGAGCGACCGACCGATCCCCGTGGGCGCCGCGGCGGCGCCGTCCACGGCCGACCAAGTCCTCGAGCTCGTGCGAGCTCGCGCCGCGTCGGCCGAAGCAGAAGTCGTCGTCATGTCGGGCGTGTCGGCGCTGACGCGCTTCGCGAACAGCTTCATCCATCAGAACGTCGCCGAGGAGACCAGCCACGTCCTGCTCCGGGTCGCCCTCAACGGGCACGTGGCATCGGTGAGCCTCGACGGGGCACCCGACGCGGAGCACCTGGGACGCCTCGCCGACGACGCGATGGCGGCGGCCCGCGCCCAACCGCCGGATCCCGATTGGCCGGGTTTGACGCCCCGGACAGCGGGGCTCTCCGTCGAGCACTGGGACGATGCCACGGCCGTCGCGTCGCCGGATGAGCGAGCGCAACGAGTCCGAGAATTCGTCGATGCGGCGGGTGGCCTCGAGACCGCCGGCTTTTGCTCGACGAGCGCGTCGGTCGCGGGCTTCGAGAACAGTGCCGGACAGCGGCTCACGGGTCGGACCACGCACGCGACCCTCGACGGGATTGCCCGAACCGGCACGGCGGACGGCGCCGCCCGAGTGACATCCGTCAGTCTCACGGACCTCGACGGGCAGGCGATGGGCGAGCGCGCGACCGCGAAGGCACGAACGGCGAGCGACCCGACCGACCTCGAGCCCGGTCGATACGAGGTGATCCTCGAACCCGAATGCGTCAGCAATCTCCTGTCGTTCCTGCTCGCCCACGGGTTCAACGGAAAGGCCGTCGAGGACGGCCGGTCGTTCGTCAGGCTCGGCGCGCAGCAGTTCGACCCCTCGATCGCGTTGCGCGACGACGTCACCGACGCGGCTATGGTCGGCATTCCGTTCGATGTCGAGGGGACTCCGAAGCGCCCGCTCGACCTCGTATCGGGCGGAGTGACGAAGGCGCTGCTCCATAACCGACGGACCGCCCGGAAGGCCGGCACGGAGAGCACCGGCCACGCCGTCGAAGGCGGTGGGTCATTTGGCGCAGCTGGAGCAAACCTCGTGCTGTCGGCTGGCGACGCGAGCGCGGACGAGCTCATTGCGGGTGTCGGCCGCGGTCTCCTTGTCACCGACTTTTGGTACACCCGGATCCTCGACCCGAAGACCCAGGTCGTGACCGGCCTGACCCGCAACGGTGTCTGGCTCGTCGAGGATGGCCGAATCGTTCGGCCGGTCACGAACATGCGGTTCACCCAGTCGTTCGTCGAGGCGCTGGCGCCGGGGGCGGTGCGAGCGGTTGGCTCGGAGCAGGCCCTCCTGTTCGGCGGCTGGGACAGCGTCTACCTTGTTCCCGCGCTGCATCTCGCGTCGTGGAACTTCACCGGAGGCGCCAAGGGCTGATGGCGGATTGCCGCAAGCGCGACAATCGGCCCATGACGACCGACATCGACTACGGCGCCTTCGATGCGCTGACCTTCGACTGCTACGGCACGCTGATCGACTGGGAAACCGGGATCCTCGCAGGGCTGCGGGCGGCGCTTGGCCCGCATGGCGTCGACGGCACGGACGACGAGCTCCTCGAGCGCTACGCCGACGCAGAGGCGATTCTCGAGAACGGACCATATCTTCGCTATCGCGAGATCCTGGCGGGCGGGCTGCGGTCGATCGCATCGGGTCTTGGGACGACGGTCACCGACGAGGAGGCGGCGACGTTCGGAGGCTCGGTCGTCGACTGGCCCGCGTTCCCGGATTCAGCGGCGGCCCTCACCCGGCTGAAGACCCGTTTCCGGCTCGGTGTGCTAACGAATTGCGACGACGACCTCTTCGCGGCGTCCAACCGGCGCCTCGGCGTCGAGTTCGATTGGATCGTCACTGCTCAGCAGGCCAGTTCGTACAAGCCGAACGAGCGCAACTTCGCCGCGCTGTTCGAGCGGCTCGCCGCCGATGGTGTCGGGCGCGATCGAATCCTCCATGTCGCCCAGAGCCTGTTCCACGATCATGCGCCGGCCAAACGTCTCGGGATGACGACCGGCTGGATCGACCGTCGACACGATCGGCCCGGATCCGGCGCGACTCCGCCGGCCGACGCCCACCCGGACGCAACGTTCACCTCGATGGCCGATTTCGCCGCGGCGGCCGTACCGCGCGTGTCTACCTGAAATCCATACTCCCCGAATGACGTTGCCCAGCGCCAACACCTTCGCGCCCGCCTCGCAGCCCGCGATCCACGTCGACGCTCTCCGCAAGACCTTCAACGTGCCCGTCCGCGAGGCAGGGTTGAAGGCGGCGGTCAAGAGCCTCGTCCGTCGGGAGACCCGCGAGGTCCGGGCGGTCGACGACATCGGTTTCGAGATCGGCGCCGGCGAGATCGTCGGCTTCCTGGGGCCGAACGGTGCCGGCAAGACGACGACGCTCAAGATGCTGGCTGGCCTCCTCTACCCGACGTCGGGCGAAGCGCTCGTCCTCGGCCACGTCCCGTCGAAGCGCGAGCCGGCGTTCCTGCGGCGGATGACGATGGTCATGGGCAATCGCAACCAGCTCCAGTGGGACCTGCCGGCGCTCGACTCGTACGAGCTGATCCGGGCGATCTATCGGCTCGAGCCGTCGGACTTCCGGAAGACCCGTGACGAGTTCATCGAGCTGCTCGACCTCGGCGACCTCGTCAACAAGCCGGTCCGCAACCTGTCGCTCGGGGAGCGGATGAAGGTCGAGATCGTCGGCGCCCTGCTCCATCGGCCGCAGGTCCTCTTTCTGGACGAGCCGACGATCGGGCTCGACGTGACGATGCAAAAGCGGATCCGCTCGTTCGTCGCGGAATACAACCAGCGCTACGGCGCCACGGTCCTGCTGACGAGCCATTACATGGCCGACGTCCAGGCTCTCTGCCGGCGCGTCGTCGTCATCCACCACGGCCGCATCCTCTATGACGGCGAGCTGGCGAGGCTCGGAACCCGCTTCGACGCGACAAAGACGATCGGCGTGACCCTCAAGGAGGGCATGGTCGACCTGTCGGCCTACGGCGAGGTCCTCTCGTCCGAGGACGGCCGGGTGACCCTGCGGGTCTCGCGCACAGACGCGCCCGAGGTCGCCGGTCGCATCCTGCGCGACCTGCCCGTCGCCGACCTGACGATCGAGGATCCCCCGATCGAGGATGTCATCGAACGCGTCTTCGCGTCTGGAAGCGGTGAACCGGTTGGCGACGACGACGCCGAGGGATCGGCCGCCGTCGCTCAGGGGTGACCGACGGAATGACGAGTCAGGCGGGTCTCGATCGCGATCGATTTGTCCCGCGCGCAGGCCGGATTCGCGGCTGGGTCGATCTCTACGTGACGATGTTCCGGATCGCGATCCTCAACAACATCCAGTACCGCGTCGCGAACTACTTCTACATGATCGGGATGATCGCCGAGCCGGTCATCTACCTCGTGGTCTGGTCGACGATTGCCCGCCAGCAAGGCGGCCAGGTGGGTGGCTTCACGCCCGGCCAGTTCGCCGCGTACTACATCGTCTGGACGCTGGTCCGCCAGATGAACATCATCTTCACGCCATACGGCTGGGAGGAGCGGATCCGCCAGGGCGAGCTGTCGGCGATGCTGCTCCGGCCGCTCTTCCCGATCCATTGGGACATCGCGCTCCTTGCCGGCTGGAAGCTCGTGGTCATCGTGATGTGGCTGCCGATCGCCGCGGTCCTGACGCTCCTCTTCTCGCCGGAGCTGAACGTTCGCCCGGTCGACATCGCCGTGTTCGCAGTCGCGATCTGGGGCGCGTATCTCGTCCGGACGATGCCGTACTGGATCCTCGGGATGGCGTCGTTCTGGACGACCCGGGTCGGACCGATCTTCCAGCTCATGTTCACCGCCGAGCTGCTGCTGTCCGGCCGCCTCGTGCCCTTGTCGCTGATGCCGGACTGGGCCCAGCGGCTGGCCGACGTGCTGCCCTTCAAGTGGACGTTCGGCTACCCGATCGAGGCGCTCATCGGTCATCTGCCCGATGCCGAGCTGTTCGGCGGACTCGCGATGCAGCTCCTGTGGATCGTGATCGGGGTGATCGGGGTGCGGATCGTCTGGCGCTTTGCGATCAGGCGGTACTCGGCGGTCGCCGGGTGATGGGGGTCATCGACTGATGGCCGGCCGCGAGCCGCTCCGGCCGTTCGTGCTGGCCGGTAGATTCTTCCGGGTCGGGGCGCTCAACGAGCTCCAGTACCGGGCGAACTTCGCGGTCCAGCTCTTCCAGTCGGCGATCGCCGCAGGGACCGGACTCGCCGTACTCGCCCTCGTGTTCGGCCAGACCACCAATCTGAACGGTTGGACGCAACCGGAGCTTCTCGCCGTGATGGGCGTCCACATCCTGATGGGCGGGGTCATCGCGACGATCATCCAACCGAACATGATCCGGTTGATGGAGGACATTCGGCAGGGCACGCTCGATTTCGTCCTGACGAAACCCGAAGACGCGCAGGTGCTGGTGAGCGTTCGGGAGATCCGGATCTGGCAGGCGGTCGACTGCCTCGTCGGGGCGATCGTCATCGTTGTGGCGGTCGTCCAGCTCCAGGTCTCGTTCGGGATCGGACAGGCGCTCGCGTTCGCATTCGCGTTCGTTCTCGGCGGGCTGACGATCTACTGCTTCTGGCTGATCCTGACGGTCGGCGCCTTCTGGGTCGTTCGGATGGATCAGATCGTCGAGCTGTTCGAAGGCGTCTACCAGTCGGGACGCTGGCCGGTGACGATCTACCCCGGCTGGCTGCGGATCTCGCTGACGTTCCTGGTCCCGATCGCGTTCGCAGTCACGGTCCCGGCCGAGGCGCTGACCAGCCGCCTCACGCCTGAAACGCTGGCTCTGGCAACGGGCTTCGCGATCGCCCTCCTGGTGTTCACCCGATGGTGGTGGCGGTTCGGCCTGACGCGATACTCGGGAGCCTCCGCCTGAACCAGATCCGCGGACGTTTGGGCCGATGCCATACTCGGCCAATGGAGCGGACGGAAGGGCCCGAGACCCGGCCAGCGATCACGTACAACCAGGTCGCCACCGAGCGGAGCCTCGAACGGATCGGTGCGCTCAGCGATGGGATGTTCGCGATCGCGATGACGATCATCGTCCTCGAGATCCGCTTGCCCGCGATCGGTGAGCATTCGAACAAGGGCGTCGCCGACGCGCTCGTCCTGCTCGCGCCGCGGTTCCTGACCTACGTCCTGAGCTTCCTTACCCTCGGGATCTTCTGGAACGCCCAGCACACGCAGCTGAACTATGTCGCTCGAGCCGATCGCCACTTCGCCTGGCTCCAGCTCGCCTACCTGGCGGTTGTCGCGCTGCTGCCGTTCAGCACGTCGCTCCTCGCTGAATTCATTGACGTGACGCTGGCGTTCGGCGTGTACTGGATCAACCTCCTGGCGCTCGGAATCATGCTCTACGTCGTCTGGGCATATGCCGATCGAGCCGGGCTTGTCACGTCCGGCACGACG
>Ga0307312_10001824_pt1 | contig 11067 bp, 12 predicted proteins | sample ER_DNA_202_FD_194489 | JGI IMG/M metagenome (GOLD analysis project Ga0307312, IMG submission 194489) | Bulk soil microbial communities from the East River watershed near Crested Butte, Colorado, United States - ER_DNA_202 | ecosystem: Environmental > Terrestrial > Soil > Floodplain | place...
ATGCCCACGGAGTATCTCGCAGGACCAGTTCGCTGAAGATTTGAGCTTCCACAAGCGATTCTGGGGTGCAACCCCGTTTTCGCGTGGCTCCAGTCAGGCTAATGGCCCCCCGACTTCTGCTACGTTTCGGATAGCGGTTCGAGATACGCTCCTCCTTTGCACGCACAGAGCGATCTCCGAAAAGGGCCCGCCTTGTGCGGGCTCTTTTCATGCTTAAAGGAGGGCGCGTCGGATTCGGGCCTCAGGGCGTTCGGAGATGCTTTCAGCCGAATTGCCCTGCGGCAGTAGTGGACGACCGGGCTTCCCCATCCATGGCCGGCCGTCCAAGCCGCTCTTACCCCGCTCAGGGGCAGAAAAACCTCTCTGCCTGCCCTTACACAGAGATTGAGCAAGCCGGCCGGTCACCCAGACCGCCGCTACGCTGGCCTACTCCCGCAGCCCGACGGCTTCGAGCGCTTGAGCTCGCTCCTGGAACAACCGAAGGCGAGTGATCTGCCCATTATCGACGGTGAAGACTTGCGCGCTCCTCGCCACTACTTCGATCCCGTCGCGCCCCCGAACGTGGGCGGTGTTCTCGAACACGACCTCGGAACCCGCATGCGTGAGGTTGTGCGTCTCCAGTTGGACATCCTGAAAGGTCGACCAGAACTCCTCCCAGAAGGCCTCGCACTGGCCATGACCACGATAGACGCCTTTGAACGGCGCTCGGGCACGCGACCAGTCAATTTCCGCGTCGGAGCGAAACGAGGCCAACCACGTCGTCAGGTCGCGCCGGTTCCACGCTTCGATATTGCGCCGCACGACCTCGATGTTCTCCTCCGACATCGCCCGCGCAGTATCTCGCAAGGCTGCCTGCCGCCGAACAACGCCAAGCGCACCGATTGGGGTCTCCTCAGCCATGAAATCGAGCTTATACAGCCATTGAGCATGTGTGACCGCGATCACACACAGATCGCACATATGTTCGTACCTTGAAGTACGGCATGGCAATCTCACGAGCAATTCCCCTGTCAGCGCACGCCGCGATCGAGCTGATCGCCGCACCCGCGATCATGGCCAGCCCCTTGCTGCTCGGGTTCGGCCAGGCGGCCACCGTGGTCAGCTTCGTGATCGGGGCGCTTCTCCTAGGCCTCGCCGTGCAGACGGCGGGTCCCGGGCGCACGATCCCGCTGTCGGCCCACCCGGGATTCGACTACATGCTGGCGGCGGTCGCCGGGATCTCCGGGCTGGCGATTGGGGTCGCCACCGGCGAGTGGGCCCAAGGAATCTTTTTGGTCGGTCTTGGCGTCGCCATGGTGGCGCTGACCGCTTCAACGCGGTTCAGCGTCCCCGCAGGCGCCTGAGCGGCCGGCCGCCCTCCCATAGACACATCACATATCTCTCCTCCCTGTACCCCGAGGCGCCCCGCAAAGTGCGGGGCGTCTTGTTTTTGGCTTTCCATAGCGGGTTTGGGCTGATCGAAGGCAGGTCCGGCACCCAAACCTCCCCGTTTCAAGAGGCCCCTGTGGGGAAACCGCGCCCATCGAGAGGCGGCTCTCCTGAGGATCCGAGAGGAGACTTCGAGGATCCCTTTTAGGAGCGCGGGGCGATGGACCGCCTCTCACTTATTGTGCGAGGCCAGTTTGCCTCGCTGTCGAGATCCCGCCCCCACCCGCTCAGCTGGCAGTTGATCGCGGTCCCGTTGCGGACCTCGGCGCGCGCTGGGATACTCGTGCCGATGAGGCGACCGGGAAGACGGCGGTCGCGGGACCCCAAGGTCGAACGGCTCTCGCAGGTCCAGCTCTTCTCCGCCTGCAGCAAGCGGGACCTCTCCCGTATCGCAGTCCTGGCGGAGGAGATCGAGGTCCCCGCCGGCCGGGTGCTGATGCGCCAGGGCGACCCTGGGCGAGAGGCTTTCGTGATCGCCGATGGTCGGGCGAAGGTGACGATCCGCGGCAAGCGGAGCGCCAAGCTCGGCCCCGGCGACTGCTTCGGCGAGATGGCTCTCCTTCACTCGGCGCCGCGCTCCGCCACGGTCACCGCCGAGAGCGACATGCGACTCCTCGTGCTGGGCTCGCGTCAGTTCTCGGAGCTGATCGAGAGCGTCCCGGTCGTGGGTCGCCGGGTGTTGGCGGCCCTCGCCGTGCGGATTCGCGAAGTTGAGCGAGCCCAGCCGCATCATTGAGCGCACCCCGAATTCGATGCCGCTTGTGGACGAGGTCCCCACGGACGAAACCGCTCTGAACAGGGGGGTGGGCGCATCGGAGGCCTTCGCGTTTGAGCTAGGCTCGCGTCGTGCCGGAGTCACGCACTGACGGACTGCGTCGCAGCATCGAGCGCGCGCTTCCCGATCGTCCCTTCACGATCGAGCTGTGGGACGGGTCCCGTGTCCCATCGACGCGTCACGGCCCGACCCTGACGGTCCGCTCGCCGCGGGCCATCGGTCACCTTCTACGCGCTCCCGGCGAGCTCGGCCTCGGCCGGGCCTACGTATGTGGGGAAATCGATGTCGACGACCTGGACGCGGTGATCGCCCTGCTCGGCCGCTGGCATGGGCCCTCCCTGAGCTTCCCGCAACGACTGCGGTTCGGAGCGGCGGCGCTGCGGGCCGCTGGCCTCCATCGCCGGCCACCGCCCCCCGCTGCCGAGCTGCGCCCGCGGAGGCGACGCCGGCACTCCAAGCGCCGCGATGCAGAGGCCGTCCGCCACCACTACGACGTCTCGAACGAGTTCTTCGCGCTGTTCCTGGACGAGACGATGACCTATAGCTGCGCGCTGTTCGAGCCCGGAACGGACACGCTGGAGGACGCGCAGCGCGCCAAGCTCGAGCTGATCTGCCGCAAACTCGAGCTGGGGCCCGGCCAGCGCATGCTCGACATCGGCTGCGGCTGGGGAAGCCTGGCGATCCATGCCGCCCGCGAGCACGGCGCCTCCGTCTGGGGAATCACGCTCTCGGAGCCGCAGGCGGAGCTGGCGAGGGAGCTGGCGCGCGAGGCTGGAGTGGACGATCGGGTCGAGTTCAGGGTGATGGACTACCGGGACCTGCGCGAAGAGCGTTTCGATGCGGTCTCCAGCATCGGCATGGTCGAGCACGTCGGCGAGGCGCAGATAGACGAGTACGCGCGCCAGATCGCCCGCGTGCTGGAGCCCGGTGGCCGAGTCCTCAACCACGGCATCGTCGTGGTCCCGCCCCAGGAGCGCGGCGTCCACATCGGCGGCGAGTTCTCGAATCGCTACGTGTTCCCCGATGGCGAGCTGCTCAACCTGTCGCGGATGATGCTCGCGTTCGAGCGGGCCGGCTTCGAAGCGCTCAACATCGAGAACCTGCACACGGACTACGCCGAGACCCTTCGGCATTGGACGACGCGCTTGGAGCAGCGCCTCGACGACGCCGAGCGCCTGGCGAGCACGGAGCGCCTGCGCGTCTGGCGCCTCTACCTGCGCGCGGCCCGCAACTCCTTCGAGACCGGCCACAACGCCGTCTACCAGCTGCTCTGTAGCCAGCCGCTCACCGAGGGCTCCAGCTCCGCCCCCACCGGTGCTCGTCGCGAGCCGGCGCGCCGGCGAGTGCCCCCGGAGCGCGTCCCGGCCTGAGTGCTCGGTTGAGCAAGCCGGTCCACATCGGCTGCTCGGGCTGGAACTACCGCGAGTGGCGCGGGGTCATCTATCCGGAGGGCCTGCCGGCCCGGCGCTGGCTGGAGCGCTACGCAGAGCTCTTCGACACCGTCGAGATCAACGCGACCTTCTACCGGCTGCCCTCCGAGAGCGCCGTCAAGGCCTGGGCCGAGCAGACGCCGCGGCGCTTCGTCTTCGCCGTCAAGGCAAGTCGGTACCTGACCCACGTCAAGCGCCTGAAGACGATCGGCGCCGGCGCGAAGCGATTCGTCGATCCGCTCGAGCCGCTGGTAAAGGCGCGCAAGCTGGGCCCCGTGCTGTGGCAGCTTCCAGAGAACTTCCAGCGCGACGATGATCGCCTCGGGGAGACGCTCGAGGGGTTGCCGAGGGGGCGCCACTGCTTCGAGTTCCGCCACCCGAGCTGGTTTACCGAGGAGGTCTATGCCCTGCTGCGCCGCCACCGCGCCGCGCTGGTGATCGGCGATCACCCCGAGCGCCCGTTCCAGACACACGAGATCACCACGAACTGGACCTATGTTCGCTTCCACTACGGGCGTCGCGGCCGGCGCGGCAACTACTCCCAACGCGAGCTGGAGAGGTGGGAGCGCCAGATCGCCTCCTGGCGCTCCGAGTTCGAGGTCTTCCTCTACTTCAACAACGACTGGGAGGCATTCGCCCCCCGCGACGCGCGCTGGCTCGCTGAGCGTCTCAGCTAGCCGGACACCGGGTGCGGAGCGCGAAGCGCGGTCAGCACCCGCTCGGCAACCGCCTCGCCGGTGAAGCCGACCTCCTCGCGGAGAAGCGCCGGCTTGCCGTGGGTGACGTAGCGGTCTGGCAGGCCGAGTCGCATCACGCGCGCCCGGGACTGCGGCGCGACGAACGCGTCCTCCAGGTGCTCCAGCACCGCGGCCCCAAAGCCGCCGGGAAGCACGTTCTCCTCGATCGTCACCACCAGCTCGTGCTCGCGCGCGAGGCGCTGGACGAGCTCTGCGTCGAGCGGCTTTGCGAAGCGGCCGTCGGCGACCGTGACCCTGTGGTCGTGCTCACCGAGGATGCCCGCGGCGCGCAGCGCGACCTGGACGCCGTAGCCATAGCCGAGCAGCGCGACCCGCTCGCCCTCGGCGAGCAGCTCGCCGGTGCCGATCGGGATCTCCCGCGGCCGTTCGGGCAGGGAAACGCCCTCGGCGGCGCCGCGCGGATACCGAAAGGCGATCGGGCCGTCGTCGTGGACCAGCGCGGTGCGCAGCATGTGGACCAGCATCGCCTCGTCGCGCGGCGCCATCAGGACGACGTTGGGGAGCGGGCGAAAGTAGGAGACGTCGAAGGCGCCGTGGTGGGTGGGGCCGTCGTCGCCCACAAGGCCGGCCCGGTCCATGGCGAAGACAACGTTGAGCTGCTGGAGGCAGACGTCGTGGACGATCTGGTCGAAGCCGCGCTGGAGGAAGGTCGAGTAGATCGCGCAGACCGGCTTCGCTCCCTGGAGCAAGAGGCCGGCGGCGAACAGGACCGCGTCTTGCTCCGCTATCCCGACGTCGTAGTACTGCTCCGGCACCTCCTTGCAGAGCTTGTCGAGGCCCGTCCCCCCCGCCATCGCCGCGGTGATCCCGATCACCCTGCGATCGCGCTTCGCCTCGGCCACCAGGGCGTCGGCGAACACGGCCGTGTACTGGGGCGGCGACGAAGGAGCTGGCTTCTCGAGCTTCTCGATCGTCTCCGGCGAATCCGTCTCCCTGACGGGGGTGGGCTTCGAGGCGGCCGGCATTCTGTTGACGATCGATTTCGGCTTGGCCGCGTGCCACTTCTCCATCCCCTCCAGGCCGCCCTCCTCGGCAGCGGCGAAGCCCTTGCCCTTGACGGTGTGGATGTGGACGACGACCGGCCGCTGAGCGCCCAGGGCGTCGCCGATCGCGCGGCGCAGCGCCCCCACGTCGTGGCCGTCGATCACCCCGACGTAGGCGAGGTCGAGTTCCTCGAACAGGAGGCCGGGCGCCGCATAGGCCTTGATAGCCGACTTGATCTCCGGGCCCAGCCGCTCAATGGTCCCCCCCAGGCCGAGCGGCAGCCGGGTGAGACGCTCCTCGACCCCCTCGCGAGCGTGGTAGAGCCTCGGATTGAGCCGGAAGCGCTGGAAGTACCGGGCGAGCGCGCCGACGTTCGGCGAGATCGACATCCCGTTGTCGTTGAGGACGATCACGATCGGGGTCCCCAGCCCGCCGGCGTTGTGCAGCGCCTCGTAGGCGACGCCGCCGGTCAGCGCCCCGTCCCCGATCACGGCGATCACGTGGCCCTCGGTGCCGATCCCCTTGCGCATCGCCTCCTTGACCCCGACCGCATAGCCGATCGAGGTCGAGGCGTGGCCCGCGCCCATGATGTCGTGCTCCGACTCGAACACCGAGCAAAACGGCGCCAGCCCGCCGTACTGGCGGATCGTGTCGAGCCGCTCGCGCCGGCCGGTCAACACCTTGTGCGGATAGGCCTGGTGGCCGACGTCCCAGATGATCTTGTCGCGCGGGGACTCCAGCAGGCTGTGAAGCGCGACGGCGAGCTCACAGGCGCCGAGGTTGGCGCCGAAATGGCCTCCGATCTCGCCGATCACGTCGATGATCAGTTCGCGGATCTCCTGGGCCACGGCCTGAAGCTCGCCGTCATCCAGACCCTTGAGGTCCTCCGGGGCGTCGATTTGGTCCAGCAGCTTGGGTTGCTCGTCGTTCATCTGTGTCGGGTGTAGATGAAGTCGGTGATCTGGCTCAGGTCCCGGGGGTCGTCGCGCACCGCGGAGAGGGCCTCGTGCGCCTTTCGATGCGACTCGCCGGCCAGCTCGCGGGCGCGCTCGAGTCCGAACAGGCTGACGTAGGTGAGCTTGCCATGTCGCTCGTCGCTGCCATGTGGCTTTCCGAGCTCCTCGTCGCTTCCGGTCACGTCGAGGATGTCGTCGACGATCTGGAACAGGACACCTAGCTCCTCCGCGAAGCGGCGGTAGGGAATTGTGTCAGGTTCATTCGGGCCCGCCAAGACGAGCACGACGCCGACGCTGGCGGCGATCAGCCGGCCCGTCTTCAGCGCGTGCTGGCCTCGTAGCTCGGTGGCCGCCTCAGCCCTTGCCCCCACCGGAGCGCCTTCGGCTCCCTGCGCGGAGGCGGCGGGTGATGATGTCGTCACATCGACGAACTGCCCGCCGACCATGCCGTCGACGCCGATCGCCCCGAGGAGCTCGCTAAGGGCCGCCAGCACTGAGGTCGGCTCTCCGCCCTGGTGTTCGGTAAACAGGCGCAGCGCCTCGGCAAACAGCCCGTCGCCGGCGAGGATGGCGACGCTCTCGCCAAAGACGACGTGCGAGGTCGGCCGGCCGCGGCGAAGGTCATCGTCGTCCATCGCCGGGAGGTCGTCGTGGATCAGCGAGTAGGTGTGGATCAGCTCGATCGCCGCGGCCGCCGGGAGCATCGACTCCGGCTCGACCCCGAGCGAGCGCGCGGTCGCCAGCGCCAGCACCGGCCTGATCCGCTTGCCGCCGGCGAGCAACGAGTACCGCATCGCCTCGTCGAGCCCCTCGGTCTCGGGGATCGCCGAGAAGCGCAGCCCGGTGAGGTAATTCTCGACCAGCTCGCGAAGGTCGTCCGGATAGCTGCTCACGGACCCTCTCGCGCCGCGATCTCGCGCAGGGCGCTCTCGATCTCCGAGCTCGCCTGGCTGACCAGCTCCGCCGCCTCGCGAGCGAGGCCCTCGGCCTCCTCCTCGGAAAGGTCGGCGTCGCGAAGGCGCGACGCGATCTCGCGCAACCGTTCCGCATGCTGCTCGGTGGAGCTCATGCCCGAAAGCTAGCCGGATCGGGCCTTCGCAGCGGTTCCCAGCACGCCATTCACGAACCCGGGCGCATCCGCGCCGCAGTAGCGCCTGGTGAGCGAAACGGCCTCGTCGATCGCCACCTCGGTCGGCACGTCGTCGCGGTGATGAAGCTCGTACAGGGCGACCCTCATGATGCTCTTCTCGAGCGCCGCGATTCGGTTCAGGTCCCAGCCGCGAGCCAGCCGGGCGATCTCGGCATCAAGCTCGGCGCGGTGCTCGTCCACTCCGTCGACCAGCGCGCGCGTGAACGGCTTCGCGTCGTCGAGCGCCTCGGCAGGCGGGCGGCCGGTCACCTCCCCCTGGTAGAGGGCGAAGACCGCTGCGCGGCGTTGGTCGGTGCGGCGCATTCCGTCGACCCGCCCGTAACCGCTTAGGCCCGCGAGACGTACTCGCCGCTGCGGGTGTCGACCCGAACCCGGTCGCCCTCGTTGACGAACAGCGGCACATCCACCCGCACGCCGGACTCCAGGGTGGCCGGCTTGGTGCCTCCACCCGAGGCCGTGTCGCCCTTGACGCCCGGCTGCGTGTCGGTGACCGCCATCTCGACGGCGCTCGGCGCCTGCACGCCCGCGGGGCGTTCGTCGACGAACAGCACCTCCACCTCGGAGTTGGGAAGCACCCAGCGCATCGCCTCGCCCGCGAGCTGCCGGGGGATCTCCAGCTGCGAGTAGTCGGAGTTGTCCATGAACACGGCAGCCTCACCGGAGTCGTAGAGGTACTGCATCCTCCGCGCCTCGGTCCGCACCGGCCGGAACTTCTCCCCAGCCCGGAAGGTCTTGTCCTGGACGCTGCTGTCGTCGAGCCTCCGCAGCTTGGTGCGCACGAAGGCGCCACCCTTGCCCGGTTTCACATGCTGGAACTCGAGGATCCGGTAGATGGCCCCATCCACCTCGATGTGCGTCCCGTTCTTGAACTGGTTGGTGCTGATCACGCCGGTTGAGCGTAACGATTAGTGATCTGCCCATCCGGGCCGACCCGGAGGTTTGGGATATCCACCCTCCCTCCCAAAGTGTGACCACAAATGTGGTCACCAATCGGGAGGCTGTTCAGCGGCAAGCCCCCGGCAATGCCGGGATTGGGGAAATCGGCCACCGATGAGGATAAGCTCGCCAGGTTGGATCTAGCAAGAGCAACGAGGCGGGGCCTGTTGCCCATCGCAGTCGCGGTCGCGCTGGCCCTGCCGAGCACGGCGGGGGCCTTCGTCAGCAAGTTCTACATCGGGCCGGTCGGCGGCGGTGCCAACAACGCCGGCGTGGAGTTCAAGGCCCACTTCCGCAACAAGAACGCGTTCCAGAACGGCAAGCGCCCTCGCAAGGTGGTCGACTTCGGCTGGTTCAACGTGCCGATTCCGGGGGGCTGCTCCGACTCCTCGCCTGCGCCGTCGGGCTTCGACATGCAGGTCAACGACCGCCGCAAGTTCCACGGCACCTTTTCCGTCCCGCAGACCAACCACACGGCGATCATCCACGGCAGGTTCAAGCCACACAACCGCAACCGGAAGGCCGTCGGCACTCTCCGCCTGAAGGGCAACTTCCCCGGTGGGTGCATCGACGCTGATACCGGTCCCCTGGACTGGGTCGCCCACCGCGGCGGCTAGAGAAAAGGTTTCCTCAAGCCGAAGCCGCTCGGCGGTCCGCGGCAGGAGCTGACGCCTGGCCAGGTGAGCGGGCGGCACCTAGGATGATTGGCGTCATGGCCGCCGCGACGGACACGCGCGCTCCCCGGCTCAGCGCCGCCCTGCGCGAAGGGGAGCGGGTGATGCCCCTCGAGCTCTTCTTCGACCTCGTCTTCGTCCTCGCGCTCACGCAGTGCACGGCGCTCATGTCCCATCGGCCGACCTGGTCGGGGCTGGGCCAGGGTGTGCTGGTGCTCGGGGTGCTCTGGTGGTCCTGGACGGGTTACGCGTGGCTGACCAGCGTGGTCGATCCCGAGGAGGGCGCGGTGCGCATCGTGATCTTCGCCGCCATGGCCGCGTTTTTGATCGTCGGAATCTGCGTCCCCGAGGCCTTTGACGAGCTGGCGCTGGAGTTCGCCCTGGCCTACGGCGTGGTGCGCGCGGCGCACATCACGCTGTTCGTGCTGGCCAGCCGCGGCGACCCCGCGCTCCGCCAGTCCGTAACCAGCCTCGCGGTCAGCACGGCGATCGGCGTGGGGTTGCTCGTCTGCGCGTCCCTTCTCGATGGCCTCGGGCAAGCTGCCCTGTGGGTGCTCGCCCTCCTGCTCGACACCGGCGGGCCGTACCTGTTCGGGGCCGAAGGGTGGAGGCTCGTCCCCGGCCACTTCGCCGAGCGACACGGGCTGATCATCATCATCGCCCTCGGCGAATCGATCGTCGCGATCGGGGTCGGCGCCGCGGCCAGCCTCACCGTGGGCATCGCCGCGGCCGCGGTCCTGGGCATCTCGCTGGCGGCGGCGCTGTGGTGGATCTACTTCGACGTGGTGGCGCTGGTCTCCGCGCGGCGCCTGAGCCGCGCGGCCGAGGGGCGCGAGCGAAACGAGCTGGCCCGCGACTCATACTCATACCTTCACTTCCCGATGGTCGCTGGAATCGTGCTCGTGGCGCTGGGCTTGAAGAAGACGCTGGCGCACGTCGACGACCCGCTCGCCACCGTGCCCAGCTTCGCGCTCCTGGGCGGCCTCGCCCTGTATCTGCTCGGGTTGGTCGGCTTTCGCTATCGCCACGTGCACACGATCAACCGGCAGCGCCTCTTGCTGGCCTTGGTCCTGTTCGCGCTGGTCCCGGCGGCAATCGAGCTGCCCGCGCTCGCAACCCTGGCCATCGTCACCGTGCTGCTCAGCGCGATGATCGCCTACGAGACGATCAGCTACGGGGAGGGGCGCGCACGTGTGCGCCACGATCACGAGCTCGCGCCCGAGCACACCCCTACCCAGTAGCCGCCCAGCATGGTCCTTGCGCGGTCAACTATTGCTATAATTGACTCAGCAAACAACTGACCGAGAGGAAGGCTTCATGACGCGGATTCCACCCGCCGCGCGTGATGGAGCCCGCTCGCGTCGCAGCCGCGGCTCGCACGCCGCCAAATCGACACCGAATCGTGTCGAGCGACGCGCAAGGACCCATCGCGCCGAGAGCACCGAGACAACCGACAGCTTCCAGCTGTTCCTGAACCAGGCTGCCCGCTATCCCCTGCTGACCGCGGAGGAGGAGATCGAGCTGGCCCAGCGGATCGAGCGCGGGGACCTGGAGGCCAAGGAGCGGCTGATCAACTCCAACGTGCGGCTCGTGCTCTCCATCGCTCGCCGTTACCAGGGGCTGGGACTGTCGATGCAGGACCTGGTTCAAGAGGCGATGCTGGGCTTGATCCGGGCTGCTGAGAAGTTCGACTGGCGCCGGGGCTACAAGTTCTCGACCTACGCCACGCTCTGGATTCGTCAAGCGATCCAGCGCGGACTCGACAACACCGGCCGCACCGTTCGCGTGCCCGCCCATGTAGCCCAAAGGCAGCGAAACGTGAATCGGGTCGCCGCCGAGCTCACCGGCAAGCTCGACCGCGAGCCCAGCGACGAGGAGATCGCGGCCGAGGCCAAGCTGCCGCTCGACGAGGTCACGGCGGTGCGCGACCTGACTCGGGTCACGACCAGCCTCGACGCTCCGGTCACCGAGGACGG
>Ga0307312_10001826_pt1 | contig 11066 bp, 13 predicted proteins | sample ER_DNA_202_FD_194489 | JGI IMG/M metagenome (GOLD analysis project Ga0307312, IMG submission 194489) | Bulk soil microbial communities from the East River watershed near Crested Butte, Colorado, United States - ER_DNA_202 | ecosystem: Environmental > Terrestrial > Soil > Floodplain | place...
CCCTTCGGCGTCGCCACAACGTAGTCGTCCTTGACGATCGCGACGAGACCCTGCAGCGCGTCGATGGCGCCGACGATGATCAACACGAACCCGGCGAAGACGATCCACCCGGTCCACGAGTCTGACGCTGCGACTGCCCTGTCTTGTGGTATCGCTGGTGATGCCATCGAACATGCTCCTTTCCGAAGACGGATCGCTCGTGACAGTGGCGTGTCGGACGCAGCGGAACATCGTCCAAATTCGGGTGATAAAAGCGTGACGCGACTCTTCGTCATGCCGATGAGACGAGAGTTACCAGTGAACGCGTGCCGTGTGCGCTACTCGAGGGCTTGCTCGACGTCGTAACCGAGCGCCAACGCGATTTTCGGCGCGCAAACGACGGTGCGCGCTGCGCCGATCACAGGTGTCACCGCCTCGAGCGTGGCGACGATCTCGTCGCTCGTCGCTCCGGCCGCAAGGGCGTACGCCACGACGCGCTGGAACGAGGCAATCGCTCCGTCGACGGCGACCGTGGCCGCCACGCGAGCGAGTGCCTCCGTCCTCTCGTCGATGACGTGCGTCGCGAACGAACTGCCGTCGACGGCTATCGCTTCGAGAAACGCATCGTCGTGCAGGGCGAGCCGACGCAGGTGCTCCATGTAGTCGGACATCACAGCGAAACCGCGGCCCCTAGGTTGGAGTAGGTTGCGAGGGACAGGTCGGCGGGTGCGTCGCTCATGACTCTTCCCTTTCGTGAGCATGACGGACTCGGCCTCGACGGTCCGTCTCTTGCTCAGGGAACTATCGGTGCGGACGCTCCGGTCTTCGTCATACAGATCGCATGAACTTCGACGGCCGCTCGCTTCGCAACGTTCATGCGTCCTCGAAGAGATGTGTCCGCGGTGGAAAGATCGATCTATCCAGGAGCCCGACTTCGATCGCTCGCTCGATCGCCTGGCTGCGCGACGAAGCGCCGAACTTGCGGTAGATGGAGACGGCTTCGGTCTTCGCGGTGTTGCGGGAAACGAACAACCTCTTTGCGATCTCCGGAACCGTGAGGTGCGTCGCCAGGTAGGGCAGCAGCCGGAGCTCCGCGCCGGTGAGGCTCATCGCCCACGCCCCGGCCGGCCCGGACGTCGCAGCCACGCGTTCGTGGAGCGCTCTTGCCTCGTCGACGAGTGAGCCGAGCTGCGGGCGGAGCTCCAGGACTTGCTCGGTCTCGGTGAGCACGGTGCGGGCGGCGCTCGCTTCGCCGAGCGCGAGATGCGCGCGGGTGAGCTCGAGCCCGACCTGGACCGTGAACCAGGGAAGGCCGTGGTCGAGCAACGGCCGGAGTCGGTGGGCGCGCGCCAGCGCCAGGCGAGCATCATCCACGCGGCCCTCGTGGAGTGCGACGCGTGCGGTGACGACAAACGCGATGGCGCTCGTCGAATACTCGCCGAGGCCTGCTTCTTCGACGAGCGCATGCGAGGCCCGTGCGTAGTCGGCGGCGTCGCCCCAGGCCCCTTGCCGGGCAGCGAGGAGCGCGAGTTGCGCCTGCGCGACGAAAACGTCTTCAAACGCGCCAACCTGCAACCCCTGGTCGACCGTGGCGGTGAGGTCGTCGGTTGCACGGTCGGTCGCGCCCAGCAGCGCATGCGAAACGCCGCGAATCCCCAGCGCCACCGGGATCCAAGAGCTCGCCGGTGAGAGCGCCTTGAGCGCCAACTCGGCGTCGGCGAGTGACTGCTCGACCCCGTTTGGCATCATGTGCGCCCGCAGCGTGGCGATCCAGGGCTCGATCGTGGCGCTGCCGTCCGAGAGCGGGATCGTCGACGTCGCCCCGTTGGCGAGAGCGAGCCAGCGTTCGGCATCCTCGGGGCGCCCAATCAGCACATGAAACCAGGCGCCGTAAACGGCGAGCGCTGGATACAGAACCAACTCGTCCTCCGTGAACCATCCGAGCCACTCTTCGACCGTTTCCCTTCTGCCGTCGTAGTACAGGGGAAGGACGAGCTCGTCGATCAATCCGGCGACGGCGGATGTCTCGCCGGCGGCGTGCCCGTAGACGATCGCCGCCTCCAAGAAGCCGTTGGTAGTGGACCAAGCCATTGCTCGCCGGTTGAGCTCGGCCACCAGGTCCGGCTCGCTCCGCTCGAGCTCGTTGCGGAGCAACTGGCCGAACAGATGGTGGTAGCGGCACCACTCGCGATGCCGGTCGAGCGGCACGACGAAACAGTTCGCACGCTCGAGCGCCTCCAGGGTGCGAGCCGAGTCCGTGGCCTGGAGCACGGCGTCGCAAACGCCCCCGCACATCCGATCCAGAATCGAGGTGTACTTGAGGAACTCGGCCTCGGCTTCTGGCAGCCGGGAGAGCAGCTCGAGGCGAAAATACTCGGACACGAACCGGTCATCGCCGTCGAACCCCTTGACGCCCGTCGTGCTCGTGGCCCCGGCCTGCAGCGACAACGCTGCGAGGTATAGGCCGGCAGGCCAGCCCTCCGTTCGCTCGGTCAGGTCGACGACTTCCTCTGCGTCGAACTCGACCCCCGCAACTCTGAGCAGGTGCTCCGCTTCCTGCTCGTCCATGCGCAGGTCGACGACACCGATCTCCTCCACTCGTCCTTCTGTGCGCCAGCGTGCAAGCGGTAGCGCCGGCTCTTCTCTGCTCGCGATCACGATTTGCGAGCCCGCCGGGACGTACCGAAGCAGCGCCACGAGTGCATCCAGGCAGGACTGATTGGCGACGGCGTGCAGATCGTCGAGCACGAGCACCAGCGCACAGTCGAGCTCAGCCAGCGCGCGGCCGAGGTGGGGGACGCGAGTCGTCCAGGTGGACGCCGCCGGTCCTGACAACGTTTCGAAGACGACAGGAGGAAGTGGCGCGACGCCATGGATCGCGACTGCGATGTAGCGCATGAACATCAGCTCGTTATCGTCTTGCCGGTCGAGGGCGACCCAGGCGAACGGGCGCGAGTCTGCCTCGGCCCATTGGGCAAGCAGGGTGGTCTTGCCGTACCCGGCAGGCGCGATCACGGTCACCAACGGTGATCGGGACGCGCACAGCCGTGCGATCGCGCTCGCTTTGGCGACCGTGCCCGGCCGGCGAAACGGCGCGGCGAGCTTCGCGTCTACGAGATCGAAAGGAGCTTCGGCAAGCGACACGACTCGATAGTACGACGGTCCTAGAGCGTCTTTAGTTCATCTGATCGGTATGACAGAGCGATATGACCCACGGCAGACACCGTGGGGGCCCGACTGCGCACTGCCGCCTCCAGAGGCGCGGCCTTCTGGGCTGATCTCAGGTGGCTGGTGATGCCCCCGCAGTCGTTCGACCTGGGGAGAGAAAGGCCGAACGATTAACCCTGGGCGTGCGTAGCGTTCGACACCAACGGTAGCGGCTCCTGTGTCCCTATTCGGTGAACAGTCTTCGTCTAAGCCCCGCCGGATGTCGTGCTCGAGCTCTGATTCGGTCGCGCGCGTACTTTCTACGCATCCGCTGCGATTGACAAGCGGGTTGTTGCGCGGCTGCACTCGGCCGGCCGGGATCCGCTGGTTCACGGTTTATCTTGGCGTCCGCAATTTCCAGACTTCTCCGCAGCATCGGTCCATGCGCGCCTACGTGCTCGTCGAGCTCGGAGACTCAGAGGCGATCGACCTGTTCCTCCGCGAAGAGGTTGCTCAGGCAGCGCTCGAGGACGCGCTAAACGACGAGCCCGGCTGGGCCGGAACGCTCACGGTCGAGCCGATCGAGCTCGACGAGCGGGCGGTGTCGGCGAACTAGGATGCCTGGCTGTGAACGCTGAACCACCGCCCGAGACCTGGAACGTGCGAGCCTCCGAGGCGAGCCACAAGCTGGACAACGCGGCGATGCACCTCGAGAAGGCGCTCACGGCGACGAGCGGCGAGGTTTCCGTTCACGTCACAGAAGCCCTGCGCCACATCGGCGAGGCGAAGTCGAAGCTGCGCGGCGAGCAGTAGAGAGAGCGGGCGGCGCGAGTCGCCCCGCACCTACGGCGCCCCGGCGCTCACCTTCTCGATCTCCTTGACTCCAGCGAGAACGAGCCCGCCAGCTAGACGGGGTTTTGTGCGCCGCGAAGAGCCGCGTTTGCAGGGCACAATGTAGTCGGGAGCTAGGCCAACCAGGCTCCCTTGAACCCTTCCCCCGGGGTGCCTGGCGGACGGGACTTGGCGCGCGAATCCCGGCCTGGCTCCCGTGATGAGGGACGGCTCCGCAAGTGTTCGCGACAACAGACGTCCTCAATAGGGAGCCCAAGTGCAACGGCGGTTGGATCCCCTGCTAACCGCCAAGGATTGACGGCCGCTTGGGCTCCCTGAAGCCTTGCGCGGTCACTGGGCTCACGGGTCGTCGTCAGCGCTCAGTTACTCCTCCGGCGTGACCGCCGAACGCCACGCAGGCCCGCGTCACCTGCCGCGCCGACATCGGCCCAGCGCGGGACCAAGAAGGTGATCTGAAGCGTGTTAGCGCTTACGTTTTACCGTGACGGTGAACCGTGCCGTTGCCGTGTTGCCGGTCTTGTCGGCGGCGGAGCAGGTCACGTTCGTGCGACCGAACTTGAAGCGGCTGCCCGAGGCGGGTCGGCACGAGACGGCGACCGCCCCGTCGACGTGTCCGCGAATTAGCCGGACGAGCACTAGGAGGGTTTGGCGAAAGGCTGCGCGCGGGGCTAAGTCCGTGGTGGCCGCTTGCGTCGGCCGCCGCGGGGCAAGATGTAGAAGACCAGAAGCGCAACGACGATGACCGCCGCGGCGATAGCAACGATCGCGACTGTGGAGGCGGCTACGAGCACAGGTGGTTGTTGCCTAATAGTCCGCGCCGAAAACTCGGCCGCGAGCAGGCGCGGGGGGCAACGACGGTCGGGCTAGGGATCGACGCGCGGGGGTAGAGGTGACTGGCCGCAGACTCCTCCTCCCCCGCGACGCCGCGATCGACGGTACAGGGGCCTACAGAGTTGGGCCTCCCTCGAAAGGGTGAAGGCGTGCGGAGGCCGGGGCGGGGGACGAACATCTCGGCGCCGATCGCTTGAGCCCTAGGACGGCGCGGACACCCGACAATCGCGGGAGACAAAAACAGCTCGCAACACGAATCACAAACTGAGGTGTACGATGGTCTCCACTGGCCCTGCAGCCAGAATTCCGGCCGAAGCCCCAAGGTACGCCGACGCGCCTCCTGGCACGTGAGGCATCAGAGCTGAGGCAAACAGAGTTCGACTCCGTAGGGCCAGTTTTCTGTTTGCGCTGAGGTGATTCTTGCGCCCGCGCAAGTTTTCGATCCCCGTCGTGAGTTGGCCTAACGACGAAGCGCCCAAAAGGCGCCCCGTCGTGTCGTCGTATTCCGGCTGCTTAGCGGCGCCTGCCGCGCGCGAAATAGCCGAGCGCGAGGAGGACGACGACGATGATGATGACCCACAGGATAATGCTGAAGACGCACCTCCTTTTGACGACACACGTTCGCTCCGTCCATTCGATCTCATTCAGGAGCTGCTTGCAAACGACGAAGCGCCCGAAGGGCGCCACGTCGGCTTTCTACCGGGCGAACTTAGATCCGGTCCCGAACCGGTCGAACCTCGCTGTGTGCGGATTGCTGCCCGATTGCGCGATTCGGCGGAAGGTCCTCCCACAGACCTCTTTCCCCGGCGGGCGTCACTTGCGTTGAGCGGGCATACACTCGAAGCGGATGCCCGAGGAGAAGCGACCTGATCTCCGACCGCAACTGGCGGAGCTGCTCGAGTGGTACAGGCATGTGTTGGGGCGGATCGAAGGCGGCGCCATTATGGAGCCCGGAGAAGAGGAGCGTCTGCGGGAAGAGGCGTCGTTGGTAGATGAGCTTCTCGGGCGTCTTGAACGGGCACACGAGCTCGCTAACGAGTCGACCGGTCATTAGGTCGGCGCGGGGTCGAACTCTCGGCCCCTGACCTCCGCGCATCGGGCGGGGGCGAGCTACGCGGATCTAGGCAGGCTTGTCAATCTCACGCGCCAGCGCGTGGCCCGCATAATCAGCGAGCACTAGTAAGCGACGGCGTCGCCGAAGCTGGGGCTAGCCGGGCGCGGGCTAGGACGGCGGCCCGATCGGCGGCCGCGACTCGTCGTGGATCCGCGACCCCGGCCAGCTCGACAGCGGCCGTCCCGGGACGACGTTCGAGTGCCTCTGACCCTGCGGCGGCTCGCGGCGGCTTATCGCGATGCGGTGGGCACCGAGCGTTAGAACCTGGTTTTGGCCGGTGGCCGTATCCGTTTCAAGTAGGGGACGTTATGAGGTCAGAAGTGACAAAAGCGCCTGAGCCCCGGAGGCCGCAGCCGGACGCTCAGAGCGGGCCGCTGCTACCCCAGCCCTCGCCTGAGTTTCGGCGTCGCGCCTGGATGCTGTTCCAGCGAACGATCGATCCGCTGGCGGCGCCAAAGCCGCTTTCAAGGTTCAAGCGTCGGTCGAGCACTTGACGCCAGTCACGCTGCGGTAAAGATGAGAGCGCGGGCGCAACCGGCAAGCGTGCGCGCGCAACTGCGGCAATGCGTATGGGAGAGGAAGTGACCTACAACGGGCGACGCTATGCCGTCGTGGGCTTCACGCCGCTCTCAGTGACGCCGTTCCGGGTCGAGCTGCTCGACGACAAGACGGCAGAGTCGTTCTGGATCGAGTGGCCGCCGGAGGATGATGTAGAGCGCGCCGCGCTCCGACTCGTCAGCGAGGAAGCACCCGCCGAGTAGGATTCGCTCGCCGTCGCCCCAAGCGGCCAGCTATGACGTCGCAGCGGAGCACACGGCCGATTCACCCGGGCGGTCAGGAACCGCAACCTCCTGAACGCCGAGACTGCGGAACGCGAACTCGGCGAGTTGTCGGTGACCGATGCGTTGGCGGTTCTGCATGCTCCTCGCGAAAGAGTCGCCGCGTCGCGATTCGACCGCGCTTAACGCTCAACGTCCTACTGTAAGCGGGATGCGCGCTTGCCTCTCGACCGTTGCGGTCGCGCTGATCGCCGCAGGATGCGCCAGCGGCGGCACGGCTGAGAGCCCGGTGCCTGGAGTCACGAGCATCTTGGTCGCCAAGCACGGCCGGGTCGTCCGTTCAAGCTACTACGGCGGTCTGAAGGCGACCGATCGCGTACCCATCTTCTCCATCACCAAGAGCGTCGTCTCGGCACTCGTCGGCATCGCGCTCGCCGAAGGTCAGCTGGAGAGCGTAGACGAGCGCGTGGCGGACTTCATCGCGGGTACCAACCCGCGCATCCGCATCCGGCACCTGTTGTCGATGACGGCCGGCTACGGACGGCAGCTCAACTTCGGCGAGACGGACCCGTCGGCGCTCGCGGCGCGGCCGCTGGTCAACAGGCCGGGCACGACGTTCAACTACGACAGCGGCTCGAGCGACCTGCTTGCCACGATCATCGCCCGCGTCACCGGAGTGTCCGCGGCCGACTACGCGCGTCAGCACCTGTTCAGACCGATGGGCATCCGCAATGTGCAATGGCCCGGGTCGCATGGGGGGTCGGGACTGCTCCTGCGACCGCGCCAGCTGCTCGCTTTTGGCCAGCTTTACCTCGACCAAGGCGTCTGGAAGGGCCGGACTCTCATCCCAGCGGGTTGGGTGGGGACATCAACCCGCACGCACATCCGCGTAGCACCACGTCAGGGCGTAACGCACGGCTTCGGCTACGACTGGTGGGTCGAGACGAGCGAGCAGCCGTTCTTCGCAGCACACGGCTATCTCGGACAGGCGCTCGTCGTGTATCCGGGGCTCGACGAGGTCGTCCTGGTGACGTCGAGTCGGGAAGACTACGGCGGGACGCTCGGGCTCGCCCGGCGCGTCGCTCTCAAGTACGCCCAGATGTAAGGCTCGCCGCTGCAAGGCAGCTCTAGGATCTGGGGAGAGAACCGGATCTCGTTCAGGTTGAGCACTTCGCACTCGCGCATTTCACCGAAATCCTTCTCGAGCATCGCAGCGCTGTGACCGACGGAAAACCGCTCCGTGACTACCTGGCGCCTAGCGGTGGTGAGACCTGACAGGGCTTCGTAGCTGAGTCCACGGCGAACGGCCGCGCCAAGATGTCTACTGCCCGCTTTGCGCTGAGCGCGAGTTCGGCGAATGAGACGTGCCTAGCTGCTAGCGATCGGGTTCCTGCGGCCTCGTTCGTCGCCTCAGCGTCACGCCGATTGTCATCAGCAGCAGCGAGGTCAGTACGGTCGCTCCAAGGTACAGGCCGGTGCTTGCGAGTGCGTCTTCTGTGGTGATGGCGGCCAGTGCCGCATCGCGCTTGCGTGCAGCATGCACGCCCGCGATTTCCGGGCATGGTCCGCTCGTATCGCCGTTGCGCAGGTGTCCCGGCAGTGCCGATCTGTTGATCACGATCGTGTGGCCGTTGTGACAGATGGCCACCTTGGCCGGCGCGTACTGATCGGCTGCGGGGGTGTTGGTTTCGAGGGCGTCCTTATGTGATGAGCGTGTCAGAGTTTTCTTGACGGCAACGAGCGAGCGCTTCGTGCTCGTGGCGGCGTCGCCGAGTCCGCCGAACGATGCGAGCGATCCAGCCATGAACACGGTCACAGCTCCGGCAAAAAGGAGTCTGGGGAGGTCCATGCCGATGCACACTAAAGCGCACCCCGGAGGACCTGATGTCCAGATTGGAAACACGTGACAACGTCTGCTTTGCCCGCGATCTCGATCGGTGATTGACGTTTTGGGTCGAGTGCCCGCCGGCGGAGCTTGTAGAGCGCAGCGCTCCGTGGTCCGAACACCGTCGCCCCCGGCGGCTCTGCCGGGGAGTGGGAGCGAGCAAACCGCATCCGTGGCGGGCGGGAGAGCCCGGAGGAGTCAACCCGGACGCTCCCTAGGTCTCCAAGCCGCAGTCTCTGACACGGACGACCAGGGGAGAGAATGGCCGCAGGGCCAAAGGAGGCCGCAGACCCGCCGATAGCCATTCTAGTGAGCCGCAGTCAGGACGACATCGACGAACACAGGGCCCTGGACGTTACGCCAGAACGCAAGAGCAACCGTCGAGTAGGCATCTCTTGAAAGAGCCCGGGGCTGCTCGCGCCTAGGGGCTGACGGTCTCCGGGGGGAGAGCGCTCGGCGCCGGGCTCCTCAAGAACCACTTCACCCCGCGCTAGCTGCGGACGCCGAAGTCGGCGGTCACGATCGTCACGTCGCGGCCGCCATATACGCCTGTCGCGGAACGGGTGTAAACCGCCCCCACACCCACGTCTCGCCAGCGCGCACTCAGCATGATCGCGCGATGCTCGGGGCTATTCAGCCAGACGTTGAGAGCAGCCGCGCCGTTCAGTTCAGCGGAGGACCACAGCAGATTCTCGCCCACCCACCAAGAGCTGTGAGCGCCGATCGGATAGAAGTGGGCAATGCGCCGGCCGAAGACCTCACCGCTCGCCGAGTTGTGGCCGAAATAGCCCCGGTTCGCCATCTCCATCGAATGGCGACGAGCCGCAGCAGCGAGCCCGGCGGACAACCGAAGCGGCACTAGACCGCGCTGACGCCGAAGAGCGTTCATTTCAGTTAGAACGGACCGTTCCAACGGCCGCAACGCGCTCGCGTGAGCCCCGGCGCTTCTGGCGCCAGCCGATGTAGCAACGCAAAGCCCGACCGAGACGGCCAGTGCGAGAAGCCAACCGAGCAGCCGCCGCCCACCCGGCGTGGGCCTTCCAGCAACCGCGTTCCCCTGCGCGGTGCGGACTAACGCCGCAGCAACGTTCTGAGGCCGCAGAAGGGTCATCGACCCACCGCCTCTCACGTCGCGTATACGAGACGTTCACCGTAACTGACTTGCACCCGCAGGTAAACACCGATGGCGTCGGCGGTCCAGGCCAGCCGCAGAGGGTTCCGGCTCGGGAACCGTGTCGGCTAGGTAAGCGGGCGATCAAACCCAGCCGCCCCCGTGTTGCCCCCGCAGCCGGCACGGCGCTCCCGTAGCCAGGTTGGCCGTTGAGCGGCGGAGTGTGGATTCGAGGGTCACGAGCGGCGAGACGCTTCCGGGCCGTCGTCGTTAGCTCGGTCGAACCTCCCGGCGCTCAGCTCGAAGCTACGCGGCTCGCGCGCGTGTTACTAGAGGTCCGAATTAGACAGGCCCAAGCGCTCACGTCTCGCCAGCTCCTCCTCTCCGAGCGGCGGTCGCTTCGATCGCTCAGGTGTCTGCCCAGGCTTGAACCAGACCGACAGAACCGAGTCGCCCCCGAGCAGGACGCGGGCGGTCAGCTGAACGTGCGTTACGTGCACCCGAGATTCTCCTTTGTCGGGTGTGCCATCCGTGCCACCGGGCCGCGGAGATCCGCCTTTCAGGCGTTCCCACCGTTCCCCTTCCTGCAGCTAGGTCGATACCAAGGCTGCCGGCGATCTCCGCCCATGACGCGCCCCTAGCTGGACGTGGCTGGACGTGGCTGGACGTGGCTGGGCGTAGCTGGGCCGCAAACGCCCGGAGATCCGCCTTTTACGCCCGGAGATCCGCCTTTTACGCCCGGAGATCCGCCTTTTACGCTGTCACCCTGTGTCACCTTGGAAATCCGCCTTTTAGGTGTCAACTGTGTCAACTGGGGGAGGCCGCAAACGCCGCCGCGATCGGCGATCGTGGTGAGCGGAACTGAGGCGAAGTGGGCCGCGAATCGTCGACGTGTGCTCCTTTACGCTCCTTCGCGCTCGGCTGCAAATCCTGATTGCGGCCGTCTTCTTGCCGTTCACGAACGGGCGCGTGTGCCCCGCTTTGCCCTGTTGGGCCCCGCGCTGTTTCGCCGTCGTGTGCCTCTGGGTGCGTCTGCGTGCCTCCGCTTTCTTGGGCGTCAACCGTGTCACCTTGCGCTGCTGTTTCGCCGCTGTTCTGAGCGGCTGCAAACGCCTCCTCGACGGCCTGGGCGAACGCGACATGCTCCTCCGATCGCAGTGTCGATCGTCACCCTCGGCCTACTGGTCGCTGTCACGCCGGCCTCGGTCCCCGGCCTCACGGTCTAACCCATCCGGTACGGCACGCTCGTCAGGATCACACGCGGTTCGAAGAGCAACAGACGCTTGATGTAGAGCGCACGCTGATTGTGCAGCAGTCGCTGCGGGCCGCTGAAGATCAGCTCGGGCATGATCACGACTGCGACCGTCT
>Ga0307312_10001828_pt1 | contig 11065 bp, 6 predicted proteins | sample ER_DNA_202_FD_194489 | JGI IMG/M metagenome (GOLD analysis project Ga0307312, IMG submission 194489) | Bulk soil microbial communities from the East River watershed near Crested Butte, Colorado, United States - ER_DNA_202 | ecosystem: Environmental > Terrestrial > Soil > Floodplain | place: USA...
AGATCCTGCTCAGCACGTTCAATGACGGCCGCCAGGCCAGCGTGTTCGCGGTCAATCCGTACGGGGTGCAGTCCGACGGAGCGCTGGTCGAGACCGGCTCCACCAGCGGCAACGGCTTCAACAACGCGGTGGTGAAGCGGGAGACGGCGGATCTGAGCCCCGATTTTGTGTTCGAATCGAAGGGCCGGCTCACCGAGTACGGCTACGAAGTCGAGGTGCGGATCCCGTTCAAGAGCATCCGCTTTCAGCGCAGGCGGGAGCAGATCTGGGGGCTCAATGTGGTGCGCCTGGTCCAGCACTCCGCCCGGGAGGATTCCTGGGCGCCGGCCAAGCGCGCCAGCGCGTCGTTCCTGGCCCAGTCGGGCCGGCTGGTGGGACTCAGCGACTTGCGCCGGGGCGTGGTGCTCGACTTCACCCCGTCACTCACCTCGAGGACCACGGGCGCGCCTGGATCGAGTGGCTGGGAATATGATGGCGGCGGTCCGGAGCTCGGCGGCACTATGCGCTGGGGCGTCACTAACAACCTGACCCTGAACGGCACCGCCAACCCCGATTTCTCCCAGGTCGAGTCCGATGCGCAGCAATTCGTCTTCGACCCACGGAACGAGCTCTTCTTCTCGGAAAAGCGGCCCTTCTTCCTCGAGGGAATCGAGCAGTTCAGCACCCCGAACTCGCTCATCTACACCAGGCGGATTATCCAGCCGGTTGCGGCGGCCAAGCTCACCGGCAAAGCCTTCGGCACCGACCTGGCGCTGCTCAGCGCGGTGGACGACCGGGCCGGCTCGGCCAGCGGGCTGGACCATCCGGTGTACAACCTGCTCCGGATTCAGCGTGACGTGGGCTCTCAGTCCCGCCTTGGCGTGGTGTACACCGACAAGATCGACGGGGACAACTACAATCGGGTGCTCGGCGCCGATTCACGGCTCGTGTTCGGCGGAGTGTATAGCGCCCAGCTTCAGCTCGCGGGCAGCAGGACCAGACAAAATGGGACCACCGAGACCGCACCGCTCTGGTCGACCGTGGTTGCTCGGAACGGCCGCACCTTCGGGGCGCGGTACTCCTTCGCCGGGGTGGCGGAGGACTTCCGGGCCCAGAGCGGCTTCATATCCCGTCCCGGGATCGTGCACTCCACTCTCGGCCACAGCCTCACGCTGTACGGAAAACCGGGCGGCCTGCTCGAGACCTTCACCGGTGAGGTGAAGCTGGACGGAACCTGGGAGTACCACCGCTTCGTGCACGGGCAGGGTATTCAGGACCAGAAGCTTCACTTCAACACCAACACCAGACTCAAGGGCGGCTGGCAGGCAGGCGCATCGGTGCTGGTGGAGTCGTTCGGCTATCCCTCCGAGGTGTATACGGGGTACGCGCTGGAGGTCCCGGGCGCCGGCGGTGCCATCGACACCGTGCCCTTCACCGGCACGCCGACCATTCCCAACCTGGACTATCTGGTGACGCTCGATACCCCGGAATTCTCCCACTTCTCCGGCAACATTTTCTTCCTCTGGGGACACGACGAGAACTTCTTCGAGTGGGCCAGCGCCAAGATCACCTGGCTCGATCTCACGCTCGACTGGCGCCCCACGCCCAAGCTCAGGGTCAACGGCCGCTACCAGCTGCAGTGGGTCGGTCGGCGGACCGACGGCAGCACGGTAGATCTCTGGCGCAGTCCTCGGCTCAAGGTGGAGTATCAGCTGTCCCGGCCGATCTTCGTCCGACTGGTCGGCGAGTACACCACCGAGCGACGGGATGCTTTGCGGGACGAGAGCCGCACCGGCGCGCCGATCCTGATCTTCGATCCGGATGCCAACAGGTACCTCCGCGCGGCCGCGTTCGGGCATCGATCGTTCCGCGGTGATTTTCTCTTCTCCTACCAACCGAACCCGGGCACCGTGCTGTTTGCCGGCTACGGCAGCACGCTCCGGGACCCCACCGAGCTGGGCAGGGCAAGTCTTCGCCGGGCGGAGGACGGTTTCTACCTCAAGTTCAGCTACTTGATTCAGATGTAGGTGGTCGACTTGTAGTCGGCGCGCCACAGCGCGTCGTCGCCAGCAACAGCCTGAATGCAGCTTTCCGCACTGCCCTCATCGCCCGCCACAAACTGATCGACAGCAACTTTTTAGGATGCGTCACACCGGCTCGACGCTACCCCGTCCTCCGTTGGCGTACCTCTTGCCAATACTGGTGCCGAATACTTTTGCACCCCCGCACAACTGAAGCAGCCCTACTGCGACAGCGGGTGGGCAGGGTACGGCTCGTCTCTCCTCCTACCGGAGCAGTCGCGATGCGGATCCTGGTCCTGAACTACGAGTATCCACCGCTTGGCGGCGGTGCGGCTGTAGCAACAGCGGCGCTGGCGCACGGGCTGATGGAGCGCGGAGTTGCGGTGGACGTGGTGACTGCCGGCGTGGGACCGGACGCGGAGCGCCGCACTCCAGACCGCCCCGCGGAGCCGCTCGAGCCGGGCAGCCTCACGGTATACCGGGTGAGGAGCCGGCGCTGCGGAGTGCACCAGGCAAGGATGGGGGACGCCGCGAGCTATCTGGTGGGCGCGTTACCCGTGATCCGGCGGCTCCTTCGTACCTATAAATACGATGCTGTCCACGTCTTCTTCTCCCTTCCGACCGGCGCTTTGCTTCCTTTCCTCGGGCTAGGCGACACACCGGTGGTGGTGTCACTCCGTGGATCCGATGTGCCGGGCTACGACCCGCATAATTCGTCTCTGCAGCGTGCCCATCGGCTGCTCGCCCCGCTGACTCGTTGGATCTGGCGCCGGGCAGATCGTGTAGTGGCGGTGTGTGAGAGCCTGGGGCAACTGGCGCTGCGTACCTGGCCCGACTTGCGCTATGGAGTAGTGCCCAACGGCGTAGACCTGACGCTGTTCCATCCCGCTGACCCGGACACTCGGCGTGCATCCAAGAAAATCCGTTGCCTGGCGGTGGCCCGGCTGATCGAGCGGAAGGGTCTGGGAGACTTGATCCGTGGCCTCGCGCTTCTGGAGCGGGGAAGCTTCGAGCTGGAGATCGTGGGTGGCGGGGCCGACGAGCAAGTGCTGCGCGACTTGGCAACCCAACTAGGTGTGGCGCAGGACGTCCGATTTCTGGGGCCGCTCTCCCGAGCCAAGGTGGCCGAACGCTATCGGGAGGCGGACCTGTTCACCCTCCCATCGTCGGCCGAGGCGTTCGGCAATGTGTTTGCCGAGGCGCTTGCGTCGGGGCTCCCGATCGTAGGCAGCGCAACCGGCGGGATCCCCGATCTGGTGGAGCATGGCAGCAACGGTCTCCTGGTTCCTCCGGGAGATGTCCATGCGCTGGCGGGAGCGATCCGCTACCTGGCAGACGATCCGGAGCTTCGCGCCGAGATGGCCCTTCGGAACCGCGCGAAGGCGGAAGCGACGCTGGAGTGGGCGCAAGTCACTCGCCGCTACATGTCCATCTACGAAGGCATACAGCGCCGCCACCCCGCCAGGTCGCTGGTCGCCCAGCCCACTGCGGGCATCTCGTGAGCGGCGTTGCATTCTGGCTGGCCGTGGATGCGGCCAGCACCTTTGCTGCTCTCGATCTGAACGCCGATTCGCTAGACGCTTTGGCGCGCCGGCGCCTGGGCCGGCTGCTGTCCTACACTGCTCGGAACAACGCCTTCTACCAGCGCCGGTTGCAGGCAGCAGGCATCGAGTGGTCGGATCCGATCCTGCAGGCCGATCCGTATTGCGCGCTCGCGGCCCTGCCACCGGTCTCGAAGCTCGAGCTGCGGCAGGCCGGTTCCCTAGCCCTGGCCGGCGGCCGGGTCCACCCCAAGTGGCGTTCCTCGGCCTCGTCGGGGTCCACCGGTGAGCCGTTCCGGGTTTACTACGAGCCCCGAGCCTGGGCCACGCTCAAGTATGCGGTCAAGCTCCGGGCACGCCGCGCCTGCGGCGTCGGGCCGACCGATCGCGTAGTCATACTCGATGCGGTCCCTCCCGAAACGTCCGCGTCCAGACTGGAGCAGGCCATCGGCTGCGGCCGGATAAGCGTGCTGCAGCCTGCGTCGGCGGTGGCCGCGGCCCTGGTAGCATTCCGGCCGAGCGCGATCTACGGTCTTCCCTCTGCGCTGCACGAGGCGGCCCGGGCACTTCAAGCCCGAGGCGCCCGTCTGCCGGTCAAGGCGGTGTTCACCAGCGGAGAGCTCCTCGATGGCTCGGCGCGGGCGCTGTTGGCAGGCGCCTTCCAGGCTCCTATCTACGACATCTACGGCACGTCGGAGACGAAGGAGATTGCCTGGGAGTGCTCTCAGGGTGGCATGCATGTGAACAACGACGTGGTGCGGCTGGAGGTGTTGGACGACTCGGGGCAGGCACTGCCGGCGGGCGAGGAAGGCAATCTCGTGGCCACCCTGCTGGTCAACCGGGCCATGCCGCTCTTCCGCTATCTCACCGGCGATCGCGGGGCTCTCTTGTCGGGGACCTGTCCCTGCGGGCGTTCCTCGCCGCTCCTTGGAGTCGTCACCGGGCGGGCGGCTGATGTCCTGGTTCTTCGTGGCGGCCAGCGAATCTCTCCCTATGCGCTCACCTGCGCCCTGGAGCGAGTCAGCGGCCTGCTGCGCTACCAGGTAAGCCAGCTGGATCCCGCCCGAGTCAGGGTGCGGGCCATTCTCGAGGGCGCCGCCAACCGCGAGGCGATTGCCGACCAGATGCGAAACGCCCTTCGGTTCGATGTGGCCCCGTTTCTCGACGCCGATGTGGAGTTCGTCGACCGGCTTCCGACGGGTCCCCGTGCCAAGTTCCGGGTGGTGGAGCCGCTCCGATGACCGCCCCCGGAGCGATCGTCATCGGGGGCTACGCCAACGGGGTGAGCGCGCTGCGAGGTCTCGCCCGCGCGGGTGTGCGCACGGCCGTGATCCTGACCAAATCGCACGACATCGCCCAGCACTCCCGCTATGCCCATGAGGCTCACCGGGTCATGGATCTGCAGGAGCGCCCGGACGGCCTGCTCGAGCTGCTCGAGCGGCAGGCTCAGCGCTGGCGCGGGTGGGCGATCATTCCCGCCAACGACTATGCGCTGACCGCACTGGCTCACCATCGTGAGCTGCTGTCGCGCTGGTATCGGGTCACCGTGCCGGACCAGGAGATCGTCCGCCGGGTGGTGGACAAGGCGGAGACCCATCGTCTTGCCCGGGAAGTCGGGGTGGATGTCCCCCGATCGTATGGACCGGCGTCGCCGATGACCGCCACTCGCGAGGACATCCTCTATCCGGTGGTGGTGAAGCCGCTGGAGAGTGCGCTCTTCTGGGAGACGTTCGGCAAGAAGCTGATCGTCGCGCGCAATCGAGCGGAGCTGATGGCGGCCGTTACCCAGATGCAACTGGCTGGAATCGAGGCCGAGGTGTTCGACCTGGTCCCCGGTTCGGACGGTCGCTTCTTCAACTACACCGTGTACATGGACCGGCACAGCCAGCCGGTCGCCGAGTTCTCCTTCAGGAAGCTGCGCAAGGCGCCGCCGTTCTATGGCGTGGCGCGCGCGGCCCAGGTGGCCGACCTACCGGAGCTTCGCGAGCCGACGATCGCGCTGCTCCAGCGAATCGGCTGGCAGGGCATGGCCAGCGCCGAGTACAAGCTGGATCCCCGTGACGGCCGCTATCGCCTGATGGAAATCAACGGCCGTTGCTTCCTGACTCACGGGCTTCCCACCCGCTGCGGCGTGAACTACCCGCTGCTCGCCTGGCGGGAACACGCCCTGGGTGAGACCGTCAGCGCCCAACCCAACGACTGGCGGGGAGTCTGGCTTCATCTCCACGCCGACCTGCTGTATACCGCGGTACAGGAGCGGGGCCCGGACTGGAGTTGGGGCGACTTCTTCCGCAGCTACCGCGGGCCCTGGGTGGATGCGGTCTGGTCTCCCAGCGATCCGAAGCCGTTCCTGGCCCAATGGGCCGGTACTATCCGCAAAGGCGTGCGCGGCCTGCGCGATGCACGACAGCTCGATGAAGTGCGACGCCGCTTTCAATCCATGCCCGCTACAATGTCGGAGGCCTGATGAGACGCGCCGAGGAGGTCGCCGGATGAGCGGCCCGCAGTTCGTCCAGACCGCCTGGGCTGTTCAGCGCCACTCGCGAGCGACTCGGGCAGAGGTGAAGGCATTTCAGGACGCCCACCTCCGGCGCCTGGTGCTGCACGCCTACGAAAACGTCCCTTACTATCGAAAGTTGTTCGACCGGAATCGGCTGCACCCCCGGCACATTCGCGGAACGGTCGACCTCGATCTGATTCCCATCAGCTCGAAGCAGGCCATGCGCGAGCGGCCGAGCCACGAGCTACTCGATCGCACCGTGGACCAGGGAAGGCTGCTGACGGTCTGCACCAGCGGCTCCACCGGCGAGCCGTTCACGATCCGGCGGACCTGGCTGGAGCAGGCCTTCAAGGTGCTTTTTCAGACGCGGTGCCAGCAGTCCTTCGGCCTCCGGCTCCCGGAGCGCGTCATGAAGGTGGGACGGGGGCGGGGTTACGATCCGAAGGACACCAAGCTGGTGGGCCGCCTGCTCCAGGCAGCCGGCTTTCACCCGACGCTCAAAATCGACGGCCTGGTGCAGCCGCCGGAAGAGGTGGTGCGCCAGCTGGAGACGTTCCGGCCTCACCTCCTCGTGGCATTGCCGAGTATCTTATCCCTTACGGCCGACTACCTGCTCGCCCAGGGGCGGCGGGATATCCGGCCCCGCATCGTGTCCGTTGGCGGTGAAGTCCTCACCCCGCTCATGCGCTGCCGCCTTACCCAGGCGTTCGGCGTCGAGCCGGTCCAGACCTACGCCAGCCACGAATTTCCGCTCATGGGTTGGGAGTGCGGGGTGTCCGGCGAGCTCCACACCTGCGACGACGGCGTGATCGTCGAAGTCATGCGCGACGGGCGGCCGGCCGCGGCCGGCGAGGAAGGCGAAGTGGTCGTCACCAACCTTCACGCCTATGCCATGCCCTTCATCCGTTATCGGCTGGCGGACGTGGTGACCCGCGGCTCCGACCAATGCGCCTGTGGGCAGCCGTTCTCGACCATCCGCGCGATCCAGGGGCGCATGAACGACTACTTCTCGCTGCCGGACGGGCGCCGCATGCACCCGTACCGCATTCTCGAAAGACTCCTCCCGGAGGATGACATCTGGATCCGGCAATATCAGCTGCTGCAGGACCGTCCCGACCGTATCGTGATGCAGGTCGTTCCCTCACGGCCGCCGACGCCGGAGCTGCAAGAGCGGGTCGCCCGGGCGATATCGCCGCTGCTCGGCCCCGGGATCGAGTTCCAGGTCCGCATCGTCGAGGCCATTCCTCTGGGAAGCGGTGGCAAGTATCGCCATTCGCGATCACTGGTCGCATCGATGTACGAGCCGAGCCGGGTCTGACGCTGACATGACCGCCGTCCACGCTCAATCGGCTGTCGCTCGCGATGAGCTGATCGTACTCGGCGGAGCGGACCGGCTTCAGGCCGAAGAATGGAACCAGCTCGCCCGGCGGGGGTTTCACCTGCACCAATGGTTTACCGCGGCCGAGCGGTCCGGCTGGAACCCGAGGCACCTGGCGGTGCGGGGTGCGAGCGGTCTCAAGACCATCATCCCGGCCTATCTGGTCGGACCGGGGACACCCCACGATCTACACGACCGGTGGCTGGGACCGCTGCGTGACGCTGCCTCCCATGTCGGCTTCCGCCTCCAGCCCGTGCTCTCCGTCCAGGCGCCGTTTGCCCACGTCTCCCAGCCGCTGGGCAACTCGAGCGGGCTCTCCAACCCGATCCTGCACGAGATCTTCTACGCCCTGGAGCAGACCGCCGAACGGGAGGGCGCCAAGGCGGTGGCCTGGCCATTCGTGGATACCTATTGCGACCGCCTCATCGACGTCGCCCGGGCCCGGGGTTACGCGGTGCTGTACTCCGGTGCCACGGCAACGATGCGGGTACGGTGGTCCTCGTTTGATGAGTATGTCGCCAGCCGAAGCAAGAACGTGCGCCGCACGATCCTGGCTGACATCGCCTCCATCGGCGCGGCCGGCCTTCGGACCACACTGGCCAGCGATTTCGACCGCGACGCCTCCCACATGGACCGGCTGTACCGCGACGCGTTTCGCAGCCGGCACGGAGGCGAGTCGCCGGTCGCCCCCCATCTCTTTCAGCAGCTCGGCCGGCGGCAGACTCCGGAGATCTTCGCGCACCTCGCCTGGCACGGCGACCGGCTGGTGGGGACCAGCCTGAATCTCTTCACGCCCGAACGGCTGGATGGGACCTTCGCTGCCTTCAGCCCGGAGCATCGCACCAGCGGTGTGTTCTACAACGATCTCTGCTACGAGCCGCTTCGGGTGGCAATCCGCGAGGGCATCTCCTCCATCGACCTGGGGCTGAACGCCCTCTATGCCAAGGTGCTCCGCGGCGCGGTGCTTCAGCGCAGGATGATTCTGATTCGGGGGACCAGGCCACGCAGACATCGCATGTTGTCCATGCTCGGTCGCCTGGTTGCCGGCCGGATCCAGCAGCAGGAGCGGAAGGCGCTGGGACCGCTCTGGGGCCCGAGGTGCTTCGTGGAAGATGAGGCGGGGGCGGAGCACGTCAGTTGACCAGCACCGAGATATCCCTCTCCATCCCCAGTGCGGGGCAGGCCCGTCCGCACCCGGGGTTGTTGCGCCGGGTCGCCGCCTACGGTCTGTCCCGGGGGACGACGGAGATCCTGGTGGTCCTTCGCTCGGTCCTGCTGGCCGCCCTCCTGGGGCCGGCGGCGTTCGGCAGTTGGGCGCTCCTCCGGATGGGCATGCGCTACTCGGGACTGGCCGGCCTCGGCGTGTTCCGTGGCCTCGAGGTCGAGCTGCTGCACGCCGACGCGAAGGGAATTGCCCGCCGGCAAGACTCACCCGCCGCCACGGCGCTCGGCTTCATCCTGCTGGTCGGCGGAGGTCTCTCCGCCCTGGCCATCGCCGCCAGCTTCGTCGTGCCCGACACTCAATACCGGCTCCTGCTCCGCGGGTTTGCCGTCGCCAGCCTGGCCGAGCTGATCTACGGCTATGCGATGGTCTGTATCCGGGTCCGCAGCGGACTGCGCCACTTCGCCGTTCTGGAGACCGGTACCGCCGCGTTTCACATTCTGCTGGCCGTCGGCCTGGCCCGGATCTGGGGATTAGCCGGTGCGTTTGCCGGCCTCACGGCGGGCAACCTGATCGGCATCGCGGTCGCGGCCCGGTGGGTGTCCCTCCGTCCGGCGCTGGCCCTGGAGCCGTTGCGCCGCCTGCTGCACGTGGGGTTGCCGGTCGCCCTCACCAGCTGCGTGGGCATTCTGCTGGTGACATCCGATCGGTGGGTGGTGGCGTTCTGGGGTGGCCCGACGATGCTCGGGTATTACGCCCTGGGTGCGTCGGTCACCTCCGGCGCTGCCGCCCTGGCGCTGGTGATCCGGCAGGTCGTGTTCCGCGAGGTCTATGGCGAGACGTTCTCGGCCGGTGCCGCCACGGCGCTGCGCGCCCATCTCGAACGCGCGCTGCTCCCCTTCGCGCGACTGCTGCCACCGGTGCTGGGAGCCCTCGGACTGCTCGCGGGGCCGGTGGTCGCGCGGGTTCTGCCGGGCTATACGGCGGCGATCGCGCCGGCTCGCCTGTTCGTGCTGGCGGGAGCAGCCATCGGCCTGGTGAATCTGGCGGCCGTTGGCGCGGTGGCGGCCGGCCAGCAGCGACGCCTCCCGATGTACGCAGGCGGCGCACTCGCGCTCACCACCGTTCTCTCGGTGCTCGCGCTGTTGGGCGGAGCCGGGCTCGAGGGTGTGGCGGCTGCGGCGCTCGCGGGCCACTTGTCGTACGCCGCGGCGGTCCTCCGGCTCATCGTCAAGGAGTCGGGGACTCCCCAGGCTGATCGCTTCGTCCTCAGTACGCTGCTGCCGCTGGTGTGGTGCGCGGTCGCGGTTGCGGTGGCCGGCCGGTTGATAGTGGACTACACCATAGCGTCCGCCGTACTCGGGCTCGGGGTGTACGTGCTTCTCCTGCTCCCGCTGGGGGCCGGGTGGCGTACCGAGTGGAGGAGACTGCGATACTAAGGAATTGACATTCCGACTTCCCGAGTCGTAATTTGGACACTGATGCCAATCATGCCGCGTCTCGCCTGCTGCTGTACTACCGAGCCACCTCGGATCGAGGGGGAGACAGCCGCCACGCGCTGATCGCAGGACGCTTTCAGAATTCCGCCGGCCGCACCTCCCCCGAGGTCAGCGGCCGGTATGCGTTTGGGACGGGATAGAGATGCAAGCCTACTTAAGGAGAGAGTCATGACACAGGTACAATCGATTCCCGCGGTCACCCCGATCGAGAAGCGCGGGTATGCTCACCCGGAGGTGCTGGTCTCGACCGCCTGGGTGGATCAGCATCTGAGCGACCCCAAGGTCCGGCTGGTGGAGTCCAATGAGGACCTTCTCCTCTACGACACCGGGCACATCCCGGGAGCGGTGAAGATCGACTGGACCAACGATCTCAACGATCCGGTGGTGCGCGACTATGTAGACCGGGACCGGCTCGAGCGCCTGCTCCGCGAGAGAGGGATCGACCAGGACACCACCATCGTGTTCTATGGCGACAAGAACAACTGGTGGGCGACGTACGCGCTCTGGGTGCTCCAGCTCTTCGGGGTGAAGAACGTGAAGGTCATGGACGGCGGGCGGCTGCGCTGGGTGGACGAGGGGCGGCCGCTGACCAGGGAGCAGCCCAAGTACGGGCAAGGGAACATCAAGGTCGGGAAGCGGGACGACTCCAAGATCCGCGCCTTCCGGGACGAGGTCCTGGAGCACCAGAAGAAGAAGGGTCAGCTGGTGGACGTGCGGAGCCCCGAAGAGTTCCGGGGCGAGAAGACCCACATGCCGGAGTACCCGCAGGAGGGCTGCCTCCGGGGCGGGCACATCCCCGGCGCCAAGAGCATCCCGTGGGCCAAGGCGATCGACCCGGAGACTCACACCTTCCGGCCGGCCAGCGAGCTCAAGAAGCTGTACGAGCAGGATAACAGCCTGCGGGGCGATGCCGAGACGATCGCCTACTGCCGGATCGGCGAGCGGTCGTCGCACACCTGGTTCGCGCTGACCTACCTGCTCGGCT
>Ga0307312_10001830_pt1 | contig 11060 bp, 9 predicted proteins | sample ER_DNA_202_FD_194489 | JGI IMG/M metagenome (GOLD analysis project Ga0307312, IMG submission 194489) | Bulk soil microbial communities from the East River watershed near Crested Butte, Colorado, United States - ER_DNA_202 | ecosystem: Environmental > Terrestrial > Soil > Floodplain | place: USA...
CGCGGCAAACCGTTTATGGGGATGACCCCGTAGCGGTCGCCGAGCGCTTTGTGGAACAAGGCGCGAGCTGGGTCCATGTGGTAGACCTGGATCGTGCCCTGGGTACCGGGGACAACCTTCCGGCGGTCGCTCGAATAGCCAGGCAGGTGGGCTCGCGCGTGCGGCTTCAGCTCGGTGGCGGGTTCCGGACGCTGGACCTGGTGCGCGCCGGTCTGGATCTCGGTGTGGCTCGGGTCGTGATCGGCACGGCCGCCGCCGTCGATCCCAGCTTCGTCGCCTCGGCAGTCAGCGCGACGGGCTCCGAGCGGCTCGTGGTTGGGATCGATACCCGCGAAGGGCAGGTCGCGCTGCGCGGCTGGACTGAAACGTCCACCGAGCGCGCCGAGGAGCTGGCTCGGCGCGTCGTGGCCGATGGCATAGGCACGGTGATCTACACCGATATCGGACGCGACGGGATGCTCGGTGGCCCCGACCTGGCCGGCGCCGCGGCGCTACTGGCCACCGGGGCCCGCGTCATCGTCAGCGGCGGCGTTGCCAGTGCTGAAGACATCCGGGATGCGCGTGCTTCAGGCCTGGCCGGTGTCATCGTCGGGCGCGCGTTGTACGAGGGCCGGTTGACTCTGTCCGAGGCACTCGCGGCTTGCCATCCTTCGGCCCGATGACGGCGCTCGTCGTTCTCCTGGCAGTCGGACTCGCTGCGTTCACCTATCTCGGTCTGGAGCGGCTAGGGCGCCGGGGATGGGTGCCGCTGGCCTTCCGCGCGGTCGCCTGGACCGCGCTGGGGCTGTTGCTGATCAACCTGAGCTGTCCGGTGCGGGGAGCGACACTCAGGCCGCTGGTGCTGCTCGACGCTTCCCTCAGCCTCGGTGCGGCCGGCGGCCGGTGGCGAGAGGCTCGTGACTCCGCTGCGAGCTGGGGAGAGGTTCGTGACTTCGGCGACGAGCGGCTCATCAGCGATACCCTACCGCGCCGGGGCCGCTCCTTGCTCGCCCCCGCGCTGCTCGCCGCGTCGGGTACGGATCGGGCCATCATGGTGGTGAGCGACGGCGAGATCGAGGACGTGCGCGATATCCCGGCCGACATTCTCGCCCGCAGTGAGGTCCGCTTGTTTCCCCGGCAACAGCGTCCCGACCTTGCGATCACTCAGGTATCGGGGCCCGCCCGGGTAACCGCGGGTGATTCAATTCCGCTCGACGTGACGGTTCAGGCCGTTGGTGCCAGCGCGCGCGATAGCGTTCGGGTCGAAGTACTCGCCGGATCGACCCGGGTGGGAACTCGCATCGTTCGGCTCAGCGGGCAAGCCGGCGGCCGCACTCGGATCGTGGTGCCTCCGTCTGCTCTATCGCCTGGCGACCACGTGCTTCGAGTGGCGCTCGCCGGAAACCAGGACGCCGAACCTCGCACCGACACCCGTCTTCATCTCGTGACCGTCGCCCCGACTCCCGGGGTGGTGTTCCTCGCCGGGCCGGCAGATTGGGACGGCCGATTCCTGCAGAAGACGCTCCGTGAGGTGTCGCAGCTGCCCGTGCGGGGCTATGTCCGCCTCGAGGGCAATCGCTGGCGCTCGATGGCAGATCTTCGGCCGGTTCCGCTGGAGCAGGTACGCCGCGCCGCACGCCGAGCCGACCTGCTGATACTCAAGGGCGGGGTCGCGGGTTTCGCTGACGGCAGCGTTGCCCGCGGGATCTGGAGCTGGCCGAGTGGCGAAGGCGGCGAACCCCAGGTCCCGGGCGACTGGTACCTGTCGGCCACGGATGCCTCTCCCGTGTCCGGCGCCTTCCTGAGCCAACCTGTGGACTCGTTTCCTCCGGCTACACAGCTGACCCCGATGGAAGCCGGCCCCCGCTATTGGGTGGCGCTGTACGCCCAGCTCGGCCGCCGCGGTCCTCAGCGGCCGGCCGTGCTCGGGCATCAGGAGGGACGGGTCCGCCGTGTGACCGTCGCAGCAGATGGACTCTGGCGCTGGGCCTTTCGGGGCGGCTCGAGCGAGCAGAGTTATCGGTCCTGGGTTGCCGCCACGGCGAGCTGGCTTCTGGGAGGAGCCGACTCTGCCCGAGGGCTGGCGCGGCCGGTCCAGCCGGTCGTCCCGAACGGGCGGCCGGTGTTGTTCGAGTGGGTGGGGTCCGGCTCACCCGCGCCTCAGGGCGTGACCTGGTCGAGCACGGCGGAACCGGCAGTCAGCCCGGTGGTGGAGCAGCAGCCGGATACCCTGCGCTTCGATGGCGAGGGCCGAGCCACCGCATGGCTCTCGCCAGGTGAGTATCGATACCGTCTCAGCAGCGGCGGCTCAGGTACGGTCGCCGTCGAGCAATACTCCGAGGAATTCCTCGCCCGGGCGGTCACTCTCACGCCGCACATCGGACGGGTGCGGCGAGCTACCGCCCGCACCGCAGCTCGTGACTGGCTCTGGCTGTTTGGACTCTGCGTGCTGGCGCTCTCGGGCGAATGGCTGGCGCGGCGCAGACTCGGGCTCCGATGAGGTGGTAGATTTCGATCATCTAGCTCGGGGATGATGAGGTGATGGCACTAAACAGACTGGGAGACGGCCAGCCGCAGAACCTCTGGTCTCGCATCAAGCGTATTGCGCTCACCGACGTGGGTGCACTCATGCGCGGCCTCAACGCCGATGACCTGGAGAAGATGGAGCGGGTGCTCATCGAAGCCGACTTCGGCGTGGCGGCGACCGTGGAGATCACCCAAGCCCTCGAGGACGAGGTCCGGCGCGGCAAGCTCAAGACGGAGGCGGACCTCAAGGGAGCACTGCAGGAGCGGCTGGTGGCAATGCTGGTTGGAACCGAGAATCCGGGTGCCATCGCCCGGCCGGCGTCGGGCCCCGCGGTCATCCTGATCGTCGGGGTGAACGGGACCGGAAAGACGACGACGGCCGCCAAACTCGCGCGGCGCTTGCAACAGGAGGGACGCAGCGTGCTGCTGGCGGCCGCCGATACGTACCGCGCCGGCGCCATCGCGCAACTGGAAGTCTGGGCCAATCGGCTCGGCATACCGTGCGTAGCCGGCGCACCCGGCGGCGATCCCGCCTCGGTTGCCTTCGATGCCATCGATGCTGCGATCTCGCGAGGTCTCGACACGGTAATCATCGACACGGCCGGGCGGCTCCATACCCAGGACGGGCTCATGGAGGAACTCCGGAAGATCGCCCGCGTCATCGGCCGCCGACTGCCTGGCGCGCCTCACGAGACGTTACTGATCCTCGACGGGACCGTGGGGCAGAATGCGATCCAGCAGGGCAAGCTCTTCTCCCAGGCGGTATCCCCGACCGGTATCATCGTGACGAAGCTCGACGGCAGCGCTCGCGGTGGGGCCGTCACAGCTCTGCGGCGGGAGCTTGGGCTGCCTATTCGATTCATTGGCCTGGGAGAATCGCTGGACGACCTGGAGCCCTTCGACCCCGCGCGGTTCGCCGAAAATCTTCTCGCCGAGACGCCGGTCGAGGCGTCCTAACAGGACATGCCTGCCCGTTCGGCAAAGGCAGCTGTCCGTCTCGATACTCCGGTCAAATTCCTGAAGGGGGTCGGGGAACGGCGGGCCGAGGCACTGGAACGCCTCGGAATCCGCACGGCTCGCGATCTTCTGTGGCACCTCCCCCACCGCTATGTAGATGCGTCGGCGGTTACTCCACTGGCCAAAGCGGAGTTGGGTCAGGAGGTGGCCTGTGTCGGGCAGGTGATGGCGAAGGGAGTGCTGCCGACCCGCCGTGGGCTCCGGATCTTTCATGCGGTCCTGCGGGACGACAGCGGGCTGCTCGAATGCGTGTGGCCGGGCCAACCGTTTCTCGATCGTGCCATCGCGATAGGACAGACGCTGCTGGTCTCGGGACCGGTGCGGTTCTATCACGGGCGCCAGATGGTTCCCCGAGAGTACGTGGTCTTGGCCGACGCCGCGGGCGACGCCGATCCGCTGACGGCGGGTAAAGTGCTGCCGGTCTACCCGGCCACCGAAGGGCTCAGCCACAAGGTCATCCGCTCGCTGGTCGAGCGCCATCTCGACGCCTTGATCGCGCTCTCCGACGACGTGCTGCCGGAGACGCTGCGACGCGGTCTCGGCTTGCCGGAACTGTCAGCAGCGCTTCGGGCGGTGCACCGTCCCGGATCGTTGGACGAGGCGGAGCGGGGAAGACGCCGCCTGGCCTTCGATGAGCTGCTCGATCTGCAGCTGATGCTCATCCGGGCTCGGACGGTCGCCAAGCGACACCGGAGCGGCGTGGCGTTCACCATCAAGCGAGAGCTGACCACCCGGCTCAAGCACAGCCTGCCGTGGGAGCTCACCGATGACCAGCAGCGGGCTATCCGCGAGATCACCGGAGACATGACCGCCCCCGAGCGCATGCACCGACTTCTCATGGGCGACGTCGGGACCGGAAAGACCGTCGTAGCCCTCTTTGCCATGCTGCTTGCGCTGGAGAACGATTTCCAGGCCGCGCTGATGGCACCCACCGAGCTCCTGGCCGAGCAACATGCGGCCACGCTCGAGGTTCTGCTTGCGCAGCTCGATCTCAGGCCGGAGGTGCTTCTGGGCCGGCAGACACCGGCCGAGAAGTCCGCCGTCCGGAAGCGGCTTGCCACCGGGCAGGCGCGACTGGTCGTCGGCACCCATGCTCTCCTTCAGGAAGGCGTGTCGTTCCAGCGCCTAGGCCTCGTGGTGATCGACGAGCAGCACCGTTTCGGGGTGGAGCAACGCGCGGCCCTGATCGGTAAAGGCGCCGCGCCCGATGTCCTGCTGCTCACCGCCACGCCGATTCCCCGATCCCTCGCCTTGACGCTGTATGGCGATTTGGACGTATCCACCTTGCGGCAGCGGCCTCCGGGGCGTGGCACGGTCCGCACCGCGGTTCGGAGCACAGGTCAGCGCGAACGAGTGTTCGAGTTCATCCGGAGTGAGTGTGCCAAGGGGCGGCAGGCGTATGTGGTGCTTCCGGTGATCGAAGAATCCGAGCGCGCCGATTTGCGGGCGGCAACGACCATGGCCCAGACGCTGGCGGCCCGGTGGCCCGAGCTCCAGGTAGGACTGGTCCACGGCCGGCTCAAAGCGGAAGAGCGGGACGAAGTCATGCGCCGGTTCCGCGGGGGCGAGCTGCACGTGCTGGTGGCGACCACGGTCATCGAAGTGGGGATCGACGTGCCCAACGCGACGATCATGCTGATCGAGCACCCGGACCGGTTCGGGCTGGCTCAGCTGCATCAGCTCCGGGGGCGGGTGGGTCGGGGAGCGGAGGAGAGCTATTGCATTCTCCTGGCGGACGGACCGGCACCCGAGCGGCTCAATGGGTTCGCGGCCTCGCAGGACGGGTTCAGGATCGCGGAGCTCGACTTGGAGGAGCGGGGGATGGGAGATCTGATCGGCGCCCGCCAGTCAGGCGGGTTCGAGGTGCGCCACGCCCGGCTGCCCGCCGATGCTGACCTGTTGGGGCAAGCCCGTGAGCTGGCCACGAAGATCATCGAGGCCGACCCCGCGCTGCAGCGGCGGGAGAATCAGAGATTGCGGGAACGGGCGGTGGGGCGCTACCCGCGTGCCGTGGAGCTGTTCCGGGTGGGCTAAGGCGTGGATGGATAACGATCCGAGTGGCGGCGTCCGGGTTATCGTCGATGCCGCATTGTCAGAACTAAAACGCCATCCGCAATCCAACACCTGTCCCTCCCCGCATGCTACGCACCTCCGGCTCGAAGGGAATGTTGCGCGGGCGACCCTTGCGCCGAGTCAACTCCCAGATGAACAGGGCCGCGGCGCCGGCAAGCGCCGTCTCACCCCCGATCAACCATCCGCGAGCCACCCGGTCCTCGCGAAGAGAGGTCTGAAATAACCCCTCGGTCTCGGGATCGGTGTATTGCCCCCCGGACCCGAGAGTACATCGAGCGTGATTGGCCAGGCACCGTGCCTCGAGGGCATTGAAGGCGTCGTCCGCGCGATTGTGAGATTGAAGCGCGAAGTAGTTCATCCCGATGGAGCCGGCGACGAGGAGCCACTTGCCGTATTTCACCACTGGCCCCTGGGCTTCGACAGAGCCGCCCACGAGCAGCAGCAGGATAAGGGCGGAGATCGTGCGGTTCACTGGCGGTACCGATGAAGATCGCCGTTGCCGCCGATGGCGACGAGACCGTCCGGAAGCGGTACCGGGCCGAGCTCGACCGGGCGCCAGACCCGCACTCGCCAGACCTCGCTGCCGTCGGTGCGAAGCGCGCGGATCGTCCCGTCTGCCCCCCCCAGGAGAATGCTCCGATTCGTCACGGTAAGCGGGGTCGTCACCGGCCAGTCCAGCGCGGCGATCTGGCGGGCCATTGGGTCGGGACCAGGATCGATTCGGTACACAGTGCCCCTACGGCTCGCTACGAAGAGGGTGTCACCGAGACCTGCGGGCGAGCCAAGCACGGGGGCATCGACTCGTACCGCCCAGTTGCGGCGAAGCGTGGCCGGATCGATCGAGACCACTTGTGAGTCAGTTGTGCCGGCTACTAGCCCACCGGCAAAGGGCACCCACGCCGACACGATGGTTCCTGGTGAGGGGGTACGGTGGGTGACCTTGCCGTCAGCGGTAGTCAGACGGAGCAGGGAGTCGGTGGTTGCGACGAGCAGACCACCGGCTCCGGCCGGCGCCGCAGCTACTCGCGCAACGCCGGCTCGCCGCCGCCACCGGACCCGCCCGGTGGCGGGATCCAGCCCCAGAACATCGCCCCGCTGGGTCTGCGCCACCAGCACCCCATCCACCAGTGCCAGTGGGGCACCAATGGGATTGGTGGACGTCCGCCAGATCTGCTTCCCGTTCGACCGGCGCAGCGCATAGACGCGGCCCTCGGGGCGCGAGGTTGCCGCGTACACCGTGTCTCCGGCGAGCAGCACCCCCCCGGCGACCATTCCCGACAGGCGCGCCGACCACCGGACGTCACCGCTACGAATGTCCACTGCGTAGACCTTTCGATCCACGCTGCCGCCGTAAATGATATTGCCGCCCATCTCGAGCGGGCCGGTGAATTTCCGGCCGGCGCGCGCAGTCCAAACGGGGGTGGGCGCATTGCCCGCCGCGGCGGGCGCCACCGGCACCGGAGGGGGACGGAAATTCACGCAGCCCGCGTTGACGCTCCCCAGGAGCAGTGCTAGACTCAGCGCTCTTCGAGGCAGATCTCTCCTCCCATCGGACACCGCATGGCGGCAGTGGAAATCAGCGGACTCCGTACCCACATCGGCGAGACGGTAACGGTCCGGGGATGGGTGATGACCACCCGTTCGAGCGGGAAAATCGCGTTCGCTGTGGTGCGCGACGGGTCGGGGTACGTGCAAGGTGTCCTATCGAAGAAGGAAGTGGCGGAGTCCACCTGGTCGGCATTCCAGTCGCTCACCCAAGAGACCAGCGTCGCGATGACCGGTGTGGTTCGGGAAGAGCCCCGGTCTCCCGGTGGTTACGAGCTTGCGGTGCAGACCCTCGAAGTGCTCGGCGCCAGTCCTGACTATCCGATCGGTCCTAAAGAGCATGGGACGACTTTCCTCTTCGAGCATAGACATCTGTGGCTCAGGAGCCGGCGGCAGGCTGCGGTCGCCCGGGTGCGCCACGAGGTGATTCAGGGCATCCGCGACTTTTTCTACGACCGCGACTTCGTCCTGGTAGATACCCCGATTCTCACCGGTGCGATCGGGGAGGAGGCCGGCAACCTGTTCTCGACCGAGTACTTTGATCTCGGGAACGCCTATCTGGCCCAGACCGGGCAGCTCTACGTCGAGGCGGCGGCGGCCGCGCTCGGTAAAGTCTACTGTTTCGGCCCCACCTTCCGGGCCGAGAAGTCGAAGACCCGCCGCCATCTGACCGAATTCTGGATGGTGGAGCCCGAAGTCGCGTTTAACGACTCTGACGCCAACATGCGGCTCCAGGAAGAATTCGTGAGCTACATCGTGGGCCGAGCCCTCGATCGCAGGCTGCAGGAGCTCAAGGAGCTCGAGCGGGATACGGCTCCGCTCGAGCGGGTCCAGGCCCCGTTCCCCAGAATCTCCTACGGTGACGCGGTCATCCGACTCAACCAGCTCGGCTCCGACATGACGTGGGGAAGCGACCTCGGAGGTGATGACGAGACGCTGCTGGCCCAACAGTACGACCGGCCTGTCTTCGTGTACAACTATCCCAAGCAGGTAAAAGCCTTCTACATGAAGGAAAACCCCGAGGATCCGAGGACCGTCCTCAACAATGACTGTCTGGCTCCGGAGGGATACGGCGAGATCATTGGAGGGTCCCAGCGAGAGGACGATTACGAGACGTTGCTGGGGCGGATCAAGCAGCAGGGACTCGATCCCGAGGCCTACCGCTGGTATCTCGATCTCCGGAAATACGGGACCTTCGTGCATTCCGGCTTCGGGCTAGGTATCGAGCGGACCGTGGCGTGGATCTGCGGAATTCCCCACATCCGGGAGGCTATTGCCTTCCCGCGGCAGATACATCGGTTGTATCCCTAGCCTTCACTTCGTTCCACAACCCGTCCAGCACGTTCAGGCCGGCCGACCCCACGTCGATACCTCGGTCACTGGCGAGCTGCTCGACCGCCTCGAAGCGTTGCTGGAACTTCCGATTGGCCCGGTCGAGTGCGGGGCCGGGTTGAACTCCTGCCTTTCGGGCCAGGTTGACGACGGCAAAGAGCAGATCGCCGATCTCCTCCACCAGCGCGTCACTGGGAAGTTGCCCCGGTGCATTCGGGTCCGAATCGGGCCCCTGATGGCCCGACGACTCGGCGCTAAATTCCTGCTCGACTTCGGAGAGCTCCTCCCGGACTTTCTCGACCGGGCCCGAGATATCGGGCCAGTCGAACCCAACCGCCGCCGCACGTTGCTGCAGGCGAAAGGCCATCAGCAATTCCGGGAGAGTTGGGACCAGTCCCGACAGCACGTGTCCCTTCCGTTCGCGACGCTTGATTTCCTCCCAGGGCTCGGCCTTGCCGAGATCGAATAGGTGGGGGTGCCGGCGCTGCATCTTGGCTTCCAGCTCGTCGGCCACTTGGTCGGCGGTGAACTCCCGGCGCTCCTCTGCGATGACCATCTGGAACGCGAGGTGGAGCAGTAGGTCGCTCACCTCTCCTCTGATCTGCGCAACCTCGCCTTCACCCAGTGCGTGGTCGAGCTCGAGCGCCTCTTCAACCAGATACGGCCGCAGCGTTTCACGGGTCTGCGCCCGGTCCCAGGGGCATCGTTTCCGGAGGTCTCGTACCGTCGCCATGGCGCGTCCCAGCGCCGAATTGTCTTGCATTTTGTCCCCCGTGCCGAATATCATACCGCCCGGCTCGCCATGACCTTTCCCTCCGATACATCACGCGCATGGGTGGACGTCGACCTGGCGGCGCTGATAGCGAATGCACGCACCGTGGCCGCTGTCAGCGGCAGCCGGCTGTTACCGATGGTCAAAGCTAACGGCTACGGACTCGGGGCGGTGGAGGTCGCGCGGGCGCTCGAGTCCGTCGATCCGTGGGGCTTCGGCGTCGCCTCGGTCGAAGAAGCCGCTGCCCTCCGAGAGGCCGGCATCACCCGGCCGGTGCTCGTGGTCACGCCCTTGGTGCCGCAATGGATCGAGCAATACCTCCAGCTCGACCTTCGTCCCGCAATCGGCGATCAGGCCGCGCTACAGGCCTGGACCACTCGTACCGAGCGGCCATTTCATGTAGAGATCGATACGGGTATGAGCCGGGCGGGCGTGCGGTGGGACGATCGTGCCTCACTGGATACCCTGAGGAGCGAGCTCGGGAAGGCGTCCGGGTGGGAAGGCGTCTTCACCCATTTCCTCTCCGCGGAGTCCGACACCGACACCACGGTGCGCCAGTGGGATCGTTTCCAGGAAGTTGTGCAATCACTGTCGCGGCGTCCGGTCCTGGTTCATGCCGCCAACAGCGCCGCCGCCCTCCGAGGGCGGGGATTCGCGGCTGATCTCGTGCGGCCGGGCATCTTCCTCTATGGCGGAACGGCCGGCGGACCGGAACCACGACCCGTGGCCGCCCTGCGGGGACGTGTCGTCGCGATCCGATCGATCGCCCCCAGGGACACGGTGGGCTACGGCGCCTCATGGCGCGCCGACCGGCCGTGTGTCATCGCCACCATCTCGGTCGGCTACGCCGACGGCTTTCCTCGCGCGGCCCCGGTTGGCGGGTCGGGTGCTGCCCGAGTGGTCGAGGTCGGGGGCAAGCTCGCCCCGGTGGCAGGGCGGGTGACGATGGACATGTGCATGGCGGTGGTCGATCATGACGTTGCCATTGGTGACGTGGCCACCGTATTCGGTGGTCTGGTGACCCTCGACCGGCAAGCTTCCGCGGCCGGGACCATCTCCTATGAACTGCTCACCCGGCTGGGGTCCAGGGTGCCTCGCCGCTATGAGAGGCCAACGTGAATCCACATTTCGCGTCGCTGATTCTGGGCTTGGCCCAGCAAGCCGAGGCCGCGTTGAGCGGTCACTTGCCGCAGGGGGCCGAAGGTCTTGGGGATTCCCGTAAGGCCGCCCAGACTCTCATTGACACGTTGGGGATGCTCGCCGAGAAGACGACCGGCCGATTGGACCCCGACGAGAAGCAGCTGCTCGAGCAGGCGGTCACCTCGCTTCGGTTCCGATACGTGCAAACGATGCCCAAGGCCTGATGCGGCGGGCGGCCATCATCGTCCTAGACGGAGTGGGCATCGGGTCCGCTCCCGATGCTCATCTCTATGGAGACGACGGCAGCAACACGCTTGGTAATGTCGCCCGAGCGGTCGGGGGCCTGTCGATGCCGCGCTTCGAAGCCCTTGGTCTCGGCCGCTGTGCTGAGGTCCTCGGAGTCGCGCCTGGGGTGTCACCGCGAGCCGCACACGGCCTGTGTGAGCCGGCCAGCCCGGGAAAGGATAGTACCACCGGTCATTGGGAGCTCTGCGGGCTGATCCTTGAAAAGCCCTTCCCGACCTACCCCCAAGGATTCCCGCAGAGCCTGATCACGGAGTTCGCCACCCGAACCGGCCGTGGGGTTCTGGGCAACAAGCCCGCTTCGGGAACCGCGGTGTTGGATGAGTATGGCGCCGAGCATTGCCGGAGCGGCGATTGGATTGTGTACACGTCG
>Ga0307312_10001831_pt1 | contig 11060 bp, 8 predicted proteins | sample ER_DNA_202_FD_194489 | JGI IMG/M metagenome (GOLD analysis project Ga0307312, IMG submission 194489) | Bulk soil microbial communities from the East River watershed near Crested Butte, Colorado, United States - ER_DNA_202 | ecosystem: Environmental > Terrestrial > Soil > Floodplain | place: USA...
CGATCGCCTCGTACACCTTGGTACGGCCGGCGACGTCGTCCGACTTCACGGTCAGCATTTCCTGGAGCGTGTACGCCGCGCCGTAAGCCTCGAGCGCCCACACTTCCATTTCGCCGAAACGCTGGCCACCGAACTGCGCCTTGCCGCCCAGCGGCTGCTGGGTCACGAGCGAGTACGGTCCGATCGAACGCGCGTGGATCTTGTCGTCGACGAGGTGATGCAGCTTGAGCATATAGATGTACCCAACCGTCACCTTGCGATCGAACGCATCACCGGTCCGGCCGTCATAGACGGTCGATTGTCCGGAGGCATCGAGGCCGGCAAGCTTCAGCATCTCCTCGATGTCGGCTTCCTTGGCGCCGTCGAACACCGGGGTTGCGATCGGCACGCCGTGGCTCAGGTTGCGTCCAAGCTCCATCAATTCGCTGTCGCTGAGCGACTTGATGGTTTCATCGTCGCCGTAGATCTTCTTCAAGGTCTCCTTCAGCGGCCTGGTGTCCTGCTTGGCGGTCGCGGTCGCAAGATAAGCATCGACGGTCTGGCCGATGCGCTTGCCGAGGCCCGCGCAGGCCCAGCCCAGATGCGTTTCCAGGATCTGGCCGACGTTCATGCGGCTCGGCACACCCAACGGATTGAGCACGATGTCGGCATGCGTCCCGTCCTCGAGGAACGGCATGTCCTCGACCGGAACGATCTTCGACACCACGCCCTTGTTGCCGTGACGGCCCGCCATCTTGTCGCCGGGCTGAATCTTGCGCTTCACCGCGACGAAGACCTTGACCATCTTCATCACGCCGGGCGGCAATTCGTCGCCACGCTGCAGCTTCTCGACCTTGTCGAGGAAGCGCTGTTCAAGGCCCTTCTTCGATTCGTCGTACTGCTTCCGCATCGCCTCGATTTCAGCCATCAGCTTGTCGTTGGGGGATGCAAACATCCACCACTGCGACCGCGGATGCTCATCGAGCACCGCGCGCGTGATCTTGGTGTCCTTTTTAAAGCCCTTCGGGCCGGCGATGCCCTGGCGGTTTTCCAGGAGCTCGGCGAGGCGGCTGTAGACGTTGCGGTCCAAAATCGCCTGCTCGTCGTCGCGGTCCTTGGCCAGACGCTCGATCTCTTCCCGTTCGATCGCCAAAGCGCGCTCGTCCTTGTCGACGCCGTGGCGGTTGAAGACGCGGACTTCGACGATGGTGCCCTGCACGCCCGGAGGCACGCGCAGCGAGGTGTCGCGAACGTCGGAGGCCTTTTCGCCGAAGATGGCGCGCAGAAGCTTCTCTTCCGGCGTCATCGGGCTCTCGCCCTTCGGCGTGATCTTGCCGACCAGGATGTCGCCGGCACGCACTTCGGCGCCGATGTAGACGATGCCGGCTTCGTCGAGGTTCTTCAGCGCTTCCTCCGAAACGTTCGGAATGTCGCGGGTGATTTCCTCAGGGCCCAGCTTGGTGTCGCGGGCCATCACCTCGAACTCCTCGATGTGGATCGAGGTGAAGACGTCGTCCTTCACGATCCGCTCGGAGAGCAGGATCGAGTCTTCGAAGTTGTAGCCATTCCACGGCATGAACGCGACCAGCACGTTGCGCCCCAGCGCGAGCTCGCCGAGATCGGTCGAGGGACCGTCGGCGATGATGTCGCCCTTGCGCACGAGGTCGCCGACCTTCACCAGCGGACGCTGGTTGATGCAGGTCGACTGGTTGGAGCGCTGGTATTTCATCAGCCGGTAGATATCGACGCCCGATTTGGTGGGATCGAGATCCTCGGTAGCGCGGATAACGATACGGGTGGCGTCGATCTGGTCGACCACGCCCGACCTTCGTGCCGCGATCGCGGCACCCGAGTCGCGCGCGACCACGCCTTCCATCCCGGTGCCGACAAACGGCGCTTCGGCGCGCACCAGCGGCACCGCCTGGCGTTGCATGTTCGAGCCCATCAGCGCGCGGTTGGCGTCGTCGTTCTCGAGGAACGGAATCAACGCCGCGGCCACCGAAACCAGCTGCTTCGGCGACACGTCCATGTAGTCGACCTTGTCGGGCGTGATCATCACGACGTCGCCGGCATGGCGGCAAACCACCAGGTCGTCGGTGAAGCGGCCGCGATTGTCGAGCGCGACGTTGGCTTGCGCTACGTGATAGCGGCCCTCCTCCATCGCCGAGAGGTAGACCACCTCGTCGGTGACGCGGCCGTCCTTGACCTTGCGATAGGGCGTTTCGACGAAACCGTATTTGTTGACGCGCGCAAACGTCGCGAGCGAGTTGATCAGGCCGATGTTCGGGCCTTCCGGCGTCTCGATCGGGCAGATCCGGCCGTAATGCGTCGGGTGCACGTCGCGCACCTCGAAGCCGGCGCGCTCGCGGGTCAGGCCGCCCGGACCAAGCGCCGAGAGACGGCGCTTGTGGGTGATTTCCGACAACGGATTGGTCTGATCCATGAACTGCGACAGCTGCGAGGAGCCGAAGAACTCGCGCACCGCGGCGGCCGCCGGCTTGGCGTTGATCAGGTCCTGCGGCATCACGGTGTCGATATCGACACTGGACATTCGCTCCTTGATCGCGCGCTCCATCCGGAGCAGGCCGATGCGGTACTGGTTCTCCATCAATTCGCCGACCGAGCGCACGCGGCGGTTGCCGAGGTGATCGATGTCGTCGATCTCGCCCTTGCCGTCGCGCAGGTCGACCAGCGTCTTGATGACGGCGAGAATGTCTTCCTTGCGCAGCGTGCGATGGGTGTCGGGCGCATCCAGTTCGAGGCGCATGTTCATCTTCACGCGGCCGACCGCGGAAAGGTCGTAGCGCTCGGAATCGAAGAACAGCGACTGGAACATGGCCTGCGCCGAATCGATGGTCGGCGGCTCGCCCGGACGCATCACCCGGTAAATATCGAACAGCGCGTCTTCACGCGTCATGTTCTTGTCGGCATGCAGCGTATTGCGGATGTAAGCCCCGACATTGACATGGTCGATGTCGAGCAGCGGCAGCTCCTTGTAGCCGTGCTCGTTGAGCGTCTTCAGCAATTTCTCGGTGATTTCCTCGCCGGCCTCGGCATAGATCTCACCGGTTTTGGGATTGACGAGGTCCTCGGCAAGGTAATTGCCGACCAGTTCCTCGTCCGACAACCGCAGCGCCTTGAGGCCCTTTTCCTGGAGCTGACGCGCGGCGCGCACGGTGAGCTTTTTGCCGGCCTCCAGCACAACCTTGCCGCTGTCGGCGTCGACCAGATCGTTGATCGTGCTGTAGCCGCGGAAACGGTTCGCGTCGAACGGCACGCGCCAGCCATCCTTGGCGCGCTTGTAGATGATCTTCTTGTAGAACGTCGAGAGGATCTGCTCGCCGTCGAGACCGAGCGCGAACATCAGCGAGGTCACCGGAATCTTGCGGCGGCGGTCGATGCGCGCGAACACGATGTCCTTGGCGTCGAATTCGATATCGAGCCAGGAACCGCGATAGGGGATCACGCGCGCGGCAAACAACAGCTTGCCCGACGAATGGGTCTTGCCCTTGTCGTGATCGAAGAACACGCCGGGCGAGCGATGCATCTGCGAAACGATGACGCGTTCGGTGCCGTTGACGACGAAGGTGCCGTTCATGGTCATGAGCGGGATATCGCCCATGTAGACGTCCTGCTCCTTGATGTCCTTCACCGACTTCGCGCCGGTTTCCTCGTCGATATCGAACACGATCAGACGCAGCGTCACCTTCAGCGGCGCGGCATAGGTCATGCCGCGCTGGCGGCACTCGTCGACGTCATATTTCGGTGGCTCGAACTCGTAGCGGACGAATTCCAGCATCGAGGTGCCGGAGAAATCCGAAATTGGAAACACCGAGCGGAACACGGCCTGCAAGCCTTCATCCAGCCGGCCGCCCGGAGGCTCGTCGACCATCAGGAACTGGTCATAGGACGCCTTCTGAACCTCGATCAGGTTCGGCATCTCTGCGACTTCCTTGATATGTCCGAAGAACTTGCGAACGCGTTTGCGACCGGTGAATGTCTGCTGCGCCATCGTGGCCTCTCGTTTCGTCGCCCGTCAGAGGCGAACCTTCCGAAGCGCGATTGGCATCGCCCCCGGGATGAATTTCGATTCGTTCCTAGCCCGGAAGCCCAATTTTCAGGACTTAAATCCTGAATCGAGGCTCCGGATTTTCAGAACGCAAAACGACGCGCGGGGCGCATGACCGCACCCGCCCGTCATAACCATGTCTTTCACGGACTGAAAAAGCCCGAAATTGCTTATCTCCCAACGGCTTGCGCGGAAGCGTTGCCGTTCCGCCGCCAAACCGTGCTTTCGTGCTACCGACCCCATATGGGATGGCAATCGTGGAGATTCGAGGGGCAAACCTTCGAATCCCCACACATTCTTGTGTATGACCTGGTCCCAATGGAACCCTTGGCCCACATCCAGCGCGATCCCGGGTCTCGCGTTGCTCGCCCGGGATTTCGCTCAAGTGACTTGCGTTACTTGAGCTCAACCTTGGCGCCAGCCTTCTCGAGCTGAGCCTTGACCTTTTCGGCTTCGTCCTTGTTGACGCCTTCCTTGACCGGCTTGGGCGCGCCCTCGACGAGGTCCTTGGCTTCCTTGAGGCCGAGGCCGGTGATGGCGCGGACTTCCTTGATGACTTCGATCTTCTTCTCGCCGGCCGCGGCGAGCACGACCGTGAACTCGGTCTTTTCCTCAACGGGAGCGGCGGCAGCAGCGGCAGGACCGGCCACCGCAACGGCGGCAGCGGCGGACACGCCCCACTTTTCTTCGAGCAGTTTTGCGAGCTCGGCAGCTTCGAGCACGGTGAGGCTCGAGAGGTCGTCAACAATCTTCTGTAAGTCAGCCATTGATCTGTTTCCTTAAGCGTATCGGTTCGAACCAGGTTTTACGTGTTGCGAAGGGCGTCAGGCCGCTTCGCTCTTTGAGGCATAGGCCTGAACCACGCGCGCCAGCTTGGCCGCGGGCGCAGTGGTGAGCTGGGCGATCTTGGTCGCCGGCGCCACCAGGAGGCCGACGATCTTTCCGCGCAGCTCATCGAGCGACGGCAGGGCGGCAAGCGCCTTCACGCCATCGACATTCAGGACGGTTTTACCCATCGATCCGCCGAGGATGACGAACCGTTCGTTCGTCTTGGCGAATTCGATGGCAACCTTCGGCGCCGCCACCGGATCGTTTGAAGTCGCGATCACGGTCGGCCCCTTCAACAGCGGGCCGATGGCAACGACGTCCGTGCCTTCAAGAGCAATCTTGGTCAAACGGTTCTTCGAGACCTTCACCGACGCGCCCGCCTGCTTCATCTGCGTGCGCAGTTTCTGCATCTGGGCCACGGTGAGGCCGGAATAGTGAGCCACGACCGCGACGCTGGTGGTCTTGAACAGACCGTTCAGCGCCTCAACCGCTTGCTTTTTTGCCGCTCTTTCCACAGCAAGCTCTCTCCGGTTGGCGGCCTTTGCCCAAAGGCAGGACCGCCGGGTTACACCCGCCGCCCTGCCCAAACCTGACCTCGAGACGTTTCAGGTCTCAGGACACGCGGGGCAGAACGACATTTGAAAAGCCTGCCCTCCCGGGCCCAGAGAGCCACGGGGTGTCGAGGTTCGAACCATATCCGCTGGCCGTCGCGTGAAAGCGCGACGTAAAGCGAAATCCGGTCTTCACCCGTCTATGCAGGCCGTATGATTAAGCCGTTGAAGAAACTAAAAAGTCTCGCCGCGGGCGCCTGCAGTCTTGGACAGGATCGAGGCCATCCGGCAAGCCGGAAGACCTCTGCCCGCATTCCTTCCAACGCGTCGGGTTTCCCTTCCTTTCGAGCAATCCATACGGATGTCCGGAAAGGAATGATCTCCTATCGTGTCGGGTTTTCGGAATGCGCGCACAGACGTGCCAGCAAACGGCCAGCACGTCCGGAAACGATTGTTTAACGAGTCTTTTCCGCTTTGCCAAGCGCAAAATTCGCGCCAATTCAACCGGCCGGGATTTCTACCAGTTCGACGGAAGATCCCCGATTCTGGCTTCCCGAACGGCGTAAGGAAGCGGTTTTCCCGCGAAAAAAGCCTCGAGGTTGGCGATCACGCAGTCCTGCATCGCGACATGCGACTCGAGGGTATGGCCGCCGACATGCGGCGTCAGCACCACGTTCGGAAACGCGGTCAGCGCGTCCGGCGCGTGCGGCTCCGTCTCGTAGACGTCAAGACCGGCGCCTGCAATCGAGCCCTCCGTAAGCGCAGCGACCAGCGCCGGCTGATCGATCACCGAGCCGCGCGAGATGTTGACGACATAGCCGTCCTTGCCGAGCTTTCGCAGGATCCTGGCATCGACGGCGTGATGGGTATCGGCGCCGGCGCGGACCGCAATCATCAAGACGCTGCACCATTCCGCCAACGCCTCCAGGCTCGGCAGGTATTGATACGGCACGTCGTGCCGGCTGCGGCTGAAATAGGCCACTTCAGCCTCGAATGCCGCCACGCGGCTTGCGATCTTGCGGCCGATCTCGCCGATGCCGTAGATGCCGACGCGGCGGCCGGGGTTGCCCGGCTGCGGACGCATCAGCGGCGACGGTTTTGCCGCTGACCAGTTGCCGCTCCGCACGTACTGGTCCGCCGGCAGCAGGCGGCGCGTGACCGCCAGCATCAGCGTGACCGCGAGATCGGCAACCGCGGCCGCATTGGCGGCCGGACTGTGCCCGACCGCGATTCTGCGCTGCGCCGCCGCTGCAAGGTCGACGCCGTCATAACCGGTGCCGTAACAGACGATCGCGCGCAACGCGGGCATCCTGTCCATCATGGCCCCACCCAGCGGCGTGCCGCCCGCGGTGATCATCGCGCGGACGCCGGCGAGCTGTTCTGCCGTGAACACTTCAGGCGGCGGCTTGCCCGCGGCGTCGATCAGCTCGAAGCGCTCCCCGATGCGCACCATCATCGCCTTGGGGAAGCGTGAGTAGACCAGAACCTGGTGCGGCATGTATTTTTCTCTCCGTCATGGCCGGGCAAAAGCGCGAAGCGCGTCTTCGCGCTAGACGTCCCGGCCATCCACGTCTTGTTCGATCACAACGTCAAGAAAGACGTGGATGGCCCGCACAAGGCCGGGCATGACGATCTTTCAAAACGAAAAAGGCGGAATCGGTTGCCCGATTCCGCCCCTAGTTCGTCTCACGCGGTTTTCAATGCAAGCTTCCGGGCTCGACCTTCACGCCCGGCCCCATGGTGGAGGAGACCGCCACGCGCTGGATGTAGGTGCCCTTGGCGCCGGCCGGCTTCGCCTTGGCAACCGCGTCCGCGAGCGCCTTGACGTTCTCCACCAGCTTCTCTTCCGAGAACGATGCCTTGCCGATGCCGGCCTGCACGATGCCGGCTTTCTCGACGCGGAACTCGACCGAACCGCCCTTGGCGCCCTTCACGGCGTTGGTGACGTCCATGGTGACGGTGCCGATTTTCGGGTTCGGCATCATGCCGCGCGGTCCCAGCACCTTACCGAGCCGGCCGACCAGCGGCATCATGTCCGGGGTCGCGATGCAGCGGTCGAAGTCGATCTGACCGCCCTGCACTTTCTCAACCAGGTCCTCGGCACCGACGACGTCGGCTCCCGCGGCCTTGGCCTCTTCGGCCTTGGCGCCGCGCGCGAACACGCCGACGCGCAAGGTGCGGCCGGTACCGTTCGGCAGCGTCACCACGCCGCGCACCATCTGATCGGCGTGACGCGGATCGACGCCGAGATTGATCGCGATCTCGACCGTCTCGTCGAACTTCGACTTGGCGCGTTCCTTGACCATCTTGATGGCGTCCGCGATCGGATAGAGTTTCTCGCGGTTGACGCCCTCGCGGGCCTTCTTCAAGCGTTTTCCGATTGCCATGACCCGTTACCCCGCAACTTCAAGACCCATCGAACGGGCGGAGCCCTCGACCATCTTCATGGCCGCTTCGACGGTATCGCAATTCAGATCCTTCATCTTCTTCTCGGCGATCTCGCGCACCTGCGCGCGTGTCACCTTGCCGGCCTTGTCGCGGCCCGGGGCTTTCGACCCGGACTGGATTTTGGCGGCCTGCTTGAGAAAGAACGACATCGGGGGCGTCTTCATCTCGAAGGTGAACGAACGATCGGCATAGATCGTGATCACCACCGGGATAGGGGTATTTTTCTCTTCCTTCTGCGTCTGCGCGTTGAACGCCTTGCAGAATTCCATGATGTTGAGGCCGCGCTGACCAAGCGCGGGTCCGATCGGGGGCGAAGGGTTCGCCGCGCCGGCCGGCACCTGCAATTTCAGGTATCCGGTCACTTTCTTTGCCATCTTTCACTCCTCATGCTGTTTCCGGACCAGCCCGAAAACTTCACAGGACCGTGGTGCGGTTCTCATGACGGCTGGCGACCGTCAGTCCCCTTCCACGGCTTGTCGGAAACGTCGCCGCTTCCACTTCGTCATGCCCGGACTTGATCCGGGCATCCATCATCTTCGTAAAATACATTGTTACGAAGCAGATGGATTGCCGGGTCAAGCCCGGCAATGACAGTCGGTTCAGACCTTCTCGACCTGACCGAATTCCAGTTCGACCGGCGTTGCTCGGCCGAAGATCGACACCGCGACCTTGACGCGCGAGCGCGCCTCGTCGATTTCCTCGACCACGCCGGATAACGACGCGAACGGCCCATCGGCCACCCGCACATTCTCGCCGATCTCGAAGGAGATCGACGCCTTCGGGCGTTCGACGCCTTCCTGCACCTGATGCAGGATCCGCATCGCTTCGGCTTCCGAGATCGGCATCGGCTTGTTTTCCGCGCCGAGGAAGCCCGTGACCTTCGGGGTATTCTTGATCAGATGAAACGCTTCATCGGTCAGCTTCATCTTGACCAGCACATAGCCCGGGAAAAACTTGCGCTCGGCGTCGACCTTGCGGCCGCGGCGCACCTCGGTGACCTTTTCCGTCGGCACCAGCACCTGCTCGAACAGTTCCTCGAGCCCGCGCTGCTTCGATTGCTCGCGGATCGATTCCGCGACCTTCTTTTCGAAGTTCGAATAGGCGTGGACGATGTACCAGCGCTTATCCATGGTTTGAGTTCCGGCGCTTGTCATTAGTGGATGCCGAGCAAGAAGGTGACGAGAAAGCGGATGATCTGATCCGCGGCGAAGAAGAAGATCGAGGCAAATGCTACCATCACGAACACCATGATGGTGGTGATGGTCGTCTCGCGGCGGGTCGGCCAGGTGACCTTGGCGGTCTCCGAGCGCACCTCCTGCAGGAATTTGAACGGGCTGAAAGCCATCGTTGATGATCCGCGTGTAAAGACGATTTTCTTAAGTTTAGGGAATCCGAACAGCCCTCTAGCGCCCAGCCCTCGTCTCGAAGGATGAGCCGGCAAGCGGGCTCGATTGTTCGGGGGATTTCAAAGCCGCGCCGGATATCCGTCAAACGGGCCGGCAACAGGTGGCGGCTATGTACTGCCGCCGCGGCCAAAGGTCAAGGTACGCCGGAACCAGACGTCGAGGAGCGCTCGAGCGTTGGGGGCAGCTACTTCGCGTATTTCAAGGTCTTAAGCGCCGATGCCGGCTTGTCGAAAGTCTTTTCGACGGGAAACCTCCGACCATTGAAGTCGATTTTCTTCATCGCTTCTGTCACGGGATCCAGACCCAGTCTGTCGAAAAGCATCAGTGTGTATAGCAATACATCCGCGGCCTCGCCGGCGATGCGCGACTTATCCAACCCATCCAGCTCATGCCCATTATGCTGCCACTGGAAGATCTCAAGGAGCTCGGCTGCCTCGATGCTGACCGAAATCGCGAGATCCTTCGGGGTGTGAAACTGGCTCCAATTCCGCTCGTCCCTAAACTTCCTGAGCGCTCGAACGACTTCGTCCATCGATTTCTCGTGCGTGCGATTCGCCTTGTATAGTATAATCCGCAACCCAACGGCGCTGACCACCCAATCTTACACTCCAATCCCTATCGAATTGCAAAAGTGGACGCATATCTTAATACAGCGGAGCAGGTATTGTTCGCAGCGGGTCGGGCCCTCCGGCCGCGCGAAATCCTGCAGGAAGCATATCTGACCAAACTGGTTCCCTGGCATCTGCACGGCAGTCGCCAGGACAAAACACTGCATGCCAGGTTAAGCGAAGACATAGCACGGAACCGGGAAAACAGCCGGTTTTTTCGCACTGCGGCCGGTACGTTCTTCCTGCGGCGTTTAATGTCCGATTTGACGCTCCCCGAACGCGACCGGACCGAGTATTTCGCTCCACCGCGGCGCAAGGAATTAGCGAAAAACGCGGTACTTGCGCTGGAAATGGACGCTGCCAGCGGGCGGGGGGTGTATCGAGCGTTCCCGCGGCCCTAATTGTTCGGCTCCTTCGGGAAGGCCGCTACCGATATCTCTCATATCCCGAGATTGCGGCTGCGAGAAAGGTCGCTGCCGTCCACAGTTTTCTGATCGTTTACCGCCACGAGCAAGTCCTGTCGTTCCGGACGGGCAAGTTCTTTCCCGCGACCGACCCTCTGTATGGCCGGCGTAGCGTCGGCATCGGAGGCGCGGTATTTGCCCCGGATGTTGACATGCTGTTCGAAAGCCTGGTCGGGATCGTTGCAAACGGGATCTCGGAATTGTGCTACGGGGTCGGGCTTCCGCGAAGGTTGGCCGAACGCGCAAGATACAATAACGAAGTCCGCCCCTGGCTCGGCGTCCACTACCGGCGGACCGGCGACGCTGCACCTATTCTCCATGTGGTAATGGGATATCCGTGCCCGGCCGATTTCACCCCAGCAAAAGCGGCGCTTTCCCTAAACGACATCCGCTGGGTGGACGCTGGAAATCCCGGCAACAATGTCGAGGACTATGATCCAACGTCGCGACACCTTTTCATCGGGGGCCTCATCCGCAAGTTCATCAAACAAGGCGGAGCGCCGTGAGGAGCTGGATCACGGACGAGGAGATCCTGCGCCTGCAAATGGAGCTGCGGAGCGGCAACTCGCCCAGGGGAATCAAGCGCGGGCTGCAGGACCTGTGCGGTCACTACGAAGCCGGACGACGCCTCAAGGACGCGACCGACATCCGCGCGCTCATCCATTCACACATGGGCGGACCGGAAGTCGCAGTCAGGAGATGGTCGC
>Ga0307312_10001832_pt1 | contig 11055 bp, 7 predicted proteins | sample ER_DNA_202_FD_194489 | JGI IMG/M metagenome (GOLD analysis project Ga0307312, IMG submission 194489) | Bulk soil microbial communities from the East River watershed near Crested Butte, Colorado, United States - ER_DNA_202 | ecosystem: Environmental > Terrestrial > Soil > Floodplain | place: USA...
GACGGCGCTCCACCGCTGGTTGGAGGGCGAGCTCGGTCGTCCGGTGCGCGGCAAGCCGTATGTGGACACTGGCCCGATCCTCGAGCGCGACCTTGCGTGCCGCGCGGGGCTCGGCTGGTTCGGCAAGAACACCAACCTCCTCAACCCGTCGTTAGGCTCGTTCTTCTTTCTCGGTGCGTTGCTTGTCGAGGCGGAGCTGTCGATCGACGCACCCTTCGAGACCGACCACTGCGGCACCTGCACTCGCTGTCTCGATGCCTGTCCGACGAACGCGCTCGTCGCGCCGGGAGTGCTCGACGCGACGAGGTGCATCTCGTACCTGACGATCGAGGCGAAGGGCGCCATCCCCGCGTCATTGCGCCCGCTGATCGGTGAGTTGCTCTACGGGTGCGACATCTGCCAGGATGTCTGTCCATGGAACGAGAAGTTCGCGACCGCGCTGCCCGACGATTCGCCATTCGCCTCGCGTGAGGCGTTAGGCGGCAAGGACGCGCGGACGCTGGCTCGGGAGCTGCTGGCGATGTCGCAGGATGAGTTCAGCGTCGCCTTCAAGGGCTCGCCGATGAAGCGCGCGAAGCTGCGCGGGCTGAAGCGAAACGCGGCTGTGGTGCTCGGCAACGCTCGCAGCGCCGACGATGCCGACGTGCTCACGCGCGCACTCGACGACGCCGAGCCGCTCGTGCGCGAGCACGCGGCGTGGGCGCTGGAGTGCGTTCGAAGCCAGGCGTCCGCGGCTCCCGTCGTGCCGCGGTGACCGCCGGCCCGAAGAGTGTGATGTTCAGGACGCGTCGCCGTCCAGCTCGCGCGTCATCTCGACCATCGTCCGCCTGAATCCCGCGCGAGCGAACAGTCGTTGCGCGGACTCGTTCTGTTCCGCCGTCGAGAGGACGACCCGAGGTGCGCCCCGCGCCGCGAGCGTCGCAAGCGTGGCGTCGAGCAGCATTCGGCCGATGCCCTGTCCACGATGCGCGGGATCGACAACGATGTCGTATAGAACACCCGCCGGGCCGCGGAGCGCCATGTAGTCGTAGTCCTCGACACCACCGTAGGTGTAACCCACCACATCGCTGTTCCGCTCCGCGACGAGAATCACCACGTTAGGCTCGTCGAGCTGCGAGCCAAGGAACGAGGCGTACCTCTGTTCGGTCCGTGGCGCGGCCTCGATGAAGCGCTCAGGGTCGAAGTCGTGATGCAGTCGCACGAGCAGCGCGCCGAGTCGACCGATGGCGCGGAGATCCTCGGTCTTTGCAGGACGTATGGTGATGCTCGAACGACCAGCTGGCTGCACGGGGACCTACCTTACGGTTGTATTGCTTGCCGGTGACGTGCTATGTGTACTCAACGCCGGCGACCACCGACGTGCACTGCAATCAAGCGGCCCAGGAGCCGTCCATCTACTTGACCGCGATGCACAAGGTGTTAAGGATGGCTTCACGATGACGGATGACATGGACGGAATGGCGATGTTCGCCGCGGTAGCGGAGACGAGGAGCTTCCGTGCCGCTGGCGATCGCCTCGGAGTCACTGCCTCGGCAATTAGCCAGGCATTGCGCAGGCTGGAGGAGCGCGTCGGCGTCACACTTGTACAGCGCAGCACGCGGAGCGTGCGCCTCACCGCGGCAGGCGAGCAGTTCTACAGCTCTGTACGCCCCGCACTGGAGGAGGTCCGCGCCGCAGTCACTGCCTTGGGCGAGCTACGGAGCACGCCGCACGGGACGCTCCGGCTTCACGTGTCGGCCGGCGAGGACACGGTCCTCGCGGGACCACTGCTCGCCGGCTTCCTCGCCGAGCATCCGCAGGTTGACCTCGATGTCGCCGTGAGCGACGCGCCCCTCGACATCGTGGCCGCTGGCTACGACGCCGGGATCCAGCTCGGCGAGGTGATCGACCGCGACATGATCGCCGTCCCGGTCTCCGGCGACCTGCGCCTTGTGGTCGTCGGTTCCCCGTCGTACCTCGCGCGCCGTGGGACACCGCTGCATCCGCGCGACCTCATCGACCACGACTGCATCAACTGGCACCCGACGCCGGAGGCGCTGCCCTACCGGTGGGAGTTCACCGAAGACGGGCGCGAGCTGTCGGTCGCGGTACGCGCTCGCGTGCTCACCACTGAGCCGGCGCTCATGGTCCGACTCGCGCGCGCGGGAGTCGGGCTGACTATGGCTTACGAGGACCGGGTGCGCGACGATATCGCGCGCGGCGATCTTGTGCTGGTGCTCGGGGAGTTCTCGTCGCCCTTTCCGGGCTACTACCTCTACTACCCGCAGCGGCGGCACGCGTCGCCCGCGCTCCGCGCGCTCGTCGAATACCTGCGTCGCTCCCGCGCGCCGAGACCGTGAAGCGCCGCTAATCGCCGCGTACAGCGCCGGCCGGTAGATCACCCATCCAAAATCCGTTTGCTTCCTTCCGTCACACCAACGGAGCGGGAAAGCATGCGAGTCGGAATCCTGGGGTCGGGCTTGATGGGCGGGAAACTCGGAACGCTCTTCGCGCGGGCTGGACACGATGTCGTCTTCAGCTACTCGCACAAGCGGAGCAAGCTGGAAACGCTGGCGCGAAAGGCCGGAAAGACCGCGCGCGCGGGCACCCCGCGCGAAGCCGCGCAGGACGCGGACGTCCTCCTGCTCGCCGTGCACTGGAATCGCGTGGACGACGTGCTGAAGAAGGCCGGCGACGTGTCGGGCACGGTGATCGTGACCTGCTCACTGCCGATGAACGACGACGACACAGGACTCGTCGTTGCCCACACCTCCTCCGGCGCGGAAGCGCTGGCGAAGAAGGTGCCCGGAACGCACGTCGTCTCGGCCTTCGGCACCGTGCCAAGCGAGGTGCTGTTCGCCGTGTTCGAGGCCCGGGACAGCGACACCCGCCCCAGCCTGATCTTTAGCGGCGACGACGAAGACGCGAAGGCCACCGCTGCGAAGCTGATCCGGGACGTCGGCTTCGATCCCGTGGACGCGGGCCCGCTCGAGGTTGCGCGCTTCAGTGAACCATTCACGCTGCTCATCGCGAAGCTCGCCTACGAGGGCGACAACGGGCCGGCGCTCGCGTACCGATTCGAGCACTTCAAGGAGCGCGCCTAACGCCGGCCGTCCCGTGCCAAGGGATCTCCTCCCGCGCCTCAGTCCCTCGTCACAGGTCCTTCGGTTACATCACGCCCCATCTCCTCCCGCGCTTCAGTCCTTCGTCTCAGGTCCTTCGGTTACATCGCGCCCCGTAGTTCTCATACATCATCCAGAACGGAGCACCAATGAAACATATCTCGATCGGCGGGCTGGACGTCTCCCGCATAGGACTCGGCGCGATGTCGATGGCCGGCTACTACAACATCGGAGCAGGCAGCGACGCCGAGTCAATCCGTACCATCCACCGGGCGCTCGACCTCGGCGTAACCCATATCGACACCGCAGAGATTTACGGTCCCTTCACCAACGAGGAGCTCGTCGGCCGGGCCATCAAGGACCGCCGCCACCAGGTTGTGTTGGCGACGAAATTCGGCATCGTCTCACATTCCGGTGGCGGCCCCGGCGTCCTCGATAGCAGCCCGGCGAACATCCGCGTTGCGGTCGAGGGTTCCCTCAAGCGGCTCGGCACCGACCACATCGACCTGTACTACCAGCACCGGGTCGACCCCAAAACCCCCATCGAGGACACCGTCGGCGCCCTGGCGGAGCTGGTCGCCGAGGGGAAGGTCCGATACATCGGGCTGTCTGAGGCCGGCCCCGCCACGATCCGCCGCGCCCATGCCGTGCACCCGGTCGCCGCACTGCAGACCGAGTACTCTCTGTGGACTCGTGACCCGGAAGCCGAACTGCTGCCGCTCGTGCGTGAACTTGGCATCGGCTTCGTTCCCTATTCGCCGCTCGGCCACGGCTTCCTTACCGGCGAGATCCGCTCGCCCGAGCAGCTCTCCGACGACGATTGGCGGAAGACGAACCCGCGTTTCACCGGAGAGAACTTCAGGCGCAACCTGCGCATCGTCGACGAAGTCAAAGCGGTTGCCGCCGAGGCGGGTGCAACACCGGCACAGGTAGCTCTGGCCTGGCTACTCGCGCAGGGCGACGACATCGCACCGATTCCTGGCACGAAGCGTGTCGCCCGCGTCGAGGAGAACACAGCTGCCGATCGCCTCGAGCTGAGCGTCGGGCAGATCAACCGGCTGAACAACCTCACCCCCGCCGCCGGCGAGCGCCACAGCGAAGCGAACATGGCCGTCATCGACCGCTGACAAGGTCGGACAACGGGGCGCCTCCGCGGGAGGCGCCCCGTCGCCATCGCCTAACGGTCCAGCTGCGCCATCAGCTTCTCGCCGTACCGCGGCCCCGACACCTTTTCGGGCGCGAGTGCCGCGTCGAGCGTCGCCATCTCGTCACGCGAGAGCCGCACGTCGGCCGCGGCGACGTTCTCCTCGAGGTACTTCCGCCGCTTGGTGCCGGGGATCGGCACGATGTCCGGGCCTTTGTGCAGCAGCCACGCGAGCGCGATCTGCCCCGGCTTCACTCCTTTTCGTGTGGCCAGGTCGCGTACGGCCGACGCGGCCCGCACGTTGGCGTCGAAGTTCTCCCCCTGATAGCGCGGATCGCCGCGGCGGAAGTCGCCCTCCGGGTATTCCTCGGCGCGCTTCACGGCGCCCGTGAGGAATCCCCGCCCTAACGGCGCGAACGGCACGAGCCCGATCCCGAGCTCGCGCAGCAGCGGGATGATGCGCGGCTCGAGGTTCCGCTCCCACAGCGAGTACTCGCTCTGAAGCGCCGAGATCGGGTGCACGGCGTGCGCGCGGCGGATCGTCTTTTCGCCGGCCTCGGACAGACCGAGGAAGCGCGCTTTGCCCTCGCGCACCAGGTCGGCCATCGTGCCGACGACGTCCTCGATCGGCACGGCGGGATCGACACGATGCTGGTACAGCAGGTCGATGCGGTCGGTCTGAAGGCGACGCAGGGACGCTTCAACGACCTCGCGAATGCGCGCCGGCCTGCTGTCTGTGCCGGTCATCGCGCCGTTTGCGTCGAACTTGAATCCGAACTTGGTCGCGATGACAACGCGGTCGCGCCCGCCCTTCAGTTCTTTCAGCGCCCGGGCAAGCAGCTCCTCGTTCTTGTACGGGCCGTACGCCTCGGCCGTGTCGAGGAAGGTGCATCCGAGCTCGATCGCACGATGGATAGTGGCAATGGACTCCCCTTCATCGCGCTCTTCGGCGGTGCCGTAGGCCTGGGTCATCCCCATCAAGCCAAGGCCGATGGCGGAGACGGTGAGGCTCTGCGTGCCTAACGTTCTTGTTGGCAGCATGTCAGTGGTAGGATTCGGGATTACTTCTCGAGGCGGATGAAGGCGAGCCCGTTGTTCGGGTTCATCGGGATCACGAGCTGGTTTGCGCCGGCGTCATAGCACATCGAGGCGGCGCTCGGAATGTTGCGGGCAATGAGCTCGGCGGGCCTGCCGGGACGAATGCGCGAGACGCCGCCATTCCGGACACTGCTCACGTACTTCGTGCCGTCAGGCATCACCACGAGACCATCGCTCCCCGCCTGTGCCGCGTGCTCGGTCTTCAGCGGCAGGCCGCTTCGCGAGAATGTCAGCACGGCGTCGTCGCCGACGTTGACGACAACGACGTTCCCCTGCGAGTCGAAGGCGATGCCGTTCGGCTGGAAGAGCGGTGCGCCCTGCACGAAGCGCGACGTTGTGCCGTCCGGCGCGACCTTCCACACCTGCCAGGTCGCGGGATCCGGCTTGTCACCAAGATCGCCTGTCTGTGTGGCGTAGATCGTTCCGTCATCAGCGACCTCGATGTCGTTGATCCAGGCGACGCCCGGCACACGAGTTTCCCCCGCCGGCGCGCCCGTCTTGATGTCGAACTTGCGAATGACGGCGATGCTCGGGTCGCTCGCACTCGTGCCGCCGTCGCGATCGGCGACGTACAGCATGCCGTTGGCGATGTCGCTGCCGTATGGCTCGTTGAGTACCAGCGCCGGCGTCAGCCTGCTCCGATCAGCGACGCTCTGCACGCCGATCCAGCGCGCTGTGTGCACCGAACCGTCGTGATTGATGAAGGACACGAACGCGTCGTTGGTCTGGACGCTCTGCGGCACGCCACGGTTAGGCACCACTATGACGCCGCGCGCTGCGTCGTATGAGCAGCTCTCCGCGGAATAGATGGCGCCATAGACCTTCACGTTCGGCGAGATCGCCTCGAAGGTGCCACTCGCGGCCGGTGTGACGGGCAGGCCGAGCGGATTCCCGACGACGAAGGGCTGGGATCCTTGCGGCTGCTGTGCGACCGACGTGCCGGGAACGACGCCGAGGACCAGCGCAGCCGCGCCCGCGAGGAAGGTGATCTGTTTCATCTGTGCGCTCTCCGCAATCGGTAGCGAGTCAACGATAAAGCTGGAACGCCGCGCTGCTCTCCCGAAATTGGGCGGCCTCTCTGTCCCATTCGTCGAGCAGGGGTAGAAGCCGACCCCCTTCGATCGCCAGCCGCACCTTGTCCGAGCCCGTCAGCCGATCGATCGACCCGGTCCACGCAAAGTTCGCGGGATGCTGACGCCGGATCTCGTCGATGAGCAGAAGCGACGTGCGCACGGGCCGGTACGCCTGTCGGTCGGTGATTACGAAGCGGATGCCGGGAATCGTCTCGCCCTTGTACTTGGCAGCGGTCGGCAACACCTGCAGCGTCGTCGGCTCGAAGCGGATTCCTGGAAGACGCATCTCGTTCATCGCCTTGGCGACTTGCGGTGCGTTCAGCCAGGGTGCGCCAATCTGCTCGAAGGGGCGGTCGGTGCCCCTGCCCTCCGTGAGCGTTGTGCCTTCGAAGTAGACCGAGCCAGGATAGCTCGTCAGCGCCGCGAGCGAGCGCAGATTCGGCGACGGATTGACCCACGGCAGCCCCGTCTCGTCCTGCCATTCCGAGCGACGCCAGTTCTCTGCGCGCACCACGATCAGATTCGCGCCGATTCCGTACCGCTTGTTGAAGAGCGTCGCCAGCTCGCCGACCGTTAGGCCGTGTCGAGCCGGGATGGGGTACATCCCGACGAACGACTTGAACTTCGGGTCGAGGAGGGCGCCTTCCACGATCTCGCCACCGATCGGATTCGGGCGGTCGAGGACGACGAAGGGAATCTTCTTTCGCGCCGCTGCCTGCATCGCGAGCGCCATCGTCGACACATAAGTCCACGTGCGACCGCCCACTTCCTGGAGGTCGTACACCAACACGTCGACGTCTTTCAGCATCTCCGCAGTGGGAGCGTTGTCCTCCGTCTTGTAGAGCGAGTAGACGGGAACGCCGGTCCGCGGATCGCGATCGTCGTCGATCGTCGCGCCCGCCTCGACATCGCCCCGAATGCCGTGCTCGGGCGCAAAGAGCGCCACGAGCTTGAGGTCCTTTTGCCGCGCGATGAGGTCGATGTCGGACGTTTGTGATCGATCGATGCCGCTGTTGTTCGTGATCAGACCCACGCGCTTTCCGCGCAGCGCGCGTGGCACGTCGGCGAGGAACACTTCGATGCCCGGCCGAACGATCGCCGCGCTACGCCGAGTCGAGACTGGCGTCGCCGACGCGCTGGCTTCGAAAGTGGCCGTCAACAGGCCGAAGAGGAATCCGTCCCCCTTCGCGTCCGGGTTCCGGAAAACCAGGAAGACGTCGTGCAGCCCCGACGTCGGCTTGAGCGCCGTGCGGAGTTGGGACGGGGGTGCGGCGCTGTCGGTCGTCGGCCGAATCAGCTCGCTCTCGCCGATCAGCGGGCCGGTCGCCGAATCGAGGCGCACCTCGACCTTCCCGCCCGCCGCCTGGTACTGAGTAGGCGCCACCGTCGAGAGCACCACCGCGGACACGCCCGTCAGGTCAAGCTGCTTCAACTTCGCGAAAGCACCCGCCCGACTCACGACGGTAATCTGGACGGGCAGCTCCGGCACTGACTGCTTCTGCAACCCATCCGAGAGCTCGCCGCTCGCCACGACCAGGCTCGGCGCGCGGAGCACGACCGTCTGATCTTTCGAGATCGCGGGCATTCCGTTCGCGCCACGATCGGTGTACGCCGCGCGCAGCACCAGCACACCCTGCGGCGCATCGCCTGACGCGGCGGCTGGAGTGTACGTCCCGCGCGTGGGCAGAGACGGCGCGCGCGTCGGCCGGTCGGCCAGGCTCAGGATGTAGGCGACCATCTGCGACGCCTGCTCCTCGGTGAGTTGCGGATGCCCTGGCATCATCACCTGGCCCCATACGCCGGAGCCGCCGCTGCGGATCTTCCGTACGAGGCGCGCGGCGGCGGTGCTGTCGTCATGGTACTTCCGCGCGACCTCCATGTACGCGGGGCCAATGGACTTCCTGTTCAACTGATGGCAGGCGAGGCAATCACCCCCTTCGACCAGCCTCCTCCCCGCCGCGTGCGACACCGGCTGCGCCACCGCCGAGTCGCCGGAGCGGGGCGCGGTCGCGGGTCCGCCTAACGGGACCCCGTCCTTCAGGTACTGCGCGGTCACAGTCACTCCCCCCGCCGGGATGCGCCCGTTCTGCAGCGAACCGTCCTCACGGTCGGTCACCCGCACCGCGTAACGCACCGGAACGCCGGGAAAGAAGAATGTCTTGTTGCCGCCGACGAGGTCGACGTTCACCGTGGGCGGTTCGTTCCCCGCCGCGATCGGCACCTTCGCCGAGGAGCTCGCACCATGCGGGTCGGTCACCGTGAGCGACGCGGTGTAGGTGCCCGGGCGAGTGAAGGTGAGCGACGGGTTGGGCCCGTCCAGCGTGCGCAGCACGCTGCCGTCGCGCCGGGTGACGGTCCACTCGTAGCGCAGCGAATCCTCGTCGAGGTCCAGCGTGCCGGCGGATGAGAGCGCGACGCGCAACGGCAGCGCGCCGGCCGGCTTGTCGACATTGACCGCAATGATCGGCTTGCGATTTCCAGCCGTGTACTCGATGCGGACGAGGCGTGCGTCGTCGTTGCCCTGGAACCAGGCGGTCCCGTATTCCAGCAGGTACAGGTCGCCGTTAGGCCCGAACTGCATGTCGATCGGATTGCTGAACTTGTAGCTCGGCATGAAGCGCTCCATGGAGGCGAGATCGCCTTTCGCGTCCATGGTGACGGCGATGATCCAGCCGCGCATCCACTCGTAGATGAGCAACTTGTTGTCGTACCATTGCGGGAAGGGTCTGGCCGCGTTGCCGAAGTCGTCGCGATGGAAGACCGGACCGGCCATCGCCGTCCGGCCGCCGCTGCCGAGGAGCGGGAACTCGGCGGATGGTCCGTACGGGTACCAGATGAACGCCTTCCGCGCCGGCGGCAGCTCCGTTAGGCCGGTGTTGTTGGGCGAGCGGTTGATCGGGCGCACGGGGTCGAAGGGGGAGCCAGCCTTCACCGTGACGGAATCGATGAACGCCGTCTTGATGTACGATTTGTTGTCGCCGATGAAGTACGGCCAGCCGAAGTTGCCCGCGCGGCGCGCCTGGTTGACCTCGTCGTAGCCCCGCGGGCCGCGCCCGACCGAGTCTTCATTCGCGTCGGGGCCCACGTCGCCCCAGTAGAGGAAACCACTCCGTGCGTCCACCGCGATGCGATACGGGTTCCGGTGACCCATCGTGTAGATCTCCGGCCGCGTCTTCGCCGTACCCGGCAGGAAGAGGTTGCCCTCCGGAATGGTGTATGTGCCGCTAGGCTCCGGGTGGATGCGGATGATCTTTCCACGCAGGTCGTTCGTATTCGCCGATGACTTCTGGGCGTCCCATGGTGAGCGACCCGGCCGCTCGTCGATCGGGGCGTAGCCGGTGGCGAACGGGTTCGAGTTGTCGCCGGTGGACATGTAGAGATTGCCCTTGCCGTCGAAGGCGATCGAGCCGCCGGTGTGGCAGCACTTCTCGCGCTGGGTCGGGATTTCGACGAGAACCCGTCTCGATGCGAGGTCGAGCGAATCGCCCTTCATTTCATAACGGGCGAGCACGTTTTTCGGCTCGGGCCCGGCGGGTGAGTAGTACATGTAGACCCAGCCGTTCGTCGCGAAGCCCGGGTCGGCGGCGAGACCGAGCAGGCCGTCCTCCGCCTGACTGCTGTCCGCGTACTTCGTGCTGACCGGGATCGTCGCGATTCTCGTCGCCTTACCGGTCGTAGGTGAGTACAGGTTGACGAAGCCGTGGCGCTCGATGAAGAGCACGCGCTCGTCCGGCAGGACGGCGAGCTCCACCGGTTCGTCCAGTGGCGTGGCGAGAACGACCTTCGTGAAGCGGTTCTCCTCCGGCCGCGCGCGGCCGAAGTCGATTGTCCCCGTCCCGATCGCGTAGCGGAGCCCGCCGGTCAGATGCTTGAGGAAGAGCGGCTCGGAGAAGGTCGCCTCGGTGTGGCCCATGTTGGTGTACCACGCACGCCCGCCGTCGAAGTCGTGGTACCAGCTCATCGGATGGCGGTCGCCGTTCGTCCCGCCTTCGTAGCTCTTCTCGTCGATGTCCACGAGCACGTGAATCGTCGGGTCGATCGACTTGAAGTTGTAGAACTCGTCCTCTCGATCCCACCGGTCGGGCAGCCCTTCGGTGGAGGGATGGGTCTTGTCGAGCACGCGGAAGGTGCCCTTCCGAACGTTAGGGTTGCCCGGGTGGCCGTTGAACCAGGCGCCGGCGAGCCTGCCGTACCACGGCCAGTCGTACTCCGTGTCCGTCGCCGAGTGGATCCCCACGTACCCGCCGCCGGCCTGGATGTAGCGCTCGAAGTCGTCCTGCTGCGCCGCGTCGAGGACGTCGCCCGTGGTGTTCAGGAAGACGACCGCGCGGTATCGTGCGAGGTTCTTCGAGGTGAACGCGCCGGCGTCCTCCGTCGCGTCGACGGAGAACCCATTCTCCTGTCCGATCTTCCGGACCGCGGCGATCCCGACTCCGATGGAGCTGTGGCGGAAGCCTGCCGTCTTGGAGAAGACGAGGACGCGGGACTCCTGGCCACGTGCCGCGACCGGCACCCCTATCGAAGCGAGGAAAAGCGCGAACACGACGAGTCGCTGCATGGGCGATCCGGGACGACAAGTGACGAGCGGCCGACGGCGGCACGCTAATCTGCACGGCGGCCGCTGCGGCCGATAGTCGAC
>Ga0307312_10001833_pt1 | contig 11054 bp, 13 predicted proteins | sample ER_DNA_202_FD_194489 | JGI IMG/M metagenome (GOLD analysis project Ga0307312, IMG submission 194489) | Bulk soil microbial communities from the East River watershed near Crested Butte, Colorado, United States - ER_DNA_202 | ecosystem: Environmental > Terrestrial > Soil > Floodplain | place...
CTCAACTCAGACACAAACTGGAGCGCGATCCAACCAGGCCTCGTCTGCTGACCACCGAGCCGGGCGTCGGCTACCGCCTGCGTGAGGGATAGAGACTCCGACCAGGGCTACCGTCTTCCCCCGCTCGCCTGTAGTCTCAGGCCATGCGAGTTCTCATCACAGCGCCGGTGGGCGCCAGCGGAGTTTGATGCCGCCGGTCTCTCGCGGGTTCGGTGGCCGGCGGCGTCCCGCCGCTGACCCCTCACGCATCCCACCGGGCCAGTACGCCACCTCCGACTTTCCCGTCCTCTCGGCCGGACCCACGCCACGCATACCGTTGGAGCAGTGGAGCTTTGCCATCAGGGGAGCAGTGAAGACGCCGATCTCTTGGACCTGGCGGGAATTTCTCTCCCTTCCCAGCGACACCTTCACGGTGGACATCCACTGCGTGACGAAATGGTCCAAGCTGGATACCGTATGGATGGGAGTCTCGCTCGACGTGCTTCTCGAGGCGACCGGCGCCACCGGTAAGTACGTCACCGCTTGGAGCGATGGCGGCTACACCACCAACATCCCACTCGGGGACTTGACCAGCGGCAAGGCCTGGATCGCGCACGGCTACGACGGCAAGCCGCTCGAGGCCGAGCATGGAGGGCCCGCTCGCTTGCTCGTTCCGCACTTGTACTTCTGGAAAAGCGCCAAGTGGGTACGCGGGCTGGAGCTGACCCAGGAAGAGGAGCCCGGGTTCTGGGAGCAGAACGGCTACCACATCTATGGTGATCCGTGGCGGGAGCAGCGGTACTCGGGCGACTGAACTGGCAGCTCGCCGAGGTAGTCGAGGTCCTCGATGAAACGCCGCGGGTGCGGAGCTTGGTCCTCCGCTGCCCCGGGTGGCCTGGTCACCTCGCCGGCCAACACGTCGATGTCAGGCTCACCGCCGAGGATGGTTATCAGGCGGGGCGCAGTTACTCTATCGCCTCGGCGCCGGAGGACGAGCATCTCGTCCTCACGGTAGAGCGGCTCCAGGAGGGAGAGGTTTCCCCCTACCTGGTCGACGTGCTCCGTCCCGGCGACAAGCTCGAGCTGCGCGGGCCTATTGGTGGCTACTTCGTTTGGAAGGAATCGTTTGGCGGGCCACTGCTGCTCTTGGCGGGCGGCTCTGGAATCGTTCCACTCCGTTCGATTCTCCGGCACCATGCCGCCACCCAAAGCTCCACTGCCGCGCGATTGCTGTATTCGTCCCGTTCCCGTGAAGAGATCATCTACCGGAACGAGCTCGAACGGCTCAACGCCTCCAAGAACGTCGACGTCTTCTTCACCCTGACCCGGGAATGGCCCGAGGGCTGGAACGGCCATCGACGCCGGATCGACGAGGAGCTCCTTCGGGAGATCTCCTGGCCTCCAACCGAGCGCCCGCTGGTCTACGTCTGCGGACCCACTGCGTTCGTCGAGCGAGCCGCCGATCTCCTGGTCGCGATCGGGCACGACCCCAGTCGGATCAAGACCGAACGGTTCGGGCCGACGGGGACCTGAATGCACCTTCTGCTACTAGGACCGATGGGCCCGTGACGTGACCGAGGCGAGCATCACCCAGGCGCTTGACGCGATCCGGCGCATAATCTCGGTGCTCCGGCGCTCATCCCGTCTGGCGGAGAGTAAAGTCGGGATAGGAGGCGCGCAGCTCTTCGTGCTCCAGCAGCTCGCCACTGCGCCAGCACGCTCCATCAACGAGCTGGCTGAGCGCACCTACACTCACCAGAGCTCGGTGTCGGTGGTGGTTCGCCGACTAGTCAAGCAGGGATTGGTCGAGCGGCGGCCGGCGCCGGATGATCGGCGCCGCCGTGAGATGAGACTAACCCCGGCAGGGCAGCGCCTGGCGGCCCGGGCTCCGCTTCCTGCCCAGATTCACCTGATCAACGGCCTACGAGGGCTACCGCTTTCCCAACTTCGGACGCTCGGACGCCTGTTAGACCGGGTGGTGCGCCGGATGGGCGCCGCCGGCGAGCCACCGGCGATGCTATTTGCCGAGGAGCCTACGCCAGGCCGAGCCGGACGGCCCAGGCAGGCGGCCCGGAAAGGGCAGCGGCAGCGTCGCAGGAAGCGATAGTCAGACGGGCGGGCTGCTTATCCGCACGTCTCTTCCCAAGTCCAGCTCTCTCTGGCAGTTGTTACAGAAAACCCTGCGTGGCAGTCGGAATACCCTTCCCGCCAGGCCCAGCCGCTGACGAGTCGCGCAGAACGGGCAGGCTCCTTCCGCCGAGGAGAAAATCTCTCGCTGCCCTAGCCGAATGGCCCCGAAGGTGATTCCGAGTAGTAGTGCCGCGGGAACCATGACGAAATGAACCAGGGGAATCGGCAAGGCGATGACCGCGAGGGCCAGGCCGGCACCCGCGACGGCAGCGCCGCGTGCAAGGCGGGCCCGCAGCGATAGGCTTTCGACGGTCACCCGGGCTTCCGTGGGCGCGCAGCCGAAGCCCGCGAGCGGGACCATAAGCGATCGGGTACTCATCCGTAGTATCTTAGCATTATATGGGTACCCATACAAATACCGGCCCGGGTCCCCCCTGGGGGGTCCGAGAGGTCTCGCCCCACAGTGCCGCCCGAGTGCAACCTCCCCGTCATGAGCCCCGGTCTTCGCTTCGGAACACCTTCATTCGGGGCCAGGCGTGCAGGGCAAACGCACCCGCTGCCAGCCCTTCGACGCAGCGTCCCAGCAGCCCCAAAGTGGACGGCGCTCCGGCGGCGCCTCCAATGGCCACCGTCTGGATGCCCAGGTTGAGCAGTGCGAAGGCCACCCACGCCGGTGCTTCCTGGCCTCGCTCCGCCCCAGAGCGGAAACGAGGAAGGACCCAGAACGCCACACCGAGGGCGAGCTGCACCAGGCAGCCGAGCAGGAGGTACTCGATGTGAAGCGGGACCAGCCGATGCAGCCAGTTTTCCAGTGGCACAGCGCGGTGGATCAGCAGGAGGGCACCGACCAAGAAGCCGGTGGCAAGGTACGCCAGTGCGGTTCGAATCATCAGGACGCTGAGCCGTGGCACGCCTAGCGTTCCCGGATCCGAGGCCAGGTATTCACCACGAACACCCATCCGGCGAGGAGCTGCAACAGGGCGGAGCTAACAAGCAGAGGAGCACCGCGCCCGGCCAGCGCGTGCCACGGCTCGGCAACAGCCCTGAGTAGGAGGCCGGCGTTGAGCAGCGCAAATGTGACCCAGCCGAGCCGTTCGCTGCCTCGTGGCCGTTCGGCGGAATAACGAGGGAACATCCAGTAAGCCACGCCGAAGATCAGTTGGGTCAGCCACCCTACTACCAGCAGATGGACGTAGGTAGGCCAGAGCACTCGGAAGAGGGGGAGACGAGCCGCGAGTGGACTCTGCATGACAGCGCCCAGGACCAGGGCCGCGACGAGATACATCAATGCCGTTCTGATGAACCACCGGCTGACCCGGGGCACTATAGCGAACTCATTGAAAACCCTCCATGCTGCTACCTGACGACTTCAACCGGGAGATTCACATGTCTCACGGCTTCTGGCTGGCCGCCGGCAGCGCGGGCCTCTTTCTCGTGGCCTGCCGTTCCCCGGCTCCCTCTGATCGTGCCGCTCACTCTAACGCTGGCGAGTCCCGCGGCCCCGCCAATCAAGAGCAGGCGACTTCACCTCAAGCGGAGCCTGATACGGTGCCACCTGCCGACGTATCCCACGGCGAGGCGCCGATAGGCGGGCCCCAAGCGGAACCGGCACCCGTGGCTGCGCGCCTAGCGCCTGCCGAGCAGACCCGGTTCCGCAAGATCCGCCTCGAGGTGAGCCACGCCGCAGTGACCATTGCCCCTGGCGTGCGCTATTCCGCGTGGACGTTCGGCGGTACGGTACCGGGGCCCACGCTCCACCTCCGCCTGGGTGATACGGTGGACTTTACTCTGGTGAACCGCGCGAATATCCCGCACAGCATGGACTTCCATGCTGCGGAGATTGCGCCGAGCAAATACTACGTCAATGTGCTGCCCGGCGACTCGCTTCACTATCGCTTTGTGGCACGGGTGCCGGGCGCCTTCATGTACCATTGCGGCACCGCGCCCGCCGCGATGCACATCGCGAACGGGATGTACGGTGCGCTTATTGTGGACCCTGTCGTGCCGCGGCCCAAGGCGCGGGAATTCGTCTTCGTTCAAAGCGAGTTCTACTTGACGCCCAAGCCGGCGGCGGACGGAACCCGGGGGCTCGACTGGGAAAGGCTCCTGAGTTTGGCGCCCGATCACGTCGTCTTCAACGGCCGGGCGGGTCAGTACGCGGCTCATCCGATCAACGTCTCCCCTAACCAGCTGCTTCGGCTCTATGTCATCAATGCTGGGCCCAACCGGATCAGCTCTTTCCACGTGGTGGGCGGAATCTTCCAGCGCGTTTTCCAGGATGGGTCGCAGACGAGCCCGTTGGCTGGGGTCCAAACCGTGAATGTCCCCGTAGGCGGGGGCAGCATCTTCGAGGTGCGTCTCCGCGAGCCGGGTGACTACCCCTTCGTCACCCACGCCTTCGCCGATGCCACCAAGGGAGCGGTGGGAGTACTCAGGGCACTCGCGCCAGGCGAAAAACCGAGCGAGCCGGAGCGTGCGATGACGCACTGAGACGCCGTTAAAGCACCCAACGGGAGCTTAGTGCTGCACCTCCGTGGGCGCTTCGGAATCGCCTGACACCTCGAAGCAGCAACGGACCCGGTCGTACCGGTCGCAACACTTAGTCACCCTACTGCCGACGAATTCGCTCAGCAGGCTCTCGAGTGCGTTGCACGCCTCCGGATGATCGGCTGTGGCCGCAGCGAGTGGGCAGCCGTGGCTTCGGATGACGTACAATCCATCCTCCTCCTCAGCCTCTGACAGCCCACCAAGCTCGTTCAAGAGCGAGCTCGCGCGGAGCACCCGCTCCCGCAGCGGCCCACGGGCTGACGCACGGTTCGCCATCATGCCGCGACCGACTTCGTGCATAACGGAGTCGAACTCCTGCGGTGCCAGGCGACGTGCCAACACATGGAGTAACTGAGTCAGGATCGGGATGTAGGCCTGCGAGAACAGCAGCTCGCCCTGCCTGGTAACTCCATAGGTCCGCGAAGGCTTACTTGCACCCCGCCGACTACCTCGTTGTTCCACCAGCGCATCGTGCTGGAGCGTAGCCAACTGACCCCGTACCGCCGTCCGCGTTACCTCGAGCGCAAGGGCGAGCTCGTCAACGGTCATAGGTCCTCGGCGAAGCAGTTCCAGCATGCGGCCGGCTGTGCCCTGGGTGAGGCGGCGAGGCAAGTGTCTTCCCATGTAATCCCTACCTCTAATGGCGGTCGAACGTGGCAGATCCCGCAGATTCGGCTACCTAATCTTGCTTTTCTTCGCTTCTTTTCGTATCACTGTAGATCAGCGTCCCTGGCCCGAGCCTAGGTAACGCTGCTCAAGCTTCATGGTACCGCCGAACCGGGGAGCTAGCCATGTCTGTCTCTCACGTGCTCTCAGCCTGCCTGAAATCCTCTTCCCTCCTCACAAAACACGTATCCCGGGCTCCTGTCATGCTCAGCGCTCTTGGCGTTCTGGCTGGCTGTGCCGCGGGAGGCTCCCAGGAGCAGCCGGGGCGTTTGCCCACCGGAGCTGGCGTCTCCCAAGACGATCGTTCACCGCAGACACTTGCGGAGGGACAGAGGATCTTCCGCTACGAGACCTTTGGGGATGAGCAGTTCTGGACCGATACCGCGCGGATGCACGAGGTCGTCCAGAAGTCGGTCAGTCCCAAAGTGGCCTTGTCGGTGGGGTTGAAGGTGGACGCCGATGCGATCCCTCCTGACGTCGCACAAGCCATCAAGGATGGCAAGGTCGACTTGGAGAGTCCGGCCACCACCGTCTCGCTCCTCAAGCTAAATGCCGTGGTGGGACTCAAAGGCAGCGTGAAAACGGTGGCGGGGAAGGACACTCTGGTCCGGCTAGGCATCACGTGTGCCCTGTGCCATTCCACCGCTGACAACTCGTTTGCCCAAGGCATTGGGCGCCGCAAAGATGGATGGCCGAACCGCGATCTCAACGTGGGTGCCATTATCGCGTTGTCTCCGGCTGTCACTGCCGCGCAGAAAGCAGTCTACAACTCATGGGGGCCCGGGAAGTATGACCCGCGCTTCAACATCGACAGAAAGAGCACTCCACTGGTGCTTCCTCCTGCGTATGGCCTCGCCAAGGTAAAGAACGAGACCTACACTGCCGAAGGACCAATCTCATACTGGAACGCCTATGTTGCAGTCACCCAGATGCACGGCCACGGCAACTTCGCCGACCCACGACTCGGCCTCGACATCCGGCAGTCCCCGGACATGGTTGGGCCCCAACTCGCTGCATTGCGCAGCTATCAGCACAGCCTGCCTGCCCCTGCTGCTCCAGCCGGCAGCGTCGACGTCGCCGCTGCTGGACGGGGACGCGCGTTGTTTAACAGATCGTGCTCGAGCTGTCACGTGGGCGGAACCGGCACCGACAACAACGATGGGAAGCTGCACCAGCCAGCGGAGACTGGGATGGACGCAGCCTACGCCATACGTACGGCTAACAAGGCGTACCGCACAACCCCACTCCGGGGACTCTGGCAGCACGCCCCGTATTTCCACGACGGGAGTGCCGCGACGCTAAATGATGTTGTCGCGCACTATGACCGGGTTCGTAACCTGAGACTGACCCCAGAGCAGGAGCGAGATCTCATCGAATATCTGAAGACACTTTAACCCGGCCTGGAGTGAGCCCCATCACCCCAACGATTGAATCGACACCTAACTTAAGGGGGATATTCCCGACCTCAGGAGGTCTTTGTGCAGGATAAATCATGGCGGTACATCGCGGTTGCCGCGGCATCGCTCGCGCTGGCGACCCTCGGATCGTGCAAGGGAAGAGGGAGCTCTGAAACCGCTTCCGGAGCGGCGGAAGCTACCCGAACCGACACTGCTGCGGCGCCCGCCGCGGCGCCGGCCGGCGGCTTAACGGACCCCAACATCGTCGCTCTGCTGGATGAGGCAAATGCGGCGGACAGCGCGGCCGGGGCGTACGCCCTCACCAAGGCGACTGATCCCGGCGTCAAGGCCTTCGCAAAGCTGATGATGGGTGAGCACCATGCTCTCCGCGCAGCCGGTCAACAACTTGCTCAGCGGCTCAACGTCACGCCAGAGCCCCCGGCAGACGATCCCTTGAAGCCCGCCGCGGAGAGTGAGATGACTGTCCTCAGAGCGGCACCGAAGGGTCCCCAGTTTGACCGGACTTACATCGAGCAGGAAATCGGAATCCATAAGGCCGTACTCGATGTGGCCGAGAAGGGACACGATGCGGCGCAGAATGAGGATCTGAAGAAGCTGATCGAGCAGGCCAAACCGGTGATTCAGAAACATCTGGACCGGGCAGAGGAGATTCAGAAGAAGCTCGGCAAGCCCACCGTCTAAGCTGATACCGAGCGCAGGACGAGGCAACGACCTGCGCTCGGTATTCTTGCTCGTCACCTGAGGGCCCTCCATGCGCAGCGCCGCTCATTTTCACGGTCATCCCATTCATCCCGCGCTGATCCCGTTCCCCTTTGCCTTTCTGACGGGGGCATTCCTGTTCGATGTTGCCGGTCGAGCGACCGGGCACGCGAATTGGTGGACGACAGGCGGGTACCTCGCAATCGCCGGCATTCTTACGGCCCTGTTGGCGGCCGTGCCGGGGCTGGTCGATTATCTCCGAACAGTGCCGCCGAACAGCTCCGGCAAGCGCCGAGCGACCAAGCATATGTTGCTCAACCTCTCGGCGGTAACTCTCTTCATTGTCGCGACGTTGCTTCGCGGGAACAGCGTCGCGCCGGTAACAGCGGTAATCGTCCTGGAAGGACTTGCCGTGGCGATGCTATTTATCGGAGGATGGCTCGGCGGGGTTCTCGTGTCGCGTAATCAGATCAGCGTGGATCACCGGTACGCCCGGGGAGGCAAGTGGAACGAAGAAAGCGTGAAGACCAACTCGGTCCAACCGATCATCGTAGCCCGGTCCGACGAGCTTGAAGTGGATCAGATGAAGTTGCTTCGCCTAGACGGGCGAAGGCTCGTGCTTGCCCGCACCAAGGAGGGGTACGTCGCCTTTGATGATGGCTGTACCCACAAAGGCGGCTCGCTGGCTGGTGGAGTGATGATTGGTGGGGTGGTACAGTGCCCCTGGCATGGCTCTCAGTTCGACTGTCGGAGCGGTGTCGTCAAAGCTGGGCCGGCAACGGAGGCTGTCGAGATCTATCGCGTCCGCGAGCAGGAGGGCAAAGTAATGCTGAGTCTCGGCGATCGAGGCCAAGCTCAGCGGTAGAGTTGCTCATTCGAAGTACTCCTTGTTCTTTTGGTATCCAGCCAACAACACAATTGCCTTCATACTGCTGACGCGCCTGGCGGCAAAAGCATTACACCCCCGCAGGGAGGTGACTCCATGGGACGAGCGTTCCGCAAGACGGTGGGAGTGATGGGAGCGGGTGCGGGTGCCGTGGCGATGCTGGGTGTGGGCTATGCCGGCTTTACCTGGTATCGGTACGGCAAAGTGGCTCGCGGAGGGGCTCGCAACCCCCTGGTCGATCGCTTCATCCCCAAATATGAAGTTCGTGAGGTCCATCAGACCCGCGTCGCTGCACCGGCGGACGTGACCTTCGGAGTGGCTTACGACCTCGATTTACGGCGGTCTACCATCGTGCGGGCCATCTTTACCGGCCGCGAGCTGCTCATGGGTGGAGAACATTCGAAACGCGAGCACGCACTCCGCTTTCTAGATGAGGTCCTCGACCAGGGCTGGCGCATCCTGGCGGAGGAGCCCGGACGCCAGCTCGTGATCGGCGCGGTCACCCAACCCTGGAAAGCCGACGTCGAATTCCGCGGCCTGGCACCAGAGGAGTTTGCTGCCTTCAGGGAACCCGGCTATGCCAAGATCGTGTGGACTTTGGAGGTCAAGCCAATGGGGGAGAATGCGTCGGTCTTCACTACCGAAACCAGGGTCGCCACGACGGACCCCGAGTCCCGCTCCCGATTCCGGGGGTACTGGTCGGTTTTCTCACCCGGCATTCTGTTGATCCGGTATGAGACCCTTCGTTTGGTGAGGCGGGAGGCTGAACACCTCGCGCTCTCAGAGCCCGCAGTGGCCTCAGCGATCAGCCTGGCCGGGCAGTCAGCACCCTGAACCGCAGATCTCCGCGCTGTTCACTCTGGCTGTAGCCCGGGTTCTCGATCTTGTACCACGTCGTAGCCGAGCTGTACGGATCGCCTTTTCGTTTCGCCACGATCCCCTCCAGGTCCATCTTCCTGATGGCGCTGAACAGGGCGCGTCCGTGCTCCTCCAGGGTGAGGATCTTGTAGAGCGGCCCGGTATCCGCGGGCAGCAGGTCAGTCAGACGCCGCTTCCGCTCCGCCAGGGGCAGGGGACGGAGATCATCGCCATCGAGCCAGAGGAGGTCGAAGGCCGCGAACGCCAGAAAACCCTCACCGCGCAGCAGATCCCGAAAGACTGGCTTCCCCTTGCGATCGAGCGCGACAATCTCGCCATCGAGGATGACCTCCCGCGCGCCCAGTACCCGGGCGACCCGATTGCACAGCTCATCAGACCCGTCGAAGCGAAAGTCACGTCGGAATCGGACCTCGCAGCCCAACTTGGAGCCGCAGACCAGACCCCGAATCCCGTCATACTTGGGCTCGAAGAGCCACTCGGGATCGTCGAAGGCGTCCGCTCGGGTGGCGAGCGCGATCGGTTCGATCTGCGGGAGGACGCCGGCGGCGCGTACGTCGAGCGGGCGGTCGAGGGTCTTCGTGGGCATGACGGCTCCGGGGCCGGCGTGCGGCCTGGAGCCCTCCCCACGAGGAGGGCGGTTTCAATAAGGGCTCCCCATTCTATCCGGCGTTCGCGCCGTTCGTAAGCCCGGGGCCGCCCTGATGACGTAGCGTGGCCCACCGCCTCGCGGTATCATCTCCGACCTGATGCGCCGGAAAATCGGAGCCGTCCTCGCCCCCGCAGTGTTCCTCCTGTTGCTGGCACTTCCAATGCCGGCCCTCTCAGCCGCGGCGCATCGTCTGGCGGCAGTGCTGGCGGCGGTGGTGGTCCTGTGGGTCACGGAGGCGCTGCCACTCCCGGTGACCGCACTGCTCGGCGCCGCGGCCTGCGTGGCGCTTCAGGTCGCCCCGGCCAAGGAGGTGTTCGCTCCATTCGCCGACCCGCTGATGTTCCTGTTCATCGGCGCGTTCATTCTGGCGCGCGCGATCTTCCTCCACGGGCTCGACCGCAGGGTCGCGTATGCGGTGCTCTCCCTCCCCTGGGTGGGCGCGAGACCGAGCCGGATTCTCCTGGCCTTCGGTGCGGTGACGGCATTCATCTCCTGGTGGATCTCCAACACCGCGACCACTGCGATGATGTTCGGGATCGGGCTCTCGATTCTGGCGGCGCTTCGAGCGCCCGGTGGTGCAGCCGGTATCAATCCCCGCTACGCCACGGCGTTGATGCTGATGACGTCGTTCGCGGCCTCGGTCGGTGGCCTGGCAACACCGGTCGGCACGCCGCCGAACGTGATCGGCATTGGCTTCATTCGGTCGCTGGTCGGAGTGGAGATCCCCTTCTTCCGCTGGATGCTGGTCGGGGTTCCGATCTTCCTGGTGCTCTTCACGTTTCTGTATGTTTATCTCGACCGAGCGGCGCCGGCGGGGGTGCGCGAGCTGCCCACTGGTGCCGAACTGATCCTCCGGGAGCGCGCGCGCCTGGGCCGATGGACTCGCGGGCAACGCTCGGTAGCCATCGCCTTCGCCGTGACCGTGTTCCTGTGGATCCTGCCAGGGATCGTCGCAATCGTGTCCGGGGAGGGAAGCGCCGCCTACGCGAGCCTGACCCGGCGCGTACCCGAGGGCGTCGCTGCGCTGCTGGGAGCCATGCTGCTGTTTATCCTGCCGGGAAACGAGGGCCCGGCGATCACCTGGCAGGATGCGGTGCAGATCGACTGGGGCGTGGTGCTGTTGTACGGCGGCGGTTTTGCCCTGGGGGTTCTCTCGTTTCAGACCGGCTTGGCCGAGGCGATGGGACGCGGGCTGACGGGG
>Ga0307312_10001835_pt1 | contig 11053 bp, 8 predicted proteins | sample ER_DNA_202_FD_194489 | JGI IMG/M metagenome (GOLD analysis project Ga0307312, IMG submission 194489) | Bulk soil microbial communities from the East River watershed near Crested Butte, Colorado, United States - ER_DNA_202 | ecosystem: Environmental > Terrestrial > Soil > Floodplain | place: USA...
CGTGAGTGCGCGCCCGCTCTCGCTGATCAGGTGCGGCATCGGCAGCTCGAGCTCAGTACACGAATCGGCGAACGTGTAGACGACGTCGTTCGCGTACTCCTGGAGCGAGTAGTTGACGCTCGAGACCGACGTCGAATTGGTGCCGTCGTAATCGACGCCCAGTCCGCCGCCGACGTCGACGTGCGTGATGTTCACGCCCATCGCGCGAAGCTCGGCGTAGAAACGCGCGATCTCCTGCAGCCCGTGCTTGATGTAACGGATGTCGGTGATCTGGCTGCCGAGGTGGAAGTGAATCAGGCGCAGCACGTCGAGTCGGCCGGCCGCCTTCAGCTTGTCGATCGCCTTCACGAGCCCGGCTGCGTTGAGCCCGAACTTCGACTTCTCGCCGCCGCTCTGTGCCCACCGGCCCGAGCCGAGTGAGGACAGCTTGATGCGGATGCCGACCGTCGGTATCACGCCCAGTTCGTCGGCGACGCGCAGCAGCGTGTCGACCTCGTGCACCTGCTCCATCACGATGTAGACCTGGTGCCCGAGCTTCTGGCCCATCAGGGCGAGGCGCATGAACTCCTCGTCCTTGTAGCCGTTGCAAATGATCAGGTGCTCCGTCGTCTCGCTGAGCGCGAGGACGGCCTGCAGTTCGGGCTTGCTGCCGCACTCGAGGCCGACGCCGTGACGCTTGCCGAACTGCACGATCTCCTCGACGACGTGCCGCTGCTGGTTGACCTTGATCGGATAGACGGTCGTGTAGCCACCGGTATAGCCGTACTCCTCGATCGCTCGCTCGAAGCGCTCGCTCAGGCTCTCGATGCGCGCCCGGAGAATGTCCGAGAAGCGCACGAGCACGGGGAGTTGGACGCCCTGCTGCTCGAGGTCCGTGGCCAGCTCACAGAGATCGATCTCTCGCTCTTCATCGTCACGGGACGGCTTGACTACAACGTTGCCCTTGTCGTTGATGTCGAAGAAGCCCGCCCCCCAACCGTGGACGTTGTAGAGCTCGCGCGCTTGCTCGATTGACCAGCCGGGTGCAGCCTCGACGGCCGGTTCGTGTTCGATCTTCGTCGCCATGGAGGAAAAGATAGGGCAGGTCGAGCTTGGAAGGTACTCGTGTTTGACGAAACCGACCGACTGGCGAGAGCGTACAGACAGCTGTTTTCCCGTCCTTCCCTCCCCTCGCAGGAGTCATCGATGTCCGCACGCCTGTTCGCCCTCGCCGCCGCGGTGCTGCTCGTGACGCCTGCGCGTTCCCTCTCCGCGCAATCGGGAGTGCGGTACACGGTGTCGATGTCGGGAGACAAGGGGCGCCCGACACGCGCTGTCGTGACGGTGCTCGGCGACAGATCGCGCATCCAGCCTATTCGCGACCGCGATGATGCCGACCGCGGCGAATCAGACTACATGATCATTCGCGACGGAAAGCTGTACTCGATCGAGCCGGACAAGCGCGAGTACAGCGTGAACAAGCCCGAGGACTTCGAGAACGTCGTCGGCACGGCACTGCGCGCGGTCTCGCCGATGGTGAAGATGCACATCGACGACACCGACATCTCCGGCCAGGAGCTCACCGACGCCGACAGGATGTTCGGCTTCCGGACACGCCACTTTCGCCTCACACAGAAATTCACCCTGAGCGTCAGCGCCTTCGGCCTCGGCACGGGCGACGAGGCAACTCCCCACGAAGTCGTCACCGACTACTGGTTCGCTCCCGACGCGAAGCTGCCGCGCAATCCGCTCGTCGAGCTGATCGCCTCGGCGCCGAGTGCTCCGGCACACCAGAGCCGCTCCTTCACCCGCGAGAGCGCCAAGGTGCGCGAGTCGCTGTTCAAGGGAATGCCGATGCGAATCGTCGTGCGGGCACGGGAGGGCGGGGATTCGAATCTGGAAGAAAAAGGACGGGTCGAGATCACCCAGCTCGAGCGGATCACGGTGGATCCGAAGCAATTCGAGGTACCGTCGGGCTACACCCAGACCGAAGGGCTGCGTACTCGGCTCGAGCTTTGAAGCGGACGAGGACCGAGGGACCCGCGGCGCCCTTGGCGTCGACGGGTCCCTCGTTCCTCGTCGCAGTTTCTGTCAAGTAACGACGTTAGGCGCCGTTCTTCCAGTCAACTCGTGCAACTGGCTGACCGTGACTGCCGCCGTGAAGAGTCCCAGTAACACCTCGGTTGCCTCGCGGTCCTGCCGTGCCGGATCCAGCTCTGGCGACTCGATGTAGAGGCGAATCGTCGCCCCCGCCGTTCCGGTCCCCGAGAGGCGGAACAGAATCCGCGACCCGTCCGCGAAGATGACTCGTAGCCCCTGGTGCGTGCTCAGGCTGCCGTCCACCGGATCGCGGTAGCTGAACTCGTCCGCCGTCGCGATCGTGCGGCCGTCCATTTTCACTCCCGGCAATGTCGCGAGTTGCCCCCGCACGCGGGCCATCACGGCGTTGCCCGCGTCGACGGTGACGTTCTCGTAGTCGTAGCGCGCGTAGTAGTTTCGGCCGTAGCGCTTCCAGTGCGCGCGCACGATCTCGGCGACACTCTGCTTCCGCGCGGCAAGAATGTTCAGCCAGAAGAGAATTGCCCATAGTCCGTCCTTCTCTCGGACGTGGTTCGAGCCCGTGCCGAAGCTCTCTTCGCCGCACAAGGTAGCAAGCCCGGCATCCAATAGGGTGCCGAAGAACTTCCATCCCGTCGGCGTCTCGTAGCACTTCACGCCAGCCGCCTTGGCAACCTTGTCCGCCGCTTCGCTCGTTGGCATCGATCGGGCGACGCCGGCGAGGCCGGTGCGATAGCCGGGTGCGAGCTTCACGTTGTCGGAGAGAAGGGCGAGCGAATCGGACGGCGTGACGAAGAAGTTCTTGCCGAGGACCATGTTGCGGTCGCCGTCGCCGTCGGAGGCCGCGCCGAAGTCGGGCGCATCAGGCGCGCGCATCGTCGCGACGAGCTGTGGGGCGCGTGTCAGGCTGGGATCCGGCTTGGCACCGCCGAAGTCCGGCTTCGGCACGCCGTTACGGACCGTCCCCTTCTTCGCGCCTAACCGCCGCTCGATGATCTCCAACGCGTACGGACCGGTGACCGCGTGCATCGCGTCGTACGCCATCGTGAAGCCGGAGGCGAAGAGGGCTCGGATCGCGGCGAAGTCGAACAGCTTTTCCATCAGCGCCGCGTACTCCTCGACGGGGTCCACCACCACGACGGTCATCTCACCCACCTTCACCGTCCCGATCTTCCCGAGCGGAACGTCGGGAGTATCGAGCATCCGGTATTCGGTGATGCGCTTCGCGCGGGCGCCGATCGCGTCCGTCACCTGCTCCGACGCCGGCCCTCCGTTGGCGACGTTGTACTTGATGCCGAAATCGCCGTTAGGCCCACCGGGATTGTGGCTCGCCGAGAGGATGATACCGCCCGCTGCCTTGCGGAGACGGATCATGTGCGACGCCGCCGGCGTCGACAGCAGGCCGTCGCGCCCAACGATCACCCGACCGATGTCGTTGGCGGCGGCGATGCGGATCACGCACTGGCTGGCGACGTCGTTGTGGTATCGTCCGTCGCCGCCGAGCACGATCGTGCTCCCCTTCGGGAGGGCGACGGCGTCGAAGATGGACTGGACGAAATTCTCCAGATAGTGCGGCTGCAGGAACACCGACACGTTCTTGCGAAGACCGGAAGTTCCGGTCTGCTGGTCGGTGAACGGCTTCGTGGGGACGGTGCGCATCGTCATTGGCGGTCACCCCTGCAGGATCGCTGCCTCGAACCGCGTCGTGCTACGGATACAGCGTCGTCGCACTCCACGCTCCGCCCAGCTTCTCATACCGATGCCGTTCGTGCAAGCGGCTCGGCATGTTCTTCCAGAATTCGATGACTGTCGGCACGAGGCGAAAGCCGCCCCAGTGCGGAGGGCGTGGGACGCTCTTTCCCTTGAACTTCTTCTCGAACTCGGCGACGCGGCGGTCGAGCTCTCCCGGAGGGTCGATCGGCCTGCTCTGCTGCGACGCCCAGGCGCCGATCTGGCTTCCGCGAGGTCGCGACGCGAAATACGCGTCCGCCTCGGCGGCGCTTACCGACTCGGCTGCGCCCTCGACGCGGACCTGGAGATCGAGCGGCTGCCAATGGAAGACCATCGCAGCCTTGCCCGCGCCGAGCAGCTCGCGCCCCTTGCGGCTCTCGTAGTTCGTGTAGAAGACGAAGCCCCGCTCGTCGACGCCCTTCAGAAGCAGGATGCGCGCCGACGGCTGTCCGTCGTCGCTCACCGTCGCCAACGCGAACGCCGTCGGTTCGGGAAGTCGCTCGCGATCGACGGCCTCGGCTTCGGCGAGCAGGGTCTTGAACCTGGCGATCGGGTCGTCGCTCATCCGATCGCCCGCTTCTCGAACGCGCGGATGCCCAATGTCCAGAACAGGATCGACAGAAAGACCAGCGCTGCTGTCGACGCGATCATCGGCATGTGCGTAATGCTCGGTGTCAGCGCGGCGCGCAATCCTTCGGCTACGTAGACCAGTGGATTGACGAGCACCGCGTACTTCATCACCGGAACCGTGCTCAGTCCCGCCCACGGGTAGTAGGCGCAGCCGAAAAAGATCATCGGCGCGATGATGACGCTGAACATGAGGCCGATCTGTTGCGGCTCGATGGCGGTGCCAAGCAGCAGACCGAGCGACGAAAAGGCCGTCGCCCCGAGCAGCACGACGAGTAGTACGAGCGGGACATTGGAGAGCGACAGTCCGGCGATCGGCCCCATGATCAAACGCGCGATGGGCATCACGAACGCCGCCGCGATGAACCCCTGGATCACGCCAGCCACGATCTTCTCGGCAGCGATGAGACGCGTCGGCACCGGCGCGAGCAGCCGATCCTCGATCTCCTTCGTCCACCCGAAGTCCTGTACGAGTGGCAGCGCCACCGACTGCACGCTCGAGAAGGTGAGGCTGACCGCGAGAATGCCGGGCAGCAGGGCGCTCGTATAGCTGCCGGCCATGAAGCCCATCTTCGGCAGGAGATACCCGAAGACGATGATGAAGAGGAGCGGCTGGAGGCTCGTTCGGATGAGGAAGAAGGGCAGCTCCTTGCGCGCGACGCGAAGATCGCGCTGAAGCAGCGCCAGGAAGACGCGCGAGCGACTGACGCGGTGCCGGCGCACGTTAGGCAGCGCGCCTGGCACGTATGCCGGAGGTGCGGCGGTGGTCAACCGAGTGTTCTCCCGGTCAGCGATATGAAGAGCGTTTCGAGACTCGGCTCCCGCAACCCGATGTCCTTGACCGTGCGTCCCACACTTTCGGCGGCCTTGATGAGGGCGGGGATCACTTCGCCCCCACGAGACGCGAAGGCACGGAGCGTCGCTTCCTCCACCTCGACGCGATCGATGCCCGGCAGCGCGCGGGCAACGTCGGCCGCGGCCGCCGCATCGCCGTCGAGCGTCAACAGAACGAGCGTGCCACCGGGAGCCCTCGCCTTGAGCCGTGCCGTGGTGTCGAGCGCGAGCAGCTTGCCGCGGTCGACGATTGCAACCCGATCACACAACTGGTCGGCTTCCTCCATGTAGTGCGTCGTCATGACGATCGTGCGGCCGGCGTCGTGGAGCTCGCGCAGAATGTCCCACAGGCCGAGCCGGGCCTGTGGGTCGAGCCCGACCGTCGGCTCGTCGAGAAAGAGCACGCTCGGCTCGTGAATCAGCGCGCGAGCGATCATCAGGCGCTGCTGCTGACCTCCGGAGAGCTCGTCGATCTTCGCTCGTGCCTTGTCCTCGATACCGAGCTTGCGCAGGAGCAGCCCGGCGCGACGGGTCGCTTCGCCCTTCGGCACGCCGAAATACGCGGCGTGAAAGACGAGATTCTCGAGCACGTCGAGGCTGCGGTCGGGATTCGGCCGCTGCGGCACGACGCCGATGCGCTGCCTGACGGCGGCGGCATTCTCGACCACGTTCTCGCCGTCGACGAAGGCGCGTCCTCCGGTCGGGCGAACACGCGTCGTGAGGATGCCGATTGTCGTGCTCTTGCCGGCACCGTTCGGTCCGAGGAGGCCGAAGAACTCGCCTTCGGCAATCTCGAGGTCGAGGCCCTCGAGCGCGACGATCTCGCCACCGCCGTTAGGCGCCGCCAGCGCGTGATACCCGCCCGGCGGTGGACTCTGGCCCGGCGCCGGCTGCCCTCGCTTCTGGGACGGCGCCTTGTAGACCTTCCGCAGTGCGGTGGTCGAGATCGCGGCCGTCACGCGCTCAGCGCTCCCGCGGCGGAGGTGGTTCGGCCGACTCGCTTCCCTGGTCGCCGTCGTCCGCACCGCTGGTCCCCGCGTTCGCTGCGCGGGCGGGCACCGGCACGAGCTGGTCGCGTCCCTTGTAGAGGAACGGGATGCCCTTCTCCATCCACTCCGGCGCCGGCGCGCCGCGCAGGTGGTGGTCGAAGAACTGCTCCATCCGCATTGCGATGTCCTTCTGATTGGCGCGTTTGCGTGGATTGTGGCCGTCGCCGTTGTAGTTGACGAGATAGACTTCCTTGCCTAACCGCCGCAGCGCGACGAACAGCTCGATTCCCTGATACCACGGCACCGCGCCATCGGCGTCGTTGGACATGATGAGCAGCGGCGTCTGCACGCGGTCGGCGAAGAAGAGCGGCGAGTTCTCCATGTAGCGCAATGGCGTCTGCCAGATCGAGCCGCCGATCCGACTCTGCCCTTTCTCGTACTGGAACGCTCTCGCCAGACCGGACTCCCAGCGGATGCCGCCGTACGCGCTCGTCATGTTCGCGACCGGCGCGCCGGCCATCGCGGCGCGGAACATGTTCGTCTGCGTGATCATGTACGCCGTCTGGTAACCGCCCCAGCTCTGGCCCTGGAGACCGATCGCGTTCTCCTTCACGAAGCCGCGCGCGATCAACGTCTGCACGCCGGGGACGATCGACTTGAGCGCGCTCTGCCCCGGATAGCCGTTCGCGTAGGCGATGTCCGGCTCGAAGACCAGGTAGCCGTTCGACGCATAGTGCGTCGGGTTGATCACGTTGCGGCCGAACGGCGCGACGTACTGGTGCAGGTTGTCGCTCAGCTGCTCGTAGTAGTAGACGACCATCGGATATTTCTTGTCCGGTGTAAACCCAGCTGGTTTGTAGAGCAGTCCCTTGAGGTTGATGCCGTCGTCGCTCCGCCAGCGCACCAGCTCCACCGTTCCCCAGGCGTAGTCCTTCTGCTGCGGGTTCGCGTCGGAGACGCGTGTCAGCTTGTCCAGCGTCGCACCGGCATAGAGGTCGGGGAACTGGACGAAGGTGCCTTTCGTGACCACGAACTCGTGCGCGAGCTTCGCCTTGAGCGGTATCCCAAACGCGATGTCGCTCATCACGATCCGCACCGGCGCCTCGTTCACGCCGATACGGTCCCGCCAGAACCCACTTGCCTTCGTGCGGTCGTCGAGCGCTCGCAGCAGCAGCGGATCCTTAGGGTCGATCGAGCGCGCGTCGGGATCGAGCGTGACGATGCGCAGTGTCGTGCTGTCGCGGCGGCCCGCCGAATCGGTGACCATGCGCGGCGCGCGTTTGCCCGCCGGATCCATCTCCCAGATGTCGAAGCGGTCGTAGACGAGCACCGACTGGTCGCCCGTGGTCCAGCCGGCGATGCCCCACGGCTCTGGGGCGCTCGGCGTATCCCACGTTTCCTGGTCGAAGCGCGTCTTGAGCGCGCCGCTGATGTTGGCGCGCGCGCCTGTCTTCACGTCGTACGTGCTCCAGTGCCCGTCCTCGAACCATGCGACGTAGCGCGCGCCCGGGGAAAGCTGGGCGCCGAAGTCGGACTTCTTCCTGACCAGCGTGCGCTTGCCCGTCGCCGCGTCGAACAGCCAGACGTCGGAGCCGTCTTCTCCCCACATCGCCTCGACGGAGTACGGCACCGACGTCACGGCGAGCGCGACACGACCGTCGTCGGAGACGGTGACCTGGGGAATGCTGTCGTTGCCGAGCCTGACGGTGCGCCCACTGGCCACTTGGTATACGGCTGTGTAGCTGCGATCGCGCTCGCGCGCCAGCTCGACGCGCTGCTGCGGTTGAAGCTTGGCGTCCTTGTAGTGCCAGAGGTCGAAGACCGCCTTGTCGGACAGCGAATCAGCGGGGATCGAATCGACCGGCGGCGGCGCGACACCAAAGACGAGCGCGCTGCCGTCGCGCGTGAAGAAGACCCTGCCCTTGTCGCTGACGACGCTGCTGTCGCCTAACGCTCCGGCGGCGACGGCGGCGCGCGCGTCCCGCGCCGCCGGGACCGCGGCGTGATAGAGTGCGTAGCGCGGCTTCTCACGCGCGTACTCGTCGCGGTCGGTGACGAAGGCTACCTGGCGGCCGGCGCGATCGAAGGCGAGTTGCTTGTAGTTCCCGGCGCCGGCGAGGAGGGTCGATTTGCGTCCCGAGGCCGGCTCGAGAAGATAGGCTCCGTCGCCCTGCGTCGTCTTCGTCGACACCGTGTAGCCGAGCCATTTGCCGTCGTCGGTGAAGGCGTAGTTGACGACGTCGGCGATGGTGACCGGGGTCGCGCTCGCGTCCGCCGCGCGAACGACGAGCGTCGAGCCGGGATCTTTCTTCTTCGTCGCCGACTTCTTGGACGTGTCGGTCGCGATCGGGCGCGCGACACCGCCCGGCGTTGCCGCGACCGCGCCAGGGGTTGGCGCCGCGGCTTTTGCCGAATCGGCGGCTGGTTTTGCCGCGGCCGCGCTGTCCGCCGGCTCGAGCAGCCAGGCGACGTAGCCGCCGGCGTCCTTGGGGACGCGGAACGACTTCACGCGCGCGATCGTCTCGACCTTGCCGTTCGAGACGCCGAGGATGCCTAACGACGCCTTGGGCGACTCGGCCGGCTTTTTCTTTTCGCGGCGAGCACGTTCGAAAGTGTCGCGCGGCGCAAACACGGTGAAGAGTACGTAGCGCGAGTCTGGCGTCCACTGGGGCGCCGGAGCCGTGAAGCCGCTGTCGGCGTTAGGCACGAGCTGCGGCCGACCGGTGTAGCCGCGCGCCACGCGGTACTCGACCGGCGCGCCGTCGACCGCGGTTGAGCGGACGATGAGCTCCCCGTCGCCCACCTGTGGGGTGACCGTATAGGCAACCCACCGCCCGTCCGGCGAGACCGCGGTGCCCTGGATGGACTTCCAGATGTCCCAATCCGCCTGCGTCAGCTTCCGCCCGACCGCCTGCTGCGCGGGAAGCGCAGTCGCGGCGACGACGAGCAGCGCGGCTGCTCGAAGAAATGCACCGACACGCATGGTCACCCTGTAGTTGTGAGGTCCTGGAAGCCAAAGCCAACGCGGCGGGGACTCGAAAGAAACATCGGGGCGTGGACGTGGGGAAGATACTGGAGTCGTGGCCAGGTCCAGGCTATCGTAGGGCTCCGGCAACGCACGTGCTCCACGTTCTCGCCATGTCACTTCGCGCGCTCGGCCGTATCTGCGTCGCTCTCTTCGCACTCTCGACCGCGTTCCCTATCGTCGCGGGTGTGCTCAATCTGAGCCGCCCATCGCGCTGGATGGGCATCGCCGACGTCGTTGTTGCGACGCTCCTTTTCTGCTCAACCGCGGCTGCGTGGGTGCGCGGCCGGAACGTTGTCTCTGACCGTCACCGCCTGGTGGCGTTTCGCGCAACGCAGATGGTCATCGCCGTCATCCCGGCGTTGCTCGCGGCTTACTTCCTGCTTGGGCCGCGCATCGACTGGTCAGTGCTCGTCATCGGGTTGGCATGGAGGGCGTGGCTGCTGCTCTACACCTTCCCCTTCCTTGCGGCTTCTCTGGCGGCCGCCGATCCGCCCGGCGCTGCACCCGGTCCAATTGCGGGACACGTGCGCCCGTAGCGGAGAAGAACAACGGAATTGATTGATCGATGCCAAGCGTGCAAACCAAAGTCCTCGAGATCTCTTACGACGAGGGCGGCCCCAGCGACGGTCCCGCCGTCTTGCTGCTGCACGGCTGGCCGGACGATCCACGCGGCTGGCGCAAAGTGGCGACCCGGCTGCATGCGGCCGGCTTCCGCACGGTCTCGCCATACCTGCGCGGGTTCGGCCCGACGCGATTTCTTGCTGGCGATACCGTTCGCGATGGCCGAGGCGTCGCGCTCGCGCAGGATGCGATTGATCTCGCCAATGCGCTGCGTCTCGAGCGATTCGCGGTGGTGGGCCACGATTGGGGCGCGCGCGCCGCGTACACACTCGCGGCGCTCTTCCCTGAACGTGTGACTCGGATTGTCGGGATCGCGCTCGCCTATCAACCGCGCGGCTCATTCACGCTCCCGCCGTTCTCCCAGGCGCGTCGCTTCTGGTACCAGTGGTTCATGACGCTCGACGGCGGCGCAGACGCGATGCGCGCCGATCCCACGGGGTTCGCGCGCATTCAGTGGGACACGTGGAGTCCGCCGGGCTGGTTCGACGACGCTGAATTCGCGACGACGGCAAAGAGCTTCGCTAATTCCGATTGGACGAATGTCACCCTGCACGCCTATCGCGGACGGTGGCAGCCAGTGGCGTCCGATTCGCGATACGACGTCCTCCAATCCCGCCTCTCCGAAACGGAGGCGATCTCCACGCCAACGCTGATGATTCAGGGCGGAATGGATTATTGCGACGAGCCTTCTTCATCCGAAGGATTGGACGCTTACTTTACTGGCGGCTATCGGCGGATCGTTCTGGGCGACATCGGTCACTTCCCGCCGCGGGAGGCGCCCGACGCGGTCGCCGATGCAGTGATCGAACATCTGTCGGGTGGCTGAGCTGTTGTCTCCTTGGTCGAGTATTCGGGAGGCTGCCATGTTCGTTCTCGTTCGCGCAATCACCTACGCCACGCTCTTCATCGGTTTCCTGCTGGTGTTCTTGCCGGCCCGCGTACTCTCGTGGTCCGGAATCGTGCGACCCGCCAGCATCGGGCCCGCGCAAGTCGCCGGCGCGATTGTTGGGGTGAGCGGTGCGGCCCTGGCTCTATGGTGCATCGGCACCTTCATCGTGATCGGCCGTGGAACGCCCGCGCCGTTCGATCCGCCGCGGCTCCTGGTAGATGCCGGGCCGTATCGACTCGTTCGCAACCCGATGTACATCGGTGCAGGGCTCGCCCTGGCCGGGGCGGCACTGTTCTA
>Ga0307312_10001840_pt1 | contig 11047 bp, 9 predicted proteins | sample ER_DNA_202_FD_194489 | JGI IMG/M metagenome (GOLD analysis project Ga0307312, IMG submission 194489) | Bulk soil microbial communities from the East River watershed near Crested Butte, Colorado, United States - ER_DNA_202 | ecosystem: Environmental > Terrestrial > Soil > Floodplain | place: USA...
CCCACCACCCGAGGGCAATCCGAGCGATGCGCATTCTGCACCTCGCGAAGTACTACTGGCCTCGATCGGGCGGCATGGAGCGCGTGGTCCAGACTCTCGCCGAAGGCGCGGCTAATCTCGGCCACCAGGTAGAGGTCGTCGCGGTCGAGAGCCGGGGCTGGGGTTCCACGCCGGGTCGCACCCGCTCGCCGGTCACCCGGGCCTTCTCCTTCGCCGCGCTTGGCTCCCAGGAGATCGCGCCCGGCTACATCGCCGCCGCATGGAAGCGGGCGGACATCATCCACCTGCACCATCCCCATCCACTCGCCGACCTCGCCTGCCTCCTGCGAGCGGGACGCACCCCGGTCGTCGTTACCCAGCACGCCGACGCACTCCGCTCGATCTACCGGCCGATGACGCGGCTGGTGATCCGGAGGGCCCGAGCCGTGGTGGTGCCAAGCCGCGCGCACCTCGCCCTCTCTACCGAGCTGAGGGGATACGAAAGCAAGGTCGAGGTGATCCCCTTCGGGATCGATCATACCCGGTGGCAGGTGGTCCCGCCTCCGCCCCCCGGTGCTTCGCCGCGTGCCATCTTCATCGGCCGGTTAGTAGCCTATAAGGGACTGGACATATTGCTCCGCGCGCTGGAGCAGGTGCCCGAGCTCCGCCTCGACATCGTGGGCTCCGGACCGGAGGGTCCCCGGCTCCGAACTCTGGCCCAGGCCCTCGCCATCACCGACCGGGTCCGGTGGTATGGTGAGTATCCGGATGATGACCTTCCCCGGCGAATGGCCGATGCCGATTTCCTGGTGCTGCCGTCGGTGACGGTCGAGGAGATGTTCGGGCTGGTGGTGCTCGAGGCCATGGCAGCCGGGCGGCCGGTCATCACCACCGCGCTGCCGAGCGCCGTGCGGGAGGTGAATGTTCCGGGGGTAACCGGGCTCGAGGTGCCGCTCCGTGATGTGCCGGCCCTCGCGCGGGCGCTCGAAACGTTGAGCCGCGATAGCGGGAGATGCCGGACCATGGGCGAGGCGGGACGGAAACGGGTCGCGGAGCGTTTCACCCAGACCGCGATGGCGGAGAAGCACATTGAGCTGTACGAGAGAATCAGGGGCCTCCAGAATTAGATTCGTAGCCAAATTGGCCCGGGGACAGGGAAATGCCGCAGACGATTCTGGTGGTGGATGACGAGGCGGTTGCGCGGCGCTTCCTGAAACGAGCGCTGACCGAGGCCGGTTACGATGTCGTCCTGGCCAATGATGGCGAGGAGGCGCTGGAGCTGCTTCGGCTAACCCGGCGCAAGGTTGCGCTCGTGGTCACCGATCTGGTCATGCCGGGCATGGGTGGCCACGCCTTTGCCCTCGAGGTCTCCAGCCTTCCCTCCCCACCTCCCGTCCTCTACATCTCCGCGTACGAGAGCCCGCAGGGAGAGATGGCGAAGCGCTTTCTTCAGAAGCCGTTCAGTCCGGAAGCGCTGGTGGACGCCGTGCGAGGTCTCCTGCCGGCTGGTCGTCCATCTTGATCGCTCTGCCTTGTCCGGCCGCATGGGGCATCACATGTTTCGCCACGAGGGCCCTTAGCTCAGACGGTTAGAGCAGCGGACTCATAATCCGTAGGTCCTGGGTTCGAATCCCAGAGGGCCCATTGAGGTAAGTACGGGCCCGGGGCTTGCATGTGGGTCCCCCAGCAGCTCGCGTTGTGGGAAGTTCCCCACAGAGTAGATTTGAACGCACCCTCCTCAATCGTAGGACCATGACGAGCCAACCAGGATCGATCTGGATCACCTGTGTGGTCCTGGCATGCCTCATCCAGCCGGCCGGCATGGCATCCGCCCAAGACTTCAAGTGGAAGAGCGGCGCCACCTTTTACGGGGACAATACCGAGTTTTTCAACCCCTACCGAGTGGGCCAGACCATCCTGGGAGCCCAGATGCAGACCTATTTCTCCGCGGCCCCCGGCCCTCGGACAGAGGTCATCGTAGGGGTATTCGGGGATCACCGAAGCGGCCGGAGCGACTTTTTCAACGAAGTGAAACCGTTGCTCGGCTTCCGCTACCACACTCAGACCTCGCTCGGGGTCCTTGGCTCGCTGGTGACGGAGAACCGACACGGGTACCTCGAACCGCTCGAGGTCACGACGCTCGAGCTCACTCGCCCCGTGGAGTATGGGCTGCAATGGCGCGAGGACCACGGGTGGATTGGCGGTGAGATCTTCATCGATTGGCAGCATCTCAACACCAGGGATAGCCGGGAGATCTTTGATTATGGTCTCCTGCTCCACGTTCGTCCGCGGCCTTACCTCAGCCTGGAGTTCCAGGGCCATGGTCTCCATCATGGCGGGCAGCTCTATACCGCGGGGGTCCCGGACACCAACAATCAGGCGATGGCCTTCGGCGCCAGACTGGCCGGGAGGCTACCCCTCCTGGACGCCAGCTCGCTCGGTGTTTTCCGGCTGAGCAGCCATGGGCGCATCGACCCGACCCCCCAGCCAAATCGGCCGGACGGGGGAAGCGGCACCTACGTACGCGGGTCCATCTCGCCTCGGGGTTGGGTGGAGCTCTTCACGATACAGTGGTGGGGACGGGACTTCCTGTCGGAGGAAGGCGACAACAGCTACAACTCCCGGGGCGCCGACCCGCAGTATTACAAGTCGAGCCGCCACTACCAGGAGTACGGCCTGGCCCGCCGCTTCGCCATCGAATCAGGGGTGACGTTCGATGCGGAGTTCCGGCTCCACCAGTTCGACGACCTTCGCAGCGTCGCACTAGGGCATTCGGAGTGGGAATACTCGTATCACCTGGTGGTCAGCGCCCCGTTTGAGGTAGGACTGGGAAGAGGCCGGGAGCACTGAGGTTAACATCCCGCCTCTCAGGCAGTCAGACGCATCTGACGTATGCGACATAATCAAGACCCAACGACACAGCAGCCAACCATACTGCTGGTTGACGACGAGGAGTTCCTCCGCCGCCTGCTGGCACGGGTGCTGGGCGGGGCCGGCTTCGACGTCGTCGAGGCGGAGAACGGTGCAGCCGCGTTGAGAGCCGCCGTCGGCCCTGGACGGGGCTCTGAGGCTGGTCGTCACCGACATCCATATGCCGGTCATGAACGGAATCGAGTTCGCTCGTGAGTTCCGGCCCCACCACCCGGCGGTCCCAGTCCTGTTCATCACTGGCAGGGACGCTAGCCTCAGTGACGACCCCGCGTACTTCGACGGCCACCTGCTCCGAAAGCCGTTCCGGAGCGAGGTCTTTCTTGCAGCAGTAACCCGGCTGCTGGCCGCCGGCTCGGAATCACTGGGGCGGGACCACTCCCTGGCCTGAGCTCCGGCCCGAGACGGGGACGACGCTATCATTAGAGCAGAGGCGCTCGGCAGGACTTCCGGGCATAGCGTGCGTGCTCCGTCGGGACGGAGGTTGTGATGGCTACGTCAGTGAACCCCAGAGTCGAAGGCCAGGCGGCGTGGCCCATCCTGCCCCTGGCCCAGTGGAATGACACCAGAGATACCCTGCAGCGGTGGCTTCAGGTCATCGGGAAGACCCGCCTCGCGCTGTCCCCTCCCGTCAATCACTGGTGGCACGTCGCCCTTTACCCGACGGCTCGCGGGCTCACCACCTCACCGATGCCGTACGACGGCCGTCTCCTCGAAGTGGAGCTCGACTTCATCGATCACGACCTGGTGCTCAGCACCAGTGACGGCGTCACCCGGGGCATGCCACTGGTGCCGCGATCCGTGGCCGACTTCTACCGCGAATACACTTCGTTGCTCGAATCGCTGGGCATGCGGGTCCATATCCGACCGGTGCCGAGCGAGATGGAAGACGAGCTGCCCTTCACGGAAGACGGGCAGCACCGGTCGTACGATCCGGATGCTGCCACCCGTTGCTGGACCATCCTCTCCCAGGCGAGCCGGGTCATCCAGCAGTTCCGCGGGCGCTTCATCGGCAAGTGCAGTCCCGTCCACATTTTTTGGGGCGGGTTCGACTTGGCGTACACCAGGTTCTCCGGCCGGCGCGCGCCGGTTCACCCCGGAGGCATCCCCCACCTGCCCGATCGGGTGGTCCGGGAGGCCTACTCCCACGAATGCATCAGCGCGGGCTGGTGGCCCGGAGCTCCAGGCGGTCCGGTGGCGGACCCGGTGTTTTACGCGTACTCATACCCGGAGCCACCGGGTTTTGCCGAATCGCGGGTCCGACCCGATGCGGCCTACTACAACTCCGATCTCAAGGAGTTTGTCCTGCCGTATGAGGCCGTGCGGACCGCCGCCCGTCCGGACGAAATGCTGCTCGATTTCCTCCAAGCCACATATGAGGCTGGGGCGGACCTCGCCGGCTGGGATCGCCAGGCCCTCGAGCGCCGCAATGGTTAGCCAACCGTGAAATGCACCCATCTCGCGCAGGTACGCCCGGTCCACGCCAACACGCCGGACGGTTGCGAGGAGTGCCTCAAGACGGGTGCCTGGTGGGTGCACCTGCGCCTCTGCCTCACCTGCGGGCACGTCGGCTGCTGTGACTCATCCCCAAACAAGCACGCCAGTAAGCATTTTCTCGGTACCCATCACCCTATCGTGAAGAGCTTCGAGCCCGGCGAGGACTGGGGCTGGTGCTATCCCGACCAGCTCATGTTCGAGCCCGCACCCAGACCTTAGCCTCGGGGCGTGTTTCCGCCCTGGTGCTATGCGTCACTTCCGCTGTCATTTCCTGCCCCTAGATTGGCGTCAACCGGCTGGGTCCATCCGCCGACCCCTGCCGTTCACCTTTGCAGATGTCCTACTGATTCCTGCTTTTCGGAGTCGTCGTCGAGAGTCGAACCGGTGCCTACTCCTTCCGCGCTCGAGGCTCAGCTCCCGCCACTCCGCCCCTCTCTCACCCGCGGTACTGCGGGCTTCACTCCCCATGCCAGGGCCCTCAGCTGGCTCACCGTGGCGGGTGTGCTCTTGGTCGCCTGCAACGGAGGGGACGGTCTGCTTCTCCCGAGCGAAGGCCAGCCGGCCGCCATCGAGGTACTGCGGGGGGATCGCCAGAGCGGCAAGGTAGGCGAGCCGTTGGCTGATCCTCTGGTGGTCGAAGTGACCGACACCCGGAACCGGCCTGTCGAAGGGGCCAAGGTCACCTTCGTGCTGACCTCCGGTGGGCCCGGCGCCGACGTTGTGCCCGCCACCGCCACCACCGACGCAAACGGGCAGGCTAACGCCCAGATCGTGCTGGGCACCACGATCGGGCAGCAAACTGGAGAAGCGAGGGTGGCGGTGGGTGCGGGTACCATCCCCCGGAAGACCACGTTCACCGCGATGGCGGTCTCCGAGAACGCGAACAACTTGGCGGCCGTGGCTGGGGAGGATCAGACCGGTCATGTCAGCGCTCCCCTGGATCAGCGGCTGGTCGTCCAGGTGACGGACGGCTTCGGCAATCCGATCGCCGGGGTACCCATCAGCTGGGAGGCCGAGGGTGGGGGTACGGTCAGCGACGCCACCGTGAATACCGACGACCAGGGCCGAGCCTCGGTGGAGCGGGTCCTGGGTCCCGCCGCCGGCCAGCAGACCACAGTGGCCACCTCGGAGGGTCTGGCTGGCTCACCGGTGACCTTCGTGCACACGGCCCTGGCGGGAAACGCCGCCCACCTGGCGGTGGTATCGGGCGACAACCAGACGGGCCAGGTCGGGTCTCAGCTCCCAGCCGAGCTGGTGGTACGGCTCATCGATGGCGATGGGAATGGCGTACCGAATACGGCGGTGGCCTGGGTGGTGGCGACTGGCGGGGGCAGCGTGACGCCCACCAACAGCAATACCGATAGCGACGGCCGAGCGTCGGCACGGTGGACACTTGGAGGCACGCTGGGAGCAAACCGCCTCGACGCCGTGGTTTCTGGGGTGGGCATAGCCACCTTCGATGCGACGGCCACGGCCGGGGCGCCGGCCGCCCTCTCGATCGTCACCCAACCCTCACCTTCGGCCAGGAACGGGCTACGCCTCGAGCGCCAGCCGGTGCTCCAGCTGCGTGACGCCGATGGTAATGCAGTCTCCCGGGCCGGCATCCAAGTCTCAGCGGCTATAGGAGCCGGTTCAGGCGATCTCACTGGCACCAGGCAGCGCAGTACCGACGCAAACGGCCGAGCCACGTTTACCGATCTGGCCATCGTAGGAAGTGGAAGGCATACGCTGGTGTTCTCGTCGAGCGGCTACGCCAGCACCACCTCCAGCAACATTGACGTAGGCTCCATCGCCACGACCACCACGATCACGAGCGACACACCCGACCCCTCCACCTCGGGCTCGGCCTTTCCCGTTGAGTTCCGGGTTACCTCCGGCGGGCCCACGCCCACGGGCAGCGTCACGATTACGGTCTCCGATGGTGGGGCGAACTGTACCGGAACCTTGAGCGGCGGAGCCGGCAGTTGTCAGCTGATCCTTACCAGGACCGGCGACCGCACCCTGCTGGCAGCGTATTCCGGCGTGCCCGGCTTTGATCCGAGCACCGATACCGAAGGGCACCGGGTCGATGAGGCGGGTCCGGGAAACCGGGCGCCGCACGCGGACTACCATTCGCAATGTGATGGCCTGACCTGCCAGTTCACCGACGCCAGCAGCGACCCGGATGGACAGGTCACCGCCTGGAGCTGGGACTTCGGCGATGGGAGCACGGCCTCCACCCAGCAGAATCCGCCTCACACCTATCCGGCGGCCGGCACCTATACGGTCACACTCACGGCCACCGACAATGATGGCGCGACCAATGCCGTCTCTGCCCCGGTGACCGTCCAGGCGCCGAAGAACAAGGCGCCCCACGCGGAGTTCGAGGTGGCCTGCCCGAACCCGGACCTGACCTGCGCGTTTACCGACAAGAGCAGCGATGACGATGGCAACGTGACGAGCTGGCATTGGGACTTCGGCGACGAACAGAGCTCCAGCGACCAGAGCCCCTCTCACACTTACGCGGCCCAGGGAACCTACCACGTGACACTAACCGTGACAGACAATAGCGGGGCCCCGGCAAGTAAGGATCACGACGCGCACCCACAGGCTCCGCCGGCCAACCAGCCACCTCAGGCTCAAGGCGATGCCTACAGCACTAATGAAGACACGCCGTTGACAGTAAACGCTTCGGGTGTACTGGGAAACGACACTGACCCGGAGGGTAGTACACTATCGGCCGTGAATCCGGTCAGTCCGTCGCACGGAACGTTGGCCCTGAGCTCGGACGGTTCGTTCGTCTACACGCCCGACGCAAATTTCAACGGAACCGACTCCTTCACTTACCAGGCAAGCGATGGCTCGCTGTTATCAGGGCAGGCCACCGTCACGATCACCATCAATGCCTTCAACGACCCACCTATTGCGCAGGCTGATGCCTATAATACGCCGGGTGGCGACCAACCCTTAACGGTGTCTGCCCCCGGGGTCCTGTCGAATGACAACGACCCGGATGCAGGCACGACTCTCACCGCTCAAGATGCGAGCACACCGAACCAAGGAGCGGTGATCCTCTCCCCAGACGGTTCATTCAGCTACACCCCCACCCCTGGGGCTAGTGGACAGGATTCCTTCACCTACACCGCGAGTGATGGCGATCTGACGTCTACGGCCACTGTGACCATCACAATCCCATAGACAACCCGCTCACCTTGCCCGAGGACTGGCCGATGGTGTAGAATCCCGCTCCCAATTCGGGCGATTAGCTCAGCTGGTTAGAGCGCGCGCCTCACATGCGCGAGGTCGGGGGTTCGAGCCCCTCATCGCCCATGCGTCCAAAGTGAAGGCCCCGCCTGGAGATCTCTCCGCGCGGGGCCGCTTGCCGCCTGGATGTCGAGGTTTGCCTCTGGCCGCACTTGGTACCGGGCGTAACATGGGCCATCTACTCGTCTATCTGCTGTAAACTCGGCCCGGTAGCTCCTGAATCATGTGTCCTGGTTACGTGACGCAAGAGAGAGAACCATGCGAACCCCGCCTTCGGCTCACTGACCAGTGGTCAGATGGTGGCTCGGCTCAACGGTGTTCCGGAAGCTCGTCGAGTCATTACGGGCGCGGGGCTGACTACCCGAGACTATGTGCTGACTCAGGGCGCGGTGCTGCAAGCTGGGATCGCGAACGGGAGGAGTAGAAAAGTGGCTCCTAATAGGGATTATCCCCTGGAGATTATCCCTCGGCTGTCTGTCCCTCCGGCGGTTGCTGGTAGTGGGCCAGAATGACCCACTACCCGGTTGCTCAATACTATTGACAAGGGTTCCGAAAAGCATTAGCTGCAGGAGATCTAGTCGAGCTGAACGGTTGGCCGAGACCGAGGCCGGCACACTGCGAAGGAGCACACTCTCGAAGTTGATTCGGCAGGCTTTCCATCGTCATCCCGTACCACTGGAACCCCGGAGGCGGTATGGTCGACTGGTCTGTGGATCGCAGAAGCAGTTGCAGGTGGGCTCGACGAGGCGCGGTCGTGCTCTGCGGGTTTCTGTGGGCGGGATCAGTCTCACGCGCGGCGGCGATGGTTTCTTCTGACGGCCCCGGAGACCGGGGCCGTCCTGACTATGAAGCCTATGTCGCGCGTCGGGGAGGGATGCTGCCGGGCCTCAGAGGCTACGCTGTCGCCGTCCACGAGGCCGCGGCCATCCCTCCCTTCGCCAGGAAGTACGGCCTGCCATGTTCGGCCTGTCACACTGCGTGGCCCGAGCTCAACGCGTTCGGCCAACGCTTCAAGGACAGAGGCTACCAACTCGGCAACGATCGTGACTCTCCAATCTGGTTAAATCCTTCCTACATCCCCTTCGGCATCCGCACCACCCCGCAATGGCGCCTGGAGCGCACGACTAACCAACCGGTGGACGCCGTACCCGGGGATCCCGCCAGCGGGACCGTGGAGCGGACCATCACCCAGTCGGGCTTCGACATCTCCGGCGCCGATCTCCTGATGCTGGGAACGCTCTACAAAAACATCACCTTCGGGTTCGTCCCCACGGTTGCGGACGGAGAGGGAGTCGGGATCGAGGCTGCCTTCGTCCGGTTCGATAACCTGTTCCGGTCGCCCTGGGCCAACCTGAAGTTCGGCAAGTTCGAGCTGGACAACCTGCTGTCCGAGAAGCGGTCGATCATGCTGTCCAGCAACGGCACCTTCTACCAGAGCTACCACTTCGTTCCCGCGGGGGACGTAACCGATTTCGGGCTGGGTGATAACCAGATCGGTGCCGAGTGGCTGGGCCATTCAGCGGACAGTTACACCCGCTTCAGCGCCGCCATACTGGGCAGTACCGACGGCGTACCAGGCCTCCCCAGCGGCAAGAGCTATGACCAAGCGTTCACGCTGAGCCAGGCCTTCGACGTCGGCCGGCTCGGTCTCCAGCGGGTGGGCCTGTATGGCTACACTGGCCGGCGCTCCACTGTATTCGAGACCGTCGCCGGTGAACAGGTCGCGGGCACCGGCACCGATACCAGGACCTTTTACCGGATCGGTGCGGTAGGAGACTTCTTCATCGGGAATTTCGAGCTGCTACCGCTGTTCATGCATGGCTCGGACGACAAGGATCTCGCGGGTGGAACCCAGGACCCGACTTGGAATAGCGGGCTGCTCGAGTTGCACTACTACATCAGTCCGCAACTGATCCTGACCCAGCGCAGCGAGATCATTCGAATGTCCACCCAGGCGCTGCCTGCGAACCCAAAGCACCTGGGCAACATCGACGCCTTCACCTTCGGCTCTCGCTGGTATCCGATCATGTTCAGTCGGGCCGGCCTGGCCGTTCTCGGCGAGCTTTCCTTCACCAAGACGATCGGTATGGCGCCACTGAGCGGGGCCGGAGTCGGACTCGACCCCCTCACGCCCGACACTCCGGTAAAGAGCACCAGCCTGCTCCTCGCGCTCGACTTCGACTTCTGATCAGGAGGCCTCGAATGAATCGCATTCTGTTGGGGGCCTGGGCCGCCGGGTTCGGCCTGCTGTTGTCGGGTGTTGGAGTCCGCGCCACCCAGGCCCAGACCGTGGCCCATGTCGGGAACCTCACCGGCAACGTTGCCGCGGGAAAACAGGACTACCGCCGGTACTGCGTCGGCTGTCACGGGCCGGGGGGTGATGGCCTGGGAGAAAACGCGCTTTGGATCGACCCCAAGCCCCGGGATTTCACCGCCGCCGTCTTCAAGTGCCGGTCGACGCCCACTGGAACCCTGCCGACCGACGAAGACCTGTACCACTCAGTGTCGCGCGGCTTCGTGACCACCAATATGCCAGCCTGGGATCCGCTGACGCGGCAGACCCGGGTGGACCTGGTGGCCTACATCAAAACGTTCTCCCCCAAGTGGCGGACCGAGGGACCGGGAAACCCGATCACGGTTCCGGCGGAACCGCCCGCTACCGCGGAGAATATTCTCCACGGACGACAGCTCTTCCAGAAGTTGGAGTGCTGGAAGTGCCATGGGTCAGCCGGCCACGGCGACGGTCCGTCCGCCTCCACCCTTACCGATAGCAAGGACAACCCGATCCGGCCGTACAACTTCGCCAGTGGTTCGCGCTTCAAGTGCGGGGAAACCAACCAGGATCTCTACCGAATCTTCATGACGGGCTTGGACGGCACCCCGATGCCTTCCTTCGCCGATGTTGTCCGGCCGGCCGACGCGTGGGATCTGGTACACTTCCTCCGCACCATGCAGCCGCTCCCAACGCGCGAGGCCGCGATCTGGCACGCCTGGCTTCCCGCGCATGCCGGCCAGCTCAAGCCGCTCGGTCCGGCCGAGGGCGCGCAATGATTTACTTGACTCACACTCCGAAAAACGGCGTCCCAATGCAAACCAAACTTGTTTCCTCGCTCGCCCTGTTGGCGGTGGCCACGTCCGCCATAGGGGCGCTTGGCCGCCCGGCGGCCACCGCCGGGACCATCAGCGGTCACGTCACCTATACCGGAACACCGCCGAAGATGCGGCCGATCGACATGGCGAAAGAGCCCTCCTGCGCGAAGCAGCACTCGACCCCGGTGATGACCGAGAGCGTGGTCACCGGTCCCGCCAACGCCCTCGGGAACGTGGTGGTGTACATCTCGGCTGGGGCTCAGTCTTCCGCGCCACCCAAGGAGGCCGTCCGGTACGACCAGAAGGGGTG
>Ga0307312_10001841_pt1 | contig 11045 bp, 9 predicted proteins | sample ER_DNA_202_FD_194489 | JGI IMG/M metagenome (GOLD analysis project Ga0307312, IMG submission 194489) | Bulk soil microbial communities from the East River watershed near Crested Butte, Colorado, United States - ER_DNA_202 | ecosystem: Environmental > Terrestrial > Soil > Floodplain | place: USA...
GGCGGTCCCCAATGACAGGCTGGCCCACCTCGTCAAGCACGCCGCCAGGAGCTTCGCCCGCGCCCTGCAGATGCGGCTTGCCGAGCATTCGGTGTCGTACGGGCATTGGAGCTTCCTGCGCATCCTGTGGGAGAGCGAAGGCCTCACGCAGCGGCAGCTGAGCGGCCAGGCCGGGGTCATGGAGCCGACCACGTTTTCGGCGCTCAACGCCATGGAACGACTGGGTTACGTCGTGCGCAAGCCCAGCCCGACGAGCCGCAAGGAGGTCCACGTCTATCTGACACGCAGAGGGCGGGGATTGAAGAACAAGCTCGTTCCCCTGGCCGAGGAGGTGAACGAGGTGGCGTTGCGGGACGTCGCGACCGCGGACATCGCCGCGACACGCCGCACGCTGCTTGCGTTCATCGAGAACCTTGCGGCTGACGAGATGGGCTCGCTCACGACGCGGCGGCGCATCCCATCGACGCGCGAACTATCGCGGCTGCTCAACGGCTCGGGCCCGCGCGCTCGGAAATCTCTGCCGCGTCGGGGTGCGGGCACCGCCAAGTGAGCGTCAGTCCACCTTGATGTTGGCCTCGCGGACGATCTTCGCCCATCTTGGAACATCCACCTTGATCCGCGCGGCGAACTCCTCCGGCGTGGTGCCGATCGGCTCGAAGCCGATCGCCGCGAACTTCTCCTTCACGTCGGGGAGCGCAATGATCCGCAGGATCTCGCGGTGGAGAAGGTCGATGATCGCCCTGGAGGTGCCGGCAGGAACGAGCACGCATTGCGGCGTGTCGCCCTCCTGCCCGGGATAGCCGGCCTCTTCCAGCGTCGGCACGCCCGGAAGCAGGCTGACCCGCTTGGCCGTCGTCACGGCGAGCGCACGGACCGCGCCGTCACGAATCAAGGGCGCGGCGGGCGGCAGCGAGGAAAAGGCGATCGGGGTGTGGCCGCCGAGGACGGACTGAATCATCGGGCCGCCGCCGTGGAACGGGACCGCGGTCAGCTCCAGCTTCAAGGCGGCCCTGAACAACTCGCCGGAAAGATGCGACGGCGTGCCCGCGCCCGGCGTCGCATAGTTGCGGTACTTGCCGGCGCGAATGAGGTCGACGAGCTCGTTCACATTGGTCGCCGGCACCGATGTGTGCGCGACCAGCACGTTCGGCGTCGTCGCTGCGATGGTGACGGGATCGAAGTCCTTGATCGGGTCGAACGGGACCTTGCCGTAGAGGCTCGGATTGATCATGAACGTCGAACTCGCGATCATGATCGTGTAGCCGTCCGCCGGCGCGCGGGCGACCATCCCCATGCCGATATTGCCGCCGGCGCCGCCCTGGTTCTCCACGTAGAACTGCTTGCCCAGGCCTTCGGAGAGCTTTTGCGCAATCAGCCGCGAGATCAGATCGCCCGGGCCGCCGGCAGCGAACGGCACGATGATGCGCACCGGCCGAACCGGGTAGGGCTCTCGCGCCGTCGGGGCGTTCTGGGCATGACAAATGCCGGCGCTCAGCATTGCGAGCGCGCCGATCACCCGAACGAGGGTGCGCATCCGGTTTCCTCCGTCGCCGGCCGTCTTCTTGGCTGCTGGCCGTTCGCGGCTACTATAGGCCGCTTCCCTATTTGGGCCAACGCAAGCGGGGCTGTTCTCAAACGTCGTGTGGGGCGGGCCGCGGAGCCGCCGCGCAGCGGCATGCGGAGTAGGTCGACGCCCGCGCCGATGCGTGGACAAACATTTCTCCGTCGGCCTAGAGTTCGTTGCATGAACCGAGAGGCGACCACCATGCATCGACGCGGTTTCGTTTGCGCCCTAGTCGTCGCCTCCGGTATGGCGCTCTGGCCGAGTGGAGCATCCGCTCAGGGGTACCCGAACAGGATCATCCGGCTGGTCGTTCCGTTTGCGCCCGGCGGCAGCAATGACATCGTCGCAAGGCTGATTGCGGAGAAGATGACCGACGCCCTTGGCCAGACCGTGGTCGTGGACAATCGGCCCGGCGCGGGCGGCGTGATCGGGACGGACTCGGTCGCGAAATCCACGCCCGACGGCTACACGCTGATGATCGGCGCGACCAGTACGATGGCTGCCAATCCCAGTCTCTACACCAAGATGAACCTCGACCCGCCCAAGGATTTGACGCCGATCACGCAGGTCGCCAGCGGACCTTTCGTGCTCGCCGTTCCCGCGTCCCTGCCTGTCCGGACGGTCAAGGAGTTGATCGCACTCGCCAGGGACAAGCCCGGCGAGATCAATTTCGGCTCGTCCGGAGTTGGTTCGTCCCTTCAGCTCACCGCCGAGCTGTTCAAGTCCATGGCGAACGTCAACATTGTGCACGTTCCGTATAAGGGCCTGGCGCCGGCCTTGGCCGATCTCGTCACCGGGCGCATCCACATCATCTTTTCCGACATGGCCGGCCTGCTCCCGTTTGTCCAATCCGGCCAGTTGCGCGCTCTTGGCGTGACCAGCGCGCAGCGTTTTTCCGATCTTTCGGATCTGCCGACCCTCGCGGAGGCTGGCGTACCGGGCTACGACGCAACCTCGTGGTACGGATTTCTCGGGCCCGCCGGTATGCCGCCTGACATCGTCACGAAGCTCAATCGCGAATTGATCAAGATCGTGCAGAACCCAGCTATGAAAGGGAAGTTCGCGTCGTTGGGGATCGAGCCCGTCACCGGTACGCCCGACGAGTTCGGCGCGTATATCCGATCGGAAATGGCGAAGTGGCGTGCGGTCGTCACGGCCGCCGACATCAAGGTGAACTGAGCGTGGAACCGACCGATTATGGACCTTTTCAATACGTTCCGATCACGCGACGCCCGAAGATTGTCTGGCCGGGCGAGGCTCAGCTTGCCGTCTGGGTGATTCCGAACATCGAGTTCTTTTCGCTGAAGGACGCCCTTTCCGGCCATCCGTTCGAGGGAAAGGGGCCGGTTCCGTCGGTGCGCGCCTGGGCGCAACGCGACTACGGCAACCGTGTCGGCATCTGGCGCATCATGGATGTGCTGACGAAACATGGCATTCGTGCATCTCCGACCGTCAACAGCGACATTTGCGAATTTCATCCGGAGATCATCGAGGAGGCGGTCAAGCTGGGCTGGGAGCTCGTCGGACACAACAAGACCAATAGCCAACGGCTGAACGCGATTCCCCCGGAACAGGAGCGAGAGCTCATCCACAACGCACTCGACCGGCTGCAGCAGGCGAGCGGGAAGCGGCCGGTCGGCTGGCTCGGCTCGGCGCTGGCGGAGAGCTGGAATACGCTCGATCACCTGATCGACGAGGGTTGTCTCTACGTCGCCGACTGGGTCAACGACGATCAGCCCTATCTGATGGACGTCAACGGGCGACGCATCGTCTCGATTCCCTATTCGTACGAGATCAACGACTCTCCGCATGTCTACTATCGCTTCGGCAGTGCGGACGAATTCGAGAGCATGATCAAGCGGCAGTTCGACGTTCTCTACCGCGAAGGCGCGCGGTCCGGCCGTGTGATGGCCATCTGCCTGCACCCGTTCATGATCGGCGTCCCGCACCGAATCGACTCCCTCGACCGCGCCTTGCAATATATCCGTTCGCATGATCGCGTCTGGTTCGCGACCGGCGAGGAGATCGTTCGGCACTATCTTGCGAGCGGCGCAACCTTTTGATCGACGCGCCGTCGCGCCACGCCCGAGCGGATTTGGAACGCGCAGAAATGACCGTGCCGCAATCACTTGCTCGTCTGACTGCTGTTGAGCTTTCGGCCGGCGTGGCCTCGGGCGCGCTGTCGGCCGAGCGGGTGGCCCGCGAACATCTCGATCGGATCGCCGAGCGCGAGCCGTCGGTCGGTGCCTGGGTGCATCTCGATCCGGACCAGGTCATGACCCAGGCGCGGGCGCTTGATCGCGCCGCGGTGCAAGGACCGTTGCACGGCGTGCCGGTCGGGATCAAAGACATCATTGCGACTGCGGACATGCCGACCCAATACGGGTCGCCGATCTACCGGCATCACCGTCCGCCGTGGGACGCCGCTTGCGTCGTGGCGTTGCGCGCGGCGGGCGCGATCATCTTCGGCAAGACTGTGACCACGGAATTCGCCACGAGTTATGCCGGCAAGACCGTGAATCCGCATGATCCCACGCGAACCCCGGGGGGCTCGTCGAGTGGCTCCGCGGCCGCGGTGGCCGACTTTATGGTCCCGCTTGCACTGGGCACGCAGACCGGCGGGTCGGTCATTCGTCCGGCCAGCTTCTGCGGGGTGGTGGGTTACAAACCGAGCTTTGCGGCGATCAATCGGCATGGCGTCAAGCCGCTCTCCGAATCGCTCGATACGGTCGGCGTCATGGCGCGTAGCGTTGCCGATGCCGCCTTGCTCGTAGCCGTGGTGACGGGTCGACATGCTTGGGCGAGACCGCCGCAGGTCGACGCGCCGCGGATCGGCGTGTGGCGAACCCCAACGTGGGAGCAGGGGGCGCCGGAAACGATTGCCGCGCTGGAGGGCGCGATCCATACGTTTGAGGAGCGCGGAGCACGGGTCGAGGACGTAAGCGTCGCCCCCATCTTTGCGCAAGCGGACTCGGCGCATCACGACATCGAGCATTTCGAAATGGCGCGCGCGCTGGCGTTCGAAGCGCGCGAACATGCGGATCGGCTCAGCGCGGTGCTGAAAGGGAGGTTGGCACAAGGCATGCGGTGTGCGCCTGAACGTTATGACCATGGGCTCGCGGTAGCCGCCGAATGCCGTCGGGCTCTCTCGCAAGTCTTTGCCCGCTACGATGTGCTGTTGGCCCCGAGCGCGATCGGAGAGGCGCCCAAAGGGCTGACAAGCACCGGCAACGCCGTCTTCAACCGAATCTGGACGCTGTTCGGTGTGCCGGCCATAACCATTCCCGCGGCGCGCGGGCCGAACGGGTTGCCGGTCGGTATTCAGATCATTGGGGGCATGGGCGCGGACATCAAGGCGCTGGCCGTGAGCGCGTGGGCGATGCGTGCCCTCGGGCAGCAGCTCGGCGACGCAACGGGTGAGCTTGCCCGTGTGTGCTGACAGGACGCGTGTGCGTGTCCTGGCCGCCCGGGTCGTAAGGATAATGCGATGTCGTTGCGGATGATCCTCACCGGTGACGTGAACCTCATGAACGTCACCGATCCCAAAGCGCCCTTTGCCTGGGTCATGGATGAGTTGCGCCAGGCCGACGTGGTGTTCAGCAACCTGGAGTGCTGCCTGGTCGACACGCCGGCGGGGCACTCGGCGAGCAACGAAGGTTTCTTTGCTGATCCGACAGTCGGTGGCGAGGCGCTGAAGCTAGCGGGGATTCATGCCGTCGGGATCGCCAACAACGTGCATTACGGCGACAGGAATATCGAAGCATCGATCGCGCGCCTGGACCAGCTGGGAATCCTGCACGCGGGAGCCGGCGCCGACATCGCTGCCGCCCGCGCTCCGGTTGTCTTGGAACGGAACGGCGTTCGCTTCGGCTTTCTGCAGCGCAGTTCCGTCTATTGGCCGACCAATCACGAGGCACGCAAGGACGCGGCCGGCATCGCCGTCATTCGCGGTCACACCGCCTACCACGTTCCAATGTTCAAGACCCGCGTCGACGTGCCGCCTCCCAACCGGCCCGGCATTCCGCCTGACATCATCACCTGGGCCGATGCGGCCTATCTGGGATGGTTCAGGGAGGATATTTCGGCGCTTCGCCCGCGCGTCGACGTGCTCGTGGCGTCGTGCCATTGGGGACTGGGCAAGGACGTCCTGCAATACATGACGGACATCGCCCATGCGGCGATCGACGCGGGCGCCGATATCGTGGTCGGCCATGGGCCGCACTATTCCCTGCCGATCGAGGTGTACAGGGGCAAGCCGATCTTTTACGGGCTCGGCAACTTCTCGTTCCATACCGGCCACGGCGGACGCAAACACGGCGATTGGGTCGGCACCGTGGTCCGGGCGGCCGCGGGCCGGGCGGGGATCGAGCGGGTCACGTTTCAGTTCGTGCGGCACAACGACCGCAACGAGACCGTTCCCTGCGACATGCCCAAGGAGGCCGACGAACTGGCCGATATCGTCGCGCGCAGCGCACCGTACGGCACGAAGCTCGTGACCGATGGCAATGAGGTGCGCGTGCAGCTTGACGCTTAGGGATTAATTGCCGGCCGCGCGGGCGGACTCGGTCTGCTCCCCCTCCCTACGGCAGAGGGAGCGCACCGAGATCGAGGAACCGTCAGTGCGTCTCCTACGCCCCGACCGCTTCCACCCCCACCGCCGCCATCAGCTCGATGCAGGAGGGACTCTCGTCCAGAGCCAATACGCGCTCGATGATGCGATCGCGTGCGCCTTGCGTGAGGCATGGTGAGGTCAGGGTGTTGAATTTCTTCACTACGGTCCCGGCGTCGAGCCGGCCGCGGGAAAAGCCGGGCGGGTAGGGCACCTCGACCATTTCGTCGCGTCCATCCTGCGTCGTCACCTGCAGCGAGCAGGGATAGCTGTCCGGTGCGCGCGCGTTCCAGGAGCTGTCGTTGACGATCTCGAGCTGCGCCATCAAGGTGCAGACCATGGGGTCGTTCCAGCGCTCGCCGTCGAATTGGGCCAGCCCGAACTCGCCATCGAGGAGCGAAACAGCCGCGAGAAAATTGAAGCTGTGGTCGGCGGCTTCGCGCGAAAGGGGCTTGATGCGGCCGGGATCATCCTTCTGCCGGCGCAGTCCCGGCGTGTCGGGAATGATGAGTCTGAAGGCCTTCAGCCGGTCCACCGCGCCGCGCAGCCGCCGATGCATCTCGATGCCGGCCGCGGCGACGCTCTGCCCCGTCGCCAGGCAGGGGAACGCCTTGACGTTGGCCGCCATGATCGCGCTCTCCGCCGGCAGCGGTGCGGTCAGATCCGCCGCGGCGTCGCCCTTGCTGAACACCTCGCGCATCCCACGCGGGTTCTCGAACAGATCCAACGGCCCGGTGATGCCGCGCTCGGCCAACAGCGCGGCCTGCACGCCGTTCTGGGCCACCAGCGCGTTGGCGATGGACTTCGCTGCGGAAATGTCGCCGAAGCGCACGGCGGTCGAGGTCGCGGCCCGTGCACCGCTCAGAGCGATGGCGTGCGCCAGTCGGCGGCGATCGAGCCCCATCAGCCGACCGGCCATCGCCGGCGCGACCAGGCCCGACACGGTGACGCCGTCCCACGCTGAATCCCGCTCCATCAGGTCCTTGCAGCGGGCGAAGATCTCGTAGCCCAGCACGATCGCGGCAATCACCTCACGCCCGCTCGCGCGGTAGAGTTCGCCGGCCGCGAGCGCCACCGGGATGTTGTCGCTGGGATGCCCGCCGAGATCGCCGGCTCTTGCGTTCACGTAGTCGTTGAAATCGAGGATGCGCACGAGGGCGCCGTTGGCAAGGGTGGCGTTGGCGGCGCTGGTGCGATGCGCCCGGCCGATCACCGTGCACTGCGAGGCGCCGCCGGATCCTTCCACCACCGCGAGCAGGGCACACGCGGATGGTTCATCGAGTGCGGCGAAGCCGCAGCCGATGGTGTCGAGCAGCAGAAGCTTGGCCTGGTCGCGGACGGCCGGCGTGAGGTCCTCGGCGCGGACGGCGAGCACCCAGCCGGCGAGCTGCTCGACGATCCCTGGCCCGCCCGCGCCCGCTGCCCCGCTTCCCGTCATATCCCTCGCGCCGCATCGTTTCCCGCTGTGCGTGTCATACGCCCCGAGCGGGACACAGCCAACGGGGTTTTCGGCCGCCGAGCGCGCGTGCTAAGGCTGTCTTCGCGCTCAAGCGGAGTGGGGGAAAAACAACAAATGGCCAAGTTGCAGCTTTCGTTCGCGTGCGGGCTTTATGACCGTATGCAGCCGCTCTACACCGGCGAGGTCAAGGTCGACGGCATCGATCTCAATTTCATCGCCATCGATCAGCCCCGGCCGATCTTCGATCGGATGGCGGCCGGCGAGGAGTTCGACGTCGCCGAGTTTTCGAGCTCGGAATTCGTCCAGCGTTTCGCCAACAAGCAGTGCCCGTTTGTGGCGATCCCGATCTTTCCATCGCGCGCGTTTCGCCACGGCTTCATCGCCATCCATCGCAAGGCAGGCATCAAGACCCCGAAGGATCTCGAGGGCAAACGCGTGGGCGTGCCGTTGCTGACCATGACCGCGGCCATCTACATCAACGGGCTGCTGCAGCACGAATACGGCGTCGATCTCAGAAAGATCCACTGGGTGCAGGGCGCGATGAACACGGGGGGCGCGCATGGCAGTCCCACCGTGCTGCCGCTGCTCAATCCCATCCCGATCGAGCAGAACACATCGAACAAATCGATGAGCGACCTGATCGAGGAGCGCGTCGTGGATGCGACCCTCGGCACGAGCCTGCCGGAGGCGATCCGCACCAACCCGGATATCGCGCGGCTGTTTCCGAATTACGTGGAGCTCGAGAAGGAGTACTACAAGCGCACCAGGATCTATCCGATCATGCACCTGGTCGCCATCCGCAAGCAGATCTATGAGAAATATCCCTTCGTCGCGACCAGCCTTTACAACGCGTTCTGCGAATCCAAGAAGATCGCGCTGGAGAAAATGTTCAATCTCCGCGCGCTGCGCTACATGACGCCGTTCCTCATGCGCGACATCGACGAAATCTACGAATTCTTCGACGGCGATCCCTGGCCGTATGGGGTCGAGCCCAACCGGCCGACGCTGGAAGCATTCGTGACCTACCTCACCGATCAGTCCCTGATCGGCGCTCCCGTTCCGGTGGACGATCTCTTCGTTCCGACGCATTAACGCCGTGCGACCCAGCGCCGCCTTCCCATCAAGAACACCTCAGCCCGGGCCATTGAAACCATGAGCAATCTCGACACCGTCATCAAGGATCTCGTCATCGCCAACCGCATCCTCGCGCGCGAGGAGGTGGTGGACGCCTACGGCCATGTCAGCATCCGCAATCCCGACAACCCGAAGCATTTCTTCCTCTCGCGCTCGGTGTCGCCCGAACTGGTCGAACGCGACGATATCGTCGAACTCGGGCTCGACGGCCAGCCGGTGCGCGACGAGAAGCGCGCGCTCTATCTCGAGCGGTTCATTCATGCCGCCATCTACGAAGCGCGGCCCGACATCCACTCCGTCGTTCATGCCCATGCGGAGGACATCCTGCCGTTCGGCATCGCGCAGGCGACGCCGCTGCGTCCGGTGATCCATTCCGGCAGCTTCATCGGCGCCAATGTGCCGGTATGGGACATCGCCGACAAGTTCGGCGACACCAACCTGCTCGTCACCAACATGGACCAGGGGCGCGACCTTGCGAAATGCCTGGCCAGCAACAACGTCGCGTTGATGCGGGGCCACGGCTTCGCCTCGGCAGGGCGCTCGCTGATCGAGGTGGTGCGCATGTCGGTCTATCTGCCGCGCAACGCGCGCGCACTCCTGCACGCCAAGCAATTGGGCGGCGAGATCAAGTATCTGCGGCAGGGAGAGATCGACGCCCGCAACCGCGGCTACAGCCCCTATTCCACGGAGACCTGGCGCGCTTGGGAATTCTGGGCGACCAAGGCCGGCTGCGCCCACATGCTCACCAAGCCCGACCACGCCCACGAGCACAAGAAGTCATGATCGTGGCCCCGCATCCGCGCAAGTCGATGCGGGCTATCCCGCCCAGGCAGCGTCATCGGATCTAAAGGACCGGGTTCCAAGCGGCCGGCACCAGGCGGTAGCCGGCACCGTCCCTCTCGATCTGTCCCAGCGACGGGAACGGGAAATGGAATCCCACGATCAGCGCTTTTTCGGCCGACGCCATGTCGAAGAACCGATGGCGCGTGCGTGCCGCCAGATCCGGCTCGACATCGTACATCACGTGCCAATCGGGATGGCGCACGAACAGGGCCGGAATGTTGGTCACATCGGACTGGATGAGAACGCGAGCAGGGCCGGACTGCACGGCAAATGACGTATGCCCCGGAGTATGGCCGGGGGTCTCAATGGCGGTGACGCCGGGCACGACCTCCTGACCCCACTGGTACTTCGTCACCCGGTCCGCAAGCCCCGCGAACATCTTGCGAGCGTTGGCGAAGTTGCCCTGCATCATGTTGCCCGACGCTTTCGACATGTTGTCGTCGCTCATCCAGAACGCCCACTCGGGCGCCGGAACCTTGATCTCCGCGTTCGGAAAGGCGAGCGCGCCGTCGGCTTTCCGCAGTCCGTTGATATGGTCGCGATGAAAATGGGAGATGATCACGGTGTCCACCGTTCCCGGATCGATTCCCGCGGCCACCATGTTGCGAAGCACCTGGCCCACCGCCGGGTCGACACCGGGCCCCCAACCGGTATCGATCAGCAAGAGCTTCGAGCCGGTGTTGATGACCTGCGGATTGTAGGGGCACACGACCATGTCCTTCGGAAAGTACGCGGCCTCGGCGGCGGCGATCACCTGATCCTTGCTGACATTGGTCACGTATTCGGGGGTGATCGGGTAGGTGAGAGCGCCGTCGTTGAGCGACGTACATTCGAAGCTGCCGATCTTGTAGCGGTAGAATCCGGGCGCCTGCCTGCCGGTGGCGGGGGCTGCCGCGCCCGCCGCTGACGGCCGCAACAGCGGGGCGAGCGAGCTTGCGGCAACGGCGCCGATGATTGCGCGACGGGTAGGGTTGATCATGGCATTCCCTCTTGGACAGGTGGGATCGAGTTTGCCTTCGGCCGGCGCCCGCGCCTTAGCGCGAATCCGCTTTGCACCCTGGTTCCGGCGCGATCTCCCCGAGCGCGCGCACGGGGACAAGGTCGCGTCCCTGGGTCTTGGCGAGGAACATGTTCATGGTGGCGTGATGGTCCTTGCCGATCGTCACCGGCCCGGTGGCTGACTTGATCGGAAGCCCCGCGAGCGAATCGATCACCGCTTCCTTGTCGACCTTGCCCGCCTTCTCGATCGCCGCCTTGAGCGCGATCAGCGTGTTGTAGTGCGTCATCACGTAGTTCGACACCGTGGCCTCGGCGCCGGCGTCGGAGCGCACCTTGGCGACGAACGCCTTGATCGACGGATCGTCGCTGGTCGCAACCGACGGGACCACGGCGAACATGTTCTGGCCCTTGCCCTTGAACACGCCGAGATCGACCTC